>Ga0302235_10002082_pt1 | contig 14640 bp, 7 predicted proteins | sample II_Palsa_N3_3_FD_193577 | JGI IMG/M metagenome (GOLD analysis project Ga0302235, IMG submission 193577) | Peat permafrost microbial communities from Stordalen Mire near Abisko, Sweden - II_Palsa_N3_3 | ecosystem: Environmental > Terrestrial > Soil > Palsa > Peat permafrost | place: Sweden... | reverse complement strand
GCCCGCACGTGTCGGGCACCATCTGGCTCGACTCAGCCATCCGGGTCAACAATGCGACCTGGCCGGTCCTGCAGATGGGCTGGATCGACGGCCGGACGCTGAACGAGTACGTGGACTTCCTGGTGGCGGGCTCCAATGTCGCCGCCCTCACCACCCTGGCCGCCAAATGGCGGGACATGGTCGCGCTGCTGCAGAACTCCAAGTTCGGCCACGGCGACCTGCAGCACGGCAATGTGCTGGTGGACCAGCTAGGCCAGCTCCGCCTGGTTGACTTCGACGGCGTCTGGATCCCGCAGCTGGCGGGCCACTCCCCGCCCACCGAATTCGGCCACCCGAACTACCAGCGCCCCGGGCTGCGCGAATGGGACCGCTGGCTTGACACCTTCTCCGCGTTCGTCATCTACCTCTCGCTCGTCGCGCTCAGCAAGGATCCCGGGCTCTGGCTGGCGCTTTACAACTCCAAGAACCTGCTGTTCTCCCGGACCGACTTCTACGCCCCGTACGAAACGCAGGCCTGGAAGCAGCTGGCCGCGCTGCGCGACCCGCAGCTGGACGAGCTGGGCCGCCGGCTGAAGGAATGCTGCGCCGCCGACTGGGTGTCGGAGGCGAGCCTGGAGGCGACCCTCGATCAGCGGGCGCCCTCGCCCGCGCCGCCGTCTCCCTGGTGGAAGCAGCAGCCCGTCACCTCCGCCTCGTCCCCCGCCACCCCGACCTTCACCCCGAACCCGACCTACACCCCCGCCCCGTCCCCAATCCCGTCGTCCCCAGCCCCGTCGTCCCCGGCCGGCCCGTCCCCAGCCGGCCCGCCCGCCGCGGGCCCGTGGCCGTGGAACCAAGAACCCCGGGAAGCCCGCGGATCCCAGAACTCACTGCCCCGTCCGCCTCCGCTGTCCGCGCCGCTCGGTCAGGCGGGCACCGGTCCGATCACGCAGCTACGCCGGACGATGGCACCCGCGGGCCTGACCTGGTGGTCCGGGGAGGAATCAGGTCCCGCCCAGCCGCCCCGGCCGCAACAGCCACTCCAACCGAAACAGCCGAAACAGCCGCCACAGCCGCCCGCCCCGCGTCCGCAGCGGCCGGTGTCCAAGCGGCAGCAGGCGCAGACCTTCGGCGCCATCGCGCTCGGGGTGGGCATCGTGATGCTGATCGCCGGCGCCGCCGGGTCCCAGCCCGTCGTTGTGGTCATCGGCCTGATCGCCGCCGCGTGGGGCACGTGGCGGCTCATCTCCGCCGGAAGCGGGCAGAACACCAAACCGCCCGCCTGACCGAGCCCTACGAGTCGATCCACTGCAGCGGTTGCCAGTACGCCAGCAGGTCGCCGTCGTTCGTCCCGATGAGAACCGCCATGACCAGCTGCTGGTTATCGGTGCTGACAATTATCGGGTCATTATCTTTATTGACGTACTCGGCGACGGATCCGCTGGTGGCCGGCGAGGCGCTGGTGTAAGTATCCCGGCAGTTGGTAATGAAATTGCTGAATCGATTATTGGTCGTGCAGGACTGCGCGCTGGCCGGGAAGTTCGAACTCGTCAGGAAGGCGCTGAATCCCTTGCTCAGCTCGCTGGTGTCGGAGAACAGGTAGTAGATGATGGTCGTGGCGGCCAGGCCCTGCAGACGGGTGCACTCGGCCACGGCGCGCGCGCCGAACGAGGTGCCGTCGTTACTGCAGTTATCGTTGTCACCCTGGACACTGCCCGGGATCATGTTCAGCAAGGTGTCGTAGGCCGACGCCGGGGTCGGGTCGGGATCAGGGTCCGGGTCAGGGGCCGGGTCCGGCGACCCATCCGGGCTCGGACTCCCCACGTTGCCCTGGTTGCCGCCCTGCGACGTGGTCAACGCCACCGTCTTGGCGGGAAACGGGCTCAGGTGAGCCACCGCCGCGATACCCAGGTAAACCGCTACCAGCGCGATCGCGGCCACGATGCCGAGGGTGTTCCGGCTGGGTACCCGTGACCCACCCGGCGGCCACCCCCGCGCAGCACTCCCGCTACCAGGCCCCCCACCACCAGGCCCCCCGCCCGCAGTCCCCCCGCTGCCAGGCCCCCCACCGCCAGGCACTCCGCCAACGGGCCCGCCCGGCGGCGCAGTGCCGCCGGGGGGCATCGCGTCACCCTGATCAGTCAGCCCGACAGCCGCCGAACCAACCCCCGCCCCCGCCCCCGGCTGGAGGCCCCCGGACGCGACGAAGCCGAGGGCGCGCGCGTACTCGCGCACGACCCACAGGCACCCCGCCGGGTCCAGCGCGTGGGCCCGCGCCAGGGTGGCAGCGACGGACTGGATCGCGCCGTAGGTGCCCTCGCGTTCAATACACTCCCGCAGCAGCGCCGGCACGTCGCTCCGGGCCGCGCTGCCGATGAGGATGGCCTCCCCGGGCAGGCCGCCGAGACGATCCCGGCAGATCCCGTCCATAATGACCGCGTTCGACAAGGCCTGAGTCCCACGCTCGGCCACGACCGCCTGCAGGGCCCGGCGAGCCCTGCCGTCCGGGTCGATTGCGTGCCCATTCCCTTCAGTCACGAAGGACCTCCCCAAGGGGCATTTAGTGCGAAACATAGCACATCGGCCCTGAATGGCAACGGGACAAAGGGCGCCGGCCGCGACGGCGCAAATTGCCGGCTTCTCACCGTGGCGGCAGCGCCGCTGCCAGTCACCTAAAAACATTTATCCCGAACGATGCGTGGTACCACATGCCGCTCTTCATGTTTCGCGCCCCGTCCCGGCGCCTAGCGAGCCGGCCGTCGTCGGCATTGCCCCGAGCGCCCCAGGCGCCGCGAGCGCCCCGCGGGCACATCGTGACCGGTGAACGGGTGATCGATATGTCCTTGCCCTATGTGATCTGGCTCATGCCGCTCACCGCGCCCGCAGCGCCCCCGAGAGCTCGCTGGCCGTCTCGGCCGCGATCGCCCGTCGGTGAACAGGCGGCAGAATCCGGCCGCTCCGCAGTTCCGGTTCGTATTCGCAATTGCCCTGACAGTAGGTCAAACCGGGGTATTTATCCTCCAGTCGCGCCAGGTCGCCCGAATCTGGCCCTACCATTCTCTTTGTGACGGAGGATCCTCAGGTACGGCGCGCGGGCCGGCGCCACGCCCGGAGGGCCCACCGCGCGGCCGCGCGTATCGCGCTGGTGCTGGGCGCGCTGGGGTTCGCCGCATCGGTGTCCGGGGTAGCGATCCAGCTGATGCCCAGGCAGTTTACCGCCGGCCAGCAGCGCGAGATCGAGGCGTGGCAGGTCGCCAGCCGGTGGCAGGCGATTCCGGCCGGGAAGATCTTCCCCGCCTCGGTGCCGTATCAGCTTCCCGCCACGGTGCTCGAGGACACGACCCCGCTGAACCTGGACGCGCTGCGGGTGAGCATCGCACCGCAGCAGTCAGACTGTGGCAAGAGCGTGACCAGTGCGGCGGCCGGGGCGGTGCTGGACCACGAGGGGTGCGAGGCCGTGCTGCGTGCGACCTATGTCGACTCCACCCGGAGTTACGTGATGACGGTGGGCGTCGCGGTGCTCCCGACCGCCGCGGCCGCGTCCAGCGCCGACACGGGACTGGCCCGGCCGCTGCTCGCCGCCGCCCGCAACGCCGACGGGGTCACCCGGCTCTTGGCGGGCGTCCAGGTGGTCAGGTTCAGCGGCATGGCCGCGGAGCTGTACGACTACAACCGGCAGATCTCCGACAGCTTTAGCTACGGCCCCTACGTCGTCATGTACGCGGCCGGATACTCCGACCGCCGGCCGCGGGTTCCCGTGTCCCAGGATTCGTACGCCTACGGTGAGATGACCAGCATGGCCAGGGGCGTCGCCCAGTCGGTCGCGGCCACGCTCGGCGCCAGCCCCGCCCCCCCGCACTGCCCCGGAGCGCCCGGATGCTGACTGGGCGCCGCAGGCTCCCCGCGCTGGCCGGCCTCGCGGTACTGGCCGGATCCTGCCTGGTGTCGCTGGCAGCGATGCCCGGGACAGCCCGTGCGGCCGCACAGCACGCCGCCGGGCCGGCCTCGGGCACGGTCCTCACCGACAGCATCAGGGACAACCAGCAGTGGGTTCTTGACATGCTGAACGTCCCGGCCGCATGGCCGGTAAGCGAGGGCCGCGGGGTCACCGTCGCGGTGATCGACAGTGGGGTGAACCCTGATGTCAGCGACCTGATCGGATCGGTCACCACCGGCCCCGACTACACCGGCGTGACCACGTCCCGGTCCAGCCCGGACTGGGGGGTGCACGGCACCTGGATGGCGTCCCTGATCGCCGGCCACGGGCATGACGACGGCAGCAGCGGGGTCATCGGTATAGCACCAGGGGCCCATATCCTGTCGATCCGGGTGATCCCCGACCGCGGCGACCCTCACTACGCCCAGTACGAGCGCGAACAGGAGACCCGCATCCAGCAGTCGCTGGCGAACGGGATCAACTACGCGGTGGCGCACGGCGCGAAGGTCATCAGCATGTCGATCGGCTACGGCGCGCCGAGCGGCACAGTCAGGAACGCGCTGCAGCAGGCCTACGATCATGGCGTGGTGGTCGTCGCCTCGGCGGGAAACTCGGGTGATCAGGTGGGTTCGGGTGGTGACGGCGAGGCGCCGGAATCCTTCCCGGCCGATTATCCCGGCGTGATCAGCGTGGGCGCCGTGAATTCCACCGGCGTGGTGGCCACCTTCTCCAGCGATAACCTGTCCGTCCAGGTGGCGGCGCCCGGCGTGTCCGTTCCCGCGCAGGGCCGGGACGGCCAGTACTGGTGGGTCAGCGGCACCAGCCCGGCCTGCGCGCTCGTGGCCGGGGTGGCCGCGCTGATCAAGTCGAAGTATCCGGGTCTCGCGCCCGAACTGGTCGCCAGCGCGCTGACCTCGACGACCACCGACCGGCCGGCCGGCGGCTACAACAGCCAGCTGGGATTCGGCGTCGTCAACGCGGCCGCGGCCCTCGCCAAAGCCGGCCAGTTCGCCCACAGCCAGTCCGCCAACGCCCAGTCCGCTGACGCCCAGTCCGCCGGGACCGGCGTCGTCGCCACCGCCAGGTTCCACGGCGAGCTCGCGCCCGAGCCGGTTCCCCCCCGGGGACCCGGCCAGCTCGTCCTGTTCGCACTACTCGCGCTGGCCTGCCTAGCACTGACCATCGCCGCCGGTACCCGCCTAGCCGTCCTCCGCCGGACACACCGATGACCCCCACCCCCCAGCACGACACCGGTTCCCTTCCGCCCGCCGGTTCCCCTCCGCCCGCCGGTTCTCCTCCGCCCGCCGGTTCTCCTCCGCCCGCCGGTTCCCCTCCGCCCGCCGGTTCCCCTCCGCCCGCCGGATCCCCGCCGGTCGACGACTTCACCAGCCAGGTGCTCGACGTGGTGGACTCGATTCCGCCTGGCCGGGTGATGTCCTACGGCGATATCGCCGAGTACCTGGGCGCGGGTCCCGGCCCGCGGCAGGTCGGCCGGGTGCTGGCCGCCTACGGCGGCGCGGTCCCGTGGTGGCGCGTCATTCACTCCGACGGCACCCCCGCCCCCGGTCACGACAGCCGCGCCCTCGAGCACTACCTGGCCGAAGGCACCCCGCTCCGCTCCTCCCGCCCCCCCGTCCGCGTAGACATGCGCCGCGCCCGCTGGCCCGCCCACACCTAGCCGCTAAGACCAAAAGCCGCCCCGCCGTCCCTTACTTAACGGCATCCCTGTTAATTAGTGGGACCCGTGCTTTCTGCCGTCCACCAAACCTTAAAAAGATTGTGGTGGATCCGGGCTTCGTGGTGGATTGGGGGTATTCCAGTGCACCCGATCCACCGCCGAGCCCGAATCCACCACGCAAATTCCGCTGATTGTGTTAAGGATATTAGTGAGGGGATAGCCGGGATTAAAGTTATGTTCCGGGTTTCGCGATCGAGGCCGGGATGGCTTCCCGTCTGGCTTCGATGCGGGTCGGCGCTAGGCGGGAGCGCCGCAAACCACGATAACCAGTGCACAAACCTCTCAGCCCTGCTCTCCGGCCTCCCTCGCGCGGCAACTCAGGGGTGCTGCCTCGGTCCGCTCCCGGGAACCGCTTCCCGGCAGCCGCCGCGCCCGCTTCCCGGGCGACCCACCGGTAGCCCCTGATCCCTCTCCTGCAGGCCCCCGCGCCCGCTTCCCGCCGGAACGCCACAAGCCCGGAACGCCACACGCTGGGTCTTCGCCGGATAGGCCGCGAAATGTCAGTGGCGTCTGCTGGAATGCGGTACTGATGAACCAGTCTCACGCACCCGCGTACCGCCTCGTCCGCCGGCCTTTGCCCGGGGCCTCGGCGCCGCGCCTGGACGAGGCGCAGCAGCGGGTGGTGGAGCACGAGGGCGGCCCGCTGCTGGTGCTGGCGGGACCCGGTACCGGCAAGACGACCACGATCGTGGCCGCTGTGGCGGACCGGATCGAGCGGCGCGGCATCGACCCGGAGCGCGTGCTCGTGCTGACCTTCAGCCGGAAGGCGGCGGTCGAGCTCCGCGAGCGGATCACCGCCCGGCTGCGGCGTACCACCCGCGAGCCGCTGGCGATGACCTTCCACAGCTATGCCTACGGGCTCGCGCGCCGGGAGTTCGTGCTCGCGGGCGACGAGCCCCCGCGGCTGCTTTCCGCGCCCGAGCAGCTGCTTGAGATTCGCCGGATGCTGCGCGGGGAGGCCCAGGACGGCGGCGCCCGCTGGCCCGAGCGGCTCCGTCCGGCCCTGGCCACCAGGGGATTCGCCGAGGAAGTACGCGACCTGCTGATGCGCGCGGCCGAACGTGGCCTGGACGGCCGGCGGCTACGCCAGCTCGGCAAGCTGCGCGACCGCGACGACTGGATGGCGGCGGCCACGTTCCTGGACCGGTACGCGGCGCGTTTCGACCTGGCGCCGGTGCCGGCCTACGACTACGCGGAGATCGTCCGCATCGCCGCGGCGCTGCTGAGCCGCGAGGAGACCAGGCAGCGCGAGCGCGGGGCCTATGACGTGGTGCTGGTCGACGAGTACCAGGACAGCGACCCGGCCCAGGAGTCGCTGCTGCTGGCGCTGGCCGGCGACGGGCGTGAGCTGATCGCCGTCGGCGACCCGGACCAGTCCATCTACGCGTTCCGCGGTGCCGACGTGCAGGCGCTTACCGAGTTCGGTGAGCGGTTCCGTACCGCGGACGGTCAGCCCGCGCCGGTGGTCGCGCTGCGCACCTGCCGCCGCAGCGGCCCGGTCCTGCTGGCCGCGTCCCGGCGCGTGGCCCGGCGGCTGCCGGCGGCACCGTCCGCGCCCGGCGGTTCGGCCAGCCACCGGGACCTGGTACCGGCCTCGCCAACCCCGCCGGGCGAGGTCCGCATCCTGGTCGCGGACAGCTCGACCCAGGAGGCCGCCCTGGTCGCCGACACGTTGCGCCGCGCCCACCTGGCGGATCGAATTCCCTGGTCCTCGATGGCCGTCCTGGTGCGCTCGGCGACCAGGCAAGTCCCGTTGCTGCGGCGGGCGCTGACCGCCGCGGGGGTCCCGGTCACGGTGGCCGGCGATGAGCTGCCGCTGGCGGACGAGCCAGGCACCCGGCCGCTGCTCATGCTGCTGCGCTGCGCGCTGCGGCCGGCCGCGCTCGACGAGCAGACCGCGGCCGAGCTGCTCTGCGGCCCGCTGGGCGGCACTGACGCCCTCGGCCTGCGCCGCCTGCGCCGGTCGCTGCAGCTCCTGTCCGAGGCAGCGGGTGAGGGAAAAGGGACCGGGGACCTGATCGCCGGGGTGCTGCGCGATCCGCGTGACCTCGCCGGGGTTCCGGACCGGGTCGCGGGCCCGGCCAAGCGCGTGGCCGGGCTGCTAGCCCGGGCCACGGCCGCCATCGAGGCGGGCGGTAACGCCGAGGACGTGCTCTGGGCGATCTGGGACGCGTCCGGGTTGGCGGAGCAGTGGCAGCGGATCAGCGCGGCCGGTGGCCCGGCCGGCGCGGCCGCGGACCGGGACCTGGATGCGGTGCTGGCCCTCTTCGACCAGGCCGCGCACTTCACCGACACCATGCCGCCAGGCGCGCCCGGCCTGTTCGCTGAGAGCCTGGCCGGACAGGAGATCGTCGGCGACACCCTGGCCGAGCACGCCGTCCGGGAGGACTGCGTCCGCATCCTCACCGCGCACCGGTCCAAGGGCCTGGAGTGGGAGGTCGTGGTGGTCGCGGGCGTCCAGGAGGACACCTGGCCCGACCTGCGGCTGCGCGGATCTCTGCTCGGCGCGGGCGAACTCGCCGAGACAGTGCAATCGGGCGCCGAGACGGTGCCGTCCGGTCCGGCCGCGGCCGGGTCATCTGGCTTCTCCGGGTCGGCCCCTGAGCCAGGGCCGGACGTGGACGCCGCGATGCTGGCCGCCAAGCTGCTCGCCGAGGAGCGGCGGCTGTTCTACGTAGCCGTGACCCGGGCACGGCGGCGGCTCGTCGTCACCGCGGCGGGCGGCGAGGACACCGACCAGCGGCCGTCCAGGTTCCTGACCGAGCTGGCCGGCGACGACGTGCCGGTCGAGCGGGTCGCCGACGCCCCCCACCGCTGGCTGTCCATGCCGGCCCTGGTCGCCGACCTGCGGCGAGCCGCCGCCGACACCAGCGCCGAGCCGGCCGCCCGGCGGGCCGCGGCCGCCCAGCTGGCCCGCCTCGCCGCCGCCGGCGTTCGGGCGGCCCACCCGCGGGAGTGGTACGCGCTGACCGAGCTGTCCGACGCCGGCCCGATCGTGGCCGGGGGCGAGATCGTCCGGCTGTCTCCGTCCCAGGTCGAGTCGTTCACCAAGTGCGGGCTGCGCTGGCTGCTCGATGCGGCCGTCGGAGCGGGCCGGTCAGATGTCCTGCGCCACCTGGGCACCGTAATCCATGCCGCCGCCGTACTGGCTGCGGACGGAGCTACGGAACGGGACGTGGCTGATCGTATCGACGAAATCTGGCATCATCTCGACTTCGGGAGCGCCTGGTATAGCGCCAAGCAGCGAGCGCTGGCCGAGCGCATGGTCCGCAAGTTCCTCGCCTGGCACGCCGAGAACCCGCGCGAGCTCGTCGCGGTGGAGCAGTCCCTCAAGGTCCGGATCGGGCCGGTGGAGATCACCGGCCGGGTGGACCGGCTGGAATCCGACGACCAAGGTCGCGCGGTCGTGGTCGACCTGAAGACCGGGGGCAGCGCGCCGCGCGAAGACGAACTCGACCGGCACCCGCAGCTCGGCGTCTACCAGCTGGCGGTGCTGCTCGGCGCGTTCGAGCGGCTCGGCCTGGCCGAGCCGGGCGGGGCCGAGCTGGTCCAGGTCGGCAAGGCGTCGGGCGTGACCATGCGGGCCAAGGTGCAGCGGCAGGGCGCGCTCGCCGAAGATCCCGAGCCAGGCTGGGCCAGGGACCTGGTGGAGACCGTCGCGGCCGGCATGGCCGGACCCCTCTTCGAGGCCAAGGTCAACCCCGGCTGCCGTACCTGCCCGGTCGCCTCCTGCTGCCCGGTCCACCCCGACGGCGAACAAGTCACCCCGTGACCGCTCACCCCGTGACCGCCGGTGTCTCGTGGCGGGAGGTGCCTTCGCGGCGGCAGATCATCCCGTGACCGGGGATGCCTCCGTGTGGGCAGGTGATTCCGTGTCGGCAGGTGGCTCCGTGCTGGGCAGCGTGGCCAGCGCCTCGCGCGCCTCCTCGGCGACTGGCGGGAACAAGTCGTCCTGGGCCAGCACGTGCCGGAGCGCCGTGGCGTAGGCGACGTCGTAGGCCTGCTCTTCCGGGACGGCGATATCCGGGACGACGCCCGTGCCCTGCCAGTTCGTACCGGTGACCGGGTTGATCGAGCGCGCGAACGGTATCGCGATGTGCACCGCGGCGCTGATCGGGAACGGCCGGGTCGGGTGGGCGCCGCCGCCGGTGGTTTCGCCGATCACCTGCGCGCGGCCCAGTGCCTGCAGCGTGTAGGCGAAGTCCTCCCCGCCGGAAAACGTCCGGCTGCTGGTCAGCACGTAGACCGGCCGGTCGAGGTAGCGGGGGCCTGGCACGTAGGACAGCGCCCAGAACTGACGCGTCTCACCGGTATCGGCCCGGAAGATGTCGTTGAAATGAGTGGGCGGTTGCTCATCAACCAGGTGGCTGCACCAGTAGACCACGCCCTCCGGTGAGCCGCCCCCGTTGCGTCGCAGGTCGATAATGAGCGCGTAAGTCCCGGCGACCAGCTCCATCGCCGCCGAGATGGCCGGCCCCGCGTTGGCCGGGACCGGGACCCGGCGCACGTCGAGGTACCCGACGTTGCCGTCCAGCCGCTCGACCCGGTGGATGCCGAAGTTGTCCAGCCGTCCCATCTGGCGCATCGCCAGTCGCCTGGCCTCGTGACCATTGGGCCGATCCAGGTCGGGCCCGGGACGACGACCCCGCCTGCCAGGCCCCCCCGGTCCAGGCCCGCCAGGTCCAGGCCCCCCCGGTCCAGGCCCGCCAGGCTCGGGCCCGGGTCCTGGTCCAGGCTCGCCGGGCCCGGGCCCGGGCCCGCCGGGGCCGCCACCCGGACCGGGGCCGCCGCCGAGCCGCAGCGCTAGGTGCTTGTCCTCGCAGACTTCCTGCAGGTGGCTGGTGACCAGTTCGGTGAGCGTGAGCTCGTCCAGGTGGTCGTACTCGCCCGCGGCGAGCCTGGCCTCGATCGCGGCGGCGGCGCGGTCGGCCAGCTCAGGAAAGACGTAGTTGGCGCGCAGTAGCGCCAGCGCCGTCGTCACGATCTCGCGTCCGGACATCTGCTCGGCGGCTAGGGACCCGTCGTCGGGCATCAGGATCCGCGGCACCGGTGTCCCGGCCGCGTCCGCGTCGTCGAAGGTGAACTCGAGCAGCCGCGCCGCGGGCAGCCGGAGCGAGAGCTCGCGCCGGAACGTGTCCATGCCCGCCTGATGGGCGTCCTGCCAGGCGGCCAGGGCCTGCTCGTAGTCTTCCCCCTCTCCCGGCGGCGGCAGGAACACCCGCAGCATCAGCTGTCCCGGCTCGATCGCCGGATCGTCGCCCGGCCACAGCAGCGCGGCCCGCAGCACCGCCCCGCTGAAGCGCTTACTCATCTCATGGTTGATGGCCCGTTGAAGCCGTCCAAGCTCGGCCTGATCCACGTCGGCCTCCATCCCCGGTTACCTTCTCAACGCCGCCCGCCGCCGGCCAGGTTCCAGGCCGGCGCGCGCACGCCAGATTTGTAGCTGATCAAGATCATCTCGGAGCGCGGCCTATCAGGCGGCTGCCTGGTTGTGACGCTGATTGCTGAGGGCTTCCCGCTGACTGCTGGCCTGGATCTGGAACCGCGAGCCGCCCAGTCACATCATCGAAAAGAAATCCGTTAAAGGCTCGAACAAATACTCGATAGATGGTATTCTTATTCCCAAGGCTCCTTCCTCTTTTCTCCCGAACGAGAGGTGGTTCATGCCCCCGGCCCCGTTCCCTGACCCCGACCCGGACACCCCCGAGCCCTCCGGCTCGCGGTCCGCTCCGGCGGGCGGGAACGACGGTGCTCCGGAGCCCTCCCAGGCCTCCGGGTTCCCGCCGCCCGGGGATGAGGAGGAGGACAGCATGGCCTACCTCGGGGAGCTGATGGCCGCGGCGGCCGCGGGCGAGGAACTGACCGCCGGCGACATCTCCGGGGCCGGGTTCGCCCAGGACGGCACCGCGCACCAGATGCACCCCGGCCCGGTCCTGGCCACCCTCGTGCACGCCGCCACCACCGATGAGAAGATCCTGGCCACCCTGTCCGACGATGACCTGGTCGGGGTCATCGCGGCGGTGCGGCGGATCGGGTCGTTCGCGGCCTGGGCCGAGATGACCGCCGTCCGCGAGTTCGCCACCCGCCCCGACTACCGCCGCCCCGCCACCCCCGACGCGCCCTCCGGTGCCGCCCCCGGCGCGGCTTCGGGTTCCGCCCCTGGTGGCGCCCCCGGTGCCCGTGCCCGCGGGGTGGATGGCCGCGATCCCAACGCTGCCGTCGCGGGCCTGCCGGGCGCGCCGAAGGTGCGGGAGTTCGCGGCCGAGGCGCTGGCCCCGGACCTGCACCTGACCTGGCAGTCCGCCGCCGACCAGATCATCTACGCGTGCAGCGTGGCGGCCCGGCTGCCGGTTACCTTCGCGGCGCTGCGGGCCGGGAAGATCCACCCCGTCCACCTGCGCATCGTCGAAGACGAGACCACCTACCTAGCCGAGAAGTACCTCGCCGAGGCGGATGAGAAGCTGGCCGCGGCGGCGCAGTCCAAGACGTTCGGGGAACTGCGCTACCACGCGCACCGCCTCGTTCTCAAGCTCGACCCGGAGTCGGCGCTGCGGCGCAAGAACGAAGCGCGCAAGAACGCGCACGTCCGCCCGTTCCGGGAAGCCTCCGGCAACGCCGGGATGTCCGCCCGCGAACTGCCCCCCGACGAGGTCCTCGCTTCCTGGCAGCACATCGACCAGCGGGCTCGCGACCTGCGCGCCGCCGGCATCCCCGGCACCCTCAAAGAACTCCGCGCCCAGGCCTACCTCGATCTCCTGCAAGAGCGCGACATCCGTACCACCCCGCCCAGCCCCGGTCAAGACACCCACCCCAGCGACACCGGCGGTCTCGACGACACCGGCGGTCTCGACGACACGGGCGATCTCGGCGAGAGCCATGACCCCGGCGGCCCCGGCGGCCCCGGCGAGAGCGATGAGCCTGGCGACACTGGTGGCCCCGGCGAGAGCGATGGCCCGGGCGGCCCGGGCGGGAACGGCGGGACCGGTCGCGGTCCCCGCAACGGCCCTGGCGACACCGGTGGCCCCGGCGCAGGCCGGCCAGCGGGGAACAGCGGCCCGAGCCTGGCGGCCCAGGTCACCCTCACCATTCCGTGGGGGACCTGGCAGGGCCGCTCGGACACCCCCGGCGAGGCCGGCGGATTCGGGCTGCTGGACCCCGAGACCGCACGCGACCTGGTCGCCGCCGCGGCCCGGCACGCCGATACCCGCTGGTGCTACACCATGCTGCACCCCGACGGGACCGCCGCCGCGCACGCTTGTGCGCGCGGCCCGCACCCTGGCGGCCCCCCCGACCCCCGCACCCTGAAGTTCAACACCGTCATCCGCGGCCCCTGTGATCATGCCCAGGCCCACCCCGGCTACCGGCCCGGCCGCAAACTCCGCCACCTGGTGTCCGCCCGCAATGCCACATGCACCGCGCCGGGCTGCGGGCAGGCTGCCGCCAACTGTGACCTGGATCACACCACGCCCTGGCACCTCGGCGGGGTCACCTGCGAATGTAACCTGGCCCCTTTGTGTCGTCATCACCACCGCTGCAAGCAGGCCCAGGGCTGGTGGCTGGATTCGCCGGAACCCGGCGTCCTGCGATGGCGAACCCCCGCCGGCCGCATCCACACCACCACCCCCACCGTGTACCCGATGTAGCGATCCCGGCCGCTAGGTCGCGCTGATGACAGGTGCCTGGCTTACCGCCGAGACGCGCGCCCAGGTCCGCCAAGTGCCGCCCCGAATGTCAGTGGTCTCTGCTGGAATGTCAGGGTGAGCAATGCCAGTCTGACCCATGCCAGCGTGACCAACGCCGGGGTGAGCACGGGCCTGGACCGCGCGGGCCAGATCGGGCCGGTTCAGCTGGCGCGGCTGCTGCGGCTGCCCGAGCCGACGCCGGAGCAGGCCGCGGTGATCGCCGCGCCGCTGGGGCCGCTGGCGGTCATCGCCGGAGCCGGCTCGGGCAAGAGCGAGACGATGGCGGCACGGCTGGTCTGGCTGGTCGCCAACGGGATGGTCCGCCCGGACCGGGTGCTCGGGCTCACCTTCACCAGGAAGGCCGCGGCCGAGCTCGGCGACCGGGTCCGCTCCCGGCTGGAGCGCCTGCGCCGGGCGAACCTGGAAGGCAGCGGCTTGGGACCGGCTGGCGCTGGCCCGGCGGGCACCGGTCCGGCGGGCAGGCCCGGGTCCGGTGACCCGTTCGGCGGCGATCCGGTGATCGGCACCTACCACGCCTACGCGGGCCGGCTGGTCAGCGACAACGCCCTGCGCGAAGGGCTGGAGCCGTCCATGCGGCTGATCACGCCGGCCTTGTCCTGGCAGCTCGCGGCGGGGATCGTGGCCGCCTACGACGGGCCGATGGACGAGATCACCTGGACTCCGCAGACCGTGACCGCGGCCGTGCTCGAACTGGCCGGGGACCTGGCCGAGCACCTGCGCGAGCCCGAAGACGTGGCCGCCGTGGGGGCGTGGCTGGCGGCGGAGCGGGACGGGTTGCCTGGGCGGGTACCGGCGTCCGTTCGGAAGATAATCGCAACCCAGCGGGCCAGGGAGCAGTTGCTGCCGCTGGTCGAGCGCTACGCGGCGGCCAAGGCGGCCCGCGAGGTCCTTGACCACTCCGATCAGGTGGCCCTGGCGGCCCGGATCGCCAGCAAGCACCCGGAGGTGGGGGCGGCCGAGCGGGCCCGCTACCAGGTGGTCCTGCTCGATGAGTACCAGGACACCAGCCACGCGCAGCTCGTGCTGCTGCGCTCGCTGTTCGGCGGCGGGCATCCGGTGACGGCGGTGGGGGACCCGTGCCAGTCCATCTACGGCTGGCGCGGCGCCAGCGCGGGGAACCTGCGGCGGTTCACCGTCGACTTCCCCGTGGTCGCCCGGGTCCGGCCGTTCGGGGCCTCGGCGTCCTCGGGTCCGGCTCCGGTGCTGCTGCTTTCGACCAGCTTCCGGAACTGCGCTCGGGTGCTCGACGCCGCGGCCGCCGTCCAGGAGGACCTGCGGTACGA
>Ga0302235_10002074_pt1 | contig 14683 bp, 6 predicted proteins | sample II_Palsa_N3_3_FD_193577 | JGI IMG/M metagenome (GOLD analysis project Ga0302235, IMG submission 193577) | Peat permafrost microbial communities from Stordalen Mire near Abisko, Sweden - II_Palsa_N3_3 | ecosystem: Environmental > Terrestrial > Soil > Palsa > Peat permafrost | place: Sweden... | reverse complement strand
GCGGTGCCTGCGGCCCGAGGGTGAGCGGCCCGGTGGCGGTGGACGCCTCGATCGCCTCGAGCGGCGTCATGCCCAGCCGGACCAGGTAACCGGGCTCGGAACCGTTCTGGCCCCATGAGGTCGGTCGGTCCGGGCCGGTCAGGCCGATGTCGGTGCCCATGGCGATGGTGACCCCGTGCTCGTAGGCGCGGGTCACGGCCTGCGCGTGGATGTCGGCGATCGTCTCGAGCTTGACCAGCGCAAAGTCCGGCACGTTGCCCTTGTGAGCCAGGATGTCCTCGACGATCGTCCGCGTCGGGACCAGGATCGCGCCGGATTCGCGCATCGCGTCACAGCATTCGTCGTCCAGGTAGGTGCCGTGCTCGATGGTGCGCACCCCGGCCTGCAGCGCGGCCATGATCCCCGGCTTGCCGTGGCAGTGCGCGGCGACCACCCGGTCGGCCAGCCCTGCCACCTCGACGATGGCCCGCAGCTCGGCCAGCGTGAACTGCTGGTGGATCGGGTCGTCGACCTCGGACAGCACACCGCCCGACGCGCACACCTTGATCACCTTGGCGTTGCGCCGCAACTGCTCGCGGGTGGCCCTGGCGCAGTCGTCGGGCCCGTCGGCCAGCCGCATGGTGCCGTCCTGCTGGCCCGAGCCGACTATCCAGTCCAGCGGGATGGAGTGCAGGTCGCCGTGCCCGCCGGTGGTGGACAAGATCGCGCCCGCGGCATAGATGGACGGGCCGTCCAGCACCCCCTCGGCCACGGCCCGGGCCAGGTAGACGCCGAGGCCGCCCACCTCGCGCACTGAGGTGACGCCCGCGTCCAGCGCGGCCCGCAGATCCCGGGCCGACCGGGCGCCGCGCAGCGCCACCGGTTCGAGGAAAACCTGTGCCAGGTCAAAGGTCCTGGCTCCGACGAAGTGCCCGTGACAGTCCCACATCCCGGGCATGACCGCGACCGCCCGGGACACAGGAACGCCCGGGGTAGACGGGGCCGCCCCAGCCGGCCCGGCGTAGTCGATCCGGGCTCCGTCGAGCACGACCACCCCGTCCGGGACGGGTTCGCCGCGCCCGGGAATGAGCAGCTCGGCCTCGATCCTGTGCATAAGCCTCTCCAAGCTTCCAGAGCGTCAACACCGCCTATCTTGGCACCCACCGACGCCCCGCCGGCCCATCCAACGACGCACCCGCCGCCCCCCGCCTCGGTTCCACGATGAGGATTTTTCACCGACAGTATCGACGTGCGTGCTGTCGCGATGCTGAGCGATGCGCTATACAAGGACAAAGGACGTAGGACTGTCTGGCAACCGGGTGCGGGCGCTTCGTGCCCGGGGACCCTGTCGCCGGGCTGATGGCGAGGCTGCGAGGCAGGGAATAGGGACGAAGAAGCGAGATGCTGCCACACGACCGGGCCCAGCCCGCCGCGCGAGAAAAGCCAAGCTGGCCTACCCGGATCATGCGGTGGGTGGGCCGCGCGCCCCTGATTGTCAAGGTCGTGCTGGTCGCCGCCGCCCTCGTGTTGTGGCCGTTCCTGCTCCCGTTCGCCCTGCTGACCTCGGCCATCGCCGTGGCCCAGAAGCGGCCCGGCCGGGCCGCGGCTTACGCCACCGCGACCTGGGTCCTGCCGGTCGCGATCTTCGCGCACGTCTACCGGGCCTGGTCGATCCCGCTGCTGATCCTCCCGTTCGTGGTCGCCTGGGTCACCACGACCAAAAAGCTGTCCAGCTTGTACGTACCGTGCCGCAGCACCGCCTGGGCCATGCTCTGGTCGATCCCGACCGGCTTCATCCTGCTCCGGGTGTGGCCGCACCAGCCGACCGTCGGCGTGGTCGCGGCCATCTTCATCGCCCTGGCCATCCTGGGCTGGCGGCTGGCTAAGGTCGTCCAGGACGAGCGGATGTACGGCCCGGACGGCGCGGGCCAGGCCCGCAGGCGCGGCCCGGTCCCCGGCGGCGCATACCCCGGCGGCGCATACCCCGGCGGGCCGGTTCCCGCGGGCACGTCAGCCCCGGTGCACACCGGCACCGGCGGGCGCTTCGCCGGCCACCCGGGCGCGCCAGGCTACAGCGTCCCGGCCCGCGCCGCCGCCTTGCCCTACGCCGAACACGCCGTCCGCGACCACCCCGTCAGTGCGCCGCGGCCCCGGCCGCAGATCTCGGTCGAGGACGCCATGGCCGAGCTGGACGCGATGATCGGGCTGACGCCGGTCAAGGAGCAGGTCCGCTCGATCGCCGCCTCCATCGAGGCCGCCCGGCGGCGGGCCGTGGCGGGCGTCACCACGGACAAGCCGATGCGGCACTTCGTCTTTCTGGGCCCGCCTGGCACCGGCAAGACCACCGTGGCCCGGGTGCTGGCCAAGATCTTCTACGCCTTCGGCCTGCTGGAGATGCCCGAGGTCATCGAGGCGCACCGGGCCGACCTGGTCGGTGAGTACCTCGGCGCGACGGCGATCAAGACCAACGAGCTGGTCGACTCCGCTCTCGGCGGGGTGCTGTTCATCGATGAGGCCTACAGCCTGGTCAACGAGGGCGACGGGCAGAGCGACCGGTTCGGCGTGGAGGCGGTCCAGACGCTGCTCAAGCGGGCCGAGGACAACCGCGAGGACCTGATCATCATCCTGGCCGGGTACGAGAAGCAGATGGAGGGCTTCCTGGCCTCCAACCCCGGCCTGGCCTCCCGGTTCGCCACCCGGCTGAAGTTCTCGAGCTACTCCCCGGCGGAGATGCTGGCCCTGGCCGAGGCCGCGCTGGACCGCCGCGGCGAGGTGCTCGACCCGGACGCGCGGCCGGTCCTGTGGCGCACGCTGGAGGAGGTCGGCCGCCGCCGGATCGCCGATGAGCTGGGCAACGGCCGGTTCGTCCGCAGCCTGCTGGAGAAGGCGGGCCAGGCCCGCGACGTCCGGATCATGACCCCGAGTGCGGACCCTTCCCGTGACGACCTGATCACCATCCGCGCCAAAGACCTCCAGCAGGCCTACTCCGAGCTCACCAGCAGGCTGCGCGGCTACGAGGACACGCCCACGGTGGAGGGCGCGATCGCCGAGCTCGACGAGCTGATCGGCCTGGAACCCGTCAAGGCCCAGGTCCGGGCCATCGCCGCCCAGCTGCGCGTGGCCAAACTAAGAGACACGCACGGGCTGACCAGCCAGCCCCCGGCCCGGCACTTCGTCTTCACCGGCCCGCCCGGGACCGGCAAGACCACGGTCGCGCGCATCCTGGGTCGGATCTTCGCCGCCCTCGGGCTGCTGGTCCGGCCCGAGGTGGTCGAGGCGCACCGGGGCGACCTAGTCGGCGAGCACCTCGGCTCGACCGCGATCAAGACCAACCGGCTCGTCGACTCGGCCATCGGCGGCGTGCTGTTCGTCGACGAGGCGTACTCGCTGCACAACGACGGCTACTCCGGCGGCGACGCGTTCGGTTCCGAGGCGGTCCAGACGCTGCTCAAGCGGGCCGAGGACGACCGCGACCGGCTGGTCATCGTGCTGGCCGGCTACCCCGACGACATGGACCGGTTCCTGCGCAGCAACCCCGGCCTGGCCTCGCGCTTCAGCACCCGTGTCACCTTCCCCAGCTATCAGCCCGCCGACCTGGTCCGCATCGCCATCCTCCTAGCCGAACAAGCCGGGGACATGTTCGACCCGGCCGCCGTCGAGGTCCTCAAGGAAATCTTCGAGCACGCGTGCACGATGGGCCGGATCGACGAGCTCGGCAACGGCCGGTTCGCCCGGTCCCTGTTCGAACGGGCCTGCGCCAGCCGGGACGTCCGGGTGGTAAGCCTCGGCGAGCAGGCCACCGCCGAAGACCTGACCACGGTGACCGCCGCCGATGTGGAGACCGCCTACCGCGACCTCGCGGTGCCCGACCAGGGGTAGCTACGCTCAAGCGGTGGACGAACGGTGGGAATTCTGGATCGACCGAGGCGGCACGTTCACCGACATCGTCGCCCGGCGCCCCGACGGGCGGCTGATCGCGCACAAGCTGCTCTCGGATAATCCCCGCGCCTACCGGGATGCCGCGGTGGCCGGCATCCGCCTGCTGCTCGGCGTCGCGCCGGACGAAGAAATCCCCACGCACCGGATCAGGCAGGTCCGCCTCGGCACCACGGTGGCCACCAACGCCCTGCTCGAGCGCAAGGGCGAGCCCACCGTCCTGGTCATCACCAAGGGCTTCGCTGACGCCCTGCGCATCGCCTACCAGAACCGGCCGCGGATCTTCGACCGCCGGATCGAACTGCCGCAACTCCTCTACGACCGGGTCATCGAAGCCGACGAGCGGATAACCGCCCACGGCGACGTCCTCACCCCCCTGGACGAGGACGCGATCGAGCAAAGCCTCAGAACAGCCGCAGACGACGGCTTCCGGTCCGTAGCCGTCGTCTGCGTGCACGGCTACCGCTACCCCGACCATGAACGAAAGATCGGCGCCCTCGCCCGAAAAGCCGGGTTCACCCAGGTGAGCGAGTCGCACCGGACCAGCCCGCTGATGAAGCTGGTCTCCCGCGGCGACACCACGGTGGTCGACGCCTACCTGTCTCCGATCTTGCAAAGATACGTATCCGAGGTGGCGTACGAGCTCAAAAACGTCAAGCTGCTGTTCATGCAGTCCAACGGCGGCCTGACCGACGCGGCCAGCTTTCGCGGCAAGGACTCCATCTTGTCGGGCCCGGCCGGCGGCATCGTCGGCATGGCGCGCACAGCGGAAAACGCCGGCTTCGCCAAGGTCATCGGGTTCGACATGGGCGGCACGTCGACCGACGTGTCGCACTACGCGGGGACCTTCGAGCGCGAGTACGAGACCCAGGTCGCCGGGGTCCGGATGCGGGCCCCGATGCTGTCCATCCATACCGTGGCCGCGGGCGGCGGCTCGGTACTGCACTTCGACGGCAGCCGGTACCGGGTGGGGCCCGACTCCGCCGGGGCCGATCCCGGCCCCGCCTGCTACCGCAACGGCGGCCCGCTCACCCTGACCGACGCCAACGTCCTGCTCGGCCGGATCCAGGGCGCCTATTTCCCGCGCGTTTTCGGCCCCCACGGCGACGAACCGCTCGACGCCGCGACCACCCGAGCACAGTTCCTGACGCTCAGCACGCAGATCACCCAGGCCACCGGCGACCGCCGCGGACCCGAGCAGGTCGCGGCCGGCTTCGTCGAGATCGCCGTGGCCAACATGGCCAACGCGATCAAGAAGATCTCGGTGCAGCGCGGCTACGACGTCACCGAGTACGTGCTGAACGTGTTCGGCGGCGCGGGCGGCCAGCACGCCTGCGCCGTCGCCGACGCGCTGGGCATGTCCAAGGTGCTGATCCACCCGCTGGCCGGGGTGCTGTCCGCCTACGGGATCGGACTCGCCGACATCGTCGCCATGCGCGAGCAGGCCGTCGAGGCTCCGCTGGACCCCGGCCTGATCGCCGCGCTACCCCAGATCCTCGAGCCCCTCGAACAAGACGCTCGCACCGAGGTCCAGGCCGAGGGCATGCCCGCCGACCGGATCCACGCCACGCACCGCACGCACCTGCGTTACCAGGGCACCGACACCGCGGTCATCGTCCCGGTCGGATCACTGGAACAGATGATCGCCGCGTTCGAGGCCGAGTACGCCCGCCGGTTCTCCTTCCTCATGCCCGACAAGACGATCATCGCCGAGGCGGTGTCCGTAGAGGTGACCGGCGCCCAGGAGGATCTGGGGAGCACGCCGCCCATCCAGGCTCCTGCGGATGGGGCCGCACGCATCCGCATGTTCACCGGCGGGGCCTGGGCCGAGGTGGACCTGTTCCCGCGCGCCAGCCTCCGCAGCGGGCAGGCCGTGGACGGCCCGGCCATCATCGCCGAGGACCTCGCCACCACCGTGGTCGAGCCCGGCTGGCAGGCCGTCGTGACCGATCGTGGTGACCTGCTGCTGGAGCGCGTCACCGCCCGGCCCGACCGGGCCGACGTCGGGACCGGCGCCGACCCGGTGCTGCTGGAGATCTTCAACAACCTGTTCATGTCGGTCGCCGAGCAGATGGGCGTGCGCCTGCAGGCCACCGCGCAATCGGTCAATATCAAGGAGCGGCTCGACTTCTCCTGCGCGGTCTTCGACGCCGAGGGCGGCCTGATCGCCAACGCCCCGCACATGCCGGTCCACCTCGGCTCGATGGGCGAATCGATCAAGACGGTGATCCAGCGCAACCCGGACCTCCGCCGCGGCGACGTCTACGTCCTCAACGACCCCTACCACGGCGGCACTCACCTCCCAGACATCACAGTCGTCACACCCGTCTTCGCTCCCCGCACTCCCCAACCCCCAAAGCCAACGACACCAATGTTCCATCGGGGTCGCCAGGACGGCACCAATGTTCCATCGGTGCCGACGGCCACGGGCGAGGGCACGGGCGAGGGCACGGGCACGGGCCCGGACAAGGACGAGATCTGGTTCTACGTGGCCTCGCGGGGGCACCACGCCGAGATCGGGGGTATCTCGCCGGGGTCGATGCCGAGCGCCAGCACCCGGGTCGAGGAGGAGGGCGTGCTGATCGACAACTGGCTGCTGGTCGAAAACGGTCGTCTGCACGAGGCCGAGACCGTGAACCTCCTCACCACCGCCGAGTACCCCTCCCGCGACCCGGCCACGAACCTGGCCGACCTGCGCGCCCAGATCGCCGCGAACGAGAAGGGCATCGAGGAGCTCCGCGCCATGGTGGACCACTTCGGGCTGGACGTGGTACGGGCCTACATGGGCCACGTCCAGGAGAACGCCGCCGAGTCAGTAAGACGCGTCATCACCGCCCTGCACGACGGTCACTTTGAATATGAGCTGGACAACCAGGCCAAGGTCAACGTCACGGTCCGCGTCAACACCGAACAACGGACCGCCGAGATCGACTTCACCGGTACGTCCCCGCAGCTGAAAGACAACTTCAACGCGCCGTCCAGCGTGGCCATGGCCGCGGTGCTGTACGTGTTCCGCACCCTGGTCGACGACGACATCCCGCTCAACTCCGGCTGCCTGCAGCCGCTCACCGTGATTATCCCCGAGCACACCATGCTGTCCCCGCAGTACCCGGCGGCGGTCGCGGCGGGCAACGTGGAGACCTCCCAGGTGGTCACCGGCGCGCTGTACGCGGCGCTGGGGGTGATGGCGGAGGGGTCCGGCACGATGAACAACGTGACGTTCGGGAACGACCGCTACCAGTACTACGAGACGGTAGCCAGCGGCTCCGGCGCGGGCGACGGCTTCGACGGCACCGACGTCGTGCAGACCAAGATGACCAACTCCCGGCTCACCGACCCCGAGGTCCTCGAGTGGCGCTACCCGGTGCTGCTCGAGTCCTACCGGATCCGGCCCGGCAGCGCCGGCGCCGGCCGCTGGCACGGCGGCCAGGGCGGCATCCGCCGGCTCCGGTTCAACGAGCCCATGACCGTCACCACCTTGACCGGCCACCGCCGGATCCCCGCCTTCGGCCTGGCCGGCGGCCAGCCGGGCGCGCTCGGCCGGCACTGGATCGAGCACCCCGACGGAACGGTCACGCCCATGCAGGGCTGCGATTCGGTCCAGGTCCGCCCCGGCGACGTCTTCGTGATCGAAACGCCCGGCGGTGGCGGCTACGGCCCCCCGTAACCAGCCTATTTATGCCGAACGAAGCGTGGTATCAGCCCCCGCCCACCAACCCGCGCCCCTCGAAATCAGCTCGCGTCGTCCTCAAGCTCGCGCAGGACGGCGACCAGCGCGGCCTCGTCCCCGCTGGTGTGGTCGAGCACGGCCATCAGCGCGTGCAGCACCAGGTGCCGGTCCTGCCCGGCGTCGAGCAGCCGCTGGGCGGCCTGCCACAGCTCGGGCGGGTCGTCGCGCCAGAGCCGGTCGGCCAGCACCAGGTGCCGCTCGATGTGCCGGCCGACGCCGCCGGGTGCCGGGGTGGCGTGGTCGGCAGCGAGCAGAGCCCGCCGGTCCCGCGGGTCGGACGGATCCAGGCTGCTCAGGTCGCTGCCGGAATGCCAGCCCTCCAGCACCGGGAAGGCGAACGCACGCCGCGGCAGGGCCTCTAGGTCGCCGTCCGGCAGCAGCCGCCGGACCAGCACGTAGTCCAGGCCGAACTCCGCCAGATCCCGGTACGCCTCGGCGAACCGGCCCATCGCGTTGAACACGGCCTCCAGGGTCTCGGCCACCACCGGGTCGGCCAGTCCGCGCCGTCGGCCCGCCCAGCGGACCCAGGCCGCCAGGACGTGCGGCATCGCATCCTGCTCCGCGAAGGACAGCATGACCTTGCGTGGCAGCCAGCCCAGCAGGAACGTCTCCACCTTGGTCGGGCTCATCCGCAGCGGGCGGCCGAAGTCCCGGTCGCAGCCGTAGTCGATGATCCGGTCCGCGCAGTGTGAGGCCGAACCCCGGTCGGACAGATCCTCGGCCTCGTCCGAGGCCAGGAACTCCGCGGCGAGCATGGCCCGCCGGTCCCGGCTCCACGCCTGGCGCCGCGGCCCGGTCGCCCCGGAGATTGTCCGGCCGCGGTAGGGCGGCAGCGCCCTGATCCGGGCCCGGATGAACGCGTGGTAGGAGGGGAAGGACTCGCTGACCGACGGTTCCGTCGCCCCGTCGGTCACGGTCAGCGCGGTCTCCAGCATGTGCCGGATCTGCCCCGCGTCCACCTGCCGGAACGCATGCCTGCCCTCGGCTCCGCGCTGGGTGCTCGCCTCTCGGCAGTGATCGAGCAGCTTGTCCACCCGCGAGGTCACCCAGCCGTCCCGGATCATCCCGTCGGCGTTGTAGTCCACCACGGTGACCAGCGCGTGCGGCTCTTCCCCGGCGTAGCTGAACACGCAGACGACCTCGTCCTGGTCGCCTAGGAGGTCGGGGTTGATGTAGCACTCGGCGGAGGTCACCGCGCCCAGGTGCTCGGCCCAGCCGGGGCAGGGCACGCCGCTCTCGATCAGGTCCAGGGCCGCGCGCTCGGCCTTGGCCGCCTGCCGGGGCGTGCCGAGGCAGGCGATCCCGGACAGCAGGGCCAGGGCCGCCGGGCTGCGCTGCCCGGCCGCGTAGTCGACCAGCCCCTCGCCGACCAGCTGCTCCACCGTGGTCGCGCGGCGCGAACCGCTCCCGCGGGCCGGACCAGGGGCGCCTTGGAGCTCACCCCCGCGCGGCCAATGCTGCCCCCACCAGGTGCCGAGCAGCTCGCTGACCATGAGCTCTGCGTCCAGCGGGCTGCGCACGGCCAGCAGCTCGCGGGCGGCGCGCAGCATCTCGGCGAACAGGGCGTTAGGGGGCGGGGCGTCCGCGCCACGCGCGCCGCCGCCTGGCCGGCCTGACCTGCTGGGGTCCGGGCCGCCCGGGTTCTGGCTGCTGCGACGCTGCGGGCTCACCCTGATAGCCTCTCAGATCTGGACATGCGGACGCTATGCTACGGTGTCATGCCCGCTGTAATTTCGCCTCATAAACAGCACGCGACACGCGGACCTGCTTGACGTGCATGGTAGATCGGTGTTCGCTGTCCGCGAATCCGCTTTCCAGGCCGCACCAATTGCCGGACTGTGGCACGCTTAATTGGTTGGCAGCGGGAACGATGATCCCGGGGAAGGAGCCGCCCATGGCAACCCCCGGCGCGGTACGTGGGTGTCCACTTTGAGCACGGAGACTTCCTTGCCCAGGCAACGAGATGCGCCCGACTCCGTCCTGGTGGACAGGCTCGTCCACCAGGCGCCCGTCGGCCTGGCATTTCTCGGTCCTGACCTGCGCTTTCGCCGGGTGAACGCTGCCCTCGCACAGATCATCGGCAAGCCTGACGCGGACCACACCGACAAGCTCCCCTCCGAGATCTGGCCCGAAGAGGTGGCCGCCCGGGCCGAAGCCGCGCTGCACCAGGTGCTGACCGTCGGCGCTGCGGTCATCGAGTCGGGCTATCCCCAGGGCCGCACCGCGTCCTGGTTCCCGCTGCGCGACCCGGCCGGGGAGGTCTCCGGCGTGGGCCTGGTCCTGTCCGAGGGCGGCGGAGCCGCGGCCGAGGAGGAGATCCGGCGCAGCGAGGAACGCTACCGCTCGCTGGTCCAGGGCGGCGCCCAGGTGGTCTGGGTGGCCGGGACCGACGGCGCGATGAAGGAAGACTCGCCCGAATGGCGGTGGATCACCGGGCAGTCGGCCGAGGCGTACATCGGCCACGGCTGGCTGGACTCCATCCACCCCGAGGACCGGGAACGGGTCGAGCGCGACTGGCGTGAGTGCGTCCGGACCGGGAAGGTGTTCGACGACCGCTACCGGATCCGCACCAAGTCGGGCTCGTACCGGCACTACGACGTGCGGGCGGTGCCGATCGAGCGGGACGGCAAGATCGTCGAGTGGGTCGGTGCCAGCACCGACGTGACCAGCCAGCGCGAAGCCGAGGAGATGCGCGGCCGACTGACCGAGCAGTTGTCCGCCGCGGCGCTGCGCACCGCGCGGCTGCAGCAGGCCACCTCGATGCTGGCCGAGGCGCTCACCGTGGAGCAGGTGGTCGAGGTCATCACCGAGGTCGGCCGGACCGCGATCGGCGCGCTGCGTTCGGCGGTGGTGCTGCTCGATTCCGACGGCGCGCGGCTCAAGGTGGTCAACAAGGACGGCCTGCCCAGCGTGCCCGACTCGGCCGGGGGCCCGCCGACCCTACAGGCCCCGAGCGTTATCACGCGGGCCATCGCCACCCGCCGCCCGGTGCTCGTCGAGGACCCGGAGGACCTGCGCCGGCAGTTCGAGGGCGAGCTGGAAATCGATCCCGCCACCGTGATCGCGACCTCCGACGAACGGTCCTGGGTCGGACTGCCCCTGATCACCGCCGGCGCGCCGCTGGGCGCGCTGCGGTTCTCGTTCGGCCGCCCGCGGAAGATCAGCCAGGAGGAGCAGGTCTTCCTGGAGGCGCTAGCCGGCCAGTGCGGGCTCGCGGTCGAGCGGGCCGGGCTGTACGAGCGGGAGCACACCACGGCCGAGACGCTGCAGCGCAGCCTGCTCCCCGACCGGCTGCCGAGCGTCCCGGGCCTGATCCTGACGGCCAGCTACCTGCCCGTCACGCGCAACATGGAGATCGGCGGCGACTGGTACGACGCCTTCCGGCTGGCCGACCAGCGGCTGGCCGTGGCGCTCGGCGACGTCATGGGCAAGGGCCTCACCGCCGCGGCGGGGATGGGCCGGGTACGTAACGCCCTGCGCGCGCTGGCGCTAACCGACGGGCGCCCGGCCGCCGTCCTGGGCGGACTGGACCGGCTGTTCAGCGCGACCGAAGAGGAAGAGCAGGTCACCACGCTGGCCTACCTGGTCATCGACCCGGTGACCGGCGAGGGCATGCTCGGCAACGCCGGCCACCTGCCCGCCCTGTTGCTGGAGGCGGGCAGTGCGCCGCGCTACGACCAGGTGGAGGCGGGCACCCCGCTCGGCTGGGCCAGCCCGCGCAAGCAGCACGCGTTCAGCATGCGGCCCGGCAGCACGGCCGTTTTCTATTCCGACGGGCTGGTAGAGAACAGGAATCGTGGTCTGGACACCGGACTGGAGGAGCTGGCCGCGGTGGCCGCACGCGCCGACGAGGAGTTGCTCGGTCACCCGGAACGGCTGCTGCGCTACCTCGTCGAGCATATGCTCGCCGGTCATGAGCAGGACGATGACGTGACCGTGCTGGTCATGCACCGGCCTTCCGGAGGAACGCAGTGATGGTGCCGGGGCGGAGGCGTACAAGTCACTCCCGGGTGCCGCCTATGGTGATGAGTGGGAGACAGGCGGTTGAATCAGTCCCGAGCGGCATCTAGCCAGCCAAGGAAGGGGTGACCGTGGTCGTGAGCGCTGCTAACTCCGCAGCGCGGAAGCGCTCCAGGATGTCGGGCCAGCAGCCCAGGGCCGTTGAGGACCAGGCGGCTGCGGTATCCGGTCCTGGACCCCGGAATACCGGCGAGCACGGTTCCGAGGAGCACGCCGACGCGGACGCCAGCCTGGTCGCGGTGAGTCTTAACGACGACGCGGCCGAGCCGGACAACGCAGATCTCGACGACGAGTTCGGTGACCTCGACGCGGACGACGCGGACATCCAGGCCGCGCTCGCCGAGGGCGATCTGGACGAGCCCGATCTGAGCGACGTCGCCGCGGCCGTCGAAGATCTAGCTGTCGATGACCTAGCTGGCGACGACCTAGCGGTCGAAGATCTGGTCGGCGACGACGCTGACGCCGCGGACCCGCTCGAAGCGCCCGAGCCCGAGGTCGCCGCGGAGGCGGACACCGAGGCGGAGGGGCCCGAAGCGGCCGGGGCGCGAGTAGTCAAGATCGCCCCGGACGGCGGTGAGGACGAGGAGATCCTGGTTTTCGGCGACGACGACGATGACCTCCCGGCCGCCCAGGTGGCCGTGGCGGGTGCGACCGCGGACCCGGTCAAGGACTACCTGAAGCAGATCGGCAAGGTGCCGCTGCTCAACGCCGAGCAAGAGGTCGAGCTGGCCAAGCGGATCGAAGCAGGCCTGTTCGCCGAGGAGAAGCTGGCCGAGGGCCGTCTCACCCTGAATACCGACCAGCGGATCGACCTAGAGTGGATCGCCGACGACGGCACCCGCGCCAAGAACCACCTGCTCGAGGCCAACCTGCGCCTGGTGGTGTCCTTGGCCAAGCGCTACACCGGCCGTGGCATGCTGTTCCTGGACCTGATCCAGGAAGGCAACCTGGGCCTGATCCGCGCGGTGGAGAAGTTCGACTACACCAAGGGCTACAAGTTCTCCACGTACGCCACCTGGTGGATCCGGCAGGCCATCACCCGCGCCATGGCCGACCAGGCCCGCACCATCCGCATCCCGGTGCACATGGTCGAAGTCATCAACAAGCTGGCCCGCGTGCAGCGCCAGATGCTCCAGGACCTCGGCCGCGAGCCGACCCCGGACGAGCTGGCCATCGAGCTGGACATGACCCCCGAGAAGGTCGTCGAGGTGCAGAAGTACGGCCGCGAGCCGATCTCCCTGCATACCCCGCTCGGCGAGGACGGCGACAGCGAGTTCGGCGACCTGATCGAGGACTCCGAGGCGATCCAGCCCGGCGAGGCGGTCAGCTTCACGCTCCTGCAGGAGCAGCTGCACTCAGTCCTGGACACGCTGTCCGAGCGTGAGGCCGGCGTGGTCTCGATGCGGTTCGGCCTGACCGACGGCCAGCCCAAGACCCTGGACGAGATCGGCAAGGTCTACGGGGTAACCCGGGAACGCATCCGCCAGATCGAGTCCAAGACCATGTCCAAGCTCCGGCACCCCTCCCGCTCCCAGGTCCTGCGCGACTACCTGGACTAAAAGCCCGAACCTATGGGATGTGCCGCCCCTCACGGCTGTTCCGGCTACGCTGCCGCGTTCATGGGATCACGCGCCCGGACGGGGCGCGTGTCCCCCCGGCCCCGTCTTCCGGGGCCGGTATGCCCTCGGCCGGGTATGCGGAGCGGCAGCGTAACGCCTCTCGCCTCCCACCCGCACCAAGATCTGGGAGCATTTGGGCTTCCGGGAGCGGTTTGGGTACTGGGGTGCACTTTTTACTCCCGGAAGCCCGGATCCTCCCCGGTAAATGATGCTCTGGTTGACTAGCGGGCACGATGTGCCGCTGGAGACAGCCCGGAGCCATCACAGGTTCACAGTGGCCTCGATGACCAGCCGGCAGGCGGGCCGGATGTAGGCGGAGTTGGCGTGGTCCCATCTATCGGGGCCTGTGTGGCCCATGCCCAGAAGGCCGCGCCTCCGGGCCCATGCCCACGACGGCGCGTCACACCGTGAGCGTGGCTTCGATCGCGGCGCACTGAACTGGCCGGACGGTTCGGGATTCGTTCAAGGTGGCTCTCGCCACGAGGCGTTACTCTCATGCGTTTGCGCCCCGGCTCGCGCCGGGCGTCAACGGGCACAAAAAGGCCGACGCCAGATCACTGCTGGCGTCGGCGTCTAACGCCGACGGCCGGCTTCGTTGCCGGCCAGGCCATTCGCGTTACTGTGGTTGCGGCTCGGACAGCCGGTTCGACTCGTCCTGAATGTCAACCGCAACCTTGGATAGCGCCTTGGCGTGCACTCGCCCGTGATGCGCGCAGAAGAGAAGCTCTCCTGAGTTGGCAAGTAGCACGCGTACATATGCCTGGGCGCCGCAACGATCGCAGATGTCCAAGGCTGTCAGCGGCCTTGTGGGGGCTATGGCTCCTGTCAACGTCGCCTCCTCTCGCGGTGCCTCCGGCTGCTACGTCCGTCTGGCTCCGGTTTTACGCCTTACAGTTCAGTGCAACACATACCCAGGCGCCGGCGTTCCCTACTCGGGGTGCTCTACGCCACAAGCGAAACCGCATCCGGACGCTTCGTATTATTTCCGGCCCTGACGCGCGGTGCCCGTGTCCCGCCGGGGGCGTGACCCGGCGGCACACAGGCACCGTGTGTCTCTACATCACATATACCCGATAACGGGCGGGCGAAGCATTTTCGCGGGCTCCGCCGCGTGGCATGCACCCGGCACCCGGCCGGGAACGCTACTCTGTTCGAGAGGCCCCGCCGCGGGGCCATTTCCGGAAGGAGATCGGCCCGGCCGTGACCGCCGTTAGCACCACTGCCGTTACCGCCACTGCCGTTGCCAACACTGGCGCGGCCGCCCGGCTGCCCGTCAACCCCGCGGGCGACACCTCCTATACCGCCCGGCACCTGTCGGTCCTGGAGGGCCTGGACGCGGTGCGCAAGCGTCCGGGCATGTACGTCGGGTCGACCGACGGCCGCGGCCTGCAGCACTGCC
>Ga0302235_10002065_pt1 | contig 14716 bp, 12 predicted proteins | sample II_Palsa_N3_3_FD_193577 | JGI IMG/M metagenome (GOLD analysis project Ga0302235, IMG submission 193577) | Peat permafrost microbial communities from Stordalen Mire near Abisko, Sweden - II_Palsa_N3_3 | ecosystem: Environmental > Terrestrial > Soil > Palsa > Peat permafrost | place: Sweden... | reverse complement strand
ACCCGGACGAGGCGGCGCACGTCCTTGAGGCGGGCGGCGCGCGGTTCGTGTTCCGCGGCCCGGTCCGGGCCGGGACCCCGCTGGGGCAGCGGGTAGCCGCGCACGGCGACGGGGTCGCCGACCTGGCCCTGCAGGTCAGCTCGGCCGAAGACGCGTACCGCTACGCGGTCGGCCACGGCGCGCGGGGCCTGACCGAGCCGCACATCGTCGAGGACGAGGAGGGCAAGGTCGTGCTGGCCGCGATCGGGACGTACGGCGATACCCGGCACACGCTGGTCGAGCGCTCCGGTTACTCAGGCCCCTACCTGCCGGGCTACGGGCCGGCCGGGCCGGTCACGGCGCCGGGCGGGCGGCCGTTCTTCACCGAGATCGACCACTGCGTGGGCAACGTGGAACTCGGCCGGATGGACGAGTGGGTGGACTTCTACCACCGGGTCATGGGCTTCACGAACATGAAGGAGTTCGTCGGCGACGACATCGCCACCGAGTACTCCGCGCTGATGAGCAAGGTCGTCGCGGACGGGAGCCGCAAGGTGAAGTTCCCGCTGAACGAGCCCGCAGCCGGAAAGCGCAAATCACAGATCGACGAGTACCTGGAGTTCTACGGCGGCCCCGGCGTCCAGCACATCGCGCTGGCCACCGACGACATCGTGGCCAGCGTCCGGGCCATGACCGCGGCGGGCGTGGAGTTCCTGGCCACCCCGGGCAGCTACTACGACGACCTCGGTTCCTGGGTCGGCGACACCCGCGTGCCGATCGGTGAGCTGCGCGAGCTGGGCATCCTGGCCGACCGGGACGAGGACGGCTACCTGCTGCAGATCTTCACCCAGCCGGTGCAGGACCGCCCCACCGTGTTCTTCGAGCTGATCGAGCGGCACGGCTCCCAGGGGTTCGGGAAGGGGAACTTCAAGGCGTTGTTCGAGGCGATCGAGCGGGAGCAGGCCAGGCGCGGCAACCTGTGAGCCGGGGCGCTCAGCCGAAAGCCAGCGGGTAGCCCTCGGCGCGGAGCGCGCCGATCACCTCGCCGCAGTGCTCGGGCCCGCGGGTCTCGACCTGCAGGACCACCTCCACCTCGTTGACGTGCAGCCGCGGGGCCAGCCGCTCGTGCCCGACCTCAAGCACGTTGGCGCCGAGGTCCGCCAGGTCCGCCAGCAGCTTGGCCAGCGACCCCGGACGGTCTGGCACCCGGCAGCGGAAGGCCAGGTAGCGCCCGGCCGAGGTCAGACCGTGCCGGAGCAGCTTGACCAGCAGCAGCGGATCGATGTTGCCGCCGGAAAGCACGACCACGACCGGCGGGGTGAAGTCGCGCGCATGCTCGAGGACGGCGGCAACCCCGGCCGCCCCGGCGGGCTCCACCACCTGCTTGGCCCGCTCCAGGCACAGCAGCAGGCCGCGGGACAGGCTCTCCTCCGAGACCGTCACCACCCGCTCGGCCAGGGCGGCCAGGATGCCGAAGGGGATGTCGCCGGGATGGCTGACCGCGATGCCGTCGGCCATGGTCGGCGCGGGTGTGACCGACACCGGGTGACCCGCGGCCAGCGAGCCCGGATACGGGGCGACCGCCTCGGCCTGGACGCCCACGATGCGGATGTCCGGGTCCAGGCTCTTGAGCGCCACCGCGACGCCGGCCGCCAGGCCGCCGCCGCCCACCGGGATCACCACCGTGCGCACCTGCGGGCACTGCTCGAAGACCTCGAAGCCGAGCGTGCCCTGGCCCGCCACGATGTCCCGATGGTCGTAGGGATGGATGAACACGGCTCCGGTCCGCTCGGCGAGGGCCAGGGCCTCGCCCAGGGCGTCTTCCACGTTGTGGCCGTGCAGGATGACCTGCGCCCCGTAACCGCGGGTCGCCTGCACCTTGGGCAGCGGCGCGCCCTGGGGCATGACCACGGTCGCCGCGCAGCCGAGCAGGCCGGCCGCGAACGCGACCCCCTGGGCGTGGTTGCCCGCGCTGGCGGCGACGACACCCCGGGCGCGTTCGGCGTCGGTGAGCCGGGCGATCCGGTTATAGGCGCCGCGTACCTTGAAAGACCCGGTGCGCTGCAGGTTCTCGCATTTGAGGAAGACCGGGCCGCCTACGGTCTCGGACAGCACCCGGGAGTGCACCACCGGAGTGTCCGAGATCACATCGCGGAGCAGCTTGCGGGCGGCGGCCACGTCATCGGAGCCGACCGCACCAGGTGTTGTTGCCACGGGAGGCAAGTGTGCCACTCCCGCGTCACTCCGGCACCCCGACCCGCGGACCCAGCCCTGGCCGGGCCAGATGCGAAGAAGCTCGATCACGACATACTGTCGAAAGGTGCAGCAACCTAGCCAGCGTCATCACGCCAACACCCCAGACTCCGCCGCGGCCGCTCCCGGCACCGAGCCGCCGGCCCCCGCCACGGTGGCCGAGCTGCGCGCGAGCGGTCACCAGTACCGCGGCGTCAAGGACGAGATAAGGCAGAACCTGCTCGCCAAGATGCGAGCCGGCCAGGACCCCTTCCCCGGCATCGTGGGGTTCGGAAAGACCGTGCTGCCCCACCTGGAGCGCGCCCTGATCGCCGGGCACGACCTCATCTTGCTCGGCGAACGCGGCCAGGGTAAGACCCGGCTGATCCGCACCCTCGGCGGGCTGCTCGATGAGTGGACTCCGGTCATCGAGGGCTGCGAGATCAACGACCATCCCTACCACCCGGCCTGCGCGCGGTGCCGGCGTCTCGCCGCCGAGCTGGGAGACGACCTGCCGGTCAGCTGGCGGCACGCCAGCATGAGGTACGGCGAGAAACTCGCCACCCCCGACACCAGCGTCGGCGACCTGATCGGCGACATCGACCCGGTGAAGGTGGCCGAAGGACGCACCCTCGGCGACCCGGAGACCATTCACTTCGGGCTGGTGCCGCGGACCAACCGGGGCATCTTCTCCCTCAACGAGCTGCCCGACCTGGCCGAGCGGATTCAGGTATCCCTGCTGAACGTGCTGGAGGAGCGCGACATCGGCATCCGCGGCTACGCCCTGCGGCTCCCGCTTGACCTGCTCCTGGTGGCCAGCGCGAACCCGGAGGACTACACCAACCGGGGGCGGATCATCACGCCGCTCAAGGACAGGTTCGGCGCCGAGATCCGGACTCACTACCCGCTGGACCTGGCCGACGAGCTCACCCTCATCGAGCAGGAAGCCGACCTCCGGGGCCGCGCGGAACTCCCCGATCACCTGGTCGAGGTGATCGCCAGGTTCACCCGGGGCGTCCGCGAATCGCCTGCCGTCGACGCGCGCTCCGGTGTGTCCGCCAGGTTCGCCATCGCGGCGGCCGAGAGCGCGGCGGCGTCCGCCGTGCGCCGGTCCGCGCTGGCCGGCCTGACCGAAGAGACGCCGGTCGCCCGGGTCTGCGACCTGCCCCCCGTGGTCAGCACGCTCCGCGGCAAGGTGGAGTTCGAGGTCAGCGAGGAGGGCCGGGAAGAAGAGATGCTCGGTGCCCTGCTGCGCCGGGCGATCGCCGACACGTTCCGCTCCCGGCTGGGTGGTGTCGATCTTTCCGGCCTGCTCGCGAAGTTCGAAGAAGGCGGCACCGTGGAGTCGGGCGAACTCGTGCCCGCCGCCGATCTGCTGCAGGGCGTCGGCGAGGTCCCCGGACTGGCGAAGATCATGGCCGGGCTCGGCATGGACGGCGGTGAGTCCTTCGGGCACGCGGCGGCCGCGATCGAGTTCGCCCTGGAAGGGCTCTACCTGATGCGGAGGCTGTCCAAGGACAGCGCCGACGGCACGACCGTGTACCGGACCTGACATGGCGAACTACCGGTACGGCAGGTACGTCTACGGCCCGGACCCGCTGGCGCTTCCCTACGACGTGCGCGGCGCCGTCGACGAGATGGGCGACGCCATACTCGCGGGCGCCAACCCCGCCGACGCGCTCCGGGACCTGCTCAGGCGGGGTCAGACGGGCCGCCGCGGCCTGGATGATCTGCTGCGCCGGGTCCGGGACCGGCAGCGCGAGGTCCGCGGCAGCGGCCGCCTCGACGGCATCCTCGAGCAGGCCCGCGCCCTGCTCGATACCGCCGTCGGGCAGGAGCGCGCCGAGCTGTTCCCCGACCCAAGCGACGAGGCCAGGCTGCGCGAGGCGAACCTCGACGCGCTGCCCGCGGACACCTCCCAGGCGATCAGGCAGCTAGCTGACTACGACTGGCGTTCCCCCGCCGCCCGCCAGACCTTCGACCGGCTCAGGGACCTGCTGCGCAGCGAGGTGCTCGACAGCCAGTTCCGCGGCATGAAGCAGGCCATGAGCAACCCCGACCCGCAGGCGATGCAGCGGGTCAAGGACATGCTCGGCGACCTGAACGAGATGCTGGCCGCGGACGCGCGCGGGGAGCACACCCAGGCCGACTTCGATCGCTTCATGGAACGGCACGGTGAGCTGTTCCCAGACCACCCGGGCAGCCTGGAGGAACTCCTCGACTCCCTGATCAGCCGGATGGCCGCGGCGGAGCAGCTGCTGCGCTCGCTCAGCCCCGAGCAGCGCGAAGAGCTCGCCGGGCTGATGGCCAGCGCCCTGGACGACGCCGGGCTGGCCGCCGAGATGGCCAGGCTCGCCGACGCGCTCAGGTCCAGGCGCCCCGATCTGGACCGGGCCGGGATGGCCGGCGGCGTCCAGATGTCCGGCGAGGAACCGCTCGGCCTCGGCGACGCCACCACGGCGCTGGCCGAGCTCGCCGACCTGGCGGAGCTGGAAAACGCGCTCGGCCAGGATTACCCGGGCGCGAGCCTGGACGACATCGACGAAGAGGCGGTCAGGCGGGCCTTCGGACGGCAGGCGGTCGACGACGTCGAGGCCCTGCGCCGGATCGAGCGCGAGCTTGAACGGCAGGGTTACCTGGCGCGCAGCGGCGGGCAGCTCGACCTCACCCCCAAGGCCGTGCGCAGGCTCGGCGACACGGCGCTGCGCCGCATCTTCGCCGACCTGGACTTCGGTGCCCGGTCCGGTGACCACGACCAGCGCGACGCCGGGCAAGCGGGCGAGCTCACCGGCACCACCCGGGCCTGGGAGTTCGGCGACGAGCAGCCCCTCGACGTCCCCGCCACGGTAAGGAACGCCGTGCTCCGCGGCGGCCGCCCCTCCGGTGGCGGCGCCGTCAAGCTCTCGGCGGCGGATTTCGAGGTGGCGGAGACCGAACGGCGCACGGCCGCGGTTGTCTCCTTGCTGGTCGACCTGTCCTACTCGATGCAGCTGCGCGGAACCTGGGCGGCGGCCAAGCAGACCGCGCTCGCGCTGCACGCGCTGCTGCGGAGCAAGTTCCCCCAGGACGCCGTCCAGGTCGTCGGCTTTTCCAACTACGCCCGCGAACTGCACGAAACCGAACTCGCCGGGCTCGGCTGGGACATGGTCCAGGGCACCAACCTGCACCACGCGCTGCTGCTCGCCGGGCGCCATATCGACCGGCACCCGGAGCACGAACCGGTCGTCCTCATCGTGACCGACGGCGAGCCGACCGCCCACCTTCAGCGCGACGGACGGTCCTGGTTCGACTGGCCACCCTCCCCGGAGACGCTCGAGCTCACCCTGGCCGAGGTGGATAAGATGACTCGCCGGCACGCCGCGCTAAATATTTTCATGCTGGCTGACGACGCCAGGCTCACCGCGTTCGTTGACAACGTAGCGAAGCGGAACGGCGGACGGGTGCTGCAGGCGGCGCCCGAACATCTCGGTGAGTATGTCATCCGTGACTTCCTCCGCACCCGCGGCGCCAGTCGAAGGTAGATTTGCCCCGTCGGCTGATGATCTCAGGTTTACCGCAGTCGGCACTTCAGGGTTGGGGCCCCGGGCGGCCATGACTGGCCGGCAACTATAACGCAGCTCTACCGCACGCCCGTATGAGGAGGAATCGTGAGTTCTAGGAGCGGATCAGCCGAGGGGTCGTCGTCGGGCAAGACGATACTCGCGGGGATTCTCGGCATCATCGCCTTGGTGTTCATCGTGGTCGCCGTCATCTACCTGGCCGAACCGGCCAAGTCGCTGCCCAGCTTCATTCCCGGGCACATCGCCAGATCGAACGGCCATCACCCGCTGAAGGTAACCGGATCGCTCGTCGTCGGCATCATCTTCGCCGTCGGCGCCTGGTTCGCCCTCGCCTACAAGCCCAAGCCCGCGGCCCAGGCCACCAACGACCGCGAGAACTCGCCGGCCGGCCGGAACTAACACCCGCTCGGACGCTGACCAGCGCCCGCAGCCCGCTGACGCGGGACGCGGGCGCTTCGGCCTTTCCCGGCCCCTGCCGGGTTACGGCCCTGCCGGGTTACGGCCCTGCTGGGTTACCGGCCCTGCTGAGTTACCGGCCCTGCTGAGCTTCTGGCCGGGCTGGTTACTGGCTGGGCAGGGCCTGGCGCAGGTCGTGGATCAGGTCATCGCAGTCCTCGATGCCGACCGACAGTCTGATCAGGTCGCCCGGGACCGCCAGAGCCGTACCGGCCACCGACGCGTGCGTCATCCGGGCCGGGTGCTCGATCAGCGACTCCACGCCGCCGAGCGACTCGGCCAGCGTGAACAGGCGGGTCCGGCCGCACGTCTGCACCGCGGCCTGCTCCCCGGCCTCCAGCCGGAACGACACCATCCCGCCGAACGCTCGCATCTGCTCCTGCGCGATCTTGTGGCCCGGATGCGAGGGCAAGCCGGGGTAGAACACCTCGGCGACGGCCGGGTGCTCGGCCAGCATCTGCGCGATCCGCATCGCGTTGCGGCAGTGCCGGTCCATCCGTGCCGCCAGCGTCCTGATGCCGCGCAGCGTCAGCCACGAGTCGAACGGCCCGGGGACACTGCCGGTCGCGTTCTGAGTGAACGCGACCCGCTCCGCGAGCTCGGCGTCGGCGAAGACCACGGCCCCGCCGATGACATCGGAATGACCGCCCAGGTACTTGGTCGTCGAGTGCACCACGGCGTCGGCCCCGCCCGTCAGCGGCTGCTGCAGGTAGGGCGAGGCGAACGTGTTGTCCACCACGAGCATCGCTCCGGCCTCGTGCGCGGACTGCGCCAGCCCGCGGATGTCAGCGATGTTCAGCAGCGGGTTCGTCGGTGACTCGGCCCAGACGCACCTGGCCGGCCGGGCGGCGAGTCGCTCCCGCACGGCCGCGAGGTCCGAGATCGGAACCACCTCGTACTCCAGCCCCCAGCCGGCCAGCACCTGGGCGAACAACCGGTACGTGCCGCCGTACGCGTCGTCCGGGATCAGCACCCGATCGCCCGGCGAGCACACCGTCCTGAGCAGGCAGTCCTCGGCCGCCAGGCCAGAGGCGAAGGCGAGCGCGGCGGCACCCTCCTCGAGCGCGGCCAGGCATTCCTCCAGTGCGGTCCTGGTCGGGTTGGCCGACCGGGCGTACTCATAACCGCCCCGCAGGCCGCCGACCCCGTCCTGCTTGAACGTGGACACCTGATAGATGGGCGGCACCACGGCGCCCGTCAGCGGGTCAGGCTCCTGGCCCGCGTGAATGGCCAGGGTCTCGAAGCTGGTCATCGATCTGCCTCCGTCGTTTTTCGGATTCTGGAAGTTCCCGGCCTCATTTCAGGTGATGCCGGCCAGGAAGAATTTCAGGTGATGCCGGCCAGGAAGGTCAGCACGTCCTGCCGGGTGAGCAGTCCGGATGGCTTGCCGTTCACGTGGACCACGGCGGCGCCCGCCTTCTCCAAGGCGAGCACCGCGCGCGAGACCGGCTCGCCGGAACCGACGCTGGGCAGCGGCGCCGACATGTGGCCGCCGACCGGATCGGACGGCTTAGCCCGGCCGGTCACCAGGGCGTCGAGCAAGTCGCGCTCTACCACCGAGCCGACCACCTCGGCGGCCATGACCGGCGGCTCCTCCTTGACCACGGGCAGCTGAGAGACGTCGTACTCGCGCAGCAGGGCGATGGCCGCCCCGACGCTTTCTTCCGGGTGCACGTGCACGAACTCGGGCAGGCTGCGCTCCTTCCTGGCGAGCACGTCGGCGACCAGGGGCTCCGAGGTCTGCGCGGAAAGGAAGCCGTAGTCGGCCATCCAGTCGTCATTGAAGATCTTCGCGAGGTAACCGCGGCCGCCGTCGGGCAGCAGCACGACGATCACCGCGTCAGGCCCGGCCGCCGCGGCCACCCGCAGCGCGGCCGCCACCGCCAGCCCGGACGAGCCGCCGGTCAGCAGGGCCTCCTCCCGCGCCAGCCGCCGGGTCATGCCGAACGACTCCGCGTCACTGACCGCGATGACCTCATCGCAGACGGTCGGATCGTAGGTGGCCGGCCAGATGTCCTCGCCCACGCCTTCGACCAGATACGGGCGCCCGGATCCGCCCGAGTAGACCGAACCCTCAGGATCGGCGCCGATGATCCGCACCGCTCCGCCGGATACCTCCTTCAGGTACCGCCCGGCACCCGTGATCGTGCCTCCGGTACCGATGCCAGCGACGAAGTGAGTGACCAGCCCGTCCGTCTGGGACCAGATTTCCGGGCCCGTGGTGGCGTAGTGGGAGGCGGGATTTTCCGCGTTCGCGTACTGGTCAGGCTGCCAGCCGCCCGGGGTCTCGGCCGCCAGGCGGCGGGCGACGCTGTAATAGGAGTCCGGGTGATCGGGCGCGACCGTGCCGGGACAGACCACCACCTCGGCGCCGTACGCGCGCAGCACGCTGATCTTGTCCTGGCCCACCTTGTCCGGGCAGACGAAGACGCACCGGTAGCCGCGCTCCACCGCCACGATGGCCAGCCCGACCCCGGTATTGCCCGAGGTGGGCTCCACGATCGTCCCGCCGGGCCGCAGGTCTCCCGCCGCCTCGGCCGCGGCTACCATCCGCAACGCGATGCGATCCTTGACCGAGCCACCCGGGTTGAAGTACTCCACCTTGGCGAGCACCGTGGACCCGGGGACGGCCCGGGTTACCGACCGCAGCCGGATCAGCGGGGTGTTTCCCACCAGTCCGCTCAGTGAGTCATGCACCTGCATGCTGCTCCCCTTCCGGTCCTTGCCAGGGCGCTTCCATGCTCGCCAGCCTGGGACATAGTCTGGATGCACCCTATGCGAGGAGGCTTTGTCATGCCCGAAGCAGTGATTGTCGCCACCGCACGGTCGCCTATCGGCCGGGCCGGCAAGGGCTCCCTCGCCAGCATCCGCCCGGACGACCTGGCCGTGCAGATCGTGGCGGCGGCGCTGGCCAAGGTACCGCAACTTGACCCCGCCGACATCGGCGACCTGATGCTCGGCTGCGGGCTGCCCGGTGGCGAGCAGGGATTCAACCTGGCCCGGGTGGTCGCGGTTCTGCTGGGACACGACCACCTGCCGGGGACGACGGTCAACCGGTACTGCTCCTCATCGCTGCAGACGACCCGGATGGCCTTCCACGCGATCAAGGCCGGCGAAGGAGACGTGTACATCTCGGCCGGCGTCGAGTGCGTGAGCAGGTTCGTCAAGGGCAGCAGCGATTCCTGGCCCGATACCCGCAATCCTGCATTCGCGGAGGCGCAGGCCCGGACCGGACAAGCAAGCACGGGCGATGCCGGGCCGTGGCACGACCCGCGCGAGGCCGGGCTCCTCCCCAACATCTACGTCGCCATGGGCGAGACCGCCGAAAACGTCGCCGGACTGCGCGGCATCACCAGGGAACAGCAGGACGAATTCGCCGTACGTTCGCAGAACCTGGCGGAGAAGGCCATCGTCGACGGCTTCTGGGCGCGGGAGATCACGCCTGTCACCCTGCCCGACGGCACCGTGGTCACCGCCGACGACGGTCCCCGCCCGGGTACCACGATCGACAAGCTCGCCGCGCTGAAGCCGGTCTTCCGCCCGGACGGCACCGTGACCGCGGGTAACTGCTGCCCGCTCAACGACGGCGCCGCCGCCGCCGTGGTGATGAGCGACGTCAAGGCGGCCGAGCTCGGCCTCACGCCGCTCGCGCGGATCGTGTCTTCCGGGGTGACCGCGCTATCGCCCGAGATCATGGGGCTGGGACCGGTGGAGGCTTCACGCCAGGCGCTCGCGCGAGCCGGAATGGCGATCGCCGACATCGACCTCGTGGAGATCAACGAGGCGTTCGCGGCTCAGGTCATCCCTTCGTACACCGAGCTCGGCATCGACATCTCCAAGCTCAACGTGAACGGCGGGGCCATCGCGGTCGGGCACCCGTTCGGGATGACCGGGGCGCGGATCACCACCACCCTGCTGAACAGCCTGCAGTTCCACGACGCGACGCTGGGCCTGGAGACCATGTGCGTGGGCGGCGGCCAGGGCATGGCGATGATCTTCGAGCGGCTCAGTTAAAACATTTGGTTGCCGTCAGGGGGTTGCCAGGGGGCTTTTGATGAGGCAATCTCAGCTCAAGAGAGCATTCATGGAGGTGCCCGTTGTCGTTGATCCACTCACCGAATCTGCACAAGAGCCTCATTGCACGTATCCCGGTCGTTACCGGACGTGACCTCGCTGAGTGGTTCCACCGCCTTGAATCCGGCCCTGCGTTCCTGCGCTGCGACGAGCGCGCGCACTGGCTGGCGGACGACGCCGGCATCTCGCACGGCTACGCCAACGCGATCGTGCACGAGTACGAGCTGCGAAGGCGGTTGCGCCTCAACGGTGCCTAACGGCGCATCCCGGTACGTTCGCCCTGCCCCGGGCCGGCCTTGGCGTGCCCGCTAGGGGCGCCGGACGATATGCCCACGCCGGGATGCGGATCCGCCGGTCGGCGGATCCGGCTAAGAGCGGCCTCCGACGGCGCCCGATAAGACCTAGCTTCCGCAATGCGTGCACTGAGCGATGTTGCCGCCTTCCCTTCCTGGGGCTTTTCTCCCGGCGCTTCCCTTGCGCGACTTGGATTCCGGACGTCCCTTGCGCGGCTTTTCTCGCTAAGGGCATTCCCGGATCCGGCACCCTTTGCCGGCCCCTCGCCCGACCCCGCGTGAAGCCTTCTCCCTACGCCCCGCGATGCCTTTTCAGCCTGGCCTTTCCGCGGCGCCTCGTGCCTGGCTCTTCTTCTCCCGCATCGCGCCAGGACTTCGGCGGTGCCCGCACTGCGACGCTCCCGCCCAGAGCAGGCCCAGAGCACCGGTCAAGTAGCCGGGTCCATCGGCCGATTACAGCCGCTGTGCATCCCTTGTCCGCTCTGCCATATTCGGTGGCGGATTTTGGCGGTGGATCCGGGCCTGGCGGTGGATGCGGGGGATCATCGTGCACCGGATCCGCCGCGGAGCCCGGATCCACCGCGGTAAACGGGGCGGTCTTGACGTTTTTGCTGCCTATGAGGTCCCTGTGACCACTGTCGTTCTTCGCAGGTTCGTATTGCCTGACCGGCGTTCCAGCGGCCGGCTGCGCTTCCCGCCCCGGCCCGGACATCCGAACTCCCACGGGATACCCCGGGAAATATTATGATTTCAGCGTATAAACATTGGCATGGCGGGTCTAACAATCGTTTGCGGTTCGCCCCTGCGTTGACCTTAGCGATCATTGTTTCCACTGAGACTCAATTGACAATTGGGACATCGGATCGTGTCCGCAATGCGTACCCCCGGTCGGAGTCGAACCGACACTGCGGACCCTTTTAGGGGGCCGGCCTCTTCCATTGGGCTACGGGGGCGGCACCATAATACTGCGCACCCAATTGTCTAACCGAGGAGTAGCAACGACCTCTTCACATAATTTTTCCCGCGCCAGGGAACCGTTTCCGGAAGAAATGCAGAGCGTAACTAATTACATGATCGACATTAGCGCTGAGTAACCGCGGCTGGATTTCCAGGCCAGCGCAGGAACGGGCGCGGGTGAAAATAGCATCGAGCATTGCCGGAGTGACGCGGCCGGTGAATGTGTTCTGCTGACTTGGGTGATAACAGCCAATAAGAAGTAGTTCGCCAGGCTTGGGGCCGGGCCCCAGCCGGACCTCGGTACCGTGGCCGAAGGCCGGCCTGGGCCGAGGTACCACGAATCCGCACTGCGAGAGCACTGGCCACATCGCCTGCCAGGCGAATCCGCCCAGGCACACGATAACCCGCAGGTCAGCGAGGACATGTCGAAGTTCTGCCACGAGCCAGGGGGCGCAGGTGTCCCGTTCCGCAGGCTCAGGCTTATTGTCCGGCGGCGCGCAGCGAACCGCGGCCACCATCCGGGTATCGAGCAGCCGCTGGCCGTCTCCCGCCGCTACGCTGACCGGTTTTTCCGCCAGCCCGCACCGGTACAGCGACGCGAAAAGGAAATCTCCGCTGCGGTCGCCCGTGAAGACCCGGCCGGTACGGTTTCCGCCGTGGGCCGCGGGCGCGAGGCCGACGATCAGCACACGTGGCCGCGCCGACCCCCACCCGGGAACGGGGCGCCCCCAGTAGGGCTCATCACGGAACGAACGGCGGCGGACGATGGCGACGTGCTCACGCCAGCTGACCAGACGCGGGCAGGCGCGGCAGACCGACTGGCGCGCGATGAGTTCATCGAGCGTGGCCGCGCTGCCCGCGAGTTCCGTCACCTCTGCCGCGGTGCGCGCGACAGGCGTACCTGGTCCAGCGGGGTCATCGGGCCAGCCGCCCGGTGGGACCAGCGGACCTGTGACGTCATCGTCGGCGGGCACCGGAGTTCCTCAGCCGCACGAATCCCGGGCCAGCGACCAGGCGATCCCGTCGAGAATGTCGTGCTCGCTCACCAGCACCTCGCTGAACCCGAACCGGTCCATGACCCGGTCGAGGACAAGCGCTCCGCCACCGATCACGTCGACGCGCCCCGGGTGCATCACGCCGATCCCCGCGCGGGCCCGCCGGGTCTGGGACAGCAGGGCCGAGGTCACGGCGTGCACGTCGGCCGAACAGATCCGCGCGTGGTGGATCCGGGCCGCATCGTAGGCGGGCAGGCCCATCGCGATCGCCGCTACCGTGGTGACAGAGCCCGCCAGGCCGACGAGCGTCTTCGCCGCTGGCACCGGTACGGCATCAGCCACCGCGTCCAGGGCCGCGTCGATGTCGGCGGTGGCCGCCTCGACCTGCCGCGCCGTCGGCGGGTCGCCGCGCAGGTGCCGCTCGGTCATCCTGACGCAGCCGATGTTGACCGAGATCGCCCTGTAATCCGGGGGGACGATACCCCCCCCACCCCCCCTGGTTACGGGGGGCTGCCCGCCCCCCGAGCCCCCTGGGCCCCCCGGACCCAGGACGAATTCGGTCGAGCCGCCGCCGATGTCGGCGACGAGGAAAGGGCCGCCGTGGTCGGCGGCGAGTTCCGCGGTCGCTCCGGTGAACGAGAGCATTGCCTCCTGCGCCCCGGTGAGGACTTCCGGCGGGACCCCGAGCACTTCGGTTACCCGGCGGACGAACTCGGCCGCGTTACCGGCGTCGCGGGTCGCGCTGGTGGCCACCATCCGCACCGACTGGGCCGCGAAACCGGCGATGATATCCGCGTATGCGCGCAGCACCTCGATCGTCCGCGCGAGTGCGGCCGGCGACAGTCGCCCGGTCTGGTCCACGCCCTCTCCCAGCCGGACGATCTCCATCCGGCGGGTCAGGTCAGTCAGCTCGGCCCGGTCGCGATCTACGTCCGCCACCAGCAGCCGCAGCGAATTCGTGCCACAGTCCACGGCGGCGACCCGGCAGGTCATCAGGCGTCCGGCGGGACACAGGGCCCCGGTAGCCACCATTCGCCCGCGGCGTCAAGCGCCTCGCGGCCGAACGGGTTCACGCCGCCTGCGGCGAGCTCATGAGCAACCAGCGCATGGAGGCACTTTACCCGCCCGGGCATGCCGCCAGCGGACTGAGTGCCCGGTGGCAGCGGCTCGATTCCCGCTGACCGGGCCGCCATCTCCCGCCGCGTCAGGTAGTCGTGATGCGCGGACTCATAGCGCCGGCGCATCGCGTCGTCAGCCAGCCTCGCCGTCATCTCCCGCATCAGCCCGGAGGCTTCCAGCCTGCTCACCGCCGCATTAGCCCGGGGGCAGGTCAAGTAGTACAGGGTGGGAAACGGGCTGCCATCAGGCAGCCTGGGCGCCGTCTCCGCGACGTCGGGAAGCCCGCAGGGACAGCGGTGGGCGACGCCGACCAGCGCGCGCGGCGAGCGGCCGAGCTGAAGGGCGATGACCGCCTCATCCCGTGCCGTTATCACTTCGCCGGGCTCGCGTCCGCCTGCTGAACCGACCGCCACAACTTGTCGTACCACGGCGGTAGCCCTGGCTGCGAGGAAGCCGCCGTGCTGCTCGCCGGCTGGCCGCTTTCCACGATGTAGCACTTCGTGCCCGGGAAGCACATGTCAAGCTCCTGCCGAGCCAGTTGTTCGATGTAGGACTGGCTGGAGAGCCTGGCTTGCTCCGTTTCCAGGTTCTTCACCTGTGCCAGCGTGGTCTGCTGCTGTGCTACCAGCTGATCGATCAGCCGCCGCTGGGCCACGTACTCACGAACCGGATAAGCCAGGCTCAGCGCGATCGCGCAGATCACCACCGCAAGCACGGCAGCCCGGCCGGTCAGCCGGGTTGTCCGGGGAGCGTCGGCGGCCGGAGACATCAGCCCTTGCTGGCCCGCGCCGCGAAGCGGGGGTAAGCAGCCGAGCCCGCGTAGGCCGCGGCGTCGCCGAGGAGCTCCTCGATCCTGAGCAGCTGGTTGTACTTCGCGACTCGCTCGCCCCGGGCAGGCGCGCCGGTCTTGATCTGGCCGCAGTTCGTGGCGACCGCAAGATCGGAGATGGTGGTGTCGTCGGTCTCGCCGGAGCGATGGCTGATCACGCAGCTGAAGCCGGCCCGGTGAGCCAGGCTCACCGCGTCGAGGGTCTCGGTGACCGAGCCGATC
>Ga0302235_10002059_pt1 | contig 14730 bp, 15 predicted proteins | sample II_Palsa_N3_3_FD_193577 | JGI IMG/M metagenome (GOLD analysis project Ga0302235, IMG submission 193577) | Peat permafrost microbial communities from Stordalen Mire near Abisko, Sweden - II_Palsa_N3_3 | ecosystem: Environmental > Terrestrial > Soil > Palsa > Peat permafrost | place: Sweden... | reverse complement strand
AAGCCAAGGTAGAGCGGCGCGAGTCCGAAACGCATGACATCCGGCTCGCGCCAATCGCACACCACAGAGCGCTGCGCCATTGCCTGGAACACGGCGCGTCCGCGCTCTACAGGCCCGCGCACGCGCAGCGAGATCTGGCAGCCGCGCTGCGCCGGCTCGGCTGGCGTCATGAGCGTCAGATCCTCGCCCGCGAACTCGAGCAGCAGCGATTCGAACAGCGCGCTCAGTGCCACCGATTTGGCACGCAGTGCGGGCATGCCGGCCTCGGCAAACATCGGTAACGAGGCGCGCAATGGAGCGCTCGAGAAGATCGGCGGATTACTGACCGCCCAGCCGGCCGCACCGGCCGCGGGTGTGAACTGCGCGGGCATCTGAAAGCGCGTGGCCGGATCGTGACCCCACCAGCCGGCCAGGCGCGGCAGATCGCGACGCTGCAGATGCCGCGCGTGCACGAAGGCGCCGGCCAGTGCGCCCGGTCCGGCGTTCAGATATTTGTAACTGCACCAGGCGGCAAAGTCCGCGCCATCATCATGCAGCGCGAGCGGCACGTTGCCGATCGCGTGCGCCAGATCCAGTCCGATGCAGGCGCCGGCGGCGTGCGCCGCGCGCACGATGCGCGGCAGATCGAAGTACTGGCCGGTGCGGTATTGCACGCCGGGCCAGAGCACCAGCGCCAGGCGCGAGGCATTCGCGGCGATGACCTGCTCGATGTCCTCGGCGCGCAGCAGCTCCTCGCCCGGCCGCGCAGCGAGCTCGATGAGCTCATGCGCGCTGTCCAGTCCGTGCCAGCCAATCTGGGCTGCCACCACGTGGCGGTCGGACGGGAAGGCGCCGGCCTCGATCAGAATCGCGCGGCGTTGAGCACCGGGGCGATAGAAGCTCGCCAGCAGCAGATGCAGATTCACGCTCAGGGAGTTCATCGCCACCACTTCCAGCGCGTTGGCGCCGGCCAGTCGCGCCAGATCGGGCTGCAGCTGCTCGGCATAGCCGATCCAGGGCGATCGGGCCTGCTCGTGCCCGACAGCCGCGTAGCGTTCCCAATCCTCGATCTCCGCCTCGATCATCGCGCGCGCAGCGATCGGGGCCGGGCCCAGCGAATGGCCGCAGAAATACAGCGCTGGCCGGCCCTCGGGGCTGCGCGGCAGCGCGAAGCGGCGGCGCAGCGGCGCGAGCCGGTCAGCCTGATCCTGCTCGCGCGCCCAGAGCAGGCGCTGCTCGATAGCATCCGGCTGTTGCATACGCGAGCCCTTCAGACCGCACGCAATGGGTAGAGCACCGGGCGTGAGGGCACGGCATCACCGGTGATCGCCGGGGTCTGCAGCGCCAGCAGATACCAGCCGTCGGCAATCGAATTGCCGACGTAGGCCAATTCGGTGATCGTGCTGTCGCGACGTTGCGCGCCGCCCAGCTGTGTGCTGCCAGCCGGCAGGCCGAAGAAAATGCGATGCGCCGTGAGCGCACCGCCATCGCTGGCGCGATCGGCCGAGGGCACATCGAGCACGAGGTGCTCGATGCCACGCTCGACCAGCATCTGCGCCGCCTCCTGCGACAGGAACGGGGCCGCAGCGGCGCCGTCCTCGGTGAATTTGAATGGATCATTGGGCTGCGTGCGGATCACCAGTGCCCGTGCCGCCAGCCGCGGCATCATGGCGGCTGGCCAGGCACTCTCGAGCCGCGCGCGCGTGATCAGCAGATCCGCATCGTGCGGCATGGGCACGCTGCCCTCGTCGCTGTCGGCGGCGAGCTCGGGTTCCACCGTCAGCAGCGCCGCGAGCAGCAGGCGCTGCGGAATCGCAGCGTGAACGTCGACGCGCTCGACGCTCAGGTGGCCGATGCCCTCGGTGTGCGTGCCGTTGGCGTGCGGCGTGAAGCTCAGCACGCTGCTATTGCAGCTCGCGCCGCTCGTGACGCGGCCGCTGAACTCACCGATCACCAGCGGTACGCTCGCGGCCGCCGGCGCGCCGAAGCAGCGCAGCTGCGGCTCACGAAAATCCATGACGCGTGCGAGGCTCAGCCCCGCGGCCAGATCGGCGAGCAATGGCACGCCGTCGATGTCCAGCCGCGCCCACTGGGCGCGCTCATTGCGTGGCATGTGCGCCGCCCGCCGGCGCGGGCGGTTCCATGACGGCGTGACAGCGCTTGCAGGTTCGCAGCGTCAGGCTGCCGAAGAAACGGTTGAATACCGGCGCAAACTGCGTCTCGATGTTCGTCAGGGGAAAGAACTCCTGGTAGAGCAGCCCCTGGCAGCGCTCGCAATACCATTGCAGGCCGTCGAGCTCGCCGGGACGCCGGCGCCGCTCGATCACCAGGCCTACCGAGTCGGCATAGCGCTGCGGGGAGTGCGGCGTAGCGGGCGGTAACAGCAGCAGCTCGCCCGCCCCGATGGGCACGTCGAGGATGCGGCCGTCCTGCACGACGCGCAACAGCATATTGCCCTCGATCTGATGAAAGAATTCCTCGGCCGGATCGACATGAAAGTCCTTGCGGCTGTTGGGACCGCCGACCGCCATGACGATGAACTCGCTGTCCTGGTAGAGCAGCTTGTTGCCCACGGGCGGGCGCAGCAGCTGCCGGTTGGCGGCAATCCATTGCTTGAAATCGATGGGCTTGAGAGGGTTCATCGTGATGCTTGCCGGCCGTCGGCGTGCTGGCAATAAACGCCCCCGGCCTGTTCGCGGCCCAGCCTGTTCGCGTATGTTAAGCGTATTGCCCCAAAGTGGCGACTGCAGGCCCGCGACCATGCTCAATCATCGCGCAGCGACCATTGCGCTGGCGCCCGTGCGGCCGCTGCGCCAGGCTTTGACATGGCTCGGCTGTGCCGCGCTCGCAGGCTGTGCGTGGCATTGGCCCTGGGTGCATCGGGCCGCACCGGCGCCGCAGAGCGTGCACGAAATATCGATCGAGGCGCCCAGCGGCGCCGACCCGCAGGCGGGCGCCCGGATCGCGCAATACTGGGACCGCAATACACTATTGCTCGATCTGACGGGGCTCGCCGGCGAGGGGGAGGTCACGCTCGCGCCCTCGGCGCTGCACGGCTGGCCGATACGCCTGGAGTTTCGCGTGCGGCCGGGCGCCATTGCGCGCCTGGAAGTGCAGGCCAGCGCGCGCGTAGTCTTCGAGGTGCCGGCGCAGGGCGAGCCGCTCGTGTTCAAGCTTGCGAGCGACGCCTACGGGCCGCACAGCGCGCATATCACGCTTCGATGGAGCGCGGCTGACGGCTCGGCACACTGACGGCAGCGCAAGCGGGGGCGTCCAGATCCAGGGCGCTGAGTGCTCCGCCCCAGACACAGCCCGTATCCAGCGCCACAACCTGATCGGTGCAATAGAAGCCCAGCGCGGACCAATGGCCAAAGACGATGCGCACATCGCTGCTGGCGCGATGCGGTGCTTTGAACCATGGCAGCCACGGTGGCCTGGCCGAGTCGGGCTTGCCTTTTTGCGAGAAATCGACGCGACCCTCGGCCGTACAGAATCGCAGGCGCGTGAGTACGTTGATCACGAAGCGCGCTCGCTCGATCCCGGCCAGCGACGCGTGCCAGCGATCAGGCGCATCGCCATACATGCCAGTCAGTAATGCGCGCGGGTCGCAGCGCAGCGCCTGCTGCACTTCGGCAGCCAGCGCGATCGTCTGCGCTACCGTCCATTGCGGCACGAGGCCGGCATGCAACAGCAGCTCATCGCAGCCGCTCTCGCGGTACACGAGCGGCTGCTGCAACAACCACTCGAGCAGCGCCTCGCGGTCCGGAGCCGCGAGCACATCGTCGAGCGTATCGTTTTTGCGTAATTTCGCCCCGGCGAGCGCCACGGCAAGCAGATGCAGGTCATGATTGCCGAGCACGCAGCGCGCGCTCTGACCCAGGCTGCGCACCAGACGCAGTACCTGCAGCGAATCGGGTCCGCGATTGACCAGATCGCCGACGAACCAGAGTTGATCGCGGTCGGAGCGAAAACGAATGCGCGCAATCAGTTCGGTGAGCTCGGCCGCGCAACCCTGCACGTCGCCAATGGCCCAGCGCGCCATGCGCTAATGCAGCATTCCCGGGATTGCCAGGCGAAAAGCCGGAATCGTGGCGTCGAAGGTCGCACCGTCATCGGCCACCATCTGATAGCTGCCCTGCATGGCGCCGACCGGCGTCTCCAGCACGGCGCCACTGGAGTAGCGAAAGCCCTGTCCGGGCTTGAGGTAGGGCTGCTCGCCGACTACGCCATCGCCGCGCATTTCCTGCGAGCGGCCATTGGCATCGGTGATCACCCAATGCCGCGTCAATAATTTCGCCGGCACCTCGCCCTCGTTGCGGATCGTGATCGTGTAGGAGAACACGTAGCGGCGCTCGCGCGGCTCGGACTGCTCCTCGAGGTAGGCGGTCTCCACTTCGATGCTGATCTTGTGAGGCACGTTAGCCATGATCCAAAGCTTAACGGATCGCAGCCGCGGCCGCGCGCGTCGCATCGGCCGCCCGCGCCAATGCACCAAATTGTGCCGGCGCGAGCGTCTCGGCCCGCGCACCCGGATTGATCCCCAGGGACTCGATCTGCGCGGCCGAGAGGTGCCGGCCCAGGGCATTGCGCAGGGTCTTGCGCCGCTGCCCGAAGGCCGCAGTGACGACCTCGCCGTATGAGGCGCTGCGGGACCATGCCGGGGGCTCGTCGATGACCTGCAGCCGTACAACCGCTGAGCTCACGCGCGGCGCGGGTCGGAAAGCCCCCGCCCCGACCTCGAGCACGCGCGCGGCGACGACGCGCGGCGCCAGCATCACGGTCAGGCGCCCGTAGGCGTGGCTGCCCGGCGCGGCGACGATCCGATCGACGACTTCCTTCTGCAGCATGAAGTGCATATCGAGGATGACGTCGGAGGCGGCCAGCAGGCGAAACAATAGCGGCGTGGAGATGTTGTAGGGCAGGTTGCCGACGACGCGCAGCCGCGCCCCGCGCGCGGCTGCCAGCGCTCGCCAGTCGAACTCAAGCGCGTCGGTCTCGTGCAGCCAGCAGCGCGGTTCGCTCGCGAAGCGCTCGCGCAAGCGGGCGCCCAGATCATGGTCGATCTCAATCGCATCGAGCTGCCCGGCCGCTGCGAGCAGCCGCGACGTGAGTGCGCCATGGCCCGGACCGATCTCGACCGCCGCATCGCCGGGGTGCAACCCGATCGCGGCCACGATGCGCGCAATGACCGCCGGATCGTGCAGGAAATGCTGACCGAAGCGCTTGCGGGCGTACATCAGGCGAATTGCGCCGCGCTCACGCGCGGCCGGGCGGCCATCTGCGCCGCCAGCTCGATCGCCGCCAGCAGACTGCCTTGCTCGGCGGTGCCGCGGCCGGCCAGGTCCAGCGCGGTGCCGTGATCGACCGAGGTACGCACGATGGGCAATCCGAGGGTCACATTGACAGCCTCGCCGAAGCCGGCGTGCTTGAGCACGGGCAGCCCCTGGTCGTGGTACATCGCGAGCACGACGTCGTAGGAGCCCAGAATGCGCGGCACGAACACCGTATCGGCCGGCAGCGGACCCTCGACGCTGAGCCCGAGCGCTCGCGAGCGCGCGATAGCGGGGCCGATGATGCGCTGCTCCTCATCGCCCAGATGCCCGGCCTCGCCGGCGTGCGGATTCAGACCGCACACGGCGATGCGGGCGCGGCGCAGTCCCCAGTAGCGATTCAGATCCGCCGTGAGGATCTCGAGAATCTGCACGAGACCCGTGATGCTCAGCGCATCGCTCACCGCGCGCAACGGCAGGTGCGTGGTGGCAAGCGCCACCCGCATCGTGCCCGTAGTCAGCATCATCACGGGTAAGGGTGCGCCGGTGCGCTGCGCAATGTATTCGGTGTGGCCGGTAAACGCATACCCGGCCTCATTGATCAGCGCTTTGTGTACCGGCGCGGTCACGAGCGCGCTGAATTCGCCGCTCAGGCACCCATCCACTGCGCGATCGATGAGCCCCAGCACCGCGGCCGCGTTGGCGCGTTCGAGCTGCCCGGCCACGGCCGGCAGCGCGAGGGGCTGGTGCAATACGCTCAGCCGTCCGGCGTCGCGTTCGACGGGGCTGCCGGCCCGGTAGTCGCAAAACTCAAGCTGCAGCCCAAGCATGCGCGCGCGCTGCGCCAGCATGTCGCGATCACCCAGGCACACGAGCGGCCAGGCGCGCGAGCGCACGGCCGTCGCCAGGCACAGATCCGGGCCGATGCCAGCTGGTTCGCCCGAGCTCAGCGCGATCCCAGCGTTCGGCCTCAGAGCCGCAGCTCGATGAAGGATTCGTCGCGGATCTGCTGCAGCCACAATTCGGTCGCCTCCTCGACGCGGCTGTCGCGCAACGCCTCGAAAGCGCGCTCGCGCGCGGCATCGGCGGAATTGTCGAAGTCGCGATGACCGAGCAGCTGCAGGATGTGCCAGCCGAATTGCGTGTGAAAGGGCTGGCTAATCTCCTGGTCCTTGAGATTCTCCGCGACCGCTGCGAACTCCGGCACGAAGGAATCCGATTGCGCCCAGCCCAGATCCCCGCCCGCGACCGCCGATGCCGAATCCTGCGAATTGGTCTTGGCGAGCACCTGGAAGTCTTCCTTGCCCGCGAGGATCTGCTCGCGCATGTGCGTGAGTTTCTGCCGTATCGTGGCATCGTCCTCGATCTCGTTGGGCTTGAGCAGAATGTGCCGCACATGGACCTGCTGCACCATTTGCGGGCCGCCCGCCGCACGCACTTCATTGAGCTTCACGATGTGAAAGCCGCTCGCGGTCTGCATGATGTCGCTGGTATCGCCCGGCTGGAGGCGGCCGATGACGTCGACCAGAAAAGTCGGCAGCTCCGAGCCCTTGCGCCAGCCGAGCGAGCCGCCCTCGAGCGCGGTCTCACTGGCCGAATAGGTGATCGCGAGCTTGCCGAAGTCCTCGCCGCTGCGCGCGCGCTGCTCGACTTCGTCGGCACGTTTGCGCGCCTGCGCGAGCTGCGCGGGCGTGGCATCCTGCGCGACCGCAATCAGAATGTGCGAGACGTTATATTCGTTGGCCGCTGAGGCCGTCTTTTTCTGGCGCTCCAGGTACTGATCGAGCTCACGCGGCGTGATCGTGATGCGCTGGACCACGTCGCGCGAGCGCAGGATCTGGCGCCCAATCTCGCGTTTGAGCTCGATGCGGTAATCCGCGTAGTCGATGCCGTCGGCCGCCAGTCGGGCGGGAAATTGCTCGAGCGTAATGTTCTGCCGCTTGGCGATGTCCTCCATCGCGGCGTTGACCTGTTCGTCCGAGACCTTGATGCCGGCGTGGTCGGCGTGCTGGGCCTGAATTTCCTCGAGCACCAGGCGCTCGAGCACCTGCGAGCGGATCACGTCCTCATCAGGCAGGGGCACATTCTGGCTGCGCAGTCGCGCGATGATCTCGCGCATCTGCCCCTCGAGCTCGCTCTGGAGCACCACGCCATCGTTGACCACCGCGACGACGCGCTCGAGCATCTGGCCATGGCTGGAGAGCTCTTTCCTGGCCGTCACGGCGCTGGCGCCGCCGGCCGCAAGCGCGCCAAGGGCGGCGGCAAGCAGGTAGGTGCGAAGACTGAATTTCATGAAATGCTCACTCGCATCAATGGCTTATGTTAGAAAAGCGGTTGCCGGCCGGGCGAGCTCGAGTATCCCCGAATCGACTGCTCAAGGAAAGTGCTGACCTGGCTTCCGACACTGGACAGTCCGGTGAGTTCCAGCTGGAAGGATACGCCGCTGCTGTACTGGCCGGTGCGCGTGGTCAGCGAGCGCTGCCAGAGCGCGCGGATGCTCCAGCAGGCGCCGCGATACTGGAAGCCGGCAAAATCCTCGATGGATTGGGGCGCAATCGGAACGGGCGTGGCGCTGGGCGCGCTGAATAACGAGTACACCGCGCGCGCATAGGCATCCCAGTGTTGCGCGACCGGCCACGCCACTGAGGTGTCGATCTGCTGGAGCTCGCCGCTGCGATAGCGATAGCTGATATTGGCGACCTGCTGGTTGCTCGGGTGGTACTGCAGCGTCACCTCGTCCTGCTCGATGCCCGAGACGGACGGATTGGAGGCGACGTCGACCTGCAGGTTCCAGTTCTTGTAAGTGCTCAGTACGATCTCGGCGATCAGGCTCGAGGTGCTCAGCGAATCCAGTGCCTGCTCGGGCAGCGTCACGCGCGGCTGGCGGAAATAGACGGCCTGGCCGATGGTCGCGCTGAGGTAGCGCGCGCCGCTCGCGGAGTCGAAGATCTGCGTGGTCAGGCCCATCGTCAGGCCGTTCTCATCGCCGATTCGATCCAGACCCAGGTAGCGGTTAGGCCTGAACAGCTCGATCAGATTCGGATCGGGCGTAGAGGAATCAAATACCGGCAGGCCATTCTGGTCGCGATACGGGATGTAGACATACATGGCTCGCGGCTCGAGCGTCACGTAGCGCACGCCATCGGCGCCGCTGAGGCGCTCGAACTGCAGGCCGCTGTCGATGCTTAGAATCGGCAGGCTGCGCTGCGGTGAGCTCGCCTCGCCATCCGTATCGCGCAGCGAATATTGCGTGAACTCCCAGGCCGCATTGGGCCGCAGGAAATAGCCCGGGCCGCTCAAATCCAGACCGAGCTGAGGCTTGGCATCTAGCCGCCAGCCGCTCACGTTCACGGCGGGGATGCCGATACCCGCAGCCTGCGCGCACTCCAGCGCGCTCGTCGGACAGCCCGCGCGCGTGAAATTAACTAGCTCGCTGTCGAAGCCGGTCTGCAACTGCGTCCAGTCCGGCGGCGACCACAGCGCCGCCGCCGTCAGGCGCGGCAGCTGAATGTAGGGGCGATCGGCGACCGGCAACGTATCGTCGATCGTCTGATAGCCCACGATCTCGCCGCGCAGATCCCAGATGTCGTCCCGATGCATGACGGCGAGACTGCGCGTCAGGAACGTCGTGCTCGTGCTTTGCGTGCCCTGGGTGAAATCCTCGAAGTACTCGTCATCGCTGACGTTCTCGAAATTCACATCGATGCGCGTGTTCCATGCCATCTGATAGCGGTCGATCAGGTGCACGTAACTGCGCTCCGAGTCGGTTTGGCGGTCGTGCGGCATGATTTCGGCATCGAGGGTGCCGCGGTCGGATTCGGTCAGCAGCCGATATTCACCGCCGAGATCCAGGCCGCGGGTCGAGTAGTACGTCGGCGTGAAGGTCGCATCCTGGTTTGGCGCGATGTTCCAATACCAGGGGTCACCGAAGAAGGTGCCGCTGAGGCTCGAGCTGCCGAAGGTCGGAAACAGCAGCCCGCTTTCGCGCGCATTGCTCAACGGGAATGAGATCCAGGGCAGGTAGAGGATCGGTACGCTTTCGAAATCCACGATTGCGCCACGGCCCACGCCGCGGCTGGCATCGACGTCGAGCGTGAGCTCGCGCGCCCGGATCTGCCAGTCGGCGTGTGACTGCGGGCAGCTCGTATAGGTCACCGTTCGCAGCGTGACAATATTGCCCGGAGCCAGCGCGACCTGATCCGCGGTAGCGTGGCCCGGCCGCTGCAGAAACTGCAGCTGCGCATGGCTGAACTGGCCGCCTTCATTGCCGTAGTGGCCCGTATCGCCTGCGATCAGCACGACCGGATCGCGGTAATGAACCGAGCCGTTCGCGTCGATGCTATTGGTGCTGCGATCGTAAGTGGCGTGCTCGGCCTGGATCTCGCGCTGACCCATGTGCACGTCGACCTGCCCGGTCAGCTCAACCTTGCCGTCGGCCGCATTGGCCTGCAAGGCGCTGTAGGTGACGTCGCCCGGCAGCTCGCCGTGCTGGCCCTTGAGCGACTGCAACAGATCGCTCGGCGCGGCCGCCGCGGCCAGCCATATCGGTGGGATCGTCTGCCAGGGCTCGATGCACAACGCCTCCGCACCGAGCGCGACGCACGGCGCTGCACAGCAGAGCGCCGCGGCGCACAGCGTGCGCAGGTGCGAGGATGGCATCATGTGCGGTCATTATAATGATCGCCTGCCACTTGATGATTCACATGAGCGCCAGCGACCCACGCCTCGAACAACTGCAGGATTGGCTGCGCCGCGAGCTGCGCCTGGCCGTCGTGCGTGTGGCACCGGCCTCGGCTGATGCGAGCTTTCGGCGCTATTTCCGTGTCTGGAGCGCCGATGGCGCGACGCGCATCGTCATGGACGCGCCGCCGGAACGGGAGGATATCGGACAGTATCTGCGGGTCTCGGCATTGCTCGAGCGCTGCGAGGTTCATGTGCCGCGCGTGCATGCGAGCGATCTGCGCGGCGGCTTCGTGTTGCTGGAGGATCTGGGCTCGAGCCAGTATCTGTCGCAATTGCGCGCCGGTGAGGCGGTCGATGCACTGTACCGCGATGCGCTCGAGACGCTGCTGCGTATACAAATCCGGGGGCGCGAAGCCGCAAGCGAGCTGCCAGCCTATGATCGCGCGGTGCTCTGGCGCGAGATGGCACTGATGCCCGAGTGGTTCTGTGCGCGCCACCTGCGCCTGCAACTGGCGGAGGCCGAGTGCACGCTGCTGGGCGTGACGTTTGAATTCATCATCACCGAGGCGCTCGCGCAGCCGAACGTGTTGGTGCACCGTGACTATCATTCGCGCAATCTCATGCGCCTCGAGCAGCGCAACCCGGGCGTCATCGACTTTCAGGACGCGCTCATCGGTCCCTGCGGCTATGACCTGGTGTCGCTGCTCAAGGACTGCTACATCGAGTGGCCGCGCGCGCGCGTCGAGGCGTGGGTGCGCGCTTATCGCGCACCGCTCATCGCCGCCGGCGGCGATGGCGGCAGCAGCGAGGCGGTGTTTCTGCGCTGGTTCGATCTGATCGGTCTGCAACGGCACATCAAGGTTCTGGGCATCTTCGCGCGACTGTGGTACCGCGATGGCAAGAGCGGCTACCTCGGCGATCTGGCGCGCACGCTGTGCTATGTGCGCGAGGCCGCGCGCGGCTTCGAGGAGCTGCGGGAATTCTCGCTTTGGGTGGACTCGCGGCTGGCACCGCAATTGCCGCACGCCAATGCTCGTGCGCTGTCCGGGGCGAGCGCTTGAGCCAGGAGCGCTCGGCGAGCAGCCCTGGCGTAGCCGAGCGCGCCATGGTGCTGGCCGCCGGACGCGGCGAGCGCATGCGGCCGCTGACCGATCACACACCGAAGGCATTGTTGAACGTGCGCGGTCAGCCGCTGATCGTGCGTCATCTGGAGCGCCTGGCGCGCAGCGGCGTGCGCGAAGTGGTCATCAACCTCGCCTGGCTCGGTGAACGGCTGCGCGCCGTGCTGGGTGACGGCAGCGCCTGGGGCCTGGTGATCCACTACAGCGACGAGGGCGCCGAGGCGTTGGAGACCGGCGGCGGCATATTGCGGGCGCTGCCCTGGCTCGGCAGCGCGCCGTTTCTGGTCGTCAACGGCGACGTCTATACGGATTTTGATTTCGCAGCACTACATATCGAGCCCGACGCGTGGGCGCAATTGCTGCTGGTACCCAATCCCGCGCACGTCCCCGACGGCGACTTTGCGCTCGAGCAGGGCCAGGTGCTCGCGCAGGGCACTCCGCGCTGGACCTATTCGGGTATCGGGCTGTATCGCCCGGAGCTCTTCCACGGCTGTAAGCCCGGCCGCTTTCCACTGTTGCCACTGCTGCAGCGGGCCAGCGCGGCCGGGCGCCTGCGTGGTCAACTCTACTTGGGCCAGTGGAGCGATGTGGGCACGCCCGAGCGCCTGGCCGCCCTGGGCTGAGTGCCGAAGGGCGGCACCGGCGCCGGCAATCCGCTAAAATCAGCCCTGCGCCTTGCGGGCGCGCTTACCACCCATGCCTGATCCCATGAGCAGCTTCCAAGGCATTGCGATCATCAGCGATGCGAGCGCGCGTGCTGGCGCTTCGACGGCGCCGGGCGCCGCCGCGCCGGCAGTGCGCAGCGGCGAGAAGTATCGAACCGCGCAGGGTTTCAGCGCGATCAAGGACGGCATCAAAGCGCACGGCAGTGTCGATCGCGACGCACTGCTGGGTAAGCCGCGCTGGCTGCGCGCGCCGCTTGCGGCCGGGCACGGCTACGAGTTCGTGCGCCGCACGGTGCGCGAGCACCGACTCGCGACCGTGTGCGAGGAGGCCAAGTGCCCGAACATCGGCGAGTGCTGGAACGCCGGCACCGCCACGATCATGCTGATGGGCGCCGTATGCACGCGCGCCTGCCGCTTCTGCGCGGTCGACACCGGCAACCCGCGCGGCTGGCTTGATGCCGACGAGCCGGCCAACCTGGCCGAGAGCGTCGCGCTGTTGCGGCTCAAGTACGTGGTGCTGACTTCGGTCAACCGCGATGATCTGGCTGACGGCGGCGCCGCGCATTACGCGAAGTGCATACGCGCGATCAAGCAGCGCAGTCCGGGCACGGCAGTGGAGGCACTGACGCCGGACTTTCAAGGCGTCGCGCGCGACGTGCACACCGTGGTGCAATCCGGTCCGGATGTGTTTGCGCAGAACCTTGAGACCGTGCGCCGGCTCACGCATCCGGTGCGTGACCCGCGCGCGGGCTACGCCCAGACGCTGGCCGTGCTCGCAATGGCCAAGGGCCAGCGCGCGCAGGTGCTCACGAAGAGCAGCCTCATGCTCGGACTGGGCGAGAGCGAGACGGAAATCGCCGAGTGCATGGACGATCTGCGCGCGGCGGGCGTCGATATCCTCACGCTCGGCCAGTATCTGCGGCCGACCGCGCACCATCTGCGCGTGGAGCGCTATGTCACGCCCGAACAGTTCGAGATTTATCGCGGCTGGGGCCTGGAGCGCGGATTTCGTGAATGCGTCTCCGGTCCGTTGGTACGCTCGAGCTATCGCGCCGAGCAGGCGCTCGCGCGCAACAACGTCGGGCTTACAGTGCCGGCCGCGGCCGGGCGCGGCTACCCGTGATGCTCGCGCAGCACGCGGCGCAGGTGCGATGGCTCGGCCGTGTCGCCTATGAGCCAACCTGGCGCGCAATGCAGCGCTTCACCGAGCAGCGCGATGCGCACTGCCCGGATGAAATCTGGCTGCTCGAGCACGAGCCGGTATTCACCCTCGGCATGAACGCGGATCGCTCGCACCTGCTCGCGCCCGGGGAAATTCCGGTGCTGCAGATCGATCGAGGCGGGCAGGTGACCTACCACGCCCCCGGACAGCTCGTCGTCTATGCGCTGATCGACATGCGCCGCGCCGGGCTCGGGGTGCGCGCGCTGCTGTCCGCTCTGGAGCGCAGCGTCATCGACTATGTGGCACCCATGGGTATTCAGGCGCAGTGCCGCCCCGATGCACCGGGCGTGTACGTCGAGGGGCGCAAACTCGCCAGCGTCGGGCTGCGCGTGCGGCGCGCCGGCAGCTATCACGGCCTCGCCTTCAACATCCACATGGATCTGGAGCCCTTTCAGCGCATCAATCCGTGCGGCCATGCCGGCCTGCAGATGACCCAACTGGCCGCCCTCGGCGGCCCGGACGATGTCGCGGAGGTGGCTGCCGGGTTTGCACCGGTATTGCTCTCGCGGCTGGCTACGCACGGCAACGCATGAGGGCAGCGCAGTTTTCAGCCGGCCTGTTGGGGACGCTCGCGATATTGCTGGCGCTGATTATCCTGGTGGCGATCCCGATCAAAGTCGGCGCGCATCTGGCCGATGCGAAGCGCAAGGGGATACTCTGGTGTGGCCTCGCCGCCGTGATCGGTGTGGTGGCAGGGGAGCTCGCGGCACGCCTCATCGGCGGCTATATCGGTGGCCCGCTCGCGGCATTTCTGGGCTTTATCATCGCGATTCGCTATTTGCTCGGCACCTCGGTGGCCGGCGCTCTGGGTCTGACGATCATCGCCGTGGTCGTGTCCTTGCTCGCTTTCTGGGCACTGGCGCACTTCTGGCTCGTGGGCGCCGATGTCAACAATTTGCACGCCGTATAAATCGCGTCGCGCGCGCAGAGTAATTGCGACACAATGCAGACGCCGTGTTATCAATCCCCTTGATTCGGTTCGCCACCGCCCAGGATGCGCACGCCATCGCGGAGATGTCGCGCGACTGTATCGAGCATGGCCTCGGCTGGAGCTGGACCACCGGGCGCGTGCGCGCGGCGATCGGCGATCCGTGCAGTAACGCGATCGCGATTGGCGCTCACGGCGCCATCATCGGCTTCGGCATCATGCAGTATGGCGAGTTCAGCGCGCACCTGGCGCTGCTGGCGGTGCATCCGGACTGCCGGCAGCGCGGTCTCGGGGCGCGGCTCATCGACTGGCTCGAGCAGCCCGCGCGCGTCGCCGGCATCGAGCGCATCCACGTGGAAGCGCGTGCTGACAATCCGCGTGCGATTGCGTTTTATTGCCAGCACGGCTATGCGCAGTGTGGTCGGGTGTCACGATACTATCGAGGTCTGATCGATGCGGTGCAGCTGGAGAAGAGGCTCGCGGCAGCCGTGCACGAGTCGCGCTCTGTGCCATGAGAGCCCTGGCGTTGCATCTGGTGGTCAGCGCACTGCTGCTATGGCTGGTCAGCTACATCGTGGCTGGCATTCATCTGGGCGGATTCGGCTCGGCGCTGCTCGCCGCGCTGGTGCTCGGCGTCGTGAACTTTCTCGTGCGCCCGATTCTCATCATCGTGACCTTACCGGTGACCATTCTGACGCTGGGCCTGTTTCTGATCGTCATCAATGCACTGATGCTGATGCTGACCGCTGCGATCGTGCCTGGATTCAGCGTGGACGGATTCAAATCGGCGCTGCTGGGCGGATTGCTGCTGGGATTGTTCAACCTGGCGGCGAGCGCGCTGTTGCGGCGCCCCGGCTCACGG
>Ga0302235_10002057_pt1 | contig 14734 bp, 13 predicted proteins | sample II_Palsa_N3_3_FD_193577 | JGI IMG/M metagenome (GOLD analysis project Ga0302235, IMG submission 193577) | Peat permafrost microbial communities from Stordalen Mire near Abisko, Sweden - II_Palsa_N3_3 | ecosystem: Environmental > Terrestrial > Soil > Palsa > Peat permafrost | place: Sweden... | reverse complement strand
ACGGACCGCAGAAGCGGTTCCGGATCACGCCCCGCGGTGAGGAGGCGCTGGCCGCCTGGCTGCGCACGCCGCCGGACCTGACCTCCCCGCCCCGCGACGAGCTGGTGATGAAGGTGCTGGTGGCCGCCCGGGTGCCCGGTACCGACGCGCATGAGGTGATCCAGGCGCACCGCATGTACCTGGTCGAGCTGATGCAGCAGTGGACGAGGCTGAAAGAGGGCGAGGCCCGGGATGATCTGGGCCTGGCGCTGGTGGTGGACGCCGAGTTGTTCCGGCTGGACGCGGTGACCCGGTGGCTGGATGCCGCCGATACGCGGCTCAGGCGGGCCGCTGCCGGGCCCTCCCGGCCCGCCCCCGTCCCCGCTCCGGTTCCGCAGCTTCGCCGGCTGGGGGCACGGCGGTGAGCCGGCCGGGACCGGGCGGGAAAGGCGGGAGCGCGGCGGTGAGCGTGCTGCAGCTGCACGGCGTGTCCAAGACCTACGGTCAGGAGCCGGCCCAGGTGCACGCACTTGGCGGGGTGGACCTGTCGGTGCAGGCCGGGGAGATGGTGGCGGTAATGGGGCCCAGCGGGTCGGGCAAGTCCACGCTGCTGACCATCGCCGGGAGCCTGGAGGAACCCACCAGCGGGGACGTGCTGGTCTGCGGCATGGCGCTGGCGGGGATGCCGCGGGGCCGCAAGGCCCGGCTGCGCCGGCGGGTGATCGGGTACGTGTTCCAGGATTTCAACCTGCTGCCCGGGCTGACCGCCGCCGAGAATGTCGCCTTGCCGCTGGAACTGGACGGCGTCGCGGTGCCGAAGGCGCGCGCGGCCGGGCTGGCCGCGCTGGAAACGCTCGGCGTGGCTGACCGGGCCGGCCGGTTCCCCGATCAGCTGTCCGGCGGCGAGCGGCAGCGGGTCGCCATCGCCCGCGCGGTAGTGGGGGACCGCCGCCTGCTGCTGGCCGACGAGCCGTCCGGCGCCCTGGACTCGGTGAACGCGGACGAGGTGATGCGGCTGCTGCACGAGGCATGCCAGCGGGGCGTGGCCGCGGTGGTGGTGACCCACGACGCGCAGCTGGCCGCCTGGGCCGACCGCGTGGTATTCCTGCGCGACGGGCGAGTAAGCGGCCAGACCACCCGGCCGCCCGGCCCCGAATCCCTCCTCACGCCTGGGGGGACCCGGTGAGCATCGCGCTGCGCGAACCCCCCGACCTGGCCGGAGACGCGGGCAGTGGCATCGTCGCCCGCCGAGCGGTGATGCGCTGGGGCTGGCGGCTGTTCCGCCGGGAATGGCGCCAGCAGCTGCTCGTGCTAGGCCTGCTCACCGTCGCGGTCGCCGCGACGATCTGGGGCACCAGCGTCGTCACGAACATTCAGCTCCCGAACCCCAACTACGCCACGTTCGGCACCGCCGCCGTGCAGGTCACGCTGCCCGGCACCGACCCGAGCCTGGCCGCCGACATCGCCACCATCGCGGGCCGCTGGGGTCCGGCGGATGTCATTGAGAATCAGGACATCGCTAATGGCACCACCCAGCCTGTGCAGCTCCGTGCCGAGAGTCCGCACGGGCACTACAACTCTCCGCTGCTGGGCCTGGTCAGCGGCAGCTACCCGGCCGGCCCCGGTCAGGCCGCGCTGACCAGCCAGGTGGCGACCCGGTACGGCGCGCACGTGGGCGGCACCTGGCAGGCCGCCGGGACGACCTGGCGGGTGACTGGCATCGTGCAGGACCCGAGCAACCTGGCGGATGAGTTCGCGCTGGCCGCCCCGGGCCAGGTCCCGCACCCCAGCCAGGTGACTATGCTGCTGGGCTCCTCCCCAGCCGTCCAGCAGGCGATCGGCAACGGCACCGGGACGCTGCCCGGTATCCCAGCGGCGACGCTCGTGTTTCCCTCAGCTTCCAGGACCGGGCCCCCGCCGGCGACGGGCATCCTAGTGGTAGAGATACTCGGCCTGGTGTTCATCGGCCTGGTGTCGGTGGCCGGTTTCTCGGTGATGGCCCAGCGCAGGCTGCGTGCCCTGGGCATGCTCAGCGCGATCGGCGCGACCGAACGCAACTTGCGCCTGGTCATGATCACCGGCGGCCTGGCGGTTGGCGTGGCCGCCGCGCTGGCCGGGGCGGTGCTGGGCTTGGTCGCCTGGTTCGCTTACGTGCCGGCGCTGCAGCAGGCTACCGGTCACGTGGTCGACGCGGCGAACCTGCCGTGGTGGTCGTTCGCCATCGGGGTCGTGTTCGCGGTCGCGACGTCGGTGCTGGCCTCCCGCCGCCCGGCTAAGACGATGGCCCGGGTGCCGGTGGTGGCCGCGCTGTCCGGCCGCCCCGCGCCGCCGAAGGCGGTGCACCGCTCCGCCCTGCCCGGCGTGATCGTGTTCGCGGGCGGCGTCGCGTGCCTGACGTTCGCCGGCGGCCTGGCCGGGCTGCAGGGCAGTCCCAGGCACGCGCTGCTCCTGCTAGCTGGCCTGGTCGCGGTGATCGTCGGTGTCGTCCTGCTCGCCCCGCTGGCTATCAGCGTGCTGGCGGCCGGGGCGGGATCGCGGCTGCCGGTCGCGATCCGGATCGCGCTGCGTGACCTGGTCCGCTACCGGGCCCGGTCCGGCGCCGCGCTGGCGGCGACCACGTTCGCCGTGTTCCTGGCCATGGGAATCTGCATCGTCGCCAGCATTAAGTTCGACAATCCGCTCAACTGGACCGGCCCCAACCTGACCAGCAGCCAGCTGATCTTCTCCACACAGCTGAGCCCGGGCGGCGGCCAGATAGGGGCGCTCAGCAACGCCCAGGCAGCCCGCCTGGGCGGACAGGTGGACAGCCTCGCCGCCAGCCTGCACACGCGGTCGGTGCCACTGGAATTCGCGGGCGCCACGCTGTACCAGGTGGGCACGCCGGAAAACAGTCCGTTCAATTTCACCGGCACCGCGTACGTGGCCACCCCGCAGTTGCTCGCCACCTACGGGATCAAGGCCAGCCAGATCGCTCCCGGCACCGACATCCTCACCATGCGGCCAGGGCTGGCGGGCCTGCCGCACATAGAGATGATCTGGAGCAACAGCCAGTCCCCGGGCGGAGGCGAGCCCGGTAGCAGCGGCAGTCCTCCCTGCACGCTGAGCAACGACTGCCTGGCCCACCCCGCGATACAGACGGTCAGCAGCCTGCCCGGCGGCACCTCCGCGCCGAACACGGTGATCACCGAGTACGCGATGAGCAAGTATCGCCAGCAGCCCAGTCTGAACGGCTGGCTGATCCAGGCACCGGCGCCGCTCACCGCCACGCAGATCAGCGCCGCGCGTCACCTCGCGCTCGCCTACCAGGTGACGGCCGAGACCAAGTCCAATGCGCCGAGTCTCGGCGAGTTCGCCGACGGCGCCACCGCGCTTGGTATCGTCATCGCGTTCGGCGTGCTGGCCGCGTCTGTCGGCCTGATCCGCAGCGAGACCGCGCGGGACCTGCGCACGCTTACCGCGGCCGGCGTCGGCGCCGGGACACGGCGGGTGATCACCGCGGCGACCGCCGCCGCACTGGGCCTGCTCGGCGCGATCCTCGGCATGGCCGGCGCGGTGATCGCCGGGCTGGCCTGGGCGCACAGCAGCCTGTCCGCCATGCTCGGCGACCTGCCGCTGAGTGACGTGCTGATCTTGCTGGCCGGGCTGCCGCTGGTCGCCGCGGCCGGCGGCTGGCTGCTGGCCGGCCGCGAGCCGCCGCTGATCGCCAGGCAGCCGATTGAGTGAGGCCCGCGAGAGCGGACCTCGCCAGCGACCGCGCTCTTACGGCTGGCGGAATTGTCGGCGCAGCCCGATAAGCCGAGCTACCCGCGAGCCGACCCGCACCGACCCAACGCCGAGCTGGAGGCCGTTGTGGACGCCGACCTGGACACCCTCGCCACCGCACTCTACGTCCGTACCTCGCGGATCAACCTATCCCCGCATGCTGACTCCGCTCGTTCCGGGATGAGGTGACGGGAGCCGTGCCCCCGTACGTTATCGCGCTGTTGGCCGCCGCCGCCTGTTTCGACGCCTTCTGCCTGGTGAGCCTCACGCGCAACGAGGCAGACAACCTGCCCAAGTGGGCATGGGCGCTCATCATCTGCGTCGCGTCCCCGGGGGGTGGGCTCGCCTATCTGGCCTTCGGCAGGGCGGGCAAGCCCGTTGAACCGCCGGAGTTTCCCGGTCGGCCTCTGGATCCGCCGGGTGCGCTCCTGGACCGCCTGGCGCACGCGCCGCAGCCTGCCGGGTACGGTCCGGTCATGATCGAGGTAGACGCGCTGACGAAGCGGTTCGGCCCGGTCACCGCGCTGGACGGCCTGAGCTTCACGGTCCGTCCCGGGCAGGTGACCGGATTCCTCGGCCCGAACGGCGCAGGGAAGACGACGACGATGCGGATCATCCTCGGCCTCGACTCCCCCACCGCGGGACGAGCGCTCGTCGGCGGCCAGCCGTACCAGGGGATCGTCCGCCCGCTGCACCAGGTCGGCGCGCTGCTGGACGCCGACGCGATGCACCCGGGGCGATCCGCCTACGCCCATGTGCTGTCGGTCGCGCAGAGCAACGGCATCGGGCGGCGCCGGGTCACCGAGGTGCTCCGGCTGACCGGGCTTGAGAGCGTCGCCGACAGGCGCGTCAAGGGGTTCTCGCTGGGCATGCGGCAGCGGCTCGGCATCGCCCTCGCGCTGCTTGGCGATCCCCCGGTGCTGATGTTCGACGAGCCGGTCAACGGCCTGGACCCGGAAGGCGTCCACTGGATCAGGCGGTTCTTCAAGTCGCTGGCCGCCGAGGGCCGCACGGTCTTCGTCTCCAGCCATCTGATGAGCGAGATGGCGCTGACCGCCGAGCACTTGATCATCATCGGACGCGGCAGGCTGCTCGCCGACATGCCCACGGCCGCGTTCATCGAAGCCAATGCGAGCAGGGATGTGCTGGTCCGGTCGCCGCGCCCGGGTGATCTCGCCAGGCTGATCACCGCGCACGGCGCGACAGTCACTCCCGAGGGCGACGACGGGCTGTCCGTGCGTGGCATGGACGCGCCTGCCATCGCCGGCCTGGCCGCCGGGCACGGCATCCCGGTCCACGAACTCACGCCACGGTATGCCTCGCTGGAAGGGGCATACCTGGACATCACGAAAGACAGCGTCGAGTTCCACGCCCGGAGCCAGGCCGGGGAAAGGACGGCCGCGCCATGACCACCGCCAATCTCCGCAGGGACGACCAGGCTGACGCGCCAGGGTCGGCCGGCACGGCCGGCCGCATCGTGCGCGCCCGCGATGTGCTCATCTCGGAGTGGACCAAGCTCCGCTCGGTTCGCTCAACGTACTGGGCGCTGATCGTCGCGGCCGTCGTGTCCGTCGCCGGGAGCATGCTCGCCGCGTTTCCCGCCGGACGCGGAGCCAACCTGCCGGACCCGGTCGCGTTCAGCTTCATCGGCTGGGCGGAGTACCCGGTGCTGGCCGTAGGCATCCTCGGCGTCCTGGCCTTCACCTCGGAATGCGCCACCGGTCAGATCCGCACGACGTTCACGGCGGTGCCCCGGCGCCTGACGGTGCTCGCCGCCAAGACCGCGATCGTCGCAGCGCTGGCCCTGGTCTTCGGCGAGCTGCTCGCTGTGGCGTCGTTCTCGCTCACCCAGGCGATCCTGTCCCGTCACGACCAGGGCGTATCCCTGTCCCACCCCGGGGTGCCCGGAGCGGTGCTCGCCGCTGGCTTCGTCCTCGTCGTGGTCGCCGTCACCGGCGTCGGGCTGGGCGCGGCCATCCGGCACACGGCGGGCGCCATCGCGGTGCTGCCCGTGGTGTTCTACCTGCCGCTCGCCCTGCTTGGGCTGCCGTCCCCGTGGAGCCACCGGATCGACAGGTTCACGCTGCCCGTCGCCGCCTACCAGGTCGTGGCCCAGCATCCCGCGACGAACCTGCTCGCCCCGGCGCTGTCGATGCTGGTCCTCATCAGCTGGCCCGCGATCATCCTTGCCATCGCCGCCATCCTCGTCACCCGCCGGGCCGCATGAGACGAGAGGCCGAGCGGCACGGGCACATTACGTGCCGACCCGCGACGTGGCGGAACTGTCAGGACCGCGCGCAACATCGCCGACGTGTCCGGGTGTGCCTACGCCGACGCGCTCCAGGGCGCGTAACCAGATGGCTCAGGCAACCGCCGCACAATGGCCCGACGCTGCCGCGTTCGCCACGGCATTCCTGGATGATGCGGTCACACCGGTCCGCGCCCAGCTGCGCGTCACGGGGATCAAGATCACGAGCATGGACCAGGTGGATCGGGTAACTGCCGCCTACGTTCGCGCGATGCGCGCTGGGCGCGTCACGGAGGGCTCTCTCCCGCCCGGCACCCGCGCCGCGTATACCGCGCAAGCCACCGGAAAGCGCGGCAGGCGGCCTGGACGCCGCCCTGACGTCCCACGCGGGCACCAGGGGAAGGGACGGTAGACGGCTAATCGCCGAAGACGCGCTCGATGACGGCGGCGTTCTCGGCTGACCCGGATCGGAAGTACCGGGCCGCGCGGTGTCGATGGAGGCTGTCCGAGCAGGGCCTGGGCGCGCCGGGACAGCGGGACGAAGCGGACCTCGTCGCCCTTGCCGTGCAGGCGGACCTCACATAGGCCAGGCCTGTGGCGTCGGCCAGTTCGCGGATGGCCTGCTCGCGGTCTTTGTTCTGCGTCATGACGTTCCCGTCCCGTGGCGGGGCCAGCCCACGCGCTTCCCGCCACCTTGGTCATGAGGCAGCCGAGTAAGAGCGGTCAGTGCTTATCCCGAACGGCGAGTCACCAGGACCCTTGTCCTCGGCACCGCCGACGGCGTGGGCGTCGGGCGGCGGGCAGGCCGTGCGCTGCCAACTGCTGTCCGAAATAAGGCCGGAGTACGACATTTCAGCCATACCTTCGCCTGACCTGCGTAAACGCCACAGGTGGCGGTAGGTGGTAGCCACCTTACCAACAGGCCGACTACGCCGAGCACGAACTCGAGTCGCTCATCCAGGCCGCCGAGTTCATCGGCGGCCGCTCCTCGATAGCCTCCCCGGGGATGCTGAGCCGAAGGCTCGACATCAGCTACCAGCACGCCAGGGAGGTCCTCGACCTCCTGCACGCCGAAGGGATCGCCGGGCCGCCCGGTCCGGGTGGAAGTCCGAGGTGCTCGGGACAGCACGGTCGGGGCTGCAGAAGCTGCGTGCCCGGCTGCTCGAGGACACTGGGCCTGAGCCTGCCTGGCAGCCTCAGCAAGCCAATCCTGAGCAGGATGGCGGTAATCGCCGTGCCGTCCGCCGACCCACATCCGAACCGTCCCCGGCGGTAACGCGGCGGCGCCCGGCTCACTAACGCCCAAAACGGTTCCGTTGTGGGCCAAGCCCGGTTTACTGCTTACCCGAGGTGAGCTGTCCCCCGCACGTCACCCTGGATCACGCTGACTTCCTTCTTCGTGGCGTGGATCAGGAACCCGTGCGAGGTCAGCCACGCGCCGCGCTCGGACACGGGGAGAGCTTCGTAGATGTCGGAGTACAGCTCCGCGGTGAGCTGTTCTTCCCACTGGTCTGGCTCGGCGGGCAGGGCCTTGAGCCGGTCCCGTTCGGCGCGCAGCCTGCGCACCTGCTCGTCGAACTGCTCATCGGACATGACGTCCGGGTCCAGTGCCCTGATCCGGTAGCTGATCTCTTCCAGCTGGTCCTGGTAGTCGGTGCCCTTGACCAGGATGAGCCGCTTAACCCGGACACGGAACGTGGTGGCCATGATCTCGTCCACCGCCGCGTCTGCCACTTCCATCCGCACCATGTTGCCGCACCCCTTGCGGCGGCTCCCGGTGCCGGTGCACCGGTAATAGGTGTAGGTCCCGCCGCCGTGCTTGCTCGACGCCCGGCAGGTGAGCTTGTTCATGGACGAGCCCTCGCAGTCCGGGCACTTGATGGCGCCCTTCAGCATCGCCCGCGTCTGCGGCTCCCCCCTCGGGCCGCGCTTCTCCCGGCCCGCCAGAGCCTCATTGGCCAGCCGGAACCGGCGCGCGTCGATCAGCCGCTTGCCGTTCTGCGTCGCCCAGAACTCGATCCGGGTGAAATCCTCCTGGGTACCCCGGGACCAGCGGTCGGTCTTGTACGCCACCACCGCGTCGTACATGGCCATCTTCTCGGACTCGGTGACCCACGGCTTGAGGTTCTTGCGGTCCCACGGCGCGACCGTGCCCGACTTGGTGTCGGCCACCACGTGGATGACCGTCATCCCCTCCCGCTCGCAGAACGCGCGGGACTTCTCATCCTGGGTGTCGATCCCGATGCCCTGCTGCCCGCCACGCTGAAGCTTGCTCAGCCTGGCCGCGATCAGCGCCCGCACCGGCCGCTGACCGGGATGCACTACCGGATGCGCCGCTGGTGCGTCCTGGGTGCGCGGTAACGTGACGTTATAGCTGATGGAACTCACGGCACTTTCTCCGCTCTGATGCGGGCGCTGCGAGGAGTCCGCAGTCGGGGTGGCGGGCCAGGGGGATGGCTCCCGGCGTCACCTGTCGCGGCTGCTCGTCAGCCGTGGCTGATCTCGATCTCGATTGTCCCCCAGTAACTGCTCCCGCCGAGGCTCGTCGTGATCCCGGCTGCGGATGCGGAGGAGCTGTCCCAGACCCCGTGCACTGTGCTGGCGGGCACGTCGAGGACGGTGTAACCGGTGGGGGTGCTCATCGACGTCGTGGTCGTCAGCACGGCGAAGAACAGCTCCCCGTCGCTGGCGCTGGCTCCGGATAGCGCCCCGCCCGTGACCGTGGCACCGGACGAGGACGACGCGCTGACCGCGGACTGGACGATGGGGCTGGCGGTATTGTCGCCGGACAGCTGCACCACATCGATGCTGGTGCTCACGTTGTTCGAGGCACTGAAGCTGACCGTGGCAGTGCCGTTCGACTTCCCGGTTCCGGTGGCATAATAGGCCGCTACCTCGAAATTGCTGTTGGTGGGCGCCTGGCTGGTGATGGCGGTGGCAGTGCCGCTGATGGCGGAGCCGGATACCGAGGTGATGCCCACGTCGCTGGAACCCTGGCGGAAGACGAGGACCAGCAGGCCAGCGCCGCTGATGGTGGTCACCCCGGTCGCCGTCGAGGACGAGGTTCCCCCTGTGCCGTCCGTCGCTTTCCCGACCAGGGTGAATCCGACAGTGGACATCGTCGTCGCGCTGGCCTGGACCGATGAGCTCAGCCAGTTGTTGTAGGCGGCCTTCAGCGTCCAGGTGTAGGCGGTATGCGACGTGAGGCCGGTGGCGGTGCAGGAGGTGCCCGAGGGGGTGGCCGAGCAGCCGGCTAGGGTGCCAGCGGACTGGGAGAGCGTGTAGCCGGTCAGCGCAGGCGGAGCCGTCCACGACAGGTTCACCGTCGTGGTAGAGGCTGCCGTCGCGGTGAAGCCGCCCGGAGCCGAGATCGTGGCGGCGGTCACCCCGGCGGTCACCGCCGGGGCGGCCGAGAATACGGCCAGCGCGGCACTGGGCACCAGCGCGATCACGAGGCCGACGACGATGCCGGCCCAGAAGACCTTGCGGTGAACTGGCCTCATCTCAATCTCAGCTCCACTTGAACGAGCCGCTTGGTGTGCACGGCGACCCGGCGGCCGGCGTCGCCGTGCAGGACAGGGTGTTGCTGGCCGACTGGGCGGCGTGCGTGGTCACGATGACCTGCGCGGTGCCGCCCTGGTAGCCGGTGGCAGAGCCGGACGGCAGTTTCACCGAGACGCTGAAGCCGACCGCCGCGCTGGTCACGGCGCTCGTGCTCACCAGCTCGTTGTCAAGCTCATAACAGGCCGAACCCGATGGGGCACCGCCAGGGCACGTCGTGGCGGTGGTGGGCACGCCGTAGGTAACCGAGGGGTTCGATGACGTGATCGTGACCTGGAGGTCGTTGGCGGAGTCACCCGGGTTGTAGAGCCTTGTCCCGCCGCCGCCCGCCTGCGTCTCGATGAGCGCGTTGACAGCCAGGTACGCAGCGGCCGACTCTGCGTACGTGGCCGTGAACGTGCAGGCGGTGGCGGTGCCGTTCGGAAGAAGATTGCTTATCGGGCAGTTCGCGGCGGCGCTGTCGGTGAGCGTCACGGTGCCCGCGGCGAGCGAGTTGCTGGCGCTGCTCGTCGACGTGCTGAGCAGCCCGAACGTAAAGGCGGTCAGGATGAGGGACGCAGCGGCAGTCGACACCGCCAGGCCGGTCACGGCCAGCAGCCGGGGCCGCCTGACCAACTGCGCGCCAACCTGGCGTATGCGCGACACGTCGCTCCCCTCGGGACCTGCGGTTCGGGCGGGGCGGGAAGGGGCCGGCATCCGCTTCCCTTCCCGGCCGTTAGCTCAGCTCCAGAGGAACGTGGTGGTGGCGTTGCACTGCTGCCCGGCCAGGCAGGCACCCGTCACCGGGTTGTTGGCGGCCTGGACGGCGTGGAAGGTCAGCGTCACCGTGGCGCTGCCGCCCTGGTCGGTGTTGCCGCTCGCGATCGGAACGGCGTAGTTGAGCGTGAAGCTGACCGCGGCATTTGTTGCCGCCGGCGTGGTGCTCACCAGCAGGTTCGCCGTTGTTCCAATCGGCAGCGACGTCGAGGTGCCGCCCTGCGCGGTGAAGGTGGTGCCTGCGGTGGGTGCGGTGCTGGTGAGGTAGGTGGTGGGCGTCCCGTCCTTCAGGTAGAGCTGAAGGCCGGTGGCGGTGCCGTCGTAGAGAGGTATCGTGCCGTTGCTGACCGCCACGTCGACGGCCAGGTACGCGGTGGCGCTGCCGGTGTACTTCATGTTGTAGGTGCACGGGGCGTCGGTCTTGCCGCCGATCGCGGCGCCTGTCGACGAGTCGCCGGGCACCATGTTCGTGATGCTGCATGTCACGGACGTGGGAGTGCCGGCCGCGACTGTGACCGTCCCGCCGGTGAAGGTGTTCGCGCCACTGGCTCCGCTGGCGCTGAAAAGTCCGAAGGTGATGCCCCCCGCCAGCGTCGCCGCGGCCGCGGCGGTCGCCACGGAGCCCGCGATAATGGCCAGCCGCTTCTTCTTCTTCTTTGACATATTCATGCTTGTCCCCCGTTAGGTCATATTTTTTGCTGAAATCGGACTAAAATGCACCGACCAGCTGAAACAATCTTAACAGGAATGCTTTTTTCAGGAATTTTCCGGCCGGGCGGCAATCCAGAAGCACACCCCGGCCACGATCCAGAGCAAAGCCGACGTGAGAAGCATGCCTATGACCCGGGGAGTGTGCATGGCGACGATGACATAGCCGCCGCGCGGAATGGAAAAGCTATATAGCCCGATAACATCGGATGCCGGGCGCGGCGTCGAGTCCGCGGAGTTGTTCGCGTCCCCCTTGGTGATATAGCTAACCGCGCCGTCCTGGACCCGCACCGCCACGATGCGGTGGGTGACGATCTCCGGGCTTCCGGGCGCGGCACGGAAGCTGATGATCTGGCCGACATGGAAGTGGCTGGCCTGCGCGGCGGTCACCGGGGCGTCGACGACGATGTCGCCGACGGGGATGGTCGGGGTCATGGAGCCGGAGATGATCGTCATCACCGGGTGCCCGAAGACCACTCGCTGGCCATCGGCCGAGGTCCGGGATCCGATGGCGATGGCGATCGTCAGCACGGCCACGAGCGAGATCAGGACGGTCACGGTCACGGAAAGCGCCCGGAGGTACCAGCGCCGCGGGCTCTGAGCCTGGCTGGGGTTGCTGTCTGCCGGGAGAGTGGAGGCTATCGGTGCTGTGGTGACGCTCATCTGCCTGCTCCTATAGGGCCGCTGCTTCGATGTCTCCAATCTCGTGTGGCACCGTGGCAGCTCAATTCGCCTTTCAGATGCATTCCAGTTGCGGGCATCCGGGGGTTGTCATGCACAGCCGTCCGGCCCGGTCCGCTGGGAGGAGAGAGCGTGAATTTGATATACCGGGCAAATCGGGATCGAAGGACTAACGGGTGCCGAGCGCGAGGTGATGATCTGAGCATTCCGGGAACGAAGACGGCAAATCATCCGTAATATGCGGTGTGGAGGATGAGCGGCTGAAGCGGCATGACCTGAGTGCGGTGGAGCGCCTGACGATGACAAGGGGAACCTGTCGCGGTCACGTTCCTCGTCGTTAGGCGCAGGGACGCGTAACATGACCAGATGGCGGAGACTAACGATCTTCAATTGCTGAGGTTGCAGAGGGGCGTGAGGTCGAGCCTGATTCCGGCGAGGAAGCCCTCGACGAGGCCGGGTTGGTACTGCATGCGGCGGAGCCGGGTCTTGACCAGCGAGGTGAGCTGGGCGATGTCGCGTTTGGCGAGGTTGGCCAGAGAGCGTTTCAGGTGAGACCAGACGGATTCGACCGGGTTGAGCTCGGAGGCGTACGGCGGGAGCTGGAAGACCGTCAGCCAGTCCCGGGCTGCGACCAACTCGCGCATTGCCCGGCTGACGTGGGTGTTGAGGTTGTCCCAGACCAGGACGAGGGGGCCGCCGAGCTGCTGGTGCGCGGCGTCCAGCAAGCGGGCGGAGTCCGTCTCGGTGAAGCCCTTGCGCTTGTCTCCCCGTCGGCGGCCCTGGTGGACCCGGTAGAGGAGCCGGGGCCGCTGCCCGGCTTTCACCGCGATCAGCGCGGCCAACGAGACCCGCGTGTTGTGCCCGCCGGTCACGGTCACCACCGGGGTCGGCCGCGGCGCCCCCAGGTGCGGCCCTTCGGCGGCCTTAAACCCTGGCCGGACTCGTCCTCGAAGACCAGCCAGGCGCCCTGCTCCGCGGCCGCCCTTTTATGACGGGCCACGTCTCCTGCCTCCAGGCGGCGACGGCCGCCTCGTCCCGCTCGGCCGCCCGCCGGGCCGGGACCTGGCCGCTCCACCCGATCCACCCCAGCGGGTCGCTCGCGCAGATGGCGCGGGCGGCCACGTAGGCCTGCTCCTCGTTCACCTCGGCGCCGACCTTGCCGAGCGTCGCGATGAGCGAGCCGTCCGGCTGGAGCGGGCCGTGGCCGGCGACGAAGGCGCGGCCTGACCAGAGCCGCACCCAGGGGGAACGGGAGGGCTAGGCCGGATGGGAGGCTCATCGGTTCCGGAAGTGCGAAGCCGAGTTCCGCCAGGCGGTGTTCGATGCGCATGCTCGCCATCCTGCCTGGCGGGTCAGGTTGGGCGGTCGAGTCGGGCTGGGAGGACGGCGTGCATCCGCCAGCCGCCGTCTGCTGCCGGGCCCGCGGTGAACTGCCCGCCGCGGGAGGTGACGCGGTCGCGCATGCCAGCCAGGCCGTAGCCGCCGCCCGCCTGCTCAAGCCCTGACGGCGTGCCCTGTGCGGCACCGTTTTCGACCGTGACCGCCAGCTCGCCGGCCGCCGCGCGGACGTCGACGGCGACCGGCGCGCCGGGAGCGTGCTTGAGCGCGTTCGTCAGGGCTTCCGTCACGAGCCGGCCGGCGACCTCGGCCGAGCGGGCATCCACATCTGCGCCGTCGCTCGCCAGGTGATAGGTCACCTCAAGGCCGACCGCCCTGGCCTGCCGCACCAGTTCGCCGACTAGCTCGAGCCCGGCGGGCGCCCAATTAGGCGCAGGATCCGGCTGATCGTCGTCGAGCAGCCCGGCCAGCGCGCTCATCTCCGCCTGCGCCTCCCGCGCGGCCTCCGCCACGAGCTCGAGTGCTGCCTTCGCGCGTTCCCCGTCATCGCCGGGCGCTCGCTGGCCGGCGCCGGCCTGCACCACCATCAGGCTCATCGCATGCCCCACCACGTCATGCAGCTCGGCCGCGATCCTTGACCGCTCGTAGCGGACGGCCTCGGCCGCGTACGCCTCCTGCTCGGCCAGCAGCTCGGCGTTGCGGGCCCGCAGCTGGTCGGCGAGGCGGCGCCGGGACCCGACGATCCGCCCGGCGATCCACGGGCCGATGGTGATCATCAGCGACAGGGGATTGAAGGGGCCGTTTGCCGCTAGCAGGCCGGCGTTCAGCGCTGCGACGCAGGCCAGGCCCACGGCCGGGCCGGTCTCGTAGCCGAGCGCGTACGCCACCAGGAACACGCAGCCGAGCAGCGGGAACACCGCGGCCGAGTTAGTGACGGCGTTCACGAGACCGAGGAGGGGGACGCAGCAGCACGCGGCCACCACGACGGCCGCGGCTACGACGGTCCAGGCGGCACGGGACAACGGCAGCGGGCGCACCCGGTCAAGGCAATGCATATCCGCTCACCAGCGGCAGCAGGGCCGTCGCCTGGAAGCCGCCGCCTTCCAGCCGGCTGTCCATCGTCCCGCCGTGCAAGGCCGCCCGCTGCCGCGACGCCGCGAGGACCGCCCGCAGGTCGGAGACGGGCGCCGCTGAGCCCCGGACGTGCAGCTCAAGGGCTTCCGGGGCGTAGCGCAGCCGGACCTCGATCCTGGCGCCTGGCCTGTCCTCCACGGCCCGGACCAGGTGCTCGACGATCCGGTACCCGGACAGTTCAAGGCTGGCGGGCAGCGGGCGCGGCTCCCCCTCGATGGTCAGCCGGGCGCGGGCCGCCGGAAGGCCGCGCAGGAGCTCCGGCAGCCGGGCCAGGGTTGGCTGCGGTCCGGCGGGCGCCGACGGGGCGGGAGCTGGCTGCCGCAGCGTGCCGACAACCTCGCGGAGCTCGCCGAGCGCCGCCCTGCCGTCACGCTCGATCGCGGCGAGCGCCCGCCTGACCGCCTCGGGGTCGCTTGCTTCCGTGTCCGCCGCCGTGTCCGCTTCCGGGCGGAGTACTGAGTCGGCGGTGTCGGCGATGACGCCGAGCCGGCCACGCAGGCTTTCGTCGATGGCCGTCGACATCTCGGCGCGGTCGGTCGCGATGGCGAGCCGTGCGGTCTCCTCCCG
>Ga0302235_10002051_pt1 | contig 14756 bp, 18 predicted proteins | sample II_Palsa_N3_3_FD_193577 | JGI IMG/M metagenome (GOLD analysis project Ga0302235, IMG submission 193577) | Peat permafrost microbial communities from Stordalen Mire near Abisko, Sweden - II_Palsa_N3_3 | ecosystem: Environmental > Terrestrial > Soil > Palsa > Peat permafrost | place: Sweden... | reverse complement strand
GCCGGCCGGTGGGCCGACCGGGTCGGCCGGCGGCGGCTGTTCGTGGCGGGCATGATCGCCTTCAGCCTCGGTTCGCTGCTCTGCGGGGTGGCTCCCGGCGTGGCGGCGCTGATCGCGGCCCGGGTCATCCAGGCCGCGGGGGCCGGCCTGATGGTCCCGGCTTCGCTGTCGCTGCTGCTGGCCGCTGTCCCGCCGGCCGCCCGCGCCCGGGCCATCGGCACCTGGTCGGCGCTGGGCGCGCTCGGCGCCGCGCTCGGCCCGGTCATCGGCGGGAGCCTGGTGCAGATCAGCTGGCGCTGGGTGTTCTGGATCAACCTGCCGGTCGGCCTGGCCGCGGTCCTGCTGGCCGCCCGGGTCATCCCGGAAAGCAAGGACGACCACGTCCGGGGCCGGCCGGACCTGCTCGGCGCCGCGCTGCTCGCGGCCTCGGTGGGCCTGGTCGCCCTGGCCCTGGTCAAGGCGCCGAACTGGGGCTGGGGCTCGGCCGGCTTCATCGGGCTGCTGGTCGCCTCGCTGGCCTGCGGCGCGGCCATGGTCGCGCGCTCGAGGCGGCACCATTCGCCGGTGATCGAGCTCGGGCTGCTCCGATCCCGCACCTTCAGCGGCACGTTCGCCGTGTCGATCCTGTACTACGCCGGGTTCGGCGCCTTCGTGCTGAACTCGGTGGAGTTCCTCACCGGGGAATGGCACTACTCAGCGGTAAGAGCGGGTCTGGCCATCGGGCCCGGGCCGCTGATGGTGCTGCCGTTCGCGCGGCTGGTCGCCCCGCGGCTGGCCGCCCTCTTCGGCGGGCCGGGCCGGGTCGCGGTGGTCGGATGCCTGGTCAACGCCGCGGCGATGCTGCTGTGGCTGAGCCGGCTGCAGGCCCATCCGGCCTACCTGACGCATCTGCTTCCGGCCCAGCTGCTGGGCGGAGCGGGCGTGGGCCTGACGATCCCGTCGCTGCTCGCGGCGGGCAGCGCGTCGCTGCCGCCGGACCGTTTCGGCACCGGCAGCGGCGTCTTGAACATGGCCCGCCAGGTCGGCACGGTCCTCGGCGTGGCCGGCCTGGTCGCCATCCTGGCCCACGTGGACCGGTCCGACCCGCTAGCTACCTACCAGCACGGGCTGGTGCTCATCATCGCCTTCTTCGCCGCGGCCGGGGTCGTGGCCGCGATCCTGCTCACCGCCCGCACCATCCGCCGCCCGGCTAGCTCCGCCAGAGCGGCCAGCTCCGTCAGCCCCGCTCCCTCCGCCAGCGAGGAACCCGCCGTCGAGGTCGTCGGCCGGTAGCCCTACCTCGGGTCGCCTAGTAGGTGGCGCGGCCGCCGCTGATGTCGTAGACGGCGCCGGTGGAAAAGCTCACCCGGTCCGAGCTGAGAAACGCGACAAGCTCGGCGACCTCCTCGGGCCGGCCGACGCGCTTCATCGGGATCAGGCTGGTGATGTGGGCGAGCACGTCCGGTGCCGTGCTGTCGTTCATCGGGGTGGCGATGACGGCCGGGGCGATGGCGTTGACCAGTACTCCGGTCATGGCCAGTTCCTTGCCCGCCGACTTGGTCAGGCCGATCACGGCGGCCTTGGACGCCGAGTAGATCGACAGGTTCGGGTTGCCGTCCTTGCCGGCCATGCTGGCGAAGTTCACCACCCGTCCCCAGCCCCGTTCGCGCATGCCGGGCACGAAGATCCGCATGGTGTTCACCGTGCCCAGCACGTTCACGTCGAAGACGCGGCGCCACTCTTCCGGCGTCGTCTCCAGCAGAGGCTTGTTCGCGCCCACGATGCCGGCCGAGTTGATGAGCACGTCGACGGGGCCGATCTGGCCGGCCACCAGGCGCAGCGCCGCCTCGTCGGTCACGTCGGCGACGACGTCGGCCTGATCGCTGACGTCCAGCGTGGTCACGGCGAGGCCTTCGGCGCGCAGCCGGGCGGCGGTCGCCGCGCCGAGCCCGCTCGCGCCCCCGGTCACCAGGGCGGTATGTGTCATGATCCTTTCAGCCTACCGAGGGATTACCTGGCCGGAGACTTCCCGGGCCGCCCCCGTATTCGCAGGGCACCCAGGACAAGGGCGCCGAGGAACACGACAATGCCGATGATCAGCAGATACAGCAGGCCCTTGACGACGACGCCCACGATGCCGAGCACGACCGCCACGAGCACGAGGAAGAGGAACAAGGCGAGCATCTGATACTCCGCTCAGTCGCAGGTGTCAGCGGCGGGCCAGTTGCCGCTCACCGCTGGCGCCTGCCTGATAGGTCAGGCCGTAGTGCTTGAAGATGGCCTCTTCGTCGGCCGCTGGCAGCTCGCCGTCGGTGCTGATCGAGGGAGCATCCCTCACTTGCTTTCTGTCGTGAGCGACCTTGAGGTATCCGGGACCCACGGTCGCCTGATCAAGGGGAACGAACACGAGCCGGTGCCGGGTAGGCAGCCCGACCTCGACGGTGGCGAACGCTGGCAGGTCTGTGCTCGTGTCGACGTAGACGGCTTCTAGCTTCCCGATCTTATGACCGTCAGGGTCGACAACGTCGTGGCCCCGCCATTCCCGGATATCGCCTGCCTCGAACATGCCCGCCTTCCTTTCCGCGGATTGCGGGTGCTCACAGTCATTTCCCCGCATGGGATGCCCTATGGGACAAGCCTAGTCCTGCCAGGGTGTGCCGTCGTCCTGCGCACGTGTCGCTTGTCGCCTCGACGCCTGACGATCCTCAGTCGCGGTGCCGAAGATGATGGGCGGCGAGCCGTGTTCCCCCGCGCTGGCGGCGGTCGGCGCTGGCCCGCATGGCGGGGACGGTCTCGCTGGTGACGAGCCCGCGTTCAGTGGTGAGTTCGTCGATGACGGAAAACGCCGCGGAAATGCGGTCCGGGGTGTCGATCACGATCGTGACGGCGGGGACGTGGCGGCCCAGTTGGAACAGCCGGTCGCCGTGTGGCGCGTGGTCGCCGTGGAAGCCCCAGATGCCGCGCTGGGTGGTGGCGCCGCTGAGCCCGGCCGAGCGCAGCCGGCGGACGATGGCCCGGTGGACCGGCTCGCCCTGGTGCTGGGCCGCCTCGGAGGTGTAAACCATGAGCTTGTGCCACAGCGCCATGCCATGGTCATCGGCACTCGGCAGGGCCGCGGGAGTGGCCAGCAGCCGGCCGTCCCGCTTGCAGATGCGGACGCGTTCCAGGGTGAGCAGCGGGCGCCACAGCAGCGGGCCGAGCTCGGGCAGGACGCCGCGGATCCGTTCCCCGGCGCCGACGGCGATGACCATCATCGGCACCTCGGCGTTCCGGCCGAAGAAGGCCGCCCGTTCCCGGCGGCCGTGCGCGGTGCCGTCGACGCCGAGCAGCGCGGTGGCGCCGTCGAGGCCGCGGCGATGTAGCAGGTCGCAGACCGCGACGAAGGCCGGGACCCGGCCGGCGCGTTCCTGGCGGCCGAGATAGATGGTCAGCTTGGTCGCCTCGTGCAGGTCCTCGGGCGACCAGATGGGGCGGGTGAGGCTGGTCAACAGCCGGGCTCGCTCCAAGGTGACCAGCCCGGTGCGGTTGAGCTGGACGGTCTGCGGGAGAACGGCCTCGATCCGGGACCGGGTGTCGACGGCGATTGTGATCAGCGGCAGGTCTTCGGACAGGGTCAGGGAGCGGTCGGTGCGCAGGTGGTGCTTGAGCCCGAAGCCCTCGGTGCCGCGCAGCAGGATGCTGGCCGCGATCTTGTGCCGCCCGTACAACTCGATCAGGGCGTCCGCGGTGAAGGCGCCCTCGCTTCGGTGCCGTTCGCCGAAGTAGCTGGTGAGCTTGATGCAGTCGTCCGTCATAGCTGCGCTCCGAGCAGGCGGCCCAGCGCCGCGGCGGCGATGCCGAGCGCGAGGCTGGCGATCACGTTGACCGCGGCCGTCCGGTACTGGCGTTCCTCGGTCAGCCGCTGGGTTTCCAGCATCCAGGTCGAGAACGTCGTGTACGAGCCGACGGCGGCGGTTCCGGCCAGCAGGGCCTGCTCATGGCCGAGGGCCAGCCCGGTGATCAGGCCCAGGATCAGCGCGCCGGAGACGTTGACGGCCAGGGTGCCGAGCGGGAAATCACGGTCCGCGGCGGAGGCCACCAGGCCGTCGGCCAGGAAGCGGACCACCGAGCCTGCCCCGCCGATCAGCATGACACCCAACCAGACCGCAGCGTTCATCGCCGCACCCGGACCCGCCGCACCATGGCGCTGGCCAGCTGAATCGCCGCGAAACCGGCGACCACGCTGGCCGCCGCGTAGCCGGCCGCCAGGCCCCAGGCGTGGGCGTCGAGCATCTTGAGGATCTCCACCTGCATCGTGGAGAACGTGGAAAGTCCCCCGCACAGCCCGGTGCCAAGCAGCGGCCGCCGGTAGCTGGACAGCGGCAGGCGTTCGGCGAGCCGGGTGACGAAGTAGCCGAGCAGAAACGCGCCCCCGATATTGACCGCGAACGTGGGCCACGGCCAGGCCGTCGCCGGCCGCGGGAACGATTCGGCCAGCGCCGCCCGCGCCAGCGTGCCGAGCGCGCCGCCGGCGAAGATCGCGGCGACTTCCCGCCAGTCGACCGGGGGCAGCCGTCGCGGGCTGACCCCGGTCCGGGCCGTCCCGGCCGTCCCGGCGGCCGTGGCCGCGGCAGGCAGCCCGGCACGGTGCGGTGACGGGTCCGGCACTCGCAAAGACTCCATTTCCGTCGGGTCTGAGAAGTCGGGTCTGAGAAGAAGCCATCGGCCACGGCGCACGGCGGTTCGGCAAGCATGGCTTCCGCGCCAGGACATCATCTGGCCACCGCGAGTTTATTCGACGGTCCGCCGCGGGCCGAGCGGTGCCTGATGAGCCCGCTGGACGCGAAACGAACACGGCCTCCTCGGGTTAGCCCCTCGCCCAACGGCCCAGCTCGGGCCATATCCTGCTTTCTCTTCCGTCCACGATCCCGCCGGGGCAGACTCCTGAGCAAGGACACGGCAAAGGAGCGGTGATGGCCGGACAGCGGGTCACAGTGGAGATCACGGACGGGGTGGCCGACGTCCGGCTGGCCCGGCCGGACAAGCGCAACGCCCTGGACGCGGCGATGTTCGCCGGCCTGGTCACGGCGGGCGAGCGGCTCAGGTCCGAACCCGGCCTTCGTGCGGTCGTGCTCTCAGGTGACGGGCCGGACTTCTGTGCGGGCCTGGACTTCGGCATGTTTCAGGCGATGCGGAACGGCACTCGTCTCAGCGCCCAGGTCGACCTGCCCGCTAGCCGTGGGCCGGCCCAGGCGGCCGGCCAGCGCGCGGCCTACGTCTGGACCGAGGTTCCCGTCCCGGTCATCGCGGCCATCACCGGGAACGCGCTCGGCGGCGGCCTGCAGATCGCGCTCGGCGCCGACATCCGGATCGTCGCGCCGGACGCGAGGATGTCGGTGCTGGAGATCAGGTGGGGCCTGGTACCCGATATGACAGGCACCCAGCTGCTCCCTGAGCTCGTCGGCCGGGACGTGGCCAAGGAGCTGACCTTCTCCGGCCGCGTCGTGCGCGGCAAGGAGGCCGTGGCGCTGGGCCTGGCGACCAGGGTCGATCCTGATCCGCGCCAGGCCGCCCTCGAGCTAGCCCGCAGGATCGCCGGCCGCAGCCCGCACGCCATCCGGGCGGCCAAGCGGCTGCTGGACCTGGCGGGCCGGGTGGACACCGAGACGGGCTTCGCCGCGGAGCAGAAGGAGATCGACGCCCTCATCGGCAGCCCGAACCAGGTCGAGGCGGTCGCCGCGGAGTTCGACAAGCGCCCGCCCCGGTTCACCGACCCGCGCTGACCCCGGACGCGATTCGCCCCGGCTACTTCCCGATCATGGTTGTGATACACTAAGTAATCATCTATGTACTTTGTGTCACAGCCGCGGGGCACAGGGATCGGTCGCTTCCCGCGAGGCCGCCAGTGGGTCTTGGGAGGATGCGGTGAAACGCCTGATCGTCGTCACCCTGGCCGGACCAGTCCTGGCCGTAGCCGCTCTTACCGGCTGCTCTAGCGTGTTGCATCATGCCGCGAGTCCGGCCGCCACGCGAGCCGCCGCGTCCGCCACGCAAGCCGCCGCGGCTGCCGCAGCCGCCGCGCAGGATTCCGCTCGGATCGCGTGCTCCGAGCAGACGACTTGGGACAAGCGCGGAGCGGCGTCGGTGACGGCGCTATATGCGGACACCGGGGCCTTGTCGGCGGACGGCAGCGCTGACAACCTGCCCGGAGTCGCGAAAGCCGGCCGCGTACTCGCCTCAGATGCCATCGCCGCCGCCGCGCTACCGCTGCCTCCCATCGACCCCGGCTCGTGGCAAACCCTCACCCTCGACTATGCGGCGGCCGGAACGGCTATTGCGGGAGGTGACTTGAGCGGCGCCGTCCCGCAGCTCGAAGCGGGCAACAGCGCTATCAGCGCGTTCTCCGGCGCGACCGGGAAGTGCTAGGCCAGGGAATACCGCTCGCTGGCGCCCGCGCTACGTTTCTCACAGCGGCGAGGGCACAGGCGCCGACGTGAAGGACCGCGGACCTGTGCCCGCCGAACAGGCAATCAATTCGCTCAGCCCGGCTAAGGCCGGAGTATGTCGGTGTCGCCTACTTCGTGCCCGAGTTCGTCGGTGTCGCCTACTTCGTGGCCGAGTTCGTCGGTGTCGCCTACTTCATGCCCGAGTTCGTCGGTGTCGCCTACTTCGTGCCCGAGTTCGTCGGTGTCGCCTACTTCATGCCCGAACAGATCAGAGCCACCCGCCTTGTTGTCATCTCTGGCGTGGGGATTGGGTGCCATTTAGACCTCCTTCGACGATGCCTCCTCCGGCCTTAAACACTAGCTGCCGGCGTACTGCCTGTCTGTAGGGGCTGACTGGAGTTCGGAGATTGCTGCGGGCAGGTGGCCGAGTTGGGTACTAGCCGGGGCGGCCCAGCCGTCCCGGCCTTACCAGCTAGCAGGTAGCGGGTCCGGGTGCCTGCGGTAAGGACAGCGCCACCGCGGTGCGGGATCGTTGAGGGTAACGCAGCATGGCAGGTGGCGAAGCGGCCGCAGAAACGGGAGGGGCCGGGGATGTGCGCAGAGCCTGCCGCAGGCGGGTGCTGGTGATCGATAATCGGGGGGTGGCGACACCACCAGAGACAGCTGAAGCGGTGCCGGGCCGGCGCGGGTCCCGGGTGGTGCTGGCCGATGATGATGTGCTGCTGCGGGAGGGCCTGGCGAGTTTGCTTGAGCGGTCCGGGTTCGAGGTGGCCGGGCAGGCCGGTAACGGGCCTGAGCTGCTGGCGCTGGTGCGGTCGGTGCGGCCGGAGGTGGCGGTCATCGATATCCGGATGCCGCCGGGGCATGCCACCGAGGGGTTGCAGGCGGCCCGGGTGATCCGGGCGGAGCTGCCGGGTACGGCGATCATCGTGCTGTCGGCTCATGTGGAGGTGGAGGAGGCGATGGAGCTGCTGGCCGGGGGCAGGCACCGGGTACCTGCTGAAGAGCCGGGTGACTGATGTGGCGCAGTTCATCGAGACGGTGGGGCGGATCGCGGCGGGCGGGTCGGTGGTGGATCCGTCGCTGGTGCAGGAGCTGATCAGGGCGCGGCGGCGCCGGGATCCGCTGGATGTGCTGTCGCCGCGGGAGCGCGAGGTGCTGGCTTTGATGGCGGAGGGCGCGTCGAACGCGGGGATCGCCCGGCGGATCTTCGTCACCGAGGGCACGGTCGAAAAACATGTCCGCGCTATCTTGACCAAGCTCGACCTGCCGGAAAGCGAGACCGAGCACCGGCGGGTCCTGACCGTCCTCAGATTCCTCGAAACCCGCTGAAGAACCAGTCAACGGCCACAGCCGACCGTCCCTACCGGCCGCGACGGGAATTCCCGCCGAAGTGATCTTGATCTCGGCGCGCGCCGAAGCCGACTACGCGGAGCTGATCGCCGAGAGCCCGGCGGCCGGATTCTTGGTCAAGTCGGAGCTCTCGGCCCAGGCGATCAGCCGGATCCTCGGCCACGCCGTGAACGGCGGCCAGCGCGGTTTCGGCCGAGGCACCCGAGCGTTCTAGCCTGCGCGGCTTGGACTGGCCAGGGCCAGCCGGGCGGCGCTAATGTCCTCGCGGCCGTGCCCGGCGGCCACGGCGGCATGCCACTGGCCAGAGAGCGCGGCCAACAGCGGCGGCGTCTGGTCACCCGCGACGCTGATCGCGAGGTCCACGTCCTTCAGCGCCCACTCCAGCGGGAACTCCGGGGCGTAGTCACCCCGGTCCATCTTGTGCAGCTTGGCGTCGGCGATCGGCGCGTCAAGCGGGCCGCCCTCGATGGCCTCGGCGAGCTGCTGGTGACCGATGCCGAGCCGGTCAGCGAGCTCCATCGTCTCCGCCACGCCTTCGATGAGGATCGACATGTAGGCGTTGACGACCACCTTGACCAGGCTGCCCTGACCGGCCTCACCCAGCCACACGGTCTTGCGGCCGAGGATGTCGAACACCGGGCCCACCCGGTCGGCCGCCGCGGCGGGCCCCGACGCCAGGATCAGCAGCTGACCCTGTTCGGCCGGCCCCTTGCTGCCCGATACCGGGGCGTCCACGAAGGTGACCCCGGGCCGCTGCGCGGCCAGCCGGTCCACCAGCTGCCGGGTCGCCTCGACGCCGATCGTGCCCATCTGCGCCCACACGGATCCGTCCGCGAACGCGTCAGCCACACCATCATCGAAGATCACCGACTGCACCGCATCGGCGGTGGGCAGCATGGTGATCACCACACCCGCGTCGCGTACGGCATCGGCGGCCGACGGCGCCACGACCGCGCCCGCGTCAGCCAGCGGGCCGGTCGCTGCTGGCGACCTGTCCCACACCCGCGTGGTCACGCCCGCGGCCACCAGGTTGCGCGCCATCGCCGATCCCATGATGCCGGCGCCGATCACCGCCACCGTGGCGCGGGCGTCGCTGCCATTCTCCCCAGCCATAACGGCTCCTTACCTGCCGCGGCCCCCCCGCCGGCGGCGAGGACCCAGGCCATCAACTCCAGCATGGCGGCCGGGCCGGTACAGCACAACGCCGCTACCCGGACCCGCCGGATACCTGCTAGCTGGTACACCTCGACCTGCGCCAATTAAAATGCCCGGAGCACCGGAGTCAGGCGGTGTCATGATTCTCCACGTCCCAAACAGCGGCCTACCTGGCGCACGCGACAAGGAGGACAGCCCGATGAGCACAGCGTTCCTCGCGGACATCCGGGAGACGATCATCCCGGATCGCGACGGCAGGCATGGCCCGCTCCCGCCGTTGCTGCTCAGCATGACGCTGGTCACGGGTCTCGTCGACGCTTTCAGCTACCTGGTTCTTGGCCACGTCTTCGTGGCCAACATGACGGGGAATGTCGTATTCCTGGGTTTCGCCCTGGCCGGCGTCGCTGGATTCTCGGTGATCGCATCCCTGGCCGCCGTGGCATCGTTTGCCCTCGGCGCCCTGCTCGGCGGCATACTCGGATCACGGTACAGTGACCACCGAGGCCGCCTGCACAGCTCCGCCGCCGCGATTCAGGCCTTCTTCCTGGCTGTCTCCGTCATCCTCGCCGCTAGCGGCAGCGCGGTGACGGCCGGATACCGCTATGGGCTCATCGCGGTGCTCGGCATCGCCATGGGCATCCAGAACGCCTCCGCCCGCAAGCTCGCGGTCCCCGACCTGACCACCACCGTGCTTACCCTCACCATCACCGGGATCGCCGCCGACAGTACCCTGGCCGGCGGCAGCGGATCCAAAGCGGGGCGTCGCCTGCTCGCGATAGTCACCATGCTGGCGGGCGCTTTCATCGGCGCCGTTCTGATCCGCCACGCCCAGGACTACGACTCGCTCGTCATCGCCATGGCGGTGATCATCTTCGGCGCCGCGGCGACCTACACACTGGGAAAACGGGACCCGGGGTGGGTCCATGCGCAGGGGCGAGCCGCGGCGCCGGGCGGTGCCGCTGGGCCGCGGTCTTAAGCCGCGCGGGACCGGAAGTTTCGCTGGTACGCGTGCGGGGTCACGTGGTTGATCCGGTTGAAGTGCGTACGCAGCTGGTGCGCGGATCCGAAGCCGCACAAGGTGGCGATGCGCTCGATGGTGTCGTCGGTGTTCTCGAGCAGATCTTGCGCCCGGCGGACTCGCTCGGCGCACAGCCATTGCAGCGGCGTGGTACCGGTCGTCTCGCGGAATCGCCTGGCGTAAGTGCGAGGGCTCATCATGGCCTCGCGGGCTAGGTCCTCGACCGTCAGCGGCAGCTCGAGGTGCTCCCTGGCCCAGTCCAGCGATGAGCCGAGGCCCTGGGCGCCGCTGGCGGCCAGCGGCTGCTCGATGTACTGGGCCTGCCCGCCTACTCGGTGCGGCGGGATGACGAGCCGACGGGCGAGAGCGTTCGCGATCCTGGTCCCGTGGTCATTACTGACGATGTGCAGGCACAGGTCCAGCCCGGCTGCCGATCCGGCCGAGGTAAGGATCTGGCCGTCGTCGATGTAGAGCACGTTGGGGTCGACCCGGACGGCAGGCCACCGCCGGGTGAGCTCGTCGGCGTGCATCCAGTGGGTGGTGACGGTGCGGCCGTCAAGCAGCCCGGCGGCGGCGAGGATGTAGGCGCCGGTGCAGATGGAGGCGATCCGCGCACCGCGGTCGTGCGCGGTGCGCAGCGCCTGCAGTAGCGCTTCAGGCACATCGTCCTGCCGGTTGGCGCAGCCGGGAATGATCACCGTGTCCGCCTGGCTCAGCTCATCCAGCCCGAGCGGACTGTCGAAGAGCAGCCCCTCGGCGGTACGGACCGGACCGTCCTGGACGGCGCACAACTGCAGCTCGTACCACCAGGGCACGGGGAAGTCCTCCCGGCCGGGTTCGAAGACCTCGCACGGGATGGCCAGCTCGAACATCTGCAAGCCCGGCGTGACGGGGATGGCAATCCGGTGCATGGCAGTAATCTACCTTAAGTTGTCGATTCTGCCACTCGCGGCGCCAGCCTGGCGGGTCGAAGATGGGAACATGGCTAACAACGACCCCGCAGTCGATACCCGTAGCCCCGTCCTGAGCTGGATCGCGCTTGGAGTCGTCTACCTGGTGTGGGGATCGACCTACCTGGCCATCCGCGTCGGGGTCGGGCACCTGCCGCCGCTGCTGTTCGCCGGCACCAGGTACGTCATAGCAGGCGCGCTGCTTTACCCCATCGCACTGCGGGCGACCACCCGCAGTCGCGGACCGGCCCAGGACAGAACAAAGCCCGGCGCCAGGGCGTGGTTCGCCGGCGCCGTGATCGGCATCTTGCTGCTGTTCGCGGGCAACGGCGGGGTGACCGTCGGGGAGAAGACGCTGCCCTCTGGCTTCGCCGCCGTTCTGGTGGCTACGGTGCCGCTCTGGATGATCGTCTTCGCCTGGCCGGTCCGGCATCAGCGCGTCACCTTGCGCTCCGCCCTGGCCCTTGCCGTAGGACTCGGCGGGGTGATCATCCTGGTCGGCGACGGCACGGCGTCGGGCCACATCTCGGGCGTGATCATCGTGCTCGGCGCGGCGGCCGCCTGGGGTTTCGGGTCCGTCCTGAGCCACCGCCTCGCCGTGCCGAGCCATGCGATGCTCGCCGCCGCCATCGAGATGCTGGCCGGCGGCGTGGTGCTGCTGGCAGTGGGCGCAGGTTCCGGGGAGTTCTCCCGCATCCAGTGGTCCTCAGTTCCGGCCACGTCCTGGATCGCCCTGGCCTACCTCATCGGTCCCGGCTCGATCCTGGCCTTCACCGCCTACGGGTACGCACTGTCCCACCTTCCCGTGACCACCGTCTCCACCTACGCCTACGTCAACCCCGTCGTCGCCGTGCTGGCCGGGATCGTGTTCCTCGGCGAGCAGTTCAGCTGGCGTGAAGGATTCGGCGCTGCCCTCGTCCTCGTCTCGGTCGTCATCACCCTGCACCGGTCCCGCAACGCATCACCCCCGGCCCTCGCCCGGGACGGCGAGATGCCGGAAGCGGAGATGCTTGCGGAGAACCGGGACGCACTCAGCCGGCGCTAGGACGGTGCCCAATAAAATGACGACTACGCCGGCGAACTCGGTGACTGACTCGCCGGACAGCCCAGATGAGGAGCAGCGCAGTGAAGGTGCAGATCAATCCTGAGCTCTGCCAAGGGCACGGCCGCTGCTACGACCTCGCGCCCGGCCTGTTCGGGGACGACGAGGAGGGCTACGGGCGGGTCCTGTCCGACGGCGCCGTGCCGCCGGAGGCGGAGCGCGATGCCCGCCTGGCCGTGCTCAACTGTCCCGAACACGCCGTCGAGCTGCTCGAGGAGGGGTGACATGGCCGTCGATGACCGCTTCAGCTTCCAGACCCCGGAGACCGGCGAAGACGAGCTAGTCGGCACCCGCAGCGAGATCATCACGGGCCCGGTCGCGGACTGGGCGACCGACTTCTCCCACCTGGAGCCGGAGTGGTCCGCCGATCCCTACCCGATCCAGGACGACCTGCGGCAGCGCTGCCCGATCGCCCGCACCGAGCGGTTCGGCGGTGCATGGTTGCCGACACGCTACGACGACGTCGCGGCGATCGCGTACGACACCGATCGCTTCTCGTCGCGGTCGATCATCCTGAGCAACTTCCGGCCACCCCGCGAGCTGGCGCCGATCGGGGGCTCGCCGCCGATCTCCTCGGACCCGCCGTTTCACCGCGACGCCCGCAAGCTGCTGCTGCCCGCGTTCACCAAGAAGGTCGTCGCCCGGCAGGAGCCGGCCACGAGGGCGTTCTGCCACTCGCTCATCGACTCGCTGGCGGGGCGTGATGTGGTGGACGCCGCCCATGACTACGCGCAGCACATCCCGATGCGGGTCATCGCCGACATGCTCGGCTTCCCCCCGCAGGACGGTCCGCAGTTCCGTGAGTTCGTCGAGGACCTGCTCGAAGGCATCAACCTACCGCCGGATGACCGCGTCGAGCGGGTCTCACGGCTGTTCGACTACCTGCTCGCGCAGGTCCACGACCACCTGGACCAACCGCGGGAGGACCTCACGACCTACCTGATCGACGCCGAGCTCTACGGCCGCAAGCTCGACCCGTCCGTGGTCACCGGGGCGATGGCGCTGCTGCTCATCGCCGGTATCGACACGAGCTGGAGCGCCATCGGCGCGTCGTTGTGGCACCTGGCCAAGACTCCCGGCGACCGTGACCGCCTGGTCGCCGAACCCGGGCTGCTGCCGACCGCGATGGAGGAGTTCCTCCGGGCCTACGCGCCGGTCACGATGGCGCGGCTGGTCAAGCAGGACATGCACTGGCATGGCGTGGACATGAAGGCCGAGGACTGGATCCTGCTGTCGTTCCCGGCGGCCAACCGTGACCCGGCGCAGTTCGACCGGGCGGACGAGGTCGTCATCGACCGCGAGGTCAACCGGCATGCCGCCTTCGGCCTGGGCATCCACCGCTGCGTGGGTTCGCACCTGGCGCGGATGGAGCTTCGGGTCGCCCTGGAGGTGTGGCTCGAGCGGATCCCGGCGTTCACCCTCGACGATCCCGGCGCGGTGACCTGGTCCGCGGGTCAGATCCGCGGACCGCGCACGCTTCCGCTCCGGATCGGCTGACCATGTCGATCGCCATCACCGAGGAGCACCGGGCCCTCGCGCAGACCGTCGCCGGCCTGCTGACCAAGCATCAGTCCCGCGCGGCCGCCCGTGACCTGCTGACGGCGCAGGCGGCCGAGGCGGACGCCCGGCCGGCCTTCTGGGGCGAGCTGAGCGGCCTGGGCCTGCTCGGGCTGCACCTACCTGAAGAGCAGGGCGGCTCCGGCTTCGGGCTGCTCGAGACGCTGGTCGTGGCCGAGCAGATGGGCCGGCACCTCGCACCAGGGCCGTTCGTCCCGACCGTGGTTTCCAGCGCTGTGCTGGCCGCGGCAGGCCCAGCTGACCTGCGCAAGCGGCTGCTCCCCGGGCTGGCTGACGGCGTCGTGATCGGCGCGGTCGCACTGGGCGGCGAGGTGAGGCTGGCCGGCGGCGTCGCGACCGGGAAGGCCGGCGTCGTGATCAGCGGCCACCTGGCGGACGTGCTGCTGGTCCCGGCGGGTGCGGACGTGCTGGTGATCGAGACGTCGGCCGGCGGCGTTCAGGCCGACGTGCCCGCTAACCTGGACCCGAGCCGGCCAGCGGCCAGGGTCAGGCTCGACGCGGCACCAGCGACGGTGCTGCCGGGCGCGCGCGGGCTGCTGACCGCGGTGGCCCGGGCGGTGCTCGCGGCCGAGGCGGCCGGCCTCGCCGGCCAGACCACCGAGCAGGCGGCCGAGTACGCGAAGGTCCGCCAGCAGTTCGGCCGCCCCATCGCGACCTTCCAGGCGGTCAAGCACCATTGCGCGAACATGCTGGTGGCGGCCGAGGTGGCGGCGGCGGCCAGCTGGGATGCCGGCCGGGCCGGGATCGCCGGCGGTGATCAGCTCAGTTACACCGCGGCCATCGCGGCGGCCCTGGCCGGGCCGGCCGCGGTGAGCAACGCCAGCCTGAACATCCAGGTCCATGGCGGGATCGGGTTCACCTGGGAGCACGACGCGCACCTGTACCTGCGCCGGGCCGCGGCGATTGCCGCTGTGCTGGACACCGAGCAGGCGGCGATCGAGGTGACCGACCTGGTCCGCCGCGGCGTGCGCCGGGCGACCGTGATCGACCTGCCCGCCGAGGCGGAACCGATCCGGGCCGCGGTCAGGCCCGACGTAGCCCGGCTGCGCGGCCTGACCGGCGAGGCCAGGAAGCAAGCGCTGATCGAGACCGGCTACGCGATCCCGCACTGGCCGAAGCCGTGGGGCCGGGATGCGCCCGCCATCGAGCAGCTGGTGATTGAGCAGGAGTTCGCCGCGGCCGGGATCAAGCGGCCT
>Ga0302235_10002042_pt1 | contig 14781 bp, 10 predicted proteins | sample II_Palsa_N3_3_FD_193577 | JGI IMG/M metagenome (GOLD analysis project Ga0302235, IMG submission 193577) | Peat permafrost microbial communities from Stordalen Mire near Abisko, Sweden - II_Palsa_N3_3 | ecosystem: Environmental > Terrestrial > Soil > Palsa > Peat permafrost | place: Sweden... | reverse complement strand
GCGGCGACCTCGGACGGCAGCACCCAGGCCTGGGCCGTCTGGGTGATCGAGGTGGCGAAGCCGACGATGGTCAGCTTGGGCGACCCGGGCACGCCGGTCACGGTGAGCTGGGCCCCGATCGCCGCTTGCGGCATGCCGGCGTCGTCCAGCACGACCTGATCCGGCTGGGTGGGCCAGTGGCCGGACGCCAGCGTGAGGTCGTCCACCGGGCCGCCCGCCGAGGGACGGCCGACCACGGTCAGCTGCGTCTGGAAGACCCCGGCGGGCGGGCCGGACTGGACGGGCGGGCCGGACTGGCCCGGTGGCCCGGTCACGGGGATGGTCGCGGCGACGCTCGTCTCGGGGAAGGGCCCGGCGGCCGCGGTCACCCCCGGCAGGTGCGCGGTGGCGGCGAGCTGGGCGGTCGTCGCCTGGACCGTCGCGGTCACCTGCGAGCCGTGCTGCGCGGCGAAGGCGTGGTCGAACGGCGCGTTCGAGTCGACCAGCAGGCCCAGGGCCAGCGTCGAGGCGGCGGTCGAGACGAGCAGGACCACGCCGATGACCATGGTCTGCACGCGACGGCCGGACAGCCCGCTGCGCGCGGCCCGGACGGCTGGGCCCGCCGATCGCGGCGGCCAGCTAAACCGCGCCGCCGCAGTCGGTCGGGTAGACAGGGCCCTCATCGCCGGGCCGCCGCGCCTGCTGAGTTCTGCGGAGTGTCGCTGGCCACCCGGCCGTCCACGATCTCGATGACCCGGCGCGCGTAGCGGGCGGCCAGGTCGGGGTTGTGGGTGACCAGGATCAGGGTCTGGCCGGATTCGTTGAGGTCCAGCAGCAGGGCCCCGATCTCCTCACCGGTCGCGGTGTCCAGGGCTCCGGTCGGCTCGTCGGCCAGCAGCAGCGCGGGCCGGTTGACCAGCGCCCGGGCGATCGCCACCCGCTGGCGTTCCCCGCCGGACAGCCGGGCCGGGTAGGCGTTGCGGTGCGACCCGATGCGCAGGGCGGTCAGCAGTTCATCGGCCCGGACCCGCGCCTTGGCCGTCGGCATCCCGGCCAGCTGGGCCGGCAGCAGCACGTTGTCCAGCACGGTCATATCGTCGAGCAAGTTGAAGAACTGGAAGATCATCCCGACCTGGCGCCGCCGGAACCGGGCCAGGCCGGTCTCGCTGAGCACCTCCACGCGCTCGCCGCCCACCGTGATGGTGCCGTGGGTCGGCCGGTCCAGCCCGGCGATCAAGTTGAGCAGGGTCGACTTCCCGCTGCCGGACGGCCCCATCACCGCCACCGACTCACCCCGCTCGACCTCCATGGTGACGTGCGCCACCGCGGGCAGGCCGTCGCTGTCATAGCTCTTGCTCACGTCGGTGAGCCGTACGAGAGTATCCATGCTCGGCACCGTACGGCCGGGCCGGCCGCGGGCACGTCGGCCGCCGGAGGCATCTCCGGTACCTAATCCGGCTGAGGTCAAGGTGCCCTCATCCCGAATATGTACGCCATGTAGGCCGAACGAACGATGGTATCCGCGGCCGCCGGGATGACAATGAGCTGGTGGCGGCAAAACGAAGCGGATGGCGTGCGACCTGGCCGCGTCGCGTGGCGCGCTTCCTCAGGGTGGCCGAGGAGCGGACGGCCGTGTCGGGGGCGGCCCGCAGGGCGGACGCGGCCATCGCCGTGGTGGCCACGATCGCCGCCGTGCTGGCGGTGATCATCCAGGCCCGGAGGTCCGGGGGAACGGACATCCTGTTCGTGCGGCCGGGGGCCCTGCCGGTCCGGCTTGTCCAGGGCCATGTGCCGTATCCGTCGCCGGCCATCCTGCTGGCCGCGGCGCTGACCACGGCGCCGCTAGCGTTCCGGCGGATCTACCCGATCACCGCGTTCTGCGTGATCCTGGCCGCGGTGATCGCCACCAGCAAGAACCTCACGTCGATCACGTTCGCGGCCGCGATCTTCGCCGCCTACAGCGCGGTCGCCTACAGCCGGTTCCGCCAGCTGGCCCTGCTCAGCGTGCTGGCCGGGGCGTTCGTCGTGACGGCGGCCTACCCTGACACCACGCCGCCGGTGCCGGAACGCTTCACCGCGCTGCTGGTCCTGCTGCCGACGGTATCGGTCGGGGTGGCGATCCGGGTCTGGCGCGGCCGGGCCCGTGAGTCCGCCGAGCGCCTGCGCCTGGCGGAGACCGAACACGAGACCGAGACGCGCCTCGCCGTCGAAGGGGAACGGGCCCGCATCGCCAGCGAGATGCACGACGTGGTGACGCACAACGTGAGCGTCATGGTGGTGCAGGCCGGCGCGGCCCGGCGGGTGCTGGACAGCTCGCCGGACGAGGCCCGCGAGGCGCTGCTGGCCGTCGAGGCCAGCGGCCGGACAGCCATGACCGAGCTCCGGCACCTGCTGGGGCTGCTGGCGCCGTCCGGCGGGGTGGAGCCTGGTCCCGCCGAGGTCCTGACCCCGCAGCCCGACGTGGCCCAGATCCCGGCCCTGGTCGCCCGGCTGTGCCGGGCCGGGATGCCGGTCGAGCTGTCCGTCGAGGCGCCGGGCGGGACCCCGCCGGCCCTGCCGGCCGGGATCGACCTGGCGGCGTTCCGGGTCGTCCAGGAGGGCCTGACCAACGTGATGAAACACGCGGGACAGGCCCGGACCACCGTCCGCCTGGACTACCGCCCGCGGGACCTGCTCGTCACGGTGTCCGACGACGGCTCGCCGGGCGAAAGCGCGCCCGCGGCGGCCGGGTCGAGGGCGGGACCGCGGGGACAGGCAGAGCCGGTCTCGGGTGGTCGCGGGCTGATCGGGTTGCGGGAGCGGATCACCGTCTACGGCGGCGAGCTGGACGCCGGACCGCGCCCCGGCGGCGGGTGGCGGCTGGCGGCCCGGATCCCGCTCGAACCGCCGGTCGCGGCCCGGATCCCGCTCGGACCGCCGGCCGTGGCCCGGATCCCGCTCGGACTGCCTGCCGCGGAGCTGCCTGTTCCGCAGGCGTTCCAGGGGGGCGTGGACGTGAGCGCACCGTGGTTGAGCACACTGTGGTCATGAGCGCGGGAGCCGATCAGGCGCCCCCTCCCCGGGTGGTCATCGCGGATGACCAGATGCTGGTGCGCAGCGGGTTCCGGCTGATCCTGAGCTCGGCGGGCATCCCGGTGGTGGCGGTGGCCGCGGACGGCATCCAGGCGGTGGCCGCCGCCCTCAAGCACCGGCCGGACGTCATCTTGATGGACATCCGGATGCCCGAGATGGACGGGCTGGAGGCGACCAGGCGGATCCTCGCGGCCCGGTCCGGCGCGGACATGCGCATCATCATCCTCACCACGTTCGACCTCGACCAGTACGTGTACGCGGCCCTGTCCGCCGGGGCCAGCGGCTTCCTGCTCAAGGACGTGTCGCCCGAGCACCTCATCGCCGCGGTCCAGCTGGTGCGCTCCGGCGACGCGCTGCTCGCCCCGTCCATCACCCGCCGCCTGGTCGAGCGGTTCGCCGGGCACCAGCCGCTGGCGGCGGAGATCAGCGCGGACCTGTCCACGCTGACGCCGCGCGAGCTCGAGGTGCTCGGGCTGATCGCGCGGGGGCTGAGCAACGCCGAGCTGGCCGCGGAGCTGACGCTGAGCGAGGCGACGGTGAAGACCCACGTGGCCCGGATCCTGGCCAAGCTCCAGCTGCGCGACCGGGTGCAGGCGGTCGTCCTGGCCTACGAGATCGGGCTGGTCAGCGCGGGCCAGAACTACGGGCCCGGCGAGAACTGTAGGGATCGGCCAGGACTACGGGGCCGGTCAGAATTACGGGCCGGTCAGAATTACGGGGGATCGGCCAGAAGCGTGACCGGGGGCATGCACCGGGGCCGTTCGGCATCAAAGGTTTTGATCTTCCGGTGCGGCGCTTGAAGCTGCGACGATAGGGCCATGGCTTCTTCGACAGACGCGTTCCGGGCGGCGCGGGACCTGCTGCTGGCCAGGCGGGCCGACTACGACACCGCACGGCGCGATTTCAGCTGGCCCGAGCTGGACGAGTTCAACTGGGCGCTGGACTGGTTCGACGTGATCGCGGCCGAGCATCCGGACCGGACCGGGCTGCGGGTGGTCGGCGAGGATTCCGATATCAGCCGCAGTTACGGCGAGCTGGCCGCCCGGTCGGCGCAGCTGGCGAACTGGCTGCGCGGACTCGGGGTCCGGCGCGGCGACCGGGTGCTGCTGATGCTCGGCAACGTGGCGCCGCTGTGGGAGGTCATCCTGGCCACGATGAAGCTGGGCGCGGTGATCATCCCGGCCTCGACGCTGCTGCAGCCGGCCGACCTGGCCGACCGGATCGCCCGTGGTCAGGTCAGGCACGTGGTCACCGAGGCGGCCCAGCTAGGGAAGTTCGGGGAGGTACCGGGAAGCTGGACGCGGGTGGTGGTCGACGGCTCGGCGGAGGGCTGGCATTCGTACTCGGACGCGTTCGCCGGGCCGGCCTCGTTCGCCGCTGAGGGCGTCACCCGGGCCGGCGATCCGCTGCTGCTCTACTTCACCTCCGGCACCACCGCCCAGCCCAAGCTGGTCGCGCACACCCAGGCCAGCTACCCGGCCGGGCACCTGTCGACCATGTACTGGATCGGCATCCAGCCGGGCGACGTGCACCTGAACCTGTCCTCCCCCGGCTGGGCCAAGCACGCCTGGAGCAACGTGTTCGCCCCGTGGAACGCGGGGGCCACCATCTTGATCCTGAACTACCAGCGGTTCTCGGCGCCTTCGTTGCTGGCCGCGCTGGGCAGCTGTCAGGTGACCACGTTCTGCGCCCCGCCGACGGTGTGGCGGATGCTGCTGCAGGCCGACCTGGCCGCGGCGGACGTCGGCACGCTGCGCGAGTGCGTGGCGGCCGGCGAGCCGCTCAACCCGGAGGTGATCGAGCAGGTCCGCAAGGCCTGGGGCATCACCGTCCGGGACGGCTTCGGTCAGACCGAGACCACCGCACAGGTCGGCAACACGCCCGGGCAGCAGGTACGGGCGGGTTCGATGGGGCGCCCGCTGCCGGGGTACGAGGTGGTGCTGGTGGATCCGGTGACCGGCGAGCCGGGCCGCGACGGGGAGATCTGCCTGGACCTTTCGCGGCGGCCGCTGGGGCTGATGACCGGGTACCTGGACGATCCCGTTCTGGATGCCGAGGCGATGCGGGGCGGGTACTACCACACCGGCGACGTGGCCACGTCGGATGCCGATGGCTACATCACCTACGTCGGCCGGACCGACGACGTGTTCAAGGCGTCGGACTACCGCATCTCGCCGTTCGAGCTGGAGAGCGTGCTGATCGAACACGAGGCGGTGGCCGAGGCCGCGGTGATACCGTCGCCGGACCCGGTCCGGCTGGCCGTTCCCAAGGCCTATATCTTGCTGGCCGCCGGGCACGAACCCTCCCCCGATCTGGCCCAGTCGATCATGGCGTTCTGCCGGGAGCGGGTGGCGCCCTACAAGCGGATCCGCCGGATCGAGTTCGCCGACCTGCCCAAGACGATCTCCGGCAAGATCCGCCGGGTCGACCTGCGCGCCCAGGAGACCGCACCGCGGCCACCGGCCCGCGGCGTCACCGAATTCTGGGAGGAAGACTTCAGCTAATGGCCCATGGGGCCGGAGCGGTACGCGAGCAGTCCCGCCCATACCGCATGCCGCATCGAGGCGGCCAGCAGGGCGGGCCGGGCCGCCCGGACCAGCGCGGTGTTGACGAGTATGGCCGCCGCGCCCAGTTCCATCGCCATGGCCACGTGGTGCGCCGTGCCCAGACCGCCCTCGACGATGACCGGCAGTTTGGTGCTCTCAATGACCTCACGCAACTGGCGCGGCCGCAAGATGCCGAGGCCCGAGGCCACGGGCGCCGCCATGACCCGCAGCGCGCCGCAGCCCAGACGCTCCAGGACCCGGGCGTCCTCCACGTCCGGCACGATGAAGGGGATAACCTCCATGCCCTCGGCGCGCAACGTCTCGGCGACCTTGATCGTCGCGGGATTGTCGGGACGGTTATCGGCAGACCGCACGTCGAGCTTGATGATGTTGATCCCGTAGCCGTCGCGCAGCATGCGCGCGGTCTTGAGGGCGGTCGCGGCCGAGCGCGCGAACGAGGTGGTGCCGATCCACCGGAAGTCGTCCAGCGGCAGCTCGTCGACCAGATCGGTGAGGAGCAGGCTCGACCGGTCCCGGTCCAGGTCGATGGTGGTGATGAACACATCCGACCCGCTGGCCTCGAGAACCTCCCGCACCGCTGACGCGGACTCGTACTGCTCGATGCCCACCAGGAGACGCGACCGGAAGATCTCCTCCCCCAGGACGAGCCATGGCTCGTCCGTGACCTCCCGGATGTCATGGGTGATGGACATGTACGCTCGCCCTTTCTGTATGACTGGATCACGTTTACAGCTGACTCGCAGCTGGCGCTCAGGTTACTATAAGTGCGGTTATGGACACGCCTTGTTATTGTGGCTCGGTGCGTCCGGAGGCCTACGTGGCGCTCGCCGCGAACGACTCGGCGAGCGCCACGTAGCCCGCCCCGGCCGACTCGATGCTGAACCGCCGGACATCGTCCCGGTTTGCCTCGGCCATCGCGGCCCGCCTCCCGGGGTCGGCCAGGCGCCGCAGTGCCGCGGCGTAGCGGGCGGGGTCGTGGCCCGCGATCACCGCGCCGTTGCGGCCGTCAATCACGATCCCCGCGGGGACGGCGTCGGACACGATGACCGGCAGCCCTGCGGCCATGGCCTCGATCACGACCAGCCCGAAGCTTTCGTAGCGGGTCGGGAACAGGAGCAGGTCCGCGTCGCGGTAGACCTCGGCCATCCGGGCCGGCGGGATCACTCCCAGCCAGTCCACCCCGTCAGCCTCCGGCCCCGCGGGCACCCCGACCACGGTCAGCCGCAGCCCGGGCACGTCCCTGCGGGCCTGCGCCACGGCGGCCAGGGCCACGTCGAGGCCCTTGCGATAGCCGGTCTGGCCGACCCACACCGCGGTGAGCCCGGCCCGCTCGCGGGCCGGGTCGGGCCGAAGTTCGGAGATGGCTGGATCCAGGGCGTTTTCGATGACGGTAACGGGGCGGCGCAGGCCGTACACGGAACGGAGGGCGTCTGCGACACCGCGGTGCACGGCAACGTGACCGTCCGCCGCCAGGGCGGTCTTCTCCCCGGCCGTCCTGATCCAGGCCAGCACCCTGGCCATCGGGTCGCCGGGCCTGCGCAACAGGAGATACGGCGTCGGGCCGGCCCCGTGCCAGACCGCGACAAGCGGCGCGGCGCCCCGCCGCCGGCGCAGCAACCGGATGCCCCACAGGCACTCCGGACAGTGCACGAAGACGACATCCGCCGGGCTACGGCGCAGCAGCCAGCCCAGCCGGAGGCTGGCGACCACGTCGGACAGCCCGTCGATTCCCTCCACCCGGCTCCCGGGATGGAATACGTAGACCGGTCGCACCTGCCAGCTGGGGCGGGTTCGCGCGAGTTCGGTCAGCAGCCCGGCGACGACGCGCTCCACCCCGCCCATATGCGCGGGACCGCGCCGGGTCGCCATGACCACGGTGAGCGGGGCGCCGGCTCGCGGCTCCGGCTTGGTCACGCCCCGCGCGGCCCTCGCGCCCTCATCCCGCCACGTCATGCCGAAATTTTCCTTTCTGTCCAGGTCACCAGGAATCGAGCCGGACGGCGGCGTAGGGGTTTGCGGCGGCCAGGGCGGGACCGGCCGGGTCAAGCGCTGACCTCAGCTCCCGCAGGGCCCGCCGCTGGCAGTCGCACATGGAGTTCAGGTCCGCCGCCGTCAGCTCCGCGGACACCGCGGGCCAGGCCTGCCCGCGCAGCAGCAGCAGCATGGCCGCGGTCGTCACCGACGGTCCCCCGCCCGCGTTGTCGTACACGTATACCGAGGTCCCGCCCGCGGTATGGGCCCGCATGAAGGCGGCCAGCTCACGCAGGTCCGGCCACGTCGGGCTCGCGTGCGAAGCCAGCGGCAGGTACAGGTAGGCCTGGTGCAGGCTGGCCGCCGTGACCTGCTCGGCAATGCTGGGCGTGCTCAGGTTGACCACTCCGTCGACCCGGTAGTCGGCAGCGAGCTCGATCAGGTCTTCATCGGTCGGAGGGGTGCCGATCAGCAGGCCCTGGGTCACCACCAGCCCGGAGGGGCCGTCCGACTGGACCTTGATGATCCCCTGACCGACCGCGAGCTTCGCCGTGCCGAGCAGGAGGATCAGCGCGACCAGGATCAGGCTGCGCCGGGTCCGGACCCGGCGGGGAAGGTGGCCGCCCGAGCCGAGCGCCGGGCGCATCCAGGCTGGCCAGCGCGGCGGGCGGGCCTCAGTCATGGCTCTGTCCGGCGGTCACGCTGCTCTTCGCCGCCTGCCCGTCCCGCGCTGCCTGCCCGTCCCGCGCTGCCGCGCGCGCCAGCATGGCCAGGGTGCGCTCGGCTGAGCGGGCCCAGGTACGCCCGGCGGCTACGGCTTGCGCGCGTTCGCGTAGTTCCCGTCTCAACCGGGGGTAGGTCAGCACCTGGTCCAGGGCCCGCACCCACGCCGCGGTCGCCTGGGCGGGCGCGATGATGGCTCCGTCTCCGGCGACCTCCCGGATCGCCTCGGCGTCGCTGGCCACCACCGGAAGCCCGGCCGCCATGGCCTCCAGGACGGGCATCCCGAACCCCTCGACCAGCGAGGGATAGGCGAACACGGCCGCATTGCCATACAGGTCAAGGAGCGCTCCGTCCTGGACGCCGGTATAGCGGTACACGAGATCCCCCACCTCCAGTGCCGTTACGAGCTTTCCGATCTCATCGGGAATCCGGGGGTCGGGCTGGCCCACCAGAACGAGCCCGAGATCCGGGTGGCCGACCCGCAGGACCGACATGGCTTCCACGAGGACGCGCTGGTTCTTGTGCGGACGCTGCGCTCCCACGTGAAGGATGTAGCGATCGGGAAGGGCGAGTCCGGAGGGCCGGAGCCGGTCTCGCACCGAGAAGAACTGAGGGCCCACACCGTGCGGGAGGACCGCCTCGTCCGGGAGTTCGGCGCCGTAGAAGCGGCGGATGTCGCGCCGGGACGCCTGGGACGGGGTCGCTAGCGCGGCGGCAGACCAGATGGCCAGCCGGGTCGCGGTGCGGTACGCCACCGAGAACGCCGACGGGCCGTTGGCCGCGGCGTCCCGTTCGAACACGCAGTCATGGATCACCGAGACGACGGGGACCCGCCCGGCCAGCACCGGGGCGCTGAGGTGATAAGGGATGAACACCACATCGGGCCGCGTGCTCAGCACGGCTCGTGAGAGCACCCACTGGGAACGCAGGGACGCCACCGGAACCCGGCAGGGGACCGCCCGGACGGTGCGGCGGGATAGCAGCTCGCTCACGTCGAGCCGGCCGGAGTCCGGGCTGTACAAGATGACCAGGTCGACCGCGTGCCGGCTCAGCTCACGCAGCAACTCGTAGGTGTACCGGCCGATGCCGTGGTAACGGTCCTGCATGACCCGGCCGTCCACCAGGACGCGCAGCGAGCGTCCTTCTCGCTGCCCGCCCGTGGCCTGCGCCGCGCGACTGGTCATGACGTCCCTCCGTCCCGCCGAGGCGGTCTGGCCGGGGTCCGCGGCCCGCCGCGGCGCCGATAGGCCAGCCGATCGACAATTCCGCCGTAAAGGAGCAGGGCCGCGCTCAGGGTCAGCGCGAACGGCTTCGCCGTGGTGGGTTCCGGGGGCCCCGGGACATACGGGTTGGGCAGGGTCGGCCCCCGCTGCAGGACGCGGTCCCGGGCGGGCACGCTCAGCACCCGCGCCGCGAGGGCGGCGGGAGTGACCGGCACCGCGTGCACGCTCCCCCCCTGCGCCGGCACGTCGAGCACCACGTCGGCGAAAGCCTGCTGGACTCCGGCTCCGGATCGCGCGGCGGGCGGTCCGAGCGGTTCGCCGTAACGCCGGACGGCGGCCGCGTAACTGCTCGCGGTCATCGGCTCGCCGTCCAGGTAGGCGCGCGTGATGGACGGATTCGTCAGCCAGCCGCGCCGCTCGGCGGTCGTGGCGCGGGAGCGGACCGGGGGCAGCAGGGCGCGGCGGTACGCACCGGGGGCGTCCTTCGCGAACATGGCCACGACGGGCAGCGCGTGAACGGCCCGGCCGCCCGAGGTCGCGAGCACCATGGCAGCGAAAAACTGCTCAACCCGGGCCCGGCCCTCCACGACGGGCCGGCTGAGCGGATCACCAAGCAGCTGCTTGCCGCCGCGGGCCTGGTAGGCGACGTAAAACTGGCCCCGGGGCCCGTCCGTCACGGTGTACCCGCCGCAGTCCGAACCGACCGTGTTGACGTAGATGCCGTCGGCGATGTCGGTCACGTCCGCGACCGGGTCAAAGGGACTGGAGGACACGTGCCAGAGCTGCACCGTCTGGTAGACCTGGCTGGGGAAGATGGCCAGCCGCTGGCCGTGGTCCCTGATCCAGCTGGCCAGCTCCGGGCTCATGTCGCCGTCACGCTCGGCGGCGTCCTCGGGCGACAGCAGGAAGTAGTGCACCCCGTCCGCGAGCGCGGCGGGTCCGACCGAGAAATACGCGAACGGCCGGCCGGCCAGCGTGTAGGAGTACTTCAGGGGGTCGCCGCTGACGTTGACGACGTCACAGGCGGGAAGCGTTTTCGCGATGAACTGGTCGGCCAGCACGACGCCGTCACTGGGGCCGCTGTAGTTGGCCATCCAGTCGGCGGCGGACAGGCCCACCAGGCCCGCGCAGCCGACCGCAACGATCGACAGCGGCAGCCAGGAGGTCCGGACCGGGCCGACGACGCCGCCGGTCCAGATGCGACGGCGACGGATCCAGCCGGCCAGCACCGCATCCGCGAACAGCACGGTCCCGACGATGCTGGCCGGGATCAGGTAGACGAAGAATTGCTCGTTCAGGGTCCCGAGGGCCACGATGTAGCCGCCGGCGGCATAGCTCGCCATGAGCCAGGCCGCCAGGAAGTTCCCGCTCGCGGTGTTCCGCCGGCGCCGGCACCATACGAACGCGGCGAACCCGCCGACCAGCACGATGTAGCTGCTGGCGTACTGGCCGACCGATCGGCCGAGGGCAGCCGTCAGCGATACCCCGGGGACGTTGAGGCCGCTGGTCTGCACCAGGCCGATGAACCGCTGCAGCGTCGTGGTCTGAATGCTCACGAAGACGCCGGCCAGGCCGAGTTCCAGCGCCCAGAGCAGAAACAACAGGTAGAAGGAAATCGCGATCCCGAATGCGGCCAGCGAGCGCCGGATCAGCTGGCCATCCCGCTCGAGCAACGCGAACAGCGGCGGCACCGCGATCAGGCAGAACGTGATCTCGTTGGTCAGCAGGGCCAGGCCGCCGAGGACACCGGTGACAGACACGTACGCCAGCGACCCGCGAGTACGCAGGTGCCAGGCCGCGTGCAGCGTCAGCAGGCTGATGCACAGCGCGAACGGCTCGATCACGTCCTGGCGGTCATAACGGGTAAGGACGGGGTCCAGGGCGGCGACCACGGCGATCACACCGGTCAGCACCCTGCGCTTGGCGGGAGTGGCGCTGCCCGTCAGCCGGTAAGCCAGGGCCGCGATCAGCAGGACGTCCACGGCGCCGACCGAGGCGGCCAGCAGGCGTGCGGCACGGATGGCCGGAACGAGCGCACCTGAGGCGTGCCTGGTGAAGCGCAGCCAGGTCGCCTGGACCAGGAACATCAGCGGCGGGTGAACGAACAGCGGCTGGTTATCCAGCGTCAGGTGCCAGCCCTGGGCGACCTGCTGGGCCGCGAAGGTGTAGACGGCCTCGTCGTAGGTCACGTCCGGGCTGGTGGAAATGTTGTACAGCATGGCGGCCGCCGCGACGCAGGCGCAGAACACGGCCAGGCAGACGTCGGCGCGCCACCCGGCCGGCAGTTTCCCGGTGCGGGGGCGGGTCGGCGGGCGGGCCCGAGCGCTCCACCGGCCGCGCAGGCTCTCCAGGAAGCCGATGTCCTCGTCCGTGATCAGCCGCATGCGGCGGGCGGGCCTGACGAAAAGCAACGTGCCCGTCGCGAGCAGGCCCCAGGCGGCCAGGGTCGGAGCGCGTCCGGCCACGGCGAACAAGACCGCGGTGGGGACGAACTCGATGGGGTAGCGGGCCAGCTGGCGAACCGAGGGAAGGCGGACGTTAAGTGCCTTCAGGTACAGCGGCGCCAGCAGGAGGACGCTCACATAGCTCGCCAGCAGGTACGCGTAGGCCGCCCCCAGCGCGCCGAAGTGGGGCACGAGGATCAGCAGGCCGGTCACTTCCGCCGCGACCGCGATGGGCATCTGCCGCGCGGCCTGACGGCCCAGGCCGGCGGCGAACAGGCTCTTCATGAGCATGTCGGTCACGAGCGCGCCGAGCGTTCCCGCGGCCAGCACCCGGAGCAGCGCCTCAGCGAGGGAAGAGGAATACTGGTGCGGCAGGAACAACCGCAGCACCGGTCCGGGCGCGGCGAACAGGGCGGCCTGAACCGGGATGATCAGCAGCGGCACCCACCGGGCGGCCGCCACGAACCAGCGGTGCTTGTCCCGGAGGGACGCGCTGTGGGCGATGAAGGGGAAAACCGCGTCGGCCAGCGCATCGCTGACGTAAAAGCTGGCCCGGGCCAGCAGACTACAGGCCTGGTAGCTCCCGAGCACCGCGACCGTCACGCCCGCGGCCCGGCCGGCTAGCTCCAGGCCCAGCAGGTCCGCGGTGATGAGGAAGGTCACCGAGGCGGACGCGAACCAGATCGAGCCCGAGTCGACCAGGAAACCAGGCCCCGCCAGCGGGCCGCGACCGGGGAGAAGTCCCCGGCAGGCCCGCACGCCGATCAGTACCGACCCCGCGGTGCCGAGGAAGAAGCTGAGCGCGACGCCGGCCGGACCGGTGTGCAGCCCGGCCACCAGCACCGCGGCGGCCGCGCATTTCAGCAGGATCTCTCCGGCCTGCATCGTGCCCAGCCCGGCGAACCTCCGGCTGCCCTGGGCCACTCCGGCCAGGATGGCGTTCACGGCCAGCAGGGGCATCTCCGCGGCCACCAGCAGGTCCAAGACCACGGAGCCGGTGGGCACGAGCCGCGGGCCCGACAGCTGCGCGGCCATGAACGCCGTGCCCAGCACGAGCCCGAGGCCGAGGTTGGCGATCAGGGCCGTCCGGAACTCAGGCTTCGCCGCCTGATGGTCCCCGTGGGTCTCCGCGACGCGAATGGCCAGCGCCCACGGCAGGCCGGCGGTGAGCAGTCCCGCGGCGAGCAGCAGCACGTTCTGGATCGCGCTGACCACGCCGAACCGCGCGGGTACCAGGAGCCAGGCGAGCCCGAGCCCGAAGGCGTAGTTGAGCACGGCCCCGGCGGCGAAGCGCCCGACCAGAATCACACCGCCCGCCGCCGCCGAGAATTCGGCGTCGACGCGGCTCGGCCGGGCCCGGCGCGGGGCCAGGAGGCTCAACGGCCAAGCTCGGCGATGCTGGCCGACACCTCCGGTACGGGTAGTGGTTGACGAGCCGGCAGCAAGCCGTCATTCCACGGATCGGCGCCCGGCGCCGGGATCGCCCACCACGGTTCGGGCTCGTCCAGCTCAGGCAAGATCGTGAGCCCGTGCAGTCTGGCGTAGCGGCTGCGTACGGCCTCGGTGAGGACCCCTTCGTAGGAGGCGACGCAGCGGTCCCAGGTGAGAGCCTGCGCGGCGAGCCTGGACGCCACCTGAAGGCGTTCCATTCGTCCGGTGTCCTGGGCCAGTCCGCGCAAGGCGGCCCGCAGGGCCTGCGGGTCTCCGGCCGGCACGACCAGGCCGGTCGGGCCGGCCACATCCCTGACCCCCGGCAGGTCGGACGCCACCGGGACGCATCCGGCCGCCATGCCCTCGATCAGCACCAGGCCGAAGGCTTCGGCCTGGGTGACCGAGGGCAGCACCACCACGTCGTTGATCGCGTACTGGTGCTGTAGCTCCGCGTCGGACAACCGTCCGGTGAACCGGGCGTTGGTGACGGCCAGGCGGTCCGCGATGCGCTGGTAGCTGGCGAGCCCGGCCCCCTCTCCCACCAAGGTGAGCTTCAGCCAGGGCTGACCGGCCGCGGCGGCCAGCAGCGTCTCCACCCCCTTGTACGGGCGCATCTGCCCGACGAACAGGACGTTCAGCTCGCCCGCGGCTCGCCGGGCCCGAGCGGGCGGTGACACCCGCGGGTCCGCCCCCCACGGAATGGAGCGAACCATGGGGCCGTACCGGCTGCGATGCTGGCGGGCGTAGTGCGGGCTGCTGGCCACGATCCGGTCGGCCCGCAGGGCCAGGGCCCGGTGGAGCGTGTTGTAGTACGTCGACATCCGGGACGCGCCCTGGATGTCGATCGGGGAGTGATGGGTGTAAACGATGGCCGGACGGACGTACGGCGGCAGCCAGTCGGACAGCCAGAGGAAGACATCGCTCATGGTCGGTACCGGCCCGTGCAAGTTCACCACGTCGAAATGCCGCAACTGGCGAACTATCCGCGGCCAGTGGGCGACGAAGGAGGACAGCCGCCACTCGCCAAACGCGAGCCGGCGGATCTGGGCGCAAGAAAGCACCCTGACCCGGTGGTCGCGGGCCATAAGCCCGGTGGCCAGCCGGTCAATGCAGGTGGAGATCCCGGAGACGATGGGCGGAGCCTCAGACGTCACAATCAAGATGTCGAGCGGGCGCCGGCGGGGTACGGCACCGCCAGCCGGCTGTTCCGCCAGCAGATGGCTGCTTATCTGAGGGAGATCCCATTGACGCGCCGAGTATGACGATTCCACGCAAATGCCCCCATATTCTGTAATTGTCGGCTTGTCCCGAAACGCCACCTGTCAGCCGGGAACTAGCCAGTGCCTTCCCCGTAAAGTAATAGCTTCCCCA
>Ga0302235_10002033_pt1 | contig 14840 bp, 15 predicted proteins | sample II_Palsa_N3_3_FD_193577 | JGI IMG/M metagenome (GOLD analysis project Ga0302235, IMG submission 193577) | Peat permafrost microbial communities from Stordalen Mire near Abisko, Sweden - II_Palsa_N3_3 | ecosystem: Environmental > Terrestrial > Soil > Palsa > Peat permafrost | place: Sweden... | reverse complement strand
TCTCTGCGCCCCCATCACCCACTCCACCCCGCGTGACCCGCCGCCTCTCCCCGCCGCGCCCGCCTCGCGCCCGGTGCGTCCTGCCGGCTACGCCAGCGACCCCCAACGCAGCCTGTCGCCTACGCCAGCGACACCAATAGGCCCGGTCGCTGGCGTAGGTGACAGGTCGGCGATCCTGTCGATGGCGTAGCCGACAGGCGTCGAGAGCGAGATAACAGCAAGAAGCGCTCGCGTCAAGGCGAGCCCGACCCGCGAAGGTTCGTTAGCCGAACGTATTGACCGCGCGCGGAGGTAGCTGATCTCATCGTGTCTGCCCTGTTGTGCGCCTGCCGTGTGCCCTGCGGCGGAGGAGGAGGCTGAGGTGGCTGGGATCTCGACCGCCGAGGAGTCGGCGGAGTCCGGGGCTGCTGTGGTAGGCCCGCCGCCGCCATTCGACCCGGAGTTGGCGCCCGCGATCTCCGCCCTGGCGCAGACGGGAGGTCCCGCGTTCACGCTCGAGATGATCCCGGCCATCCGGCGGGCGCCGTCGATGTTCCCGGTGCCCACGGTCGAGGACCTGCGGCGCGGCGGCAAGTTCGACGTGAGCGAGCGACTGGTGCCGGGCCCGGCCGGGGCGCCCGACGTCTCCCTGCTCATCTGCCGCCCGGCCGGCGTGACCGCTCCCGTCCCGTGCCTGTACTTCATCCACGGCGGCGGCATGATGCTCGGCGACAACCGCAGCGGCGGTGCGGCCTCAGCGCTTGCGCACGCCGAGCAGCTCGGCGCGACCCTGGTCTCGGTCGAGTACCGCCTCGCGCCGGAGACACCCCACCCGGGACCGGTCGAGGACTGCTACGCGGGCCTGGCCTGGACGGTCGAGCACGCCGAGGAACTTGGCATTGACCCCGAGCGCCTCATCGTCGGTGGCGCCAGCGCCGGCGGCGGACTGGCGGCGGCGGTGGCGCTGCTGGCCAGGGACCGCGGCGGCCCCCGCCTGCGCGGCCAGATGCTGCTCTGCCCGATGCTCGACGACCGGAACGACACCCCGTCGTCGTACCAGATGACGGGCCTCGGAATCTGGGACCGGGGCGCGAACGCAGTGGGCTGGACCGCCCTGCTCGGCGATGCCCGCGGCGGACCCGACGTCTCCCCGTACGCGGCCCCGGCCCGCGCGAGCGACCTGTCCGGCCTGCCGCCCGCGTTCATCGACGTGGGCTCGGCCGAGACGTTCAGGGACGAGGACGTGGCCTACGCGACCAGGATCTGGCAGGCCGGCGGGGACGCCGAGCTGCACGTCTGGCCAGGCGGCTTCCACGGCTTCACCGGCATGGTCCCCGACGCGGCCCTGTCCAAGGCGGCGATGGCCGCGCAGCTCACCTGGCTTCGCCGCCTCCTCGCGGGCTAGCCCGGCCCGGCCTAGCCCGCTTAGCCCGCCAGGCCCGACGTCACGTGAGGTCGGGCAGCAGGCGCGCGAGTTCGACGGCCACGGTCTCCAGCGGCTCGACGCTGCGCTCGACCCGGCACATGACCAGCGCGCCTTCCATCGCGGTGAGCGCGACGGCGGCGATCGGGCCCGCCCGGTCCGCAGGCACGCCCGTCGCCTGGAGCTGTTCGGCCAGCAGCGCCGTCCAAGCGGCGAACGCGGCCCGGGCGGCAACCGTCAGCTCCTCGTCGTCGGCGTCCATCGCGACTCCGGCCACCGGGCATCCGCCGCAGCCGCCGGAGGCCAGCACCGACTGCCGCCACAGATCGACGAACCAGGCGAGCACGCCCGCGGCGGTGTCGGCCGGGCAAGCGCGCAGGTAGCCGAGGATCTGACTCGAGGTCCACTCGATCACATCGCCCGCCAGCTGTTTCTTGCCGCCGGGGAAGTGGTGGTAAATCGAGCCGCGGGGTGCGCCGCTGTCGGCCAGCACGTCGGAGAACGAGGTGCCGCTGAGCCCGTGCGCGCCGATGAGCGCGGCCGCGCTGCCGATCATGCTCACCCGGCTGCTGCCGTTCACGTCCCCGTCCCTTGACTATGACGACCGTCATAAGGCAGGCTGGCGACCGTATCTATGACGCTCATCATAAAACGTTCAGGGGGACGACAATGCCCATGATCGACGCGTACGTCACGGTCGGCACGTTCGCCGACAAGCACCAGCTGGCCCAGGATCTCGCCGCCGCGGTGATGAAGATCGAGCAGGTTCCCGACATCCCGATGTTCCGCAAGAACACGGCCGCGTTCGTGCACGAGCTGCCGGCCGGCAGCCTCTCCAACGTCGACGGCGACGGCAACTACGTCCGCGTTCAGGTGCTGACCAACGCGGGCGCGCTCGACCGCGACAAGCAACTCGCGGTCGTCAGCCGGCTGACCGAGATCATCGCCGCCGCGGCGGGCGACCCCACCCTGGCCGACCGCACCTGGGTGCTCCTGACCGAAGCGCCCGAGGGCGGCTGGGGCCTGTGGGGTCACGCCCACACCAACGCCGAGCTGGTTGGCGCCGCCCGCGCCCAGCTCGCCGAGCTCGCGCAGGCGGCCGCGGCTCAGTGACCGGCTGAGCCTCGGCCAGCGGCGGGCGATGAGTTGAGCGGCCGTGGCCAGTCCTACGGGTATGCGCACTGCACTGGTACCCGAGGCCGGGCCGCGGCGGGTGTACGCGCTCGCGACGCTGGTGAACACGTTCGGGTTCGGCCTGGTGGTCACCTCCCTGGTGCTGTACTTCACCCGGGTTGTGCACCTGGGCAGTCTCCAGGTCGGGCTCGGCCTCACCATCTCGGGCCTGATCGGGCTGGTGGCCGGGGTGCCGGTCGGCGCGCTGGCCGACCGGCACGGCCCCCGGACGGTGGTCCGGGTCACCTTCCTGCTGCAGTTCCTCTCCGCCCTCGGCTACCTCTTCATCCGCGACTTCGCCGCCTTCGTCGTCGTCGCCACGGTGGACATGCTGGCGATGAACGCCAACCAGGCGGCCGACGGGGCGCTGCTCCGGCGGGTCGGCGGCGACGGCGCGGCCGTCTTCCGCTCCGCCACCCACGCGATCACCAACGTCGGCATCTCCCTGGGCGCCGTCGGCTGCGCGATCGCGGTCCAGATCGGCACCGCCGACGCCTACCGGGCGCTGATCGCGGTGAACGCGCTCACCTTCCTCGGCGCCTGGCTGGTGAGCGGGCGGCTGCCGAAGTACGAGCCGCTGCCGGTTCCGGACGACGACGGACCGCGCTGGGGGGCGCTGGCCGACCGCGCGTTCGTCGGCTACGCGGCGCACAACGCGCTGATGAGCATGCAGTACATGATCCTGCTGCTTCCACTGCCGTTGTGGATCGTCGGGCACACCCGCGCGCCCGGCTGGAGCGTCGGCGCGCTGCTGCTGCTGAACACGTTCATCGTGATCGCGTTCCAGGTCCGGGTCGGGCGGAACGTCACCACGATCCGGCAGGGCGGCGCGGCCCTGCGCCGGGCCGGTCTGCTGTTCGCGGTGAGCTGTTGCGCGATCGGGTTCACGGCCGGCCTGCCCAATTGGACGGCGCTGCTGCTGCTGGCGGCGGCGATCGCGGTGCTCTCGGCGGGCGAGCTCAATCACGCGGCCGGGACATTCACCCTCGACTTCGGGCTGGCGCCCGCGCACGCCCAAGGCCAGTACCAGGGGCTGGCCGGACTCGGGCTCGGCGCGGGCGGCGCGGCCGCGCCGACGCTCATGATCGGCCTCTGCCTGACGTTCGGCACGGTCGGCTGGATCGGGCTCGGCGCGTTCTTCGCCGTCCTCGGCCTGACCGCGCCCGCCATCGCCCGCTGGGGCGAGCGCACCCGCCCCGGCTTCCTGGCCAAGTCCGAGTCGGCCGACGCGGGGACGGCCCGCGCGGGAACGGCCGCGATCATCGAGTCCGCCTTATTGCAGTTGACTGGGTCAACGAATTATCGTTGACCCAGTCAACTAATGGAGGTAGCGATGGCCGGCTCGATCATCACCACCAACACCGGGACGTCGGACCCGACCGCCGCCCAGGTGGCCCAGGTCCGCGCGTTCAACCGTTTCTACACGAACGTCATCGGCGTGCTGCACGGCCCGTACCTCGACTCCCCGTTCACGCTGACCGAGGGCCGGCTGCTGTTCGAAATCGCCCGCCAACCCGAGGTGGAGGTGTCCGGCCTGCGCCGCGCGCTCGACATCGACGCCGGCTACCTGAGCCGGGTGCTGAGCCGGTTCGAGGCCGAGTCGCTCATCACCAGGCACCGCTCGGCGGCCGACGCCCGCCGCCAGGAGATCCGCGTCACCGACGCCGGCCGCGCCGCCGCGGCCGACCTCGACCGGCGCTCGGCCGGGCAGATCGCCCAGCTCCTGCGGGGCACGGACTGCGACCGCCTGCTCCACGCGATGCAGGTGATCACCGCCGAGTTCGGGGAGCAGGCACCGGGGAGCGGGGCGGTCGGCGTCGCGACCGCTCCCCGGGCGGTGACGCTGCGCCCGCCGACGGGGGGCGACCTGGGCTGGGTGCTGCACCGGCACGCGACCGTCTACGCGGCCGAGTTCGGCTGGGACGCGACCTTCGAGGAGCTCTGCGCGCGCATCATCGCCGAGTACACGACCCTGCGCGACGCTCACCCGGACCGCACCGCGGGCTGGATCGCGGAGGTGGACGGCGTCCCGGCCGGCTCGGTCTTCTGCGTGCCCGACGGCGAGACCACTGCCCGGCTCCGCCTGCTGCTGGTCGAGCCGTGGGCCCGCGGCCTCGGCCTCGGCGCCACCCTGGTCGGGCAGTGCCTGCAGTTCGCCCGTGATGTCGGCTACGCCGACATCACCCTGTGGACCTACGACCGCCTGGCGGCCGCCCGCATGGTCTATCAGGCGGCCGGTTTCGCGCTGGCCAGCGAGCACCTCGACGACGCGTTCGGCCAGCGCATGATGAGCCAGACCTGGTCTCGCTCCCTGTGACCCTTCCCGGCGGCGACCGGGTACGCTCACCTGGCTACGATCGCTGTCAGTCGGGGTGAGGAGATCGTCCGTGAGCGCTCCCGAAGGCAGTGTTCCCGAAGGCAGTGTTCCTGCAGGCAGCGCGGTATCCGCGGACAGCGCGCGCGCTCGCGCCGCCCGGGTCGCGCTGATCGCCCTCACGGCCGGAACGGCCTCGCTCGACGTGACCGCGTTCCTCCGCCTCGGCGGCGTCTTCGCCAGCGTCATGACGAGCAACCTGGTCTTCGTCGGCGTCGCCGTGGTCAAGACCGAGGCCGCCTTCGGCATCCGCTGCGCGGTGGCCATCCTCAGCTACATCGTCGGCGTCGGCCTCGGCTCAGCCATCGCCCCGCCCAGCGGCCGGGAGAACCGCCTGGGCACCCGCCCGCTGAGCCTGCTGCTGACCGGAGAGCTGGCGGTCCTTCTCGGCTACGCGATCTGGTGGATGGCACTCGACGGCCGCCCGGTCGGCTGGGCCCGGCTAGCGCTGCTCGGCGCCATCGCGCTGGCGATGGGCAGCCAGAGCGCCGCCGCCCGGCAGCTCGGCAACCCCAACGCAGGCACCACCTACCTCACCGGCACCCTGACCTCGCTGGTCAGCAGCCTGGCCGCCCGGCACCGCCCCGACCCGGAGTCGGTCGCCGTCCTCGTCGCCCTGGTGGCGGGCGCCGCCGCCGGCGCGGGCCTCCTCGAGGCCGCCCCGATCACCGTCCCGCTGCTGGCCCTGGCCGGCGTCGGCACCGCCGTCGCCCTCTCCTGGCGCCTCGCCCGCATCCAGTCCCGCTAGCGAGCGGCCGAGCCTGCGTCGGCCTCAACGTCATCCACGGTCGCCGGCCCGACGATCTCGCCCGAAGCGGTCCGGTGCACGCCGCGGATGCCAGGCACCAGCACCACCAGGGCGCACGGGACCGAGATCACGATCGCGGCCGCGACCAGGGTCGAGGTGAAGCCGATGGACGCGGCCAGCGGCCCGGCCACCGCGTAGCCGACCGGCATGATGACGAGTGAGACGAGCCAGTCGTAGGAATTGACCCGGGACCGCACGTTGTCCGGGATCAGCACCTGGATGGTCGGCGTCCACAGGCCGTTCAGCGAGACCAGCCCGAAGCCGCTCAGCGCGTTGGCCACGCAGATCAGCGGGACCGAGCGGGACAGGGCCAGCGCCAGCAGCGGCAGCGCGCCCAGAACAAGCAGCAGGTTCCCGACCACGAGCGGCCGCCGCGGCTTGACCCGCAGCACGAACAGGCCCGCCGCGACCGCCCCGACCCCCCACGCGGCCGAGATCGCGCCCCACGCGGCAGCCCCGCCGAGCGACCGCGCCGCGATGACCGGGCCGAGCACCAGCAGCGCGGGCACCGCGAAGTTCCAGCACGCGTGCGCGATCAGGTTGATCCAGTACCAGGGGCGGATCGCGAGCTCGTGCCAGCCCTCGGCCAGGTCGGCCAGGAACGACCCGGCCGGCGGCGCCGATCGCTCCGGCACCCGCAGCCGGGCCAGGCAGATCACGCTGACCGCGAACGTGGCGGCGTCGAAGGCGAACAGCCAGCCGGTGCCGAAGACGACGATGAGCACCCCGCCGATCGCGGGCCCGCCCACGCTGAAGAAGCTGTTCGGCAGGTCGAGCAGGCTGTTGGCCTGCTGCAGCTGGTCGGCGGGCACGGTCTCGGGCGTCAGCCCGGTCGAGGCCGGGCCGAAGAACGACGCGCCAATCCCGTAGAGCACCGCCCCCACGGCGATCTCCCAGACGTGCGCGTGGCCGGTGAGCAGCAGCACCGCCAGCGCGGCCTCGACCGCGCCGCGCAGCACGTCGGCCCCCAGCATCACGAACTGCCGCCGCAGCCGGTCCGCCCAGACCCCGCCCGCGAGCAGGAAGGTCACCCGCGCGACCGTCTGCAGCGCCTCGATCACGCCGATGTCGGTCGCGTTCCCGCCGATGTGCAGCACCGCGAACACCAGCGCGATCTGCACCACCGCGTCGCCGAGCGAGGAGGTCGTTGAGCCCAGCCACATCAGCCGGAACGGCCGGATGGCCAGCGGCAGAAAGGCCTCCGCGAAGCGCGAGCGCGGCTTGCGCACGTCGTTCGAACCGTCATCCGCCGTGTCGGTCAAGTGATCCTCCGTTCGGGCCCGGGAGATTGTGTCGCATACCGTCGCGAATCACAACCAATTAACCGGGACCGCGGGACCACGCGACCGTTCGGAAAAAAGCTTTTGAACTATCGAACGGACCCTGGATGACTCGAAGCGCTTCATGACCCATGTCCCAGGACGACGGAACCGGGCTACGCGCCGTCCTTCCGGCCGACCCCGCTCCCACCTGCGCGCGTTCGCGCAGCGTGACCGGGTTGGCGCCAGGAAGCTCCCCGGCGCCATCGCGTCCATCAGCCCAGGTAGGCGCACTGACCCTCCGGCGCGCTGGTCAGCAGGCGCGAGCATGGACAGCACGATGGGGTCGTAGAAAACAACCCCAGCAGAGAGCGTTAAAACTCTGCTCACCAAGATCTTCGGGCTTCGGCAGCTGCACGACGACCACGCGGAGGCAGGGAGCATCGCGGAATCTTGGCCAGCGTGCAACCAAACGGGTACCGGCCTGTCCTCTTAGAGGGTGAGGAGGTGGAGCGTGGGCGTCGAATCCGACGAAGAGTTCCGCGAGTTCATGCAGGGCCGCTGGTCCGCCATGGTGCGCCTGGCCTACACGCTGACCGGCGACCAGGGCCACGCCGAGGATATCGCGCAGGCCGCGTTCGCCCGGGCTTACGCGTCCTGGGGGCGCGTCAGCCAGGCCGGCGATCCCGACGCCTACGTGCGGACGATCCTGATCCGGGAAAACAGCAAGCGGTTCCGCAGGCAGCGTGTCCGCGAGGAACTGCGCGCCGCCGTCCCCGAGCGGGCGGCGGACGCCGGCGACGGCCTGGCCGACCGGGCGGCGCTGCGCGAGGCGCTGTCCCGGCTGGGCCCGCGCCAGCGGGTGGTCATCGTGCTCCGCTTCTGGCTGGACATGTCAGAGACGTCGACCGCGCAGGCCCTGAACTGCTCGGTCGGCACGGTCAAAAGCCAGACGTCTCGGGCCCTGGCCACCTTGCGCCAGCACACCGAGATCACGGAAGGAGAGCTGCGGTGAACGCACTGCACGAGGCCATCGATGACATCGCCGGCGAGGTTACGCCGACCAGCCCGCCGGTCGGCCCGACGATGCTGCGAGGGCGGCGGATGCGGAAGCGGCGGCTCACGGCGGCCATCGCCGGAAGCACGGCCGCCCTAGCCATCGTGGCCGGCGGGGCGGCAAGCATCCCGGCGCTAACCAGCCAGGGCACCCCGACGGCACCGGCAGCCGGACAGGGAGCCGACGTCGCCGCGGTGCCCGCCGACACGCCCCTGGTGCGGCCGGTCCTGCTGAAGTCCGACCCGGGCAGCGCAACCGCGTACGGCGACGCCAGCCGGGTGAACGCAGCCACGCTGAAGCTGTTCCGTCAGCTGACCTGCAAACCGGAGAAGAACCCGCTCGCCGCTGACAGCAGCTGGAAGGCGACGGCGGGCTACACCGGGACGCGGTGGAACGCACCGGGCAGCGAGGTCGTCTCGTGCGACCCGTTCGGTGACAAGTACGTCCTCGGCCAGGCCGTCGTCGCCGTCGGCCAGGTGACGTCGGCGCGAGCTTCCCAGGAGCAGAATGTCCACGCATGGGTCGTCACCCTGACGCTGAACGGCACGGCCAAAGCGGCGGTCAAGAAGCTGACCAGCAGCCAGTACAAGTCCTACTATCCACGGAGCCCAACCGACGCAAATGCGGCGGCGCTGGACTCGAACGCATTTATCGTCAACGGCAACGTGATATCCGCCCCAATAGTCCAGTCGCCGCTCACCACCGGCACGCTGGTGCTCGCCGGCCCCGAGCCGAACGGCCTCTCCGAGGCCGAGGCCGAGGCACTTGCCGCGCGCATGTGAGCGCGCGGCGAGCCGGGCAGGCGCCTCAGAGGCCTGTGCGGCCAGAGAATCGCTAGCGGCACCTGACCAGCCCAGCGCGCGTGTGCACGACCCGACTTGCAACGGTCATTGTCGGCGTAGACAATCAGGCAGGAACTGGCGGACGCCCGCCTCCCCGGCCAGGAAGGGGCCCAGGCGGGCAGCTCAACCGCGCTGCAGGTTACTCGGTCCGCCCGATCTTGGGATGATGCACCGATGACGCCCACGATCGTGCTGCCCGACGGCGATCCGCACATGGCCGCCCTGCTGTCCCGGCCCGACTTCGCCGCCCGGCTCGACCGGCTCGGCGGCGCCCGGCTCCACGCCGACCTGCCGAAGGACGATGACGAGCTCATCGCGCGGATCGGCGACGCCACCGTCGTCATCCTCGGGGCCTACCTGACCGGCCCGGTGCTGCGCCGGCTGCCCGCGGTCAGGCTGGTCTCGTTCACCGGTACCGGCGCGGCGACCTTCGTCGACCTGTCGGCCGCAAGAGATTGCGGGATCGTGGTCGCCAACGTGGCCCACTACGGCGATGCCGCCGTCGCCGAGCACGCCCTCGCCCTCACCCTCGCGCTGGCCAAGAACGTCGTCGGCAACGACCGCGCCGTCCGGGCGGGGGAGTGGCACGTCGGGCAGGGCGTCGAGCTGGCCGGGAAGACGGCGGGGATCATCGGCTACGGCGGCATCGGCGCGCGCTCGGGCGGCCTGCTCGAGGCGATCGGCATGCGCGTCGTCGTCTGGACGCCGCGCCCCGACCCGGCCCGGCTGATCTCCGCGGCCCAGCAGTTCGTGGAACTCCGCGAGCTGCTGGCCGAGGCCGACGTCGTCTCGCTCCACCTGCTGCTGACCGAGGACACCCGGGGCATGATCGACGAGCGCATGCTCCGCTCCCTCAAGCCCGGCGCGCTGCTGGTCAACACCGCGCGAGCCGAGCTGATCGCTCCCGGCGCGCTCGAGCGGGTGCTGGCCGAGGGCCGGATCGCGGCCGCGCTCGACGTCTTCGAGACCGAGCCGCTCGCGGCCGCCTCTTCGCTCCGCGACCTGCCGAACGTGATCCTCTCCCCGCACCAGGGCTACAACACCCCGGAGAGCCTGGAGCGCATGCTCGACGTGGTCGTCGCCAACATCGAGCACTACCAATCCGGCGCCCCGGCCAACATCGTCTCCGACGCCCGGCAATTATTTGCCATTGGCAATTACGTGCCATTCTCTTAAGTGAAGGACGATCACAATTTGTCGCGGCCGAAAATTGCCCTAGCCCATGGCCAACCCGCCCTATAATCTGGAATGTCAGAGGGAGGAGGCATTCTGAACTCATGCCAGGTCTCAAGCACCAGTCCATCGTCCAGATCCTGCGCGACGAGCCGCAGCTCCTTGTTATGTTCCTCGGAGGATCCGGGTTCCGGCTCCCGTCCGGGGCCTTCCCTGTCATCGTCGACAGCGACCTCTCCCACCGCGCCCTCGCATCCTTAAAGAGCTGCGTTCGGACAATGTGTTCCTTTTCCGGGGAATTGGAGCAGCTCATGGAAGACCTCTTCAAGGACCCGTTCATCGATCGCTTCCTCGAGGAAGGCAAGCAGCAGGGCCGAGCGGACAGCGCGGCGCGGGTGCTGGTCACGATCCTGGCCGCGCGCGGCATCGCCATCGCCGACCAGGTCCGCGCCCGGATCGCCGAGTGCGCCGACCCGGACCTGCTCGAAAGATGGGCCACTCGAGCGGCTACCTCCACCACGATCGACGAGGTGTTCGCCTCTTAGGCCAAGGCAGACAAAACCTGCAGCAAACACGAAGCCGACAAGTCCCTAAATTTGGTGAGTGATCGGCTCACTTACACATACACTCACCGCCATGACAGGCAAGCGAAGCGCCCACGCGCGCTTCCCCGAGGTGATCGCCGCCGCGGTCCGGGTGTTCGCGACCGACGGCTACCGATCGGCCCGGATGAGCGACGTGGCGCGGGAGGCGGGCCTGTCCGAGGCTGCGCTCTACCGCTACGTCGACGGCAAGGAAGGCCTGTTCGTGCTCGCGATCAGGCACGCTCTCCTCCTTGAGCCGCTCCCCGCAGAGGACGACCCCAACGGCGGCTTCCCGCTGACGGCGCCCCCGCTGGCCGAGATGATCTCCGAGGCGCGTGAGTTCGTGGCCGCCGAGGTCCCCTTCGGCTCCCTCGCCGACGCGCTGGTGCGAGCCGAGACGCCGGACCCGGCGGCCGAGCTCGAGTCGATCATGCGCGAGCTGTTCACCCTCGAGGAGCAGACCAGCCAGGCGGCCGACATGATCGAGCGCTCCGCCCGCGAGCTGCCCGAGCTCGCCGACCTGCTCAACAGCGGCCTGCGCGCCCCCGTCCTGACCGCGCTCACCAGCTACCTCGACAGCCGGGCCAAGTCCGGCCAGCTCCGCACCACCCCGAACGCGGCCGCGAGCGCGCGGCTGGTGCTGGAGACGCTCACCTGGTTCGCCCGGCACCGGCTGTCCGACCCCCAGGGCGCCGCGATCGGCGCCCAGCTGGCGCAGGACACCGCCATCGACGCCCTCCTGCACGCCCTCGTCCCCCCGCAGTACCTCCCCCCGAAATACCTGGAGCGCCCGTGAACGCGATCGAGGTCAGCACCCTCACCATGAGCTACGGCGACCGCGAGGTGCTGCGCGGCGTCGACTTCGAGGTCGCCAGGGGCGAGGTCTTCTGCCTCCTCGGCCCGAACGGCGCCGGCAAGACCACCACGGTCGAGATCCTCGAGGGCTTCCGCCAGCGGACCAGCGGTAACGTCACCGTCCTGGGCATGGACCCGCAGGCGCAGCCGACCAAGCTCCGCGAGCGGATCGGCATCGTCCTGCAGGAGTGCGGCTTCCCCCGCCAGGCCCGGGTCAAGGAGCTGATCGACTGCTGGCGCTCCTACTACCCGAGCCCCCGCGCGACCAGCGACCTCCTGGCCGTCGTGGAGCTCACCGAGGACAAGAACACCCAGGTCCGCAAGCTCTCCGGCGGCCAGCGGCGCCGCCTCGACCTGGCCCTCGCGCTAGCCGGGGACCCGGACCTGATCTTCCTCGACGAGCCCACGACCGGCTTCGATCCCGAGTCGCGGCGGCGCTGCTGGGAGGCGATCGAGAACCTCCGCACGCTCGGCAAGACCGTCCTGCTCACCACCCACTACCTGGACGAGGCGGAGCGGCTGGCCGACCGGGTGGCGATCCTCCGCGACGGCCAGATCCAGGTCGCGGGCACGGTCCGGCACGTCGCCCGGCAGGCGGGCGTGCCGACCAGGATCTCGTTCACCGCCCCGCAGCGGCTCCGCGACGGCGACCTCGCGCTGCCAGCCGGCCTGAACGTCACCGTCACCGGCGAGCAGGCGGTCTGCCTGAGCGCCTGCACCGCGTCGGCCGGCGCCGCCCTGCGCGAGCTCCTGGCCTGGTGCGCAGAGAACGACCTGGGCGATCTCGACGACCTCTCCGTCGTCACCCCCACCCTGGAGGACGCCTACCTCCAGCTCGTCGCCGGAGGCGCTCGATGAGCCGTGTCGTCACCCTCGCCGCCCGCCAGGCGCTCATGGAGCAGCGCACGTTCTGGCGCAGCGCCGAGTACGCCCTGTTCACGTTCGCCCTGCCGCTGGCGCTGCTGCTGCTCATCGGGTCGACCACCGCCAACGGGGACCTGCCGGGCACCCACGTCGAGGGCCAGATGATCTTCGTCCCGTCGATCATCGCGTTCGGGGTGATCGTCGCGGCCTACGTGAACCTCGGCGCCAAGCTGGCGACGCTCAGGCACGACGGCGTGCTCAAGCGGATCAGGACCACCCCGCTGCCGGCCGGCGCGTACCTGTCCGGCGTGCTCGGCTCGACCGCCGCCACCACGCTCGCGATCACCGCCTGCATCATGGCGATCGGCGGGTTCGTCTTCCACGCGGTCCCGCGGGCCAGCGGCCTGCCCGAGATCGCCGGCGGCCTCCTCCTCGGCGTCGTCTGCTTCGGCGCCCTCGGCGTCGCGCTCAGCTCGGTCGCCCGCAGCGCCGAGTCGGCCGCCCCGATCGCCAACGCCAGCTACCTGCCGATCGCGATCATGTCCGGCATCTTCGACCCCACGTTCAGCGTCCCCCGCTGGCTGAACGCCGTCGTCGCCGTCCTCCCGGTCCGCCCCCTCGCCCAGATCCTCGAGCAGGGCTACACCCCGGTCGTGCACGCCTCCCTGGCTGACCCGTTCATCCTCCTCGCCTGGACGGCGGCCGGCTGCGCGTTCGCCGCCTGGCGATTCCGCTGGCACTGACGCTCATATCGAACGGACCGTGCCCTCCGCGTCACCCGCACCGGTCGCGCCTGGCTGGTTAGCCGACCACCAGCGAGGCCTGGGTCGGCCCCGGCTTGAGGACCGACACCGCCAGCCGGCTGGAGCCCAGCTGCCAGGACGCCAGCTGGATCGTGGGCATGAAGGTGAACTCGGTGACCAGGCTGTCGCTGTTGGCCGGCCAGCCGAAGGAGAACAGCGCGTCGCTGCTGACGGAGGTTCGCGGCACTTCGGTCAGCTGACCGCTGGCGACGGAGGCGACGTCGAGCCGCGCGGCCGACCCGCCGTCCAGGCTGTAGTTCAACTGGAGCGCGAGCAGCCGCCCGCTCGGGCTGAACAAGCCGCCGGACGCTGAGCTCCCGGCCGGCAGCGCGACCGCGGTCTGCCTGCCGGTCGCCAGGTCGAGCAGCTGAACGTGGCACGTCGTCGTGGCGCAGCCTGATGTCCAGGCGACCTCGGTCGCGCTGGCCGCGATCACGTTGTCGAAGGTGCGGCTGGCCTTCCCTGTCGCCGGGTTCCAGAGCGTGTAGACCGAGCTCCCTGCTTGCCGGCCGGCCGAGATCAGCAGCAGGCCGCGGTCGGTTGCCCGGTCGATGACGTAGCCGGGCGGAAGGCTGACCGACCGTCCCAGCTGAGCGCCGGTGGTGCTGACCTCGCGGGCCGTGCCCGCGCTAGCGGCATCGTTGGCGGTCGGAAAGTAGCTGGTGAGCCACAGGGCGTCGGCGTTGTCGGACGGCGCGACGAGGTCGCCGGTGCCGACGGGAGTCGCGGTCGACGCGCCGTTCGCGAGAAACCAGACCGGGCTCGGCGGTGTAGCGCAATCGCCGCCGCCGCAGAAGGTCCCGTTGGCCTGCACCGCCCAGCCGCCGCCGACGCGGGTGAACTCGTACCCGGCATTGTCGGCGGGCAGGCCGCCGATCGTCTCGGAGCGGCCCGTGGCCGGCCAGAACCAGGCGGGCTGCGCCCCCGAGACCGGCAGCCGCAGGCTGTCCTCCCAGGGCGTGGTCTGCCCGATGATCCCGTTCGGGCCGACCGGCACCCGGGTGAACTCTGGCGACGCCACCGGGACCGGGCTGGGCGTAACCGGCCCCGGGTAAGCGGTCGCGGTCGGGTGAGCGGCCGCGGCCGGCCGGCCGTGGCCGGACTGGGTGAGGTAGACGACGCCCCCGACGGCCACCGCGACGACCGCGGCGATCACCCCCAGGCGGCGCGGCCACGGGCTAGGCTCGCGGTCGTCGCCCTGGCTGAGGAGGTCCTCATCCAATTGCCGCACCCCCGGATCAGTCCGATCTGTCTACCTACCATACGCAGGCCCATCGCGAACGGATTGGTCCGGACCGCCGTCACGGATCACCGACCGTGACTTCGCGTCGGCCCCCGACCATTGTCGGCTAGTCCCGGACGCCTAGCCGACGATCAGCGAGGCCTCGGTCGGCCCGGGCTGGATGACGGTCACGGCCAGCCGGCCGGCGCCCGGGTGCCAGGACGCCAGCTGGATGATCGGCATGAAGTTGAACTCGGCCACCAGGGTGTCGCCGCTGGTCGGCCACCCGAAGCTGAAGAGGGCGTCGCTGCTGACCGAGGTGCCCGGCACCGGTGTCAGCCGGCCGTCGGCGACCGACGCGACATCGAGCCGCATGGCCAGCGCGCCGTCGAGGCCGTAGCTGAGCTGGAGCGCGATGAAGGCT
>Ga0302235_10002031_pt1 | contig 14843 bp, 16 predicted proteins | sample II_Palsa_N3_3_FD_193577 | JGI IMG/M metagenome (GOLD analysis project Ga0302235, IMG submission 193577) | Peat permafrost microbial communities from Stordalen Mire near Abisko, Sweden - II_Palsa_N3_3 | ecosystem: Environmental > Terrestrial > Soil > Palsa > Peat permafrost | place: Sweden... | reverse complement strand
CGGCAACGCCGGCCTGCTTGCGCGTCCACACCTGCGCCTGCCCGCTCGGGCAGAGCGCTTCGATCCCCGCCTGCTCCTCCAGTTGCAGATCGAGCAGCACGCCGCGGCCGTGTACCCGCATCCGCCCGGACGCGGCGGGCAGTGTGTCCGTGCCGGCTCGCCCGTAGGCCAGCTCGACTTCGCCGCGGCGGGGCAGCAGCCGCGTGCGCTCGCGCATCAACTTCTCCTTGCGCATGTACAGAGCCCAGAAAGATTGCCGGGCGGGGCCGATCTGCACCAGCGCCGCACATGCCATCAGCTCCTCGCAGAAAATCGCCACATAGCGCCAGCGCTTCAACGGCCTCGAGCCGCGAAAAAGGGGCATGTCGAGCGGCGGCCCAATGGTGGCGGGCGCTATGCTTTGGATTGTTGACTGACTGGTCAATCTATTCTGCGGGGAGACACCGCGGAAGGGGAATAACGCCATGAAGGTCGCGGCAGTCCAGATGAGCTCCACCGCCGATACGGCCGCGAACCTGGCCGCGGCCGATCGCTTGACGCGCGCCGCCGCGGCGGACGGTGCAGAGTTGATCGTACTCCCCGAGAAGTGGACGGTGATCGGTTCAGGCGAGCAGCTGCGCGAGGGGGCGCAGACGCTCGACGGGCCAGCGATCTCGTGGGCGCGCGCGAGCGCCCGCGAGCTGGGCGTGGACCTGGTGGCCGGCTCGATCGCGGAGCGCAGGGTGGGCGAGGAGAAGCTGGCGAACACCTCGGTGCATGTGGACCCGAGCGGTGAGATCGAGGCGGTGTACCGCAAGGTGCACATGTTCGACGTGGAGGTCGACGGTCGCTCCTACAACGAGTCCGAGGTCGAGCAGGCGGGCGATGAGATCGTCTCCAGCGTGACCGGCGATGGCGTCGAGCTGGGCTTGGCGATCTGTTACGACCTGCGCTTTCCGGAGCTGTTCCGGATTCTCGCCGTGCGCGGTGCGCGCGTGATCGTGTTGCCGTCGGCGTTTACGCTGCCGACGACGCGCGACCACTGGGAGACGCTGATCAGAGCGCGTGCGATCGAGAACCAGGCCTTCGTGATCGCGGCCAACCAGATCGGACCTCACCCGGGCGGCCAGCGCTCCGGAGGCCATTCGATGATCGTGGACCCGTGGGGGGTGGTGCTGGCCCAGGCGCCCGACCGCGAAGGCTATGTCGTCGCCGAGCTGGATCTCGCGTACCAGCGTGAGGTCCGCGCGAAGCTCCCGTCGCTGGCGAATCGCCGCCCTGCGGCCTACCGTTGGCCGGTGGCGGCATGAGCGCGACGGGCGCCACGGCGCCCGACAAGCGCCGCCTGATCCTGAACGCGGCCGTGCGCGTGTTCGCGCGCCAGGGCTTTCACGCCTGCCGGGTCTCGGATATCGCCGACGAGGCGGGGGTCGCCTACGGGTTGGTGTACCACTACTTCGCCTCCAAGGACGAGATCCTCGACACGCTGTTCCTCGAGCGCTGGAACGTGATGCTCGAGCTGATCCGCGAGGTCGATGCTCAGCCGCTGCCGGTGCGCGAGAAGCTGGGGGCGATCGCGTCGTTCATCGTCGACAGTTACCGCCACGACCCGGATCTGATGAAGGTGATCATCGTCGAGGTCACGCGTGCTGCCAACTCGTTCGGGCAGACCCACCTCGGCCAGATCCGCGAGGCATATGAGCTGATCGGCGAGATCGTCGTAAAGGCCCAGGAAGAGGGTGTGTTCAAGGCAGAGATCGAGGCGCAGTTCGCCGCGATGGCCTTCTACGGCGCAATCGAGCAGATGCTGACGGGCTGGATCTTCGGTCTGCTGCCCGATGGTGAGGAGCACTTTGAGCGGGCCAAGTGGCTGGTGGTCGAAACTGTCTGTGGAGGCCTCGAGACGAGCGCGGTCGGCGAGACGCGGGTCAGATGAAGTGTCGAGGAAGTGTGAACACGACCACTGCGGGGAATAGACTGCGTTGAATATGGAGAACGAGATGGTCAAGCGACTGATCTGGTCGGGTCTGCTGGCGGGCCTCGGCGCGCTGTCGAGCATCGTCGCCCACCGCGCGGCCGGGCTCGTGTGGAGGCGCCTGTTCGACGAGGAGCCGCCGGAGTGAGCGCGGCGTCGCAGCCGCCGCCCGGCGAGCGATCGGACTCACCCAAGAGCATCGCGGCGGCGATCACGGAGGTCTCAGAGCGCGCGACGCTGCTCGTGCGCGAAGAGATCGAGCTCGCCAAGACGGAGGTCGCGGAGAAGGCGACGAAGCTCGTCAAGGGCGCCGTGGTCGGCATCGCCGCGGGCATCTTCCTGATCACCGCCCTCTTCTTCGTGCTGATCGGGTGTGCGTGGCTGCTCTACTACTACCTGCCGATCGGTAACCAGTTCACCTACTTCTATGGCTTCTTCGCGATGGCCATCATCCTCGTGGTGCTGGGCGTGATCGCCGGGTTGATCGCCGCGAAAGTAGTCAAAAAAGGATCGCCGCCGGTGCCGAGCATGGCGATCGAAGAGGCGCAGAAGATCCGCGAGACGGTCTCCGCCGGCGCGGATCCGCACACGAGCACCGGGGGGAAGATCTGATGGCGCAACGCTCCGCGACCGAGATCCGTAGCTCAATCGAGGCCAACCGCGAGGAGCTGGCCGTCTCGATCGTGAAGCTGCGCGGCGAGGTTACGCACCTGGCCGACTGGCGCGGGCACATCGAGCGCCACCAGCGCGAGCTGAAGATCGGCGGCGCGGTCGTCGTGGGCCTCGTACTCACCCGCGGCCTGCTGCGCCGCCGCCGCAAGCGCCGGGACTGAGCCCTCAGGCCAGCTTCCTAGCTGGTCGATGAGCAAGCGAGGCAAGGACGCAGGGAGCGTGGCGTGCTACGCACGCGAGCGACCGAGGACGCAGCATTCGCGCCGCTCAGCGGCCAGCTAGGAGCGTTCTCGGGATCGCGCCGACGCCGATCAGCCCCGGGCCCGTGTAGGTGCCGATCACCGGTCCGACCTCGGAGGTGAAGACAGGCTCGGAGTCGAAGATCTCCAGGCAACGGTCGATCAGGCGCTGGGCCTGCTCGGGGGCTTGGATGTGCTGTACGACCCAGCCGTCGGCACCGCCATCATGAAGCTCCTGGGCGTACTGGACCATGCGCTCGAACGCGCGCCCGGCGGTACGAACGCGCTCGACCGGTGTGATTTCGTATCCGAGCGACAGGATCGGCTTGATCTTCAGCGTGCCGCCCAGCCACGCCTGAGCTTTGCCGACCCGTCCACCGCGCCTGAGGTACTCCAGGGTGTCCAGGCAGAACCAGATGCGCAGCGCCTCGCGCGTCTCACGCACGCGCGCGGCGACGGCCTCCTTGTCGGCTCCCGCACGTGCCGCCGCGGCGGCCGCGAGCACGAGCAGGCCGACCCCACCACAGGCGGTTTCGCCGTCGATCACCTCGACACGATCGCCGAGACCGCGCTCGGTGAGCAGCCCGTGCGCCTGGCGTGCGGCCTCGTAGGTGCCGGAGATGCCGCCGGCGAGGTGGACGGAGACGATGTCCCGGCCCTCATCCAGCAGTGGCTCCCAGACGGCGAGGAAGTCACCGATCGAGGGCTGTGAGGTCGTGGGCAACTCGGGGTCGCGCCGCAACCGCTCGTAGAAGCCGTCGAAGCCGTCCATCTCCAGCTCGCGCTCGGGTTCGCCCTGCCAGCCGACGTACAGGCTGACCTGATGGATTTCCTCCCTGTCCGCTCGCGCGCGCGGCAGGTAGTTGGTGCTGTCGGTGGCGACCGCGACGGAGGGCACGCGCCGGGACCCTACTGCAACGCCTCCGCAAGCTCGCCGGACTCACACATCTCGGTCACGATGTCGCAGCCCCCGACCAGTTCGCCGTTCGCGAACAGCTGCGGGATCGTGGGCCAGTCGGAGATCGCCGACAGCTCCTGGCGGATACGCTGGTCGGGGAGGACGTCGACCGCGGCGAACGGCACGTCCAGCGATTGCAGGGCGGCGACGGTGCGCGCGGAGAAGCCGCACGCGGGCGCCTCGGGGGTGCCCTTCATGAACAGGATCACCTTGTGCTCTGCGATCGCCTCGTTGATCGCATCGCGGATCGGGTTCTCGCCGCTCGAGGCCGGGGCCTCGACGGCTGGGCTGGGCTGAGCGCTGGACATCGGAAGGTCTTGAGTGGTGCTGGGCTGGCTGGACATGGAGTGCTCCTGGCGGTCGGTGGTCGATGGGTCTCGGCGACTTGGGTGGCGGATCTGTCAATCGGCGGGTTCGATCAGGCGGTCGGGGCCTTCTGAGGGAGCCGGGTCTTCAACGAGAGGGCGTGGATCTCCCCGCCGATCTCGGCCCCGAAAACGTCGTAGACGAGACGGTGCTGCTGGATCCGGCTGCGACCCTCGAACGCCGCGGCGGTGACGGTCGCGCGGAAGTGATCGCCGCCACCGGTGTAGTCCTCAACCTCCGCTTCGGCACCTGGAATCGAGGCCTCGATCCGCTGCTTGATCTCGTCTGAAGATGGCATTTCAGCTCCCAGCTTAGCCGCTATACTTTGGAAAGCGATGATCACGATCAGCGACAAGGGTGCCGAGAAGGTTCACGAGTTCCTCTCCGCACAGGAGACCGATGTGGTCATGGCGGGCCTGCGTGTGGGCGTGCGTGGCGGCGGCTGCTCGGGCTTTCAATACCAGCTCGCGTTCGACGAGCAGCGCGACGGCGACATCGTCTTCGAAAGCCATGATCTGAAGCTCTTGGTCGACGAGGAGAGCCTGCCGTTCGTAAGTGGCTCGGTGATCGACTACGAGGAGAGCCTGCAGGGAGCCGGTTTCAAGGTGTCCAATCCCAACGTCGTCGCCGCCTGCGGCTGTGGCTCCTCGTTCAGGGTCGCCGAGGAGGAGCAGGTCTCCGCAGTCTGAGGTTCGGAGCCCGTAGGGTGGGCTCCCGATGTCTGCGCTGCCGGTAAGTCTGCGTCGTCTGACGCCCACACGCCTACGCGACGACGTGCGCCTGCGCGCGCTCGCGGTCGGCGCCGGCATGATCCCGCCGCGCACGATGCACTCCGAGGAGGATGCCCGAATGCTGCTGGAGGCGGCGCGCGGAGCGAAGCGGGTCGTCGAGATCGGCGTTTACGAGGGGTCCTCGGCGCTGGCGCTGTGCGAGACGCTTGAGCCGGAAGCAGAGCTGCACCTGGTCGATCCCTTCGGCGCTCATCCTGACGCGCTGCCGAACGGGTGGGGCGCCACCGAGTGGGCGACCAAGCGCGTCCTCGCGCGCGCTCTACGCAGACGTGGTCCAGATGCGCCGACCGTGTCCTGGCACGTCGCCCTCTCCCACGAAGTGGCCGCACGCTGGTCGGGCGATGCGGACCTGGTCTTCATCGACGGTGACCACTCTGAGGCCGGCTGCGAGCTCGACTGGTCCAGCTGGCGCCAGTTCGTGCCGAGGGGTGGCCGGGTGGTGTTCCACGACGCGCGCGCCGAGGAGCCCGGGGGGCGCGGACTGCCGGGGCCGACGGCGGTTGTGAACCGTCACTTCCGCTCGGATGAGCTCACGCCAAGCTGGCAGATCGACGCCGAGGCCGACCGCACTGTGGTCGTGCAACGTGTGGCCTGAGGCGGGCATTTCGATCGTTAACCGAGGCGAGAAGTGCGCCGGAGTCACGGGGTCATTCCACCTTCAGCGTGGCCTTCATCCCTTTCGCCTCGTGCCCCGGCAGCGAGCAGAACAGCGTGTAGGAGCCGGCGTGCAAATTGAGCGTCAGTTCCGTATGGGCGCCGGGTTGGACGTTTTCCTTCAGACCGCCTGCTTCGGCGCCTTCGGCCGGTTCGACCGCGTGCAGGTTGTGTTCGTCCTGACCGTGGTTGACGAATTCGATCACCACGGGGCCCGCGGGAACCGAGGCGCGGGACAGGATGAAGTGGTAGCCGTCGGTGTCTTCGGCCGTTACCTGCACGTGCACGGGGCCGGCGGGGGCAATGGGAGTTTCCGTGGGAGCAGGGCTGCCACCACCGGTCGGGGAACCGGACCCCGACCCCGACCCGGACCCCGAGCCGGGAATCACCGGAGCCGGGGCGCCCGTCCACGGGTTTGTAGATGCGCCAGGGGCGCTCGCACCCTTGGATGAGCCCTTCGGCGCGGAGGGCTCCAAACCCGAGCCCCGCTTGTGCTTATGATGAGATTTCTTCCCCGTGTGCGTCGCCCGGCAATGGCGATGATGCTTAGCACGGCGGCGGCAGACCCGCGCAGCATGCGAGGAGCGCCGCGACGCGGAATGTCCGGCGGGCGCCGCGATTGCCACGGCCCCCACTGCGGCGCTCACTACACACACAGCGCAGGCGAGCAGCAATAGGGCTCCCTGGCGCGCGCTGCTTCGCTGGGATGACAACAGACCTTCGCTCCGCCGGGATCTCCTCAGACCCGCACGCCTCACGAGATCAGCTCTTGATCAAAACAGGACGTTCGAAAGACGCTGCTTCGGGGATCACCAGGCCGGCTTCGGTCTGGAACCACTGTTCCAGCAGCGAGCAGTACATCCCACGAAAGTCCGAGGTCTTGACGACGTTTTCGTTTTCGTCCAGTTTGGTTAGGCCGGGGAACTCGCCGACCATTTTGCCCGAGGCCCGCGAGCCGATCAGGAACGCGTTGCCGCCGGCGCCGTGGTCGGTGCCGGAGCCGTTTTCGCGCGGGCGCCGACCGAACTCCGACCACAGCTGGATCAGCACGCGCTGATCCAGGCCGCGCCCTTCGAGGTCACGTTGGAAGGCCACCACCGCTGTGACGGTTTCTTTGAGGTTGGCTGCGAGCGTGTCGACCTCGTCGGAGTGCGTGTCGTAGGAGCCGACGGCGTTCAGCGAGGCGCATTTGATCGGCATTCCCGTATGGAGCATCGCCGCGAGCACTGCGAGCCGTTCGGCGAATTCTCCCTTTGGGTAGGGGACCGCCGATTTGTCGCCCGACTTCTTCTCAGATTCGACGAAGTCGGCCATCTTGTTGAGGACGAGGTCGGTGTCGTAGGAGGCGCCGCGTGCCTGGGCGAACGCGGGCGATGGTGCCGCGAGCGCGCCCAGAGCGCCGAAGGTTTCCAGGGCCGGCCCTAGCACGGGTTCGTACAGGCCCTCGGCCGACATTGTGTAGTCGGCGGGCGAAGAGACCGCGGCGACGGGCATCGTCTCGGTCGCCAAAGCCGGCGCGAGCGAGTAGTCCAGCGACAGGCCTTGCAGGGGGTTGCCCGGTTCGCCGACGAGGTCGAGGTAGCGTCCCATCCAGCCCGTGCGCGCGTTGGTGTCGAGTTGGCCGACCTCCCAGTAGTGGCGGCTGGTGAAATGGCTCTCGTCCTGCGGTTCGTAGCCGATCGCCGGGAACGCCGTGACTTTGCCCTCTTCGTGTAGTTCGGCCAGGCCGCTGGCGGATGGATGCCACATCAGAGTCTCGTCCTCGGTGAAGGTCACGCCCGATCCTTCCTCGAGACCCAGCGTGGGACGGAGTTCTTTGTATCGGGTTTCCTTGACCGGTGCGAGCACCGACAGCGCGTCCCAGCCGCCTTCCATGAAGATCGAGACGAGCACCGGCTGATTGGGGCCCGAGGACGCCGAAGCCTCGGCTATGCCCTCTTCGAAGTGGCGCGGCGAGAGCATCGAGGCGCCATATACCGACAACGCCGCGCCGGCGGAGGCGAGCAGGAACGTGCGCCGGTCGAGGCCGGTGCCGGCCGGCACTGGCATCCCGGGCTCGATGTTCGGTAGCCCCTTCCCCGCGACGGCGGCGCCGCGGCGCAGCAACGCGGCGCGGTTGAAGTCTTTGCATGAGCAGCTTCTGGCCATCAGCTCACCTGCATATCTGGAGAGGTGGCGATCAGCATCCGTAGCGCGTTCTGGCGCATTGCCCGGTAGGGGCTCAGCTCCCATTCCGTTTTGCTCGTGCCCACCGGGCAGGTCTCCGAGAAGAGCGTGATGTATTGCGTCGATTCGCTCGAGAGCAGCGGATTGCCCCAGTAGGCCATCGCGCTGGCGAGCGCCGCCGCCGGTTCCTCGGTGGCGCTGTAAACGGATTCGCCCTTTTCGGCGTCCGCCCAGGGGTTGGGGTAGGTCTTTTCTGTCACGGAGCTGGCCATTTCCCAGCGCGCCCTCGTGGTCGAGGTGTCGAGCCAGCTGGAGAAGTCCCAGCCGGAGACGTTCGGGGGGTAGAACAGCTGCTGGCCGGCGTTCGCGGACAGCCAAGCCCAGGACGTCGTGTCGATCGGGCGATCGATCGAGCGCAACAGGCCGGCGTTGTATACGACGGGAGGCGTGACGAGCTCGGGACCCTCGTAGAAGTCGGGGTGTTGGAGAATCGCCTCGACGATCGCGCGGATCGAGTAGTCGGAGCTGACGTACAGACTCTGCAGCGAGGCCAGCGTCGCTTCGGAGGGTTCGCTGGGGATGAAGTAGCCCCACAGCTTGGTCACGAAGAATGAGGCGTGCAGGGGGTTTTCGATGCACAGGCGGACGGCGTCTTCGTAGTTCCAGTTGCCGCTCTGCCCGAAGATCGTCTTGACGCCGTCGTCGTGGTAGGAGGGGTCGTAGTGGAAGTTCTGCAGACCCGTACTTTCGGTCCATTCTGCCCGCCAGCCGGTCAGGGCGCGCCCCATTTCGTGCACGTCGTCCTGGGTGTAAGCGCCGCGGTCGGCGCCGAGCGAGAACAGCTCCATCATCTCGCGCCCGTAGTTCTCGTTGGTGTTGCCCTTTTCGTTGTAGATCCCGTCGAGGAACACGAGCATTGCGGGGTTGGTCGTGACCGCGAGGAACAGGTCGTGAAAGCCGCCGAAGCACATCGAACGAAACAGTTCGTTCTGTTCCAGCATCATCCGCTGGCTATTGACCTGCTCGTTGGAGTTGGCGAACCAGTCGTGGAAGATGAACGTCATCCGCTCGACGAGCTGCTGGTCGGAGCGGACCATGCGGTCGAGCCACCAGCAGTGATCATCGCCCCAGACGTCGTAGGGGTCGAGCGGTTCACCCTTTTCATTGACCGGTTCCGGGCCTGTGAGCGTCGCCGCGCCGGCGGGGCGCGTGAGGCTGAAGACGACCTGTTCAAGAGGCTGGCCGACGAGCCCCTCGGCCTGCCCGGGGGTCGGTCCGAAGCCCGCACGCCACAAGAGCCGACGCCCCTGCGCAAGCGTGATCGGCGGTGAGCCGACCGCGGGGACCGGCGCGGGGGAGGGAGCGGGTGGCGTGGTGGGGGCGACGGGCAGCGCGAGACCGAGCGTGCCATGCGGCTTAGCGCGATGTACGGTCTTCGGATGATGATGCTTCTTGCGCCTGCGCTTGTCTTTGTGGCGCTTGTCGTGCTCGTGCTCTTTGGCCCGCTCGTGCTTCTTGGTTGTGAGGGCTACCTTCATCGAGCGAATGTCATCTTCGGGCGGGAACGAGCATGGTGCAGGTAGACCATTGATGGCCCCTCGACCGTAGTCGCGCGCTACTACCCCCGGCGGCAAGGTTCTCGACGGATGTCCTATTCGAGGATCGAGAGCTCCCGGGTATCTATGTCGGCTCGTTCTGCAGCGAACGCCACAGGTAGCGGCAGGCCAGCGTGCGGTGAGGTTTCCACGGCTCGGCGATCTCTTCCATCGCCGCCGGGTCCGGCAGCCCGTCCAGCCCGTAGGCGCGTTCGATCGCGCGGCGGATGCCGAGGTCGCCCGTCGGCAGCACGTCGGGGCGTTCCAGATGGAACATCAGGAACATCTGCGCGCTCCACAGGCCGATGCCGTTCACGGCGATCAACTCCGCGATCACCTGCTCGTCCTCCAGCTCGTTCAGCCGCTCGAGCTCCAGTTCGCCCGAGAGCGTGTGCTCGGCGAGCGATCTGAGATATCGCACCTTCGCGCGTGAGAGACCCGCGGCGGCGCGCAGCTCTTCGGGCTCGTCGTCGAGGATCTCCTGCGGCGTCGGCGCCCGGTCTTCAAAGCGCGCTGTCAGCCGTCCGTAGATCGCGCGGGCGGCGCTCACCGACAGCTGCTGACCCGCGATCGTGCGCACGAGCGCCCCGTAGTGGTCATCCGGGTCCGGGCGTCCCTCGCGCGCGTTCGGCAGTTTTCCGACCGCGCCGATGAGCTCGGCGATCACGGGGTCGCTGCGGCGGAGCTGAGTCAGGCCGCGACTAGACAGAGCAGACCGCCTCGAACGTTGTCGTCTTGCCGCCCTGCGCTCGATGCGGGTGGGGGCGGGTCCTCATTTCGATAGGAGCGAGGTCTCGAACACGACGGCCTCGCCGTCGAGCGCGTTCAGCGCGCGCGGGAGGGACATCGCCAGGCACGTGAAGCTAGGCGTGTCGCGCACCGTGAACGCGGAGGCCTCGGTGCTGCGCAGGCGCTGCACGAGGTCGAGGAACGTGCCGACGTCGTCGGTGTCGAACGCGACCACGAACTCCTGGTCGTCGAGGCCGAACGAGTACGTCGTGTGGTTGTCCACGCCGGGGTATTCGCGCCCGACTGTGATGTGCCCCTGCATGATCCGCCAGCGCTCCTCGGCTCCCAGCGCATACCACGCGCGCGACTTCACGAACGGGTACACGAACACGTACTTGCCCCTGAACCCGCGCGGCGTCGTGCGCTCGTCCTCGGAGTACTCGGAGGACTTGCGCATACCGAGGAACGAATAGGGGATCTCAGCCCACTTCATCAGCCCGCTCTGCCCCAGCACCACGTGCAACTCGTGGATGCGGTCGAGGTTCTCGGCCTCGGAGATCAGCAGCAGCTCGGCGTCGCCGCGCGTGCCGACGAGCGAGAACGCCTGCAACAGGTGGCCGTCGGCGAAGTCCTCGCAGGCGGCGTACAGCTCGCGCTTGTCCTGCGCGCGCTGCTCCTCTCCCAGCCGCCGCCAGGCGGGGTCGAGCTTCAGGAATGTGTACTTCACGAAGTGCCGCGGCGCGCCCACCGCTCGATTATCGCAAGCCCGGGCGCCGCCCCCGGTCGCCCTGTCCAACAGATACAGTGAGCAGTCATGCGCATCGCGCTGCTTTCGCCGTATTCGTGGACGTACCCCGGTGGGGTCACGCGCCACATCCAGGCGCTGGCCGCCGAGCTCGACGCACTTGGCCACGAAGCGCGCATCCTCGCGCCGTTCGACCCCGACGACGCGCTCTCCCGCCGCCTGCACCGCGGCGCGCGCCCCCAGCACCTGGAGGAGCCGGCGGGTTTCATCGCGCTCGGCCGCACCGCCGGCTTCCCCGCCAACGGCGCCGTCTCGAACCTCGTGCCAGTCCCCGGTGGGGTGCTCGCGATGCGCCGCGAGCTGCGCGACGGCGGCTACGACGTGTTGCACATCCACGAGCCGGTCGTGCCGCTGCTCGGCTGGGACGCGCTCTGCTCCACTGCGCCCGAGCTGCCGCTCGTCGCCACGTTCCACACCTACTCCGAGAACGCCTTGACGAACGGGATCGCGAACATGCTCGGCGCACGCCGGCGCATGAACCACCTGCACGTGCGGATCGCCGTCTCCGAGGCCGCGGCCTGGACCGCGCGGCGCTTCTATGGCGGGCGCTACCGGATCGTGCCAAACGGGGTCCAGCTCGGCGAGGCGCAGGCCGAGGAGGACGCGCCCGACGAGCTCGGCGCCGGCGCTCCGCTGCGGATCCTGTTCATCGGCCAGGCCGTCGAACGCAAGGGTCTGCCCGTCCTCTTGCGCGCGTTCGAGGCGTTGCGCGAGCAGGTCCCGGCGACGCTCACGCTCGTCGGCGCCGATCCGCAGGAGGTCGCGCACATGATGCTCGACGACCGCGGCGTGCACGCGCTCGGCAAGGTCTCCGAGGCGCGCAAGCGCGCCGAGCTGGCCGAAGCCAAGGTGCTGTGCGCGCCGTCGCTGCACGGCGAGAGCTTCGGCATGGTCCTGACCGAGGCGCTCGCCGCGGCCACGCCGGTGATCGCGTCCGATATTCCCGGCTACCGCGATGTCGTGCGCGACGGGATCGACGGCACGCTTACCCCTCCCGGCGACGCGCTCGCGCTGGCCGAGGCGCTGCGCTCGCTTGCGCTCGACCCCGCCGCACGTGCGCGTATGGCCACTGCCGCGCGAGCGCGTGCCGAGCGTTTTGCCTGGCCGCACGTCGCCGCCGAGGTGCTCGACTGCTACGAGCAGGCCCAGGCCGTGGGACGACCGGCGACGCGCGCCGGCCGTGTCGGGGTGCGCCTCGGCTTGGTCCCTGCCGATCTTTTGCCACGCATCCCCGCCCAGCGCCTGCCGAGCCTGGAGACCGCGCCCGGTGTGGGTAGGACTCCCACCGGTTCGGAGGATCGATCGGGAAGCCATTCGCGCGAGCGCTTCAAGCGCACACTGCGCCGCGGCGCGCTGGTGGCTGCGTCGCTCGGTGGCATCGTGCTCGCGCTGCTCGCGCTCGCGCACATCGGCGTTGCGCGTGTGGCTGAAAGCCTGCTCGCCTCCAGCCCCGGCCTGCTCGCTGCCGGCCTGGGCCTGATGTGCGCCTCGATGTTCGTCCGCGCGATCGCCTGGTATGAGATCCTCGCGGCCGCTCCGACTTGGCGCAAGGCCAAACGCCGCGACGCGATGCAGGGCACGTTCATCGGCGTGCTGATGTCGGCCACGCTCCCGGCGCGCCTCGGCGAGCCCTCGCGCGCGCTGATCGTCGCACGGCGGCTTGGCCGCGCACGCGAGACGTTGCCGGTCGTGCTCGGCACAATGGTCTCGCAGACGCTGCTCAACCTGCTCGCGCTAGGCATCCTCGGGATCGCGATGTTCTCCAGCGTCGACCTGTTCAACGGCCATCACGGCGCGCTGCTCGCCATTGCGCTGGCGCCGCTCGCCGCGGTCGTGGTGGTGCTGCTCGCCCCCGTGATCGTGCCGAGCGCCGCGGTCTCACGCTCGCTGCGTCTGCGGGTCCTGCTCGCCGGGCTGCGCCTCTCCCTGGTGCGGGTGCGCGAAGGCCTGCGCGTGTTCCGCCATCCTCGCCAGGCGGCGCTCGCGACGACCGCGCAGCTCGGCGCGTGGGGCCTGCAATTGATGGCCTGCTGGCTGCTGTTGATGGCGCTCGGCCTCAACGGCCGCGTCGGGATCGCCGGCGCCGCGGCGGTGCTGTTCGCGGTCAACGTCACCGCGGCGATCCCCGCCACCCCGGCCAACATCGGCGTCTTCCAGGCGGCGTGCGTGGCCGTGCTCGCCGGCGCCTACCACGTCTCCACCCCCGACGCGCTCGCCTACGGCATCGTCCTGCAGGTCGTCGAGATCGCCACGGCGGTGCTGATGGGAATCCCCGCGCTGATCACCGAGGGCCTCTCCTGGAAGGACGTGCGGCTGCGCACGATGTCCGGCGCACCGGTGAAGCTGAGCCCGCTGCCGGCGGGTCAGCGGTCGGGCGCCGGCGTCAAGGGCACGCCATCGGGCGTCGAGGGTTAGCAGGCGCTCGCGTCAGGCAGCGATTGAATCGCTCTGCCGAGGCTCAGGAGGCCAAGGCCGGCTCGTCCTCGGCTTCGACGGCTCCTTCAGGCGGGTCTTCGTCGTCGAGCTCGCCGAACAGGGACGGATCGCGAGGCGAGCCCTTGATCACGTCGTCGGGCGAGCCGTCCGGTAACAGGCGGCCCTGGCGCGTGCCGAAGTAGATCGCCTGGGGGTGGTGGGCGATCAGGGCGAGCGTCGACTGCTCTGGTACGGGCGCGTAGCCGTCGGTGATCTTCATGCCGATGTCTCCGAGGCCGAGCAGCTTCTCCACCTTCAGGTGCTCTGACTGCTCGGGCACAGCGGGGTAGCCCCACGAGTAGCGCCGCCCCTGCGTCACAGGAATATCGAGCATCTTGCGCGCCTCGTAATGCAGCCACTCGGCCAGGCCCTCGGCGGTCTGCACGCCGAGGCCGTGGACGAACAGTTGCTCGGCGAACTCGCCGTCTGACTCGAGCTTCGCCATCAGGTCGGTGACCTCCGAGCCGACGGTCACGGCCTGCACGGCGATCACGTCGAGCTCGGCGGGTGGTGAACCCTTGGCCGAAGGTTTGCCGTCGGCATCCACCGCCGGCTGGTAGAAGTCGGCGAGGCAGATGCGGTCGCCCTTCGGCTGGCGCGGGCAGACGAAGCGCGTGAGCTCGGTCTTGCGATCGTTCGGGTCGAGCACGACGATGTCGTTGCCGGCCGAGTAGCAGGGGAAGAAACCGAGCAGTGCGCGCGGGTGCAGGTAGGTCTGCTCTTTCCACATGCGCTCCAGACGCGGGCGGAAGTCCTCGGCGAGCAGCTTTTGCCAGGCCTCGCCTTTGACACCCTTGCCGCCCCAGTGCAGCTTGAACAGGACGTGCGTGTCGAGGTGGGGGTAGACCTCGTCGAGGTCGACGGGGATCTCTTTGACACCCCAGAACGGCGGCTGCGGGATCGGCACGTCGGTGCGCGCGGCCGAGCGGACAGAGTCATCGGCGAAGTTGAGCTCCTCGACCGGCTCCTCGCCTTTGGCGCGGAACGCGCTGGCGCCGGCGCGCAGCTTCTCGAGCAGCGCCGCGTGCGCATCGTCGTCGATCAGCTGGTCCATCACCGACAGGCCCTCGAAGGCATCCTTGCAGTAGAAGACCCCCGGCTCGTAGGGCTCGTCGGAATCTTTGCCGCCCGGGTACAGCGCGCGGTAGCTGAACGCGCGATTGATCGCGGCGCCGCCGATCAGTACGGGGTAGTCGAGGTTCTTCGCGTGCAGCTCCTGGATTGCGGCGGGCATCTGCTTGGAGGTCGAGACGAGCAGCGCAGAAAGACCTATTGCGGTCGCTTCGTGCTCGACCGCGGCGTCGAGGATCGTCTGGATCGGAACCTGCTTGCCGAGGTCGATCACCGTGTAGCCGTTGTTCGTGAGGATCGTGTTCACCAGCGACTTGCCGATGTCGTGCACGTCGCCGAACACGGTCGCGAGCACAACCGTGCCCTTC
>Ga0302235_10002024_pt1 | contig 14862 bp, 17 predicted proteins | sample II_Palsa_N3_3_FD_193577 | JGI IMG/M metagenome (GOLD analysis project Ga0302235, IMG submission 193577) | Peat permafrost microbial communities from Stordalen Mire near Abisko, Sweden - II_Palsa_N3_3 | ecosystem: Environmental > Terrestrial > Soil > Palsa > Peat permafrost | place: Sweden... | reverse complement strand
GTTCCGTGACCTTGGTGTGTCAGGAGATGCCGCCGGCCGCGCCGGCGGTAAGGTGCTGGGCGGTCCGCGCGGCCACGGCCATGATGGTCAGGGCCGGGTTGGCGCTGCCCTGGGTGGGGAGCACACTGCCGTCGGTGATGTAGAGGTTGGGCACGGCGAAGCTCCGGCCGTGCCGGTCGACCACACCGTCCCGTTCGTCCGCGGCCATCCGGGCCCCGCCGACCAGGTGGGCGTAGCGCTGGATGGTGATGACCTCGTCCGCCCCGGCGGCGTGCAGGATGCTCTCCATCACCGACTGCGCAGCGCGGGCCAGGGCGCGGTCGTTGTCGCACTGGGAATAGGAGAAACGGGCCACCGGCAGGCCGTAGGAGTCCTTCTCCTCGGCGAGCGTCACCCGGTTCTCGGGCAGCGGCAGGAACTCGCACAGCCCGCCGAGGCAGGACCAGTGCACGTAGTCGCTCATGTACTCGCGCAGCGCCGAACCCCAGTGCCCCTGCGCCGCGACGTGCTCGGCCCAGGTGATCGGCAGCGGCGAGACGGTCTGGATCGAGAACCCGCGCTTGTAGTCCTTGGCGGGATCGGTCTCGTAGAACGCCTCGGTGCTCACCTCAGGCGGCGGCGCCTTGTACATCCGGACTTCGGCGTCGAAGCGGCCCGCGGTCTGCGGCGCGCCCTGGACCATGAGGTAGCGGCCCACCTGGTCGAAGTCGTTGCACAGGCCTTCGGGGAACCGGCTGGAGGCCGAGTTCAGCAGCAGCCGGGGCGTTTCGATCGAGTACCCGGCCACCGCCACCATCCGGGCCCGCTGGAATCGCTCCCGGCCGCCGGTGACGTAGCGCACCCCGATCGCCCGGCCGGTGCGCTCGTCCACGGCGACCTGGGTGACCATCGCGTCGGGGCGCACCTCCGCGCCATGCGCCAGCGCGTCGGGGACGTGCGTGATCAGCGGCGATGCCTTGGCGTTGACCTTGCAGCCCTGCAGGCAGAAGCCGCGGTAGATGCAGTGCGGGCGGTTCCCGAACCGGCCGTTGGTGATCGCCACCGGGCCGACCTTGGCCATGATCCCGAGCTTGTCCGCTCCGCGCAGGAACATCTCGCCGTTCCCGCCGACCGGGTGCGGCCGGTGCGGGTAGCCGTGCGGATCTCCCCACGGCCAGCGCTCGCCGGCTACCGGGAGTTCCTGCTCGATCTGCTCGTAGTACGGGCGCAGCTCGGGGTAGCTCACCGGCCAGTCGGCTCCCACGCCGTCCAGGGTGCGCGTGGCGAAGTCGCTCGGGTGAAAACGCGGGGTGTAGCCCGCGTAGTGGACCATCGACCCGCCGACGCCGCGCCCGGAGTTGTTCGAGCCCATCGGCACCGGATCGGACCCGGCGATCACCCGCGGGTCGGTCCAGTACAGGTGGTGCGAGCCCGCCTCATCGCTCACCCAGTCGGTGTCCGGATCCCAGAACGGTCCGGCGTCCAGGGCCGCCACCCGCCACCCGGCGCGGGCCAGGCGTTGCAGCAGCACCGAGCCGCCCGCCCCGCAGCCGACGATCACCAGGTCGATCTCGTCCTCGTCGGCGAAGCGGCGCATGTCCAGGCGCTGACGATGGTTGGTCCGGGTGCCGTCGTTGGGCAGCAGCCAGGCCGACTCGTTACGCGCCCGGACACCGTCTCGCGGACCCATCAGGTGCCCTCCCGGACCGGGTCGTCGGATGGCTGCGCGTCGCCCACCTCGAACGGCTCGAGCTTGCCCGCCCCGGCGTTCTTGTAGCCGCGCGGATAGGCCGGGCCGGGGAAGCCGATCTCGGCCCACCCGAACGGATGGGCGTAGAAAGCGGTGCAGGCGTACCGGGTCCACAGGCTCCACACGTGGGCGGCGGGCAGCCCGTGCCAGTCCGCTGACTTCAGGTCCTGCACCGCCTGGACCAGTGCTACCTGGTCGGTCTCCGGGGCGTCCGCGAACGGTGTGCCGCAGCGCTGATTGGCGTCCTCATCGAGATACGCCAGCGTGTCCCGCCAGGCCTGGCCGTCCTCGGGCATGTCCGCGTACCGCCAGCCATCGGTCTCTCCCGCTGCCAGCCGGGAGTCGACCATCTCCAGGACCGGGACGGCCTGCTCGCCGTCCTGCTCGTCCTGGCCCGTGAGCAGGTTGAGCAAGGCTCTCGCGCACGGTTCTTCTGATCCGGTGAAGAACTTGACCGCCGCAGGGGGCCCGGTTCTGGCCAGGACGACCTCGGCCGTCACCTGATCCCAGTGCCGGGCCTGGCCCAGCACATCGAAACCGGGAAACCGGTCCGCCCAGCCGCGGGTTCCCTGGGTGGCGCCGCTCACTTCTCCCGCCGCAGGATCGCCGCCAGCAGCCCCATCCCGCCCACCATGGTGACCAGCAGCGGGGCCAGCAGCGGCGGTCCCATCTCCATGTTGTAACGGGCGTTTCTCCAGCCCCCGGGCTTCTGGGAAATGCCGCGCGCGTGCAGGTACAGGCCCTGCACTCCGTTGACCACGATCGCCGCGGACGTGATGGGGAGCGCCGTTTTCGCCATCCGGCGACTGAAGAACCCGGCCAGGCCTGCCGCCGCTCCCACCGGCCCGAGGGCGACTGGGATCCACATCATCTTGTTGCCGAAGCTGGCGCTGTCGTGCTCGAAGTAGATCTCCGCCGCGGTCACCAGCGCTCCGGCCGCGGTGAGCGCCGAAAGGCTGCGCTCAAAACGCCCGGTCTCCACGTTGCGCAGCATCCTGTCGATGCCCTGCGCCGTCTGATCTGTGGCACCTTTGCGTGCGCGCCGAGCCGTCATCTGGTGTCCTCCTCTGTCGGCTCCGCACCGCACTACCCTGGACCGCTCGGCCAAACCTGTCGGCCCGGCCGGTTTACCAGCACCTACGGCAGGTAGTGGGGGTAGGTGTCGATGTGACAGCCTGAGGCAGATCGATTACGGAGCCTGAGGTGGACAGCGGCGCATAACCGGTCCGGCGCAACCGGAACCGGTGGGGAGGGCGATCGCATGGCCGATGACCACCCGGCAGGCGAACCAGGCGTCCCGGTCCTGGATCTAGCGTTCGATTCCGGCACGCTGGACGCACTGCGAGCAGGAGTTAAGGCTCATGCCTGTCAGGCGGGCCTGCCCGAAGACCGGGCCGATGACGTGGTCCTGGCCGTTCACGAGCTGGCCGCCAACGCGGTCAGCCATGGCGCCGGCGCAGGACGGCTGCGTATCTGGAAGCTAGCCGGGGTCTTGCACTGCCAGGTCGAGGATGGCGAACCGCTGGCGTCCGGGCATCCGGCTGAGCCGCCAGAGCACGCGGGCAGCGAGGCGGCCGACGCGACGGATGCCTCCGGCCAGACCGCAGAGCACCCGTTGCCCAGCAGGCCCGGCCACGGCCTGTGGCTCGTCCGGCAGGTAGCCGACCGGATGCGGATTCTGTCCGGCGCTCGTGGTACCCGCGCCACGATCGCGTTTGACCTGCCCGGCCGGCGCCAGGGCCGGGGCTGCCTGCAGGCCTGACGCGAAGCCAGCCCGCGTTTGACCCTGGCCGGGGCAGGTAGCAGTCAGCCAGGAACAACGGAGCATGACCGCAAGGGGGTTCAGCCGTGCGCGATGACGGGCCGATCGTGCGGGAGATCACCGCCGCCGTCTATGTGATCCCGACCGACGCGCCCGAGGCAGACGGGACGCTCGCCTGGGACCAGACCATCATGGTGCTCGTCTCCGCCCGGGCCGGGACGGCCCGCGGCATCGGCTGGACCTACGCGGCGGCCGCGGCGCAGAGCGTCATCGCCGACGTGCTGGCCGGCGTCGTGATCGGCCGCAGCGCACTGGACGTGCCCGGAGCGGCCGAGGCCATGGCCCGTGCGGTCCGGAACATCGGCCGGCCAGGGATCGCGGCGACCGCCATCTCCGCCGTGGACATCGCGCTGTGGGATCTGAAGGCGCGGCTGCTCGGTTCGTCGGTGACCCAGCTGCTCGGCCAGGCCCGGGAGAGCGTTCCCGTCTACGGCAGCGGCGGCTTCACCAGCTACGACGACGGCCAGACCCGCGAGCAGCTGGCCGGCTGGGTAGCGAAGGCTCATATCCCGCGGGTGAAGATCAAGATCGGCGAGAGCTGGGGCACGGACGAGCACCGGGACCTCGAGCGGGTCGCCCTGGCCCGCGAGGTCATCGGGCCGGACGCTGAGCTCTACGTCGACGCCAACGGCGGCTACACGGCCGGCCAGGCGGTGCGGATCGCCGACCGGCTCACGGAGTGCGGGGTGACCTGGTTCGAGGAGCCGGTCTCGTCGCAGGATCTGGCGGGGCTCGCCGCGGTCCGGCGCCAGGTCCGGCCCGACGTGGCCGCGGGAGAGTACAGCTGGTCACTGGCCGACTCGGCGCGGCTCATCGCCGCCGACGCGGTGGATTGCCTGCAGCTGGACGTGACCCGCTGCGGTGGCATCACCGAGTTCCTGCGCGGGTCGGCGCTGGCGGCCGCGCACAACCTCCAGGTCTCCGGGCACTGCGCCCCCAACCTGCACGCGCGGGTGGGCGTCGCGGTGCCCAACCTGCGGCACGTCGAGTATTTCCACGATCACCAGCGGATCGAGCGGATGCTCTTCGACGGCGCCCTGGACCCCGACGGCGGGATCCTGACGCCCGACGCGGACCAGCCAGGCCTCGGCCTGACGCTCCGGGAATCCGACGCCGAACGCTACCGCCGCGAGTGACGGCTGTTATGCGCTGCGGGCCGAATCGCGGAGCACCCGGCGCAGGATCTTGCCCGCCGCCGACTTGGGGATGGCGTCGATCAAGTCGAGCCGCCGGATCTGCTTGTAGTGCGCCACCTCGCCCGCGACGAACCGCATGATCTCCTCCGAGGAGGCGGCGGCGCCGGGCCGCAGGACGACGTACCCGGCCGGAATCTCGCCGGCCTCGTCATCGGGCACGCCGATCACGGCGGCGTCGGCCACGTCGGGGTGGCGGAGCAGGACTGCCTCCAGCTCGGCCGGGGGCACCTGGAACCCCTTGTACTTGATGAGCTCCTTGAGCCGGTCCACTACGTACAGGTAGCCGCCGGAGTCCATATAGCCGAGGTCCCCGGTGTGCAGCCACCCATCCGTGTCGACGGTCGCCGCGGTGGCCCCGGGGTTGTTCAGGTACCCCTTCATCACCTGCGGCCCGCGCACCCAGACCTCCCCCTCCTGGCCGGCGCCGAGATCGGCGCCGGTCACCGGGTCGGCGATCTTGGTCTGCGTGCCGGGCACGGTGACGCCCACCGATCCGGGCTTGAACCCGCCGGGCGGGGTCATGTGCGACGCGGGCGACAGCTCGGTCATCCCGTAGCCCTGCACCACCTCGCAGCCCAGCCGCCGGCTGGCCTCGGCGGCCAACTCCGCCTTCAGCGGCGCCGCGGCCGAGTTAAGCAGCCTGATGTGGCTGAGGTCGAACTTGTCGACCATCGGGTGCTTGGCCAGGGCGAGCACGATGGGCGGGGCGACGAACGAGCGGGTGATCCGGTAGTCCTGGTGGGCCCGCAGGAACTGCTCCAGGTCGAACCGAGGCAAGGTGACGACCGGCACCCCGGCCCGCAGGTGCAGGTTCATCATGACCTGCATGCCGTAGATGTGGAAGAACGGCAGCACCGCCATGGCGACGTCGTCGGGCTCGGTCGGAAACGCCGCCAGCATCTGCGCCACGTTGGCCACCAGGTTCCGGTGGGTGAGCATGACGCCCTTGCACAGCCCGGTGGTCCCCGAGGAGTACGGCAGCGCCACCACGTCGTCCGGACCGACCGGGACATGCGCGGCCAGCGGCGCCCCCGCCAGCGCGCTCAGCGGCCTGACCGGCACGGTCCCGTCAGCCCCGTCAGCCCCGTTGGGCGCGTCAGGCTCTCCGGCCTCGCCGAGCAGGTAGACCTCGGTGGCTGCCGTCCCCGCGCAGGCACCGACGGCCGTCGCGGCCAGCGGCGGGATGGTCACCAGGATCCGGGCGCCGGAATCGGCGAGCTGCTGGTGCAACTCGGCCTGGGTGTAGGCCGGGTTGATCGTCGTGACGGATCCGCCGGTCATCGCCGTCCCGTGGAACACCACGGCATACTCCGGGCTGTTCGGGGCCATCAGGGCCAGCACGTCCCCCCGGCCGAACCCGCCCGCCGCCAGCCCGCCGGCCAGCGACCGGATCGCGTCCTCCAGCTCACCATAGGTCATCACCCGCCCGGAGGCACCATCGATCAGCGCGGGCCTGTCCGGCTGGCCCGCGCCGCCCGCCAGGACATACTCGGTGAGCGGGAGATCGGAGATCTCCACGTCCGGCAGCGGGCTGTCATGGATCACGGGTCCTCCCTCACCGGCGACCATGAGACCCCACGGGCTGCCTCATTGTGCGCCCAGCACCCGGCCCGCACAAGACCCGGTCGCCCTCGACGCTGAGAAGCTGGCGGCGGCGAGGGCGGCCTCGGTCAGCGCATCGGTCAGGGCGGCCCGGCGCCCGGCCGGGCTGACCGCGGCCAGCAGCAGCATCGAGGCGGTGTGCACGGCATCGAGCTGCCCGCCTATCTCGAGCACGGCCGGCCCCGGCGCCGCGGCGGTCAGCGCGGCCTGGATCAGGTGCCGGGTGCCGAGCACTCGCGCCACCCGGCGCGCCCGCCGGCTGGGGAGACGGCCGGTGGCGATGCGGATCGCGGGACCGGGCGCCAGGACCAGCGCCGCTCCGTAGCCAGCACGGACCACCTGGAGCCCGCGTCCCAGCCCCGCTCCGTACGGAGCACGGACCGCCTGGAGCCCGCGTCCCGGTGTCAAACCCGGACCCGTCACCGGTGGCGTCCGCGCCATCCCGCTACGAACGCGCCGGCCACGGCCGCTCCGGCGAGCAACCCGGAAGATACGCGGGCATGCTGGGTGATCCAGAGCTGCGGGCTCCGGTCGTGGGCCTTGTCGTCGAAGATCCCGCGCGAGCCGTGATCGTGCCCGTCGCCCCCGTCGACCGGGTGGAGCAGGTTATCGGGGCGGTCCGCCTCCACCTTCTGCGCGGTCTGCTGGGATTGGTAGCCGGTGCGGGCCAGGTACCGGTCCAGCACGGCCGGCATCACCCGGTTGGCCAGGAGAGTGGCCGTGGTGCTCGCCCCCACCCAGTACTGCCTGCGGCCCGGATGATCGGCCGCGAACAACACCCCGCGCGCGGCGACCTCGGGCTGGTAGATCGGCGGCACCGGCTGGGGATGGTTGGGCAGCCGGGACCGGACCCAGGAGAACTGCGGCGTGTTGACCGCTGGCATCTGCACCACGGTCACCTGCACGCCGGAGTTCTCGTGCAGCAGCTCGCACCGCAACGAGGAGGTGAATCCGTTGATGGCGTGCTTGGCCCCGCAGTAGGCGGACTGCAGCGGGATGCTGCGTTCGCCGAGCGCCGATCCGACCTGCACGATGGTGCCCCGGCCACGGGGGCGCATCAGGGCCAGCGCCGCCATCGTGCCGTGCACGAACCCGAGGTAGCTCACCTCGGTCACGCGCCGGAACTCCTCGGCGGTGATGTCGCTGAACGGCGCGAACACCGACGTGAACGCCACGTTCACCCACACGTCGATCGGCCCGAAGTGCTCCTCGGCCTGGCGCGCGGCCGCGGCGACCTGATCGTAGTCGGCCACGTCGGCGCTGATGGCCAGGGCCTCGCCGCCGGCCTCCCGCACGTCGCGGGCCGCGCCGTCCAGGCCGGCCTGACCGCGGGCGATCAGGGCGACGCGAGCGCCGCGCTGCCCGAACAGCCGCGCGGTGGCGCGCCCGATTCCCGCGCTGGCTCCGGTCACGACCACGGTCTGGGTTTCCATGCCACCAAAGCCTTCCTGTCGAAGGACCGGGCCGAACGCACGGCCCCTTGCGCAAGTTCCCCGGCTGCCCGGCAACTAGCTGGCTAAACCCGTTTCGGCCGGGCCGCGCCGGACAGATGCAGGGCATGACCGCTTCGTTCCGCCCGCACGTCCTGCGTGAGTACTCGCTGATCGCCGACGGGGAGCGCGGCGCGCTGATCGGCCCCGACGGGGCGATCTCGTGGCTGTGCGCGCCGCGATGGGACAGCCCGGCGGTGTTCAGCGGACTGCTCGGCGGCCGCGGCAGCTACGCGGTCACGCCCGCCGATCCCTGGTACGTCTGGGGCGGCTACTACGAGACCGGGACGCTGATCTGGCGGAGCCGCTGGGTCGGCTCGTCGCGAACCGAATCGCGAACCGAATGCCGGGAGGCCCTGGCCATGCCGGCCGACCCGGATCGCGTCGTCATCCTGCGGCGCATCCTGGCCGTCGACGGCCCGGCCCGGGTGAACGTGGCCCTCGACGTCCGCGCCGGGTTCGGGCGGAGCCAGATGACCGACCTGTCCCGGGCCGCCGGGTACTGGACCGGCCGCAGCGGGCGCCTGTGGTTCCGCTGGTCGGGCGCGGCCCGCGCGCGGCCCGGCGACGACGGGCTCACCCTGACCGTGACCCTCCCGGCCGGGGGTCAGCACGACCTGGTCCTCGAGGTTTCCGACCGGCCGCTCGATACCCCGCCGCCCGACCCGGACCGGACCTGGGCTGCCACTGAGGAAACCTGGTCCGCGGTGGTGCCCGCGTGCGACGACCTCACCGCGGCACGTGATGCCCGGCACGCCTACGCCGTCCTGCGCGGGCTGACCGCGAGCACCGGCGCGATGGTCGCGGCCGCCACCACGTCGCTCCCCGAGCGGCTCGAGGGCGGCCGCAACTACGACTACCGGTACGCCTGGATCCGCGACCAGTGCTACGCGGGCCTGGCCGTCGCGGCGCACGGCCCGCACCCGCTGCTGGCAGGCACGGTCCGCTTCGTCACCGAACGCCTGCTCGCCGACGGCCCCGACCTGATGCCGGCCTACACGGTGGCGGGCGAGCCCATCCCCGGTGAACGCGCCCCGCGGCTGCCCGGGTACCCGGGCGGCACGGTCCGGACCGGCAACCGGGTGACCGGCCAGTTCCAGCTGGATGGGCTGGGCGAAGCACTGGAACTGCTCGCCGCGGCCGCCCGCCTGGATACGCTGGCCGAGGAGAACTGGCAGGCGGCGGCGATCGCGGCCGAGGCCATCGAGAAGCGCTGGACCGAGCCCGACGCGGGCATCTGGGAGCTTGAGAACCAGCACTGGACGCATTCCCGCCTCGCGTGCGTATCCGGCCTGCGCTCCCTGGCCGCCGCCGCGACCGGGCCGCCGGGCGGTCCCGGGCACCGGCAGGCAGCCCGGTGGAGCGGGCTGGCCGACACGCTGCTGGCCAGCCTGGGCGACGCGGTACACCCGTCGGGCCGCTGGCAGCGCTCGCCCGAGGACCCGCGCGTCGACGCCGCGCTGCTGCTGCCGGTGATCCGCGGTACCCTGCCCGCCGACGACCCGCGGAACCGCGCGACCGTCCGCGCCGTCACCGACGAGCTCACCGAGGACGGGTACGTGTACCGGTTCCGCCACGACGCCCGGCCGATGCACAAGAACGAGGGCGCGTTCCTGCTGTGCGGGTTCTGGATGGCGCAGGTCGCCCAGGCGTGCGGGGACACCACCGAGGCGGCCCGCTGGTTCGAGCGCAACCGCGCGGCCTGCGGCCCGGCGGGCCTGTACACCGAGGAGTACGACGTCCGCCAGCGCCAGTCGCGGGGCAACCTGCCCCAGGCGTTCGTGCACGCCGGCCTGCTGGAGTGCGCCGTCCGCCTGTCCGCCGCCCCGGGCGCGTGACGCAAAGGCGGACACACGCACCACGGCCGTTCGGAAAAGACTTAAAAGCTCAAACATTTATCCGAACGGCCGTAGTGTTACGCTCTGGGCCAGGAGGTGTCGCAGTGCCGGAGGTTAGTTTCCCGGTCGAGGTGGTCGAGGGCGTGGCGGTCGTGACCGCGCCCGAGGAGATCGACATCGCCAACGCCGCCGGGCTGCGGGCGGCCCTGCTCGAAGCGGCCCGTCCCGGGCACACCATGGTGGTCGACATGTCCCGGACCCGGTTCTGCGATTCGGTCGGGCTGAACGCCCTGGTCACCTCGGACCGGCAGGCGCGGGCCAACGGCGGGGAGGTCCGGCTGGTGGTCGGCGCGGGCGTCGCCCGGGTAGTCGCGCTCACCGGAGTGGACCGGGTCGTCCCCGTTTTCGCCAGCCTGGAGGACGCGCTCACGTAAGCCGGCCGGGCCGTCGCCGGGCTGCCGGGCTGCCGGGCATCGGCGCAGCGCAAACGGGGGTTTGCCGTCGGCGGACGGGGTAGTCGGCGGGCATGTCGGATCTGGGCCCGCTCGCCGGGGAGCCGCGGGAGCGGAAGTATCACCAGCCGGCCGCCGCCCGGGTCGGCGTGTGGCTGGTCTGGTGGGTCCTGCTGATGTCGCTGTGGGTCATGCTGGACGATTCCCTGGCCACCGATGAACTGCTGGCCGGCGCGGGGGCGGCGGCGCTCGCCGCCCTGGTCGCGGAGCTAGCCGGCTATCAGGCCGCGACCCGGTTCCGGATGCGGGTCAGGTGGCTGGTCCCGGCCCTGCGGCTGCCGGGGCAGGTGGTCCGCGACACCGTGATCGTGTACGGGGCGCTGTGGCGCAGGCTGGCCCGGGGGGACCAGCCGGACAGCGTGTTCGTGACCGAACCGGTCCGGTTCGGCGATGACACGCCGGCCGGGGTCACCCGCCGGGTCTTGCTGATCGGCGCGCGCAGCGTCGCGCCGAGCGCGAACGCGTTCGGCATCGATCCCGGCACCGAGACGATGGTCCTGCACCAGCTGGTAGCCAAGGGGGGCGACTGACATGGTCCTGGGGTTCACCGCGGCCGCGATCGCGATGCTGATCTCCCTCATCCCGGCCGGGATCGTGATCGCTCGCGGTGACCTGCCCTCGGCGGTCGTGGCCTACCAGTTCATCACCGCGGTAATGGTCATGGTGCTCGCGCTGCTGGCCCAGGCGTTCCAGCGGTCCAGCCTGTTCGAGCTGCCGGTGCTGCTGGCCCTGCTGATGTTCGGCGGCGGAATGGTGTTCGTCCGGGCCATGGAGCGCTGGCTGTGATGGTCCGGGACGTCTGCGCCGACGTCCTGCTGGGCCTGGCGGTGCTGACCGTGGCCAGCGCGTCGCTGGGCGTCCTGCTCATGCGGGACGCCTACCAGAAGCTGCACTTCGTGACGCCGGCCGCGCTGGTCGCACCGGTGTTGGTCGCGCTCGCGGTGCTGGTGCAGATGGGTCTGGTCGAGAACACCGGGGAGACCTGCCTGGCCCTGTTCTTCATGGTGATCGCCGGGCCGTACCTGTCGCACGCGACCATGCGCGCCATCCGGGTCCGCGATCAGGGCGACTGGCGCCCCGGCAAAGCCCCGCGTGCGGAGCCGGAACAGTGAACACCCTGGCCGTGCACACCGCGTACACGGTGCCCGTCGGCATGATGGCGGCGCTGCAGATCACGCTGCTGGTCCTGGTGGCCGTCGGCGCCACCGCGGTGGTGCTGATCAGGGCCCCGGTCCGGCAGGTCCTGATGCTGAGCATCTACGGGGTTCTGCTGGCCGTGCTGTTCCTCGCCTTCCAGGCCCCCGATGTCACGCTGTCCGAGCTGACCATCGGCGCGGTGCTGCTGCCCGTCGTGATCTTGCTGACCCTGGCCAAGGTCAGGAAGCCGGAGCAATGACGCCGCCGCAGCGGCGCTGGATCTTCCTGGTCGCGGGGGCGGGCCTGGTGGCCTTCTACCTGTGGGGGCTGTCCGGCCTGCCGGGTTTCGGCAACTATCCCGGGCCGTACGGGTTCGTGATCCTGCGCGTCGCCGTCGCGCAGACGAACGCCACCGGCGTGGTGTCCGCGATCAACTTCGACTACCGCGGCTTCGACACCGTGGGCGAGGAGTTCATCTTGTTCGTCGCGGCGACCGGGGTCGCGACCGTGCTGCGCAGGCTGCGCGGCGAACGGGAGCGCCCTGCGGTCGACGAGGCCGCCGACCGGGATGTGCCGGCCACCAGCAGCGCGGTACGGATGGTGGCGCTGCTGTTCACCGGGCCGGTCGTGCTGGCCGGCTGGTGGCTGGCCTCGCACGCGCAGACTAACCCGTCCGGCGGCTTCCAGGGCGGGGTCATGCTGGCCACCGCGTTCGTCCTGATCTACCTGTCCGGGGAGTTCCTGATGGTCAAGCGGTTCAACCCGGCCGACCTCACCGACGTGGTGGAGGCGGTGGGCGCAGGCGGCTTCGTCGCCATCGGACTCGCCGCGGTCGCGATGGGCCTGCCGTACCTGAAGAACTTCCTGCCGCTCGGCCAGGTCCCCGGTGCGGTGAGCTCGTCCGGGACGATCGCGCTGATCAGCTTCTTCGTCGGGATCGAGGTGGCCGCGGCGTTCATCCTCATCGTCGGCGAACTGCTGGAGCAGACGCTGCTCATCAGGCATGGGGGTTCGTGATGCAGGTTTTCCCGTTCGTCGTGGTGGCCTGGATCCTGGGCGTCGGGCTGTACGGCGTGGTCACCAGCCGTCACCTGGTGCACCAGATCGTCTGCCTGATCGTGGTCCAGTCATCGACCTACGTGCTACTGCTCGGGGTCGGCTACGTGACCGGAGGCGTCGCGCCCTACTTCTTCGACGTGCCGAACCACACCCCCGCGGTCGACCCCGTGGTGCAGGCGTGTGCCCTCACCGACGTGGTGGTCGAGGCGGCGGTGACCGCGCTGCTCCTGTCGTTCGCGATCCAGGCCTACAAGCGGTTCGGCACGCTGGATCCGCAGGAACTAGCCGCGCTGAAGGGATAGCCCTGAAGGGATAGCACCGCGCCGTGGACCAGCTACTCGCCCTCGCCGTCGTCGTGCCGCTGCTCACGGCCGCCGCGGTCACGGCGTGCGGTCCGCTGTTCCGCAGCAGGCGCCGGGTCCTGGACGTCGTGGCGATCCTGGCCGCCGCCGCGGTAGCGGTCATGCTCTTCGTGATCATGATCCGGACCAGGAGCGTCGACCAGGTCTACTGGTTCGCCGGGTTCCGGCCCGCGCACGGGGTGTCCATCGGCATCGACTTCGAGGTCCAGCCGCTCAGCGCGGGGCTGGCCTGCCTGGCGGCGGTGCTGGTGACCGCGGCGATGACGTTTTCCTGGCGGTACTTCGACCGGGTCGCGACCTACTACCACGCCCTGATGCTGACCTTCCTGGCGGGCATCGTCGGATTCTGCCTGACCGGGGACCTGTTCGACCTGTTCGTGTGGTTCGAGCTGATGGGCGTGTCGGCCTACACGCTGACCGCCTACCGTCCGGAGGAGCGCGGGCCGATCCAGGGCGCGCTCAACTTCGCCGTCACCAACAGCGTGGGCGCGTACCTGTCGCTGTCCGGCATCGCGCTGATCTACGGGCGGACCGGGGCGCTGAACATGGCGCAGATCGGGGCCTCCATCGCCAGGCACCCGGCGGACCGGCTGGTGGTCGTCGCCTTCCTGCTGGTCATCGCCGGGCTGCTGATCAAGAGCGCGATCGTGCCGTTTCACTTCTGGCTCGCGGATGCTCACGCGGTCGCGCCGACCCCGGTCTGCGTGCTGTTCTCCGGCGTGATGGTGGAGCTAGGGCTGTACGGGATCGCCCGGGTCTACTGGTCGGTGTTCGGCGAGGCCCTGGGGAATCGCGCTGCGATCAGCCACGTCTTCCTCGCTCTGGGCCTGCTGACCGCCGTGACCGGGGCGGTGTTCTGCTTCCGCGAGCGGCACATCAAGCGGATGCTCGCGTTCTCCACCATCAGCCATGCGGGCATGTTCCTGATCGGCATCGCGCTGCTCACCCCGCTGGGACTGGCCGGCGCCGCCGTCTACGTCCTCGGGCACGGGCTGGTCAAGGCGGCGCTGTTCCTGTGTACCGGGATCGTGCTGCACCGGCTCGGCTCGGTCAACGAGTCGTGGCTGCACGGCCGCGGCCGCCCGTTGCGGGTCACCGGGGTGGTGTTCACCCTGGCCGGGCTCGGGCTGGCCGACCTGCCGCCGTTCGCCACGTTTCTCGGCAAGGGCTGGATCGAGGCCAGCGCGGGCCCGTGGCTCGTCCCCATCCTGATCGGGTGCTCGAGCGTGGTGGGCGGCGCCGTGCTGCGGGTGGCCGGCGGCGTCTTCTACGGCCTCGGTGACCGGCCGGGCGAAGACCCGCAGATGGCCAAGGAGGCCGCCGAGGAGACCAGCGAAACGACCGGCGGCAAGAACCGCACCCCGCTCACGATGCTCGTCCCGCCCGCGGTTCTCGTGGTCGCCGCCATCGTCGTGGGCCTCATCGGCCAGCTCGGCCCCGCGGTCCAGGCGGCGGCGGTCCGTTTCGAGGACCAGGCCGGCTATAACGCGACCGTGCTTCACGGCGCGCGCCTGACCCACCCGGTGGCCCTGTTCGCCGCCGGGTCCACCAGCGTGACGGTCGCGGACGTGCTGACTGGCCTCGGCTCGGTCGCCGGGGCGCTGATCCTGGCCGGGCTGGCGCTGTACTGGCGACGGCTGCCGCTGCTGCGCGGCTACCGGCCGAACGCCTCGCTCGCCGCGGCCGCCCGCCGCTTTCAGAGCGGCGTGGTGAACGACTACGTGACCTGGATCGTCATCGGCCTGGCCTGCCTCGGCGCGACCTTCGCCGCGATTATCGGCTTAGCTGGCCTTGGGGCTGATCGTGCTCAGCGCGTCGTCGAGCATCGCCGGGAAGGTATCGGGATAACGCGCCAGCATGTAGGTCACGACCGCGACCAGATTCTGCTCGTCAAGCGCCTTGACCCGGGATATGCGCAGCTCAGCCGCTGCCTCAGTTGAATCAGCCATGCGCCATGGTAGCCCGGCCGGGAAACTCCTCCCGGCCGGGCGGTCGTATTACCTCAAGATGTGACCTTGTCGCTGCGGTGCGGCAGCTTCCAGCCCGGGCGGACGAAGTGGCACGTGTACCCGTCGGGGTACCGCTCCAGGTAGTCCTGGTGCTCGGGCTCGGCCT
>Ga0302235_10002022_pt1 | contig 14865 bp, 17 predicted proteins | sample II_Palsa_N3_3_FD_193577 | JGI IMG/M metagenome (GOLD analysis project Ga0302235, IMG submission 193577) | Peat permafrost microbial communities from Stordalen Mire near Abisko, Sweden - II_Palsa_N3_3 | ecosystem: Environmental > Terrestrial > Soil > Palsa > Peat permafrost | place: Sweden... | reverse complement strand
ACGCGCACGACATCCGCCCCGGCGTCGGCGACCGTGCGGATCTGCTCCATCGTCGCCTGCAGGTTGGCGGTCTCGGTCTTCGTCATCGTCTGCACGGCCACGGGCGCGCCGCCCCCGATGGGGAGCGAGCCGAGGTGGATCTGGCGTTTGGAGGCCATAGGAGCATTGTACGGCGGCCACCGCGCACGCCGACGGGTGAAGGGGTTCTCAGCCCCCCAGGCGACCGATGTCGTTGCCGATCCCGTTGACCACCAGGAACAGCATCAGCACGATGCCGACCGAGCTGTAGCGGTACATGGCCAGCAGCGAGATGCGGCGTCCGCGCACCTTCTCGGCCACCGACCACAGGATGTGCCCGCCGTCGAGCGGCAGGAAGGGGAACAGGTTGATGACCGCGAGGATCAGCGATATGAAGCCGAGGAACACGAGCGCGAAGCCGGGGCCGGCGATCACCGTTTCGTGCGCGTCCTGGGTGATGCCCACGATGCTCGATATCTGTTTTCTGGCTTTCGAGCTCGTCAGCGCGTGCCCGAACCCGGTGATCGTCTGCGTGGTGATGTGCCACATCTCCCCCACAGCAGCGCCGCCCGCACTCAGCACGCCGAAGCTTTTGGCTGACGGACGGCCGAACTCGAAGCCGATCAGCATGCGTTTTTCCTTGGTGCTGTAACGGGGATAGACCGAGAGCGCCAGAACGCGACCCGCGCGACTGACCGTCAGCGCGACCGGGGTCGATGCCTGGCATCGCTCGACCGACGCACCCGAACAACGGTGAGCGCTGACCGCCAGCACAGTCGCTTCCTCGGTCGCGGGTTTGCCGGCGACGGTGAGAATCCTGTCGCCGGGCCTCAGCACTCCGTCCGCAGGCTGACCGGGCTCAATCGAGCGGACCGTCGCCGGACCCACGGTCTGCGTGGCCGGATCGAGGCTTTCGAGCGCGCTCGCGCCGTTGACGCTGCCGGTGAAGAGCACCGCCGAGAACAGAACAAACGCGATCACGACATTCACCGCGGGCCCAGCGAGGATCACGACGATGCGCTTCCACGGCGCCTGCGTGTAGTAGGCACGGGCTGTCACCTCGGGGTCGAGGTCCGCGATCTCCTCGGGGTTCATGCCCGTGATCTTCACGTAGCCGCCCAGCGGGAGCGCTCCGATCGCGTACTCCGTCTCCCCCCGGCGCACGCGGAACAGCGTCGGCGGGAAGAACAGCGAGAAGCGCTCGACCCTCATGCCCACGGCCTTGGCGGCCGTGAAGTGGCCGAGCTCGTGCAACACGATCAGCACGACGATGCCGAGGATGGTCAGGACCCAGCTCACGGCATTCAGTGTAGGCAGCAGCCCATCAACGTCAGCTAAGTGCGGCGACACCCTCCCCCGCGACCGCCCTGGCCTGACGGTCGGCCTCGTACAGCGACTCGAATGCCCGCACGGGTTCGCCCGGCAGCTCCGACAGCGTCTGCTCGATCACCGTCGGAATCTCCACGAACCGCAGGCGGCCCTCGAGGAAGGCGTGGACGGCGATCTCGTTGGCGGCATTCAGTACGCAGGGCGCCGTACCCCCCGCCCTCGCGGCTTCGCCGGCCAGGCGCAGGCACGGAAAGGCGTCAAGGTCGACCGCTTCGAACGTCAGCTCGCTGACGGCGGCGAGGTCGAGTGGTGCGATCGGGAGATCGACGCTCTCTCCGCCATGCAGAGCGTAGGAGATCGCGATACGCATGTCGGCGGGGCCGAGATGGGCGAGCATCGCGCCGTCCGCCAGCTGGATCAGGCCGTGGACGAGCGACTGCGGGTGAACGACAACGTCGATCCGCTCATAGGGCGTGCCGAACAGGTGATGCGCCTCCATCACCTCAAGGCCCTTGTTCATCAGCGTCGCGGAGTCGATCGTGATCTTTCCGCCCATCGCCCAGGTCGGGTGAGCGAGCGCCTCCTTGACGGTCACGTCCTCAAGCTCGCTGCGCGCGCGCCCGCGGAAGGGACCGCCGCTGGCCGTGATCGTGAGGCGATCGACGGACCCCGCGGGCTGACCCGCGAGCAGCTGGTGAAGCGCCGTGTGCTCGGAGTCCACCGGCACGATCTGCGCGCCCGTCGCCTCGGCAAGCGCCGTCACGAGCTCGCCGCCCACCACCAGCGACTCCTTGTTGGCCAGCGCCAGATCGATGCCTTCGCCGAGCGTCGCGACGGTCGGACCGAGCCCCGCCGAGCCCACCAGCGCGTTCAGCACGAGATCGGCTCCCGACTCGACCACCAGCCGCACGAGCCCCTCGGCGCCGCCCAGAACCTCGCCGTCGGTCCACACCTCGGCAGCGCGCGCCGCGGCATGCTCATCGACAAGCGCGATCCGTGACACCCGGTGGACACGCGCCTGCTCCACGAGCGTCTCCCACGAGTGCTCGGCGGACAGCCCGACGAGTTCGAGCTCATCGCTTCGCGCGCACACATCGAGCGCCTGCGTACCGATCGACCCGCTCGAGCCGAGGATGAGAAGGCGCTTGCGGCTAGGCATCGGCGGCCCGTCCGCGCTCTTCCCTCGGGTTCATGGCCCCTAGGCTAACCACGGCGTGCGCTTCGCGCGCGCTTCCCCGCAGGCGGACCGACAGTGGCCGAACGCGGGCCAAACCGCGGCCGAGCGTACGGAAATACCCCCGCGCCGGGCCGTCTGAGGGCAAAATGGGACAGGACGGCGCAGTTTCCGGGGCGAACCGCGCCACATTGGCCCACCACGGACAGCTCGTGAGTTGATCCAATGGGTCGGTGCTCCGCGACACAGACAGGGACTCATCACCGTCAGGCAATGGGTATCCCGTGGGGCATGAGGAGACACAGGTACCTGGAAACCTGTGAGGAGGACGTCCGGGGTGGGTCGCACTCCCTCTGCGACCCACCCGGACACACTTTCCACCGATGGCCGAGCGGGCCGATCCTCAAACGTACGCGGCCCAGATGTAATAGCCGAGGACAGCCGCAAACAGCACTCCATCGAGGCGATCAAGCGCGCCACCGTGGGCGCCGAACAGGCGACCGGAGTCCTTGGTGCGGGCCTCTCGCTTGACGAAGGACTCGAACAGGTCGCCGACCGGGGCCGCCACGGCGACGCCCAGACCGAGCACCAGCGCGTGCTTGCCGGGGAGCCACGTCTGATAGCGCCCCGCGATCCACACGCCGAGCACCGCGAACACCATTCCGATCAGGAGCCCCTCGACCGTCTTACCCGGCGAGATTCTCCGGGCCAGGGGACGGCGCCCGAACATCTGCCCGCCCAGGTAGGCGCCGGTGTCGCCGAGGAACACGCCCACGAGCACGTCGATCACGATGCCCTGCCCGTGCGGCAGATCGCGAAGCAGCACGGCGTAGGCCAGCGCGAAGCCGATCCAGTAGATGCCGAGCAATGTCAGAGCCATGCCCCCAACGCTCGGATGGCGCTGGGAGATCGTCAGCCCGAACAGCAGCGGCAGCGCCGCGACCGCGGCCAGGAGGACCTGGAACTGATTGCCGTACAGCGCCCCCGCCAAGAGACCCGCCAGCGCGATGAAGCCCGCGAGGCGCACGGGGTGCGCACGCTCATACATCGCGTAGAGCTCGTGCATGCACACGCATCCCAGCGCGAACAGGCCGATGGTGAACACCAGGCCCCCCTCAATCACGATGAACAGCGCGAACGCGATCGCGGGCACCGCGACGAGCGCGCGCGAGCTCAGCTCGGAGCGCTGCCGGCTCATCGCCCGCCGAAGCGCCGGCGACGCTCGGAGAATTCGGCCAGCGACTCCTCGAGCGCCTCGCGGGTGAAGTCCGGCCACAGCTCATCGCGGAACACGAGCTCTGAGTAGGCCGACTGCCACAGCAGGTAGTTGGACAGGCGCCGCTCGCCGCTCGTGCGGATGATCAGGTCGGGGTCGTGCATCTCCGGCGCGTACAGGCAGTCGCGGAACTCCTCCTCGGTGGTCCCCTCGAAGCGACGTGCAGCATCGAGGATCTCGGCGCGCCCGCCGTAGTTGAACGCCACGAACAGCGTGATCCGCTCGTTCTCATCGGTGAGCGCTTCCGCGCCGCGCATCTGCTCCACGAGCCCTCCCGAGATGCCCTCGCGTCGCCCGATGAAGCGCATGCGCACGCCCTCCTCGTGGAGCTCCGGCGTCTCCTCCATGATGCGTCTCGAGAACATCTCCATCAGGCCGCTCACCTCTCCGGGCGGGCGCGACCAGTTCTCGGTCGAGAACGAGTAGACGGTCAGCTCCTTCACGCCGAGGTCGGCTGCGTCGCGCAGGCGCGCCTTGACGGTGTCGGCGCCCGCGCTGTGGCCCTCGTTAACGGGCACGCCGCGGGCGCGCGCCCAGCGCCCGTTACCGTCGGTGATGATGGCGACGTACTTCGCCACCGGGCGATCGGCGGCGGGCTGGACCCCCAATCCCTGGGCGGCGCCCATCAGACTTCGAGGATCTCTTCTTCCTTGGCCTTGAGCACACCGTCGAGGTCGCCGACCCGGCCGTCGGTCAGCTTCTGCAGCTCCACCTCCCCGCGGTGCTCGTCATCTGAGGACGCCTCACCCTCGGCCTTCAGCTCGCGCAGATGCTGCATCGTGTCGCGACGCACGTTGCGGATCGCAACGCGCCCCTCCTCGGCCAGGTTGCGCACCACCTTCACCAGGTCGCGACGGCGCTCCTCTGTCAGATCTGGAACGACGAGGCGAATCAGATTGCCGTCGTTTGAGGGGCTCAGGCCGATGTCGGACTCGTTGATCGCTTTCTCGATTGTCTTGATCGAGGACTTGTCATACGGCTGGACGGTGATCAGCCGCGCTTCCGGGGCGGAGATGGTTGCGAGCTGGTTGAGCGGAGTCATCGCCCCGTAGTAGTCGACGATCACCCGATCCAGCAGCGATGGGCTGGCCCTGCCCGTGCGCACGGTCGAGAACTCCTGCTGGGCGGCCTCCACCGATTTCACCATCCGCGCACGGGCGTCGTCGAGCAGTTCGTCGATCAGGTTCTCAGCGGCCATCGCCATCTCCTTGAGCTGTCGCAACGAGGGTCCCCACGCGCACGCCTGAGATTATCCGCGCGAGATTGCTCTCGTCGTCCATGTTGAAAACGTTCAGCGGCATCGCGTTGTCCATGCACAGGGCCAGCGCCGTCGAGTCCATCACCCGCAGGCGCTGCTCGATCGCCTCCATGTGCGTTATCTCGGGGATGAACGTCGCGCTCGGGTCGGTGGCGGGGTCGGCCGTATAAACACCTTCGACGCCGTTCTTGGCCATCAGGATGATCTCGGCGTGGATCTCCGCCGCCCGCAGCGCGGCCGCGGTGTCGGTCGTGAAGAACGGGTTGCCCGTGCCGGCCGCGAAGATCACCACGCGACCCTTCTCCAGGTGGCGCATCGCGCGACGGCGAATATAGGGCTCGGCGACCTCGGAGATGCCGAGCGCGGATTGCACGCGCGTGTCGGTGCCCATCTTCTCCAGACCGTCCTGCAGCGGCAGCGCGTTCAGCACCGTGGCGAGCATCCCCATGTAGTCGGCGGTCGCGCGGTCCATCCCGGCGGCGGCGCCCTGCATGCCGCGGTAGATGTTGCCGGCGCCGACGACGATCGCGACCTCCACGCCCTGGTCGCGCACGGCGGTCACCTGCCTTGCGACGGCGCCGACGCGCTCGGGATCGGTGCCGAACTCGAGCTCGCCCATCAATGCCTCGCCGGAGAGCTTCAGCAGGATGCGTTTGAAGGCAGGGGCCATCGACGTCAGAGCCTATTCCTCCTTCGGCCTACTGGCCGATGGCAAAGCGGGCAAAACGGCGTATGACGACGTTCTCCCCGGTGGTGGCCGTCAACTCGTCGCGCAGCTGCTGCACGGTCTTGCCCTCGAACTTTGGGTTGTGCATCTCCTGCTCGAGCAGCACGATTGTCTGAAGCCACGCGTCCAGCTTGCCGGCGACGATCCGCTCGCGCACGTTCTCCGGCTTCTCGGCCGCCTCCTGCTCGTAGATGCGCGTCTCCGCCTCGCGCGCCTCGGCCGGAACGTCCTCGCGGCTGACGTACTTGACGGTGGGCGTGGCGGCGATCTGCAGCGCGACGTCCTTGGCGAACGTCACGAAGTCCTCGTTCTTGGCGACGAAGTCCGTGTTGCAGTCCACCTCCAGCAGCACACCCACCTTGGCGCCCGCGTGCACGTAGGCCTGCACCGTGCCCTCTGTGGCCGCCCGCTCACCGAGGTCCTGGATTTTCTTGCCCTGCTTCAACCGCAGGATCTCGATCGCCCGATCGACATCCCCCTCGGCCTCGGTGAGGGCCTTCTTGCAATCCATCATCCCCGCGCCGGTGCGCTCGCGCAGGGCCTTCACGTCCTTGGCTGCGATCTCGACGGTGCTCATCACTCGCTCACCTCCGCGGCCGGCTCCGGCACCTTCGCCTCGCCCTCGGTGGCCGCCTCGGCCGGCGCCGCGGCTGCAGGCACGGCCTCGGGCTCGGCAACTGCCGGCGGCTCAGGCTCGCCCGTGGCGTCCGCGGTGGGCACCTCAGGTTCCTCAGGTGCCTCGGCCGGAGGGGCCGTCGTGGCCTCGGGCTCAGGGGCCGTCTCAGGCTCAACGGCCGTCTCAGGCTCAGCGGCCGTCTCAGGCTCAGCAGCCGTCTCAGGCTCAGGGGCCGTGGCAGCCTCCGGCTCGGCGGCGGGTGCGGGCGCAGCAGCCTCGGAAGCCGCGGCCGGCGCCGCGGGAGCCGCGGCCGGCGCCGCGGGCGGCTCAGCGGCCGGCGCGGGCTGAGCCGCAGCCTCGCTGGCAGCCTGCTCCGCCGCAGCAGCGGCCTCGAGAGCGGCCTTCTCTGCGACTTCGGCCGCAGCCTTCTCTGCGGCAGCCTGTTCCTCGGCCTCGCGGCGCGCGCGTGCCTCGGCCTCGAGGCGAGCCTTCTCCTCGGCTTCCTGACGAGCACGCTCCTCCTCGGCGCGGAACACGGAGTGCCCCTCGGAGACCACCTGGCCGATCGCCTGGGTGATGAGGGCGCAGGAGCGGATCGCATCGTCGTTGCCGGGGATCACGAAGTCGATCCCGTCCGGGTCGCAGTTTGTGTCGACCAGTCCCATGATCGGGATGCGCAGGCGCTGCGCCTCTTTGACGGCGATGACCTCGGTTTTGAGGTCGATTACGAACATCGCGTCGGGCACGCGCTGCATGTTCTTGACACCGCCGAGGTTGGCTTTGAGCTTCGCGAGGTCAGCCTGCGCAGCCATGCGCTCGCGCGTCGGAAGGAGTGCGAGCTGCCCCTCGGCGTCGAAGCGTTCAAGGTCGTGCAGCCGGCGGATGCGCTGGCTGATCGTCTGGAAGTTGGTCAGGAGGCCGCCGAGCCAGCGGTGGTTGACGTAGGGCATGCCCGCGGCCTCGGCGACGTCGCGCACGGTGTCCTGAGCCTGCTTCTTGGTGCCCACGAACAGCACGGTGCCGCCACGATGGGCGAGCGCACCGGCGAACTCCTGCGCCTGCGCGAGCAGGACGGAGGTCTTCTGCAGGTCGATGATGTAGATGCCGCCGCGCTCGCTGTGAATGAAGCGGCGCATCTTTGGGTTCCAGCGACGCGTCTGGTGGCCGAAATGGACGCCGGCTTCCAGCAGCTCCGCGATGCCTATGTCGGCCACGGGTTGCTCCCTTATATGTGCAGTTTGATTTCCGTGCGGGGGTAGCGGACCCGAGGCGATGACTGGACGTCACCGTGTCGGGCAGGGCCGCGATCCGTTTCCGCACGGCTCGAAGATCCGATTGACCTTTCAGAATAGCCGAATCGCGACGTGTGGGCAGGCTCGAGGACGCGGCAGCCTCCCTCCGCGTCCGGCCCGCACGACCCCTAGGAATCGGCGAGCTCAAGCGCCCGCGCGAGGTCCTCCGGCAGCGGCGAGACCACCTCCACGCGTTCGTTCTTCAGGGGATGGTCGAAGGACAGCCGCGTGGCGTGCAGGAACTGGCGCTCAAGGCCGAACAGCCCGGCTGTGCCGTACTCGGGATCGCCACACACGGGATGGCCGATCGCCTGCAGGTGTACACGGATCTGATGCGTGCGCCCGGTTTCAAGACGCAGGCGCAACAGCGAGCTGCTCTTCAACGCACGGTCCAGCGTGAAGTGGGTGCGAGCCTCGCGCGGGTGCAGGCCACCCACCGCCATGCGCGTGCGCACGCGTGCGTCGCGCCCGATCGGCGCGTCGATGGTTCCCGAACGTGCCGGCGGGCGGCCCTGCACGAGCGCGAGGTACTCGCGTTCGATCAGCCGATCAGAGAGCGCCGCCTGCAGCAGCCTGTGGGCCTCCTCAGAACGCGAGACGATCAGCAGGCCGGACGTGTCCCGGTCGAGTCGATGAACGATGCCGGCCCGCTCGGGATCGCCGCCGACCGCGCTCTCGCCCAGCAGTTGCGAGAGCGTCTCCTCGCGATGCCCGCGCGCCGGATGCACGACGAGGCCCGGACCCTTGTCGACGATCAGCAGATGCTCATCTTCATATGCGATCGAGAAGCGGGTCACCGGGCTGCGTTGCGCGCGTGATCGATGACCAGGAACAGAATCAGGATGCCGAACGTGATCGAGATGTCGGCGAGGTTGAACGGCGGCCAGCCGAGCGGAAGCTTGACGAAGTCGGTGACGGCTCCGTGGCGCAGGCGGTCAAGGATGTTGCCGAGGGCGCCGCCGATGAGCATCCCCGTGGGCAGCCAGATCAGCGGCACGGTCGCATGGCGGGCGAAGTAGACGAGCAGAGCGGCCAATGCGACGCCGATGAGCAGAGTCACAGCGAGATGGTTTCCCGGCAGGAAGCCGAACGCCACGCCGTTGTTGCGCGTGTGCACCAGCTGTATGCCCGGCAGCACTTTTCGTTCTTCGCCCTCGATGATCGAGTGTTCGATCGCGCGCTTGCTGAGCTGGTCGAGCACCAGCACCACCACGACCACCAGTCCAGCGCGGATCCAGGCGATCAGCTGGGGGGAGAGACGACGCGGGGAGCTTGCCTGGAGACCGTCGCCCCGAGCCTCGATCGGTCCCATCGCCCTTAGCCGTGGATCAGGCCGTTGACGACGACGCTGTTGACGATCTGGAGGGTCACGATCGCGAGGATCGGGCTGAAGTCGAGCCCGCCGAAGGACGGAAGGATCCGGCGGAAGATGCGCAGGAACGGCTCGCAGATGTCACGCAGGAACGCGAGCACCGCATCGATGGTCCGCGAGTACGGCGGCCGTACACCCACCGAGAACAGCAGGTTGACGACGATGTAGAGGATGATCAAGAGCGTGTAGACGTAGATCAGCGTGGACAGGAAGCCCGCGATCTCGGTGCGCGTGGTGGCGAGGACGAGCGCCACTCAGTGCGCCTCATCGGAGAGGACCGCGTCCAGCGCCTCGCTGAACGCCGACCTCAGCCCCGCCCGCTCGAGGGCGTCGAGACCCCGTGCGGTAACTCCTCCTGGAGAGGTGACCTCGCGGCGGACGGCCACCATGTCGTGACCGCGGCGGCGGATCAGCTCGGCCGTTCCTGCCAGCGTCTGCACGACGAGCTCGGCACCCTGGGCGGCCGGGATGCCCCTGCGCACGCCCGCGTCCACCTGGGCCTCGGCCACCAGCGCCACATATGCGGGTCCGCAGGACATCAGACCCATCGCCACGTCCACGAGCCCGTCGGGGAGGACGACGAGCGTGCCCAGTTCAGCGAACAGCTCGCTCACGGCCGCGTCCAGCGCGGCATCCTGGCCGCCGCCTTCGTCGGCGGTTGCGGGGTCCGCTGCCTGGACGACGGCGCCCTGGCGGACCTCGACCGGCAGCGAGGGAATGAAACGGTAGACCGGCCGACTCGGATAGGCGGCCCTGAGAGCCTCGAGCGGCACCGCGGCGAGGATCGACGCGACTGCGCCGGCGGCGGGCGCGACCTCGCGCGCGACGTCGCTCAGCTGGGCGGGCTTGTGGCAGAGCACGACAAGATCGGCCCGTTCAGCCACCTCGGCATTCGTGGCGAGCGCCTCCCCTCCGACCTCAGCGGCAAGTGCGCTCGCCCGATCGGCCACGGGATCGGTGCACAGCAGCGGACGTCCCCACCCGCGAGCGAGCGAGCGCGCCATGTTTCCGCAACCGATCAGTCCTATCTGCATCAGGGGTTGAGGCTAGCGGCCGTCGTTGTCACTGCGCGCTCCTGACGGGGCAGATTCAAGTCTGGCAAGGACGCAGGCAGCGCCGCGTGCTACGCACGCAAGCGACCGAGGACGCCGCCAGACGCCGGATATGGCCCGTCAGGACTGATTGAAGAAGCCCTTCTCGATCAACCTTGCCCGCTCCTCGGCGGAGATCTCTACGTTGCGCGGGGTGAGCATGAAGACCTTGTCTGCGATTCGCTGCATGCCGCCGTCGAGAGCGTAGGTGAGGCCCGAGGCGAAGTCGATCAGGCGCTTGGAGAGATCGCTGTCTGAGCTCTGCAGGTTGAGGATCACGGGGATCGAGTCCTTGAACTTGTCGGCGATCTGCTGTGCGTCGTTGAAGGACTTGGGGATCACCAGGTGCACACGCACATCGCCGTTGCCGCGGCCCACCTGCTTGAGGACGGTTGCCGAGCGGCCGCGGCCCGAGGCGGTGCCGCCGGCCTCGGAGCCGTCGTCGTCGGCGAAGATGTCCTCGTACTCGTCGCGCCGCCGGCGCAGGCGGCGCACGTTCGGGCGCTCGCGGTAGCGATCCTCGGCCTCGGCCTCGGGCGCCGGGTCCTCGTAGTCGTCGCCGTATTCCTCGGCTAGGCCGAAGTAGACGAGCGCGCGGTGCCAGGAGTCGCGGAAAGCCATTCGTGTAGATGCGTCTTCGCCCGGCGAACCGGATTCCCTGCTAATGCTAGTGATTGACGACCGGCGAACGGGCTCGCTAATGGTACAGATTCGTGCCGATTCGCACGATTGTCGCACCCTCTTCGGCGGCGACGATGTAGTCCTGCGAAGTGCCCATTGATAGGTGCTCGAGACCGCGCGCGTCCGCCAGCTCGCGCAGGGCCGCAAACCAGACGCGGCTGTTGGCAGGATCGGAGGAGAGCGGCGGCATCGTCATCAACCCCGCGACCGGCACGGGCGAGCGCGCGATGAACGGGTCGAGCTCCTCGGGGGCCACCCCTGCCTTGCCGGCCTCGCGAGCGACGTTGACCTCGATGAGGATGCGCAGGTCCGGATGAGCCAACGCGCGATGGCGCTCCAGCTCGCGAAGCGCGGAGTCTGACGCGACGGAATGGATCAGGCGAACGTGGGGCACGATCACGCGAACACGCCTGCTCTGCAGCGCACCGATGAAGTCCCACACGAACAGCTCGCCGTGAGCGGCCACCTTGGCCTGGAGATCCTGAGCGCGGTTCTCGCCGACGAGCTGAACGCCGGCGTCCGACAGGACTGGAAGATCGTCCGCAGCGACGTACTTGGTCGCGGCCAGCACGGCGACCTCGCGACCATCCTGCCTTGCCCGGGCGATCGGCGATCGCTCGACAGCGGCAGCGAGTTCCTCGCGCAGGCGGCTGAGATTCTCCGCGATCCTGTCCGCTCGCAGGCCGGAGATCAGCCCAACCACGCCACGCCCGCCTGGCGGCCCGCGCGCGATCCTTCGCGACGATGGGAGAAGAAGCGCTCATCACAGATCGTGCAGGCCTGAACGTCGGAGACCTCGGCGACGCCTGCTGCGAGCAGCCGGTCGCGGGCGATCGCCCGCAGGTCGATGTTCTGGCCCTCGCGATGAGCATCGCCGAACGCGGCGTGCACCTCGGGGCCGACCTCGTAACAGCACACGCCCGCGCCCGGTCCGATGACCGCGTGAACCCTGGCGGTGCCTCCGACCTCGCGCAGCGCGCGTACCCCCTCCTCGAGCACCCCGGCGGCGAGACCACGCCAGCCGGCGTGCAGCATCGCAACGGCCGCCGCAGAGCCGAGCGCGACAGGAAGGCAATCGGCCGTCAGCACCATCGTGCCGATGCCCGGGAGCGCAGTCGCGTGACCGTCGGCGTCGATCGCCACCGCCTCCCCCCCGGCTCCATCAAGGGAATTCACACGCTGCACCTCGGCGCCATGAACCTGGCGGCTCGCGCACAGCCATTGCAGCCCAAGCTCCTCGCACAGCCGGTCGCGGTTGTCGCGACCGTGCTCGTGGTCCTCTCCGCTGGCAGTCGAGAGGTTGCCGGCGGCTCGAGTGGTGAACAGCGCACGCCCGCCGCTCGGCAGATCACAGGCCAGCGCCCCGTCGATCTCGGTGGGGCTCGGATCGGCTGGGCTCATGGAACCTCCATCGCAGCGCTCAGCTCCGCCTCGCGGCCACCGATCAGCTCACCGTCCAGCTTGCGGTCAAGGGCGAGATCGAGTCGCTGACCGATCTCCGGGCCGGCGGGTATGCCCGCAGCCAGCAGATCGTCTCCGTTGATCTGCAGCTGCACGTGGCGCAACTCTGAGAGCCAGCGGCCCGCGTTCACGGCGGCGTCGGCGTGTCCCTCCTCCTCGGCGAGAGCGCCTGCGAGCGCGACCGCCTCGGGGGTCGCGACGTGAACGGCCGAGCGCAGTTGCGAGGGCGTGCGAGCACTCTGAAGTCCTGCGATCAACAGCGGCGCAGCCGTCGCCGTCCTGATGGCGCGATCGCGCTCTGCCGCAGTGAACTCCATGTCGTCGAGCAGATCGTAGGCCGCGCCCTGAGGATCCTCGTTGGTGCCGGCGATCACTGAGAGCACGAGCGTGCCGAGCAGCAGCAAGCCGGCCGACTCGTCGCGGGGCAACAGCGCGAGAGCACGCCGCGCGAGCGCGGCGGGAAAGCGCAACAGCGGGTCGATCGCGCTCAGGATTCCGAGCTCGCCCATGATCGCCAGCGCGGCCGCCGGGTCGGGCTCGCCGAGCGCCAATCGCAGCTCGCTGCCGATGCGAGCACCGGACACCGTCGCAAGCGCACCCGCGGCCAGCGCCTCAGTGGCAAGCTCGGCGGTGTGCTCCTCGGGTTCGAATCCGAGGCGCGCGAGATAGCGCGCGAGCCGAAGAAGGCGTGTCGGATCGTCCAGGAAGCTCCGGTCGTGCAGCACGCGCAGGCGCGCGGCTGCGAGGTCCTCGAGCGCGTGTGGCACGGCCAGCAGCTCGCCTCTGCGCGCGCCGCCCAGGAGAACAGCGATCGCGTTTACGGTGAAGTCCCGGCGCTGCAGGTCCTGCTCGACGCTGCCGCTGCGCACCTCGGGCAGAGCGCCCGGCTCGGGGTAGGACTCGGTGCGCCGCGAGGCGATGTCGATCCGCCCCTGCGGCCAGCGCAGCAGGGCGGTGCCGAAGCGCTCGTGAATGGCGAGTGAGCCGTTCGCGGCATCGTGCTCCCCGGAGAAGATGCCGAGGCAGACGGCGAGCTCCTGTGCGAACGAGGGTGCATCGGCACCGACCACGACATCGAGCTCGCGAGGTGCGTAGCCGAGCAGCAGGTCGCGTGCGACTCCGCCAACGAGCTCGACATCACCGCGGCGACCGGCAAGCTCGAGCAGCTGCGGGCCGCCCGGAAGCTCGCGCAGACCCTCGAGCACGGTCTCGCCCTGCTGCCTCAGCTCATGCATGTCTCAAGCCTCGCCAAGCCCTCGTTCGACGCCCGCGCTCAGGCAGTCCGCACCGGGATCCCGGCGGCAGCCAGGTGAGCCTTGGCCTCAGCGATCGTGTGGCGCCCGTAGTGAAAGATCGACGCACAAAGCGCCGCGTCTGCGCCCGCACGCAGAGCGTCGGCGAGGTCCTCGAGCTCGCCGGCGCCGCCGGAGGCGATCACGGGCACGCTGACCGCGTCGCAGACAGCCGTGGTGAGCGGGAGATCGTAGCCGCCGTTGGTGCCGTCCCTGTCCATGCTCGTCAGCAGTATCTCGCCGGCTCCGCGCTCGACGGCCTCCTGAGCCCAGGTCACCACGTCGCGGCCGGTGGGAGTCCGCCCGCCGGCGAGGTAGGCCTCCCAGCTGGAGGATCCGTCGGTGTCCGGCTTCGCGCGGGCCTTTGCATCGATCGCGAGCACGACGCATTGGGCGCCGAACACCCCGGCGAGCTCATCGATCAGCTCGGGGCGTTCCAGTGCGGCGGAGTTGACCGACACCTTGTCCGCACCCGCGTCGAGCACGGCCTGCGCGTCTGCGGCTGAGCGGATGCCACCGCCGATCGTGAACGGGACGAACACCTCGTCGGCGGTCCTGCGTGCGAGCTTGGCGATCGTGTCGCGCTTCTCGTGCGTGGCCGTGATGTCGAGGAACACCAGCTCATCGGCGCCCTCACGGTCATAGTGCGCAGCCAGCTCGACGGGATCTCCGGCATCGCGGATATCGACGAATTCGACGCCCTTCACGACACGGCCGCCATCCACGTCAAGGCAGGGGATGACGCGCTTGAAGTGCATGCGCCCACCGTAGCGGCCGATGAGCGATCTGAGGAGGCGCCGCCTCAGGCCTCGAGCGCAGCCTGGGCCTCGCCGACCGTGAAGCGCCCCTCGTAGAGGGCCTTGCCGACAATCACTCCGCCGAGGCTCGCCTCGCGCAGGCTCGCGAGTCCTTCGAGGTCCGCGAGCTTGCCGATACCGCCCGAGTAGGTCATCTCCCCGTGAACCGCCGCGGCAACCTCGCGAACCTCCTCGAGATCCGGCCCTTCGAGCATGCCGTCGCGGTCGACGTTCGTGTACACGAGCTCTCGCACGCCGCTCTCGTGCAGGCGCTCGAGCACGGCGTCGGTCGTGAGCTCGCTGGTCAGCGTCCAGCCGGCGGTCGCGACGCGGCCGCCCCTCACGTCCACCGAAACGAGCACGCGCTCGGGGCCGTGCAGCTCGAGGGCATGGCGCAGTAGATCGGGGTCGGTGAATGCCGCGGTGCCGAGGATCACACGGGCGGCGCCCGCCTCCAGGGCGTCGTCCACGGCGGCTGCCG
>Ga0302235_10002015_pt1 | contig 14883 bp, 12 predicted proteins | sample II_Palsa_N3_3_FD_193577 | JGI IMG/M metagenome (GOLD analysis project Ga0302235, IMG submission 193577) | Peat permafrost microbial communities from Stordalen Mire near Abisko, Sweden - II_Palsa_N3_3 | ecosystem: Environmental > Terrestrial > Soil > Palsa > Peat permafrost | place: Sweden... | reverse complement strand
CCGCGGTCACCACCGCCGCGCACTCAGGGGTCAGATCGGCGGTCATCACCCCGGCGCCGCCGAAGGTGGTCTCCAGCCGCACGGCCCGGTCCTCGAACCGCGGCCCGTCCTCATCCGGAGTGTCCGGGCGGGACCGGGCCTGGATCTCGGCGGCCAGGGCGGCCAGGCCGGGCAGGTCCATTCCCATCTGGGCGGCGCTGACCAGGATCGCGTCGGCGTTGTCCCGGCAGTCCTCGGGAAGCCGGCCGGTCCAGCCGCAGATGGTGCGGGCGTAAGACCGGGAGAGGCCCGCGGTGGCCAGCGCGGCCAGGACGCGGGGGTGGGTCCGGGTCCGGCGGGACCAGCCGGCGTGATCGGCCGCGGTGGCCCTGGTCACCCGGGTCCGGTGGATCAGCCAGGACCGGGGACTGTAGTCCCCGTCCTCGCGGTACCCCTGGCTGGCGGTGAACGCAGCCAGGATCGAGGCCCGCGCCGCGGTTTCCATCGCGTCCAGCCGTTCCAGCGTGATCAGGCACTGGGCCTGCTCGGCGGCCGGCATCTGGGTCGCCTCCGCGGTCGCCAGGTAGCTCATCGCGGAGGTCAGCATCCCCAGTGCCTGGCTGGTGCTGGCGGGCGGCGCGGGCGCGGGCGCGGTCATGGCGGTGCTCACCTCCCCTCCGGGGGAACGCGGGCGGGTGGTCCCCGGGCGGTCTGCCGCCGGGATTTCTTGTCGTCTTCTAGTTCGATTCTAGAGGATAGGTACGACATTTCCGGGGAACGAAACGGCGAACGCCGCCAGATTGCCGGGACGTGCCGGCCAGGGGCGCGGGCCGCGGTGCCGGGTCCGGGCCCAGCCACGCGGCCTCAGCTCATGACCACGTAGACATGTAATTCCCGTGATCAAGGGCTCTGCCACCTGGTCAAACGCGTCGACCAATCGGCCTGGAGGAACTTCGGCTTAACCTGGGCGCCGGTCACCGGATCGATCCGGAAGCCGCCGAACAGCGTTGCGGTGTCCAGCGCGGCGACCTGCGCCCACAGCTGCCCGCGCACTGTCGAGCCTGCCCGCCGGGCACAGTGCGCCGCGATGACCGCGGCCGCGGCCGCCTGCACGCCGGGGTACTCCACCGGCTGATCGGTCACGCCGGCGTACGCGGCCAGGTACGCGTCCTGGGGCGGCCCGAGCTCAGCCTGGGTCCCGCTGCCGGGAACCCACTGCCCGGCACCGTAGATGCCCTCCGGGTCATCCACCTTACCGGCGAACTCGTACACGCCTGCGGCCACGCTGAAGATCCGCGGCGGGTCTGGCAGGCGCCGGGCGCGGTTGACCGTCGCCACGTCGTCCTCGAACGTGCCCGCGGACACCAGCGCCCATGGCCCTTGCGCGCATGACCACACATCATCGCAGCTCAGCCGGCGCGTGTAGACACCGGTCTGGTCGGCGATCTTCTGCGCGCCATCGGCGACCTGCCGCCCGAACGAGCCCCTCCCCGGCACGATCCGCAGCTCCAAGCGCGTCCCGTCGACGACATCGCGGATGAACCGTTCGGCGTACCGGCTCGCGGGCGTCAGCAGCGACACCACATGACCGGGGCAGGCGGCCTGCACGTCATCCCCCGACCCGCCGTGGTTCCATACCAGCCACCCGGCGGCCACGGCCATCTTGCCCGCGGCCCGGGCCAGCTGGGTGGAATACGGGCCAAGCAGCACATCGCACCCGGCCGCCACCTTCGGCAACAAGGCCTGGAGTGTCTCACGATCGCTACGGTCATCCTCGATGACCACCCTCGGCATCCCCGTCCAACTCCGCCCACACCTGCAACGCCCGCGCGGCCTGCGACCCGAACCGCGCATACCGGCCCGACAGCGATAGGCACGCCCCGACCCGCAGCCGGCCGCTACCACGGTCCCGGGCCGCCATCACCATTCAAGCTCACCTCGTAGCGGAATTCGTGCCGGCCTGCCGCCACCGTGTCCTGCACCTCCACCAGGACGTCACCAGTGCCGAACACCCGGACGACCGGGACGCCCTGGGAAAGCAGCAGCGCGGCCGTCTCCTGCGGCGCGGCATCTGGCTGGTCAGGTCATCGAACGAGCGGGCGATCCGGCGGCGCACCGGCCCGGCCGGGTCTTCGATCACCGCGCACCTCGCCCCGGATCCGGGCGGTCCTGCGCGATCTGGGTTCCCTGCGCTAACCCGGCCGGGTAATAGCTGTCGCACAGGGCGACCAGCTCGCCGTCGGCCAGGAACACCTGAACCTCGAGCGCGGAATTCAGGCCTGCCGGCTCACCGTAGGCCGGTCTTTTCAGGTCGGTCGTACGGCCGGCTACCAGCTGTCCCAGTGGGTGAACTTCTGGATCGGCTCACGATACGCGGGCTTGAAATCCTCTCGATGCGGATACGCCACCGGGATCAGCGCAGCCTGCTGCACCTCGGCGTGATTGATGCCCAGGACCGCCGCCACCTCTTCCTCGAACTGGATATGAATCTGCGTCCAGGCTGAGGCCAGTCCGCGCGCCCGCGCCGCGAGCATGAAGCTCCAGGACTGCGGCAGGACAGAGCCCCAGATGCACGCCTGGACCCACAAGGGCATCCCATCCACCCGCGGGGTGATACACGGGATCACCAGCGCGGGAACATCCGCCAGGTGCTCGGCCAGGTAGGCCGCGGAAGAGACGGTAGGGGCCTGCTGGGCCTCGTGGACCGGGTCCTCGAAATGGAGGTTGGCCGCCGAGAAAGGCAGCGGCAGGTAAGCGTCCCACGCCTGCTTGTAGAACCCGGCGACAGCAGCCCGCTTGCCCGGGTCGGTCACCACCACGAAGTGGGGATACAACCCGTTCGAACCAATGGGCGCCTGCATCGCCACCCGCAGGCAGTCCTCGATCAGCTCGCGCGGAACCTCGCGAGTCGTGTCGAGTCCTTTCCGGACGCAGCGAGTGGTACTCAGAACCTGATCGACAGCCGACTGCGTAGGCAGACCTCCTACAGTGACCATCAGATGCACCCCCTTGTCGCGCCGGTATCCGTTGCCGCCCTCCCGGAGCAGACCCGGCGCCCAGCGCTCATGGGGTCCTCCCTTGCCCTGAGATGCCGATGACTGGCAGGGGAACGTTCCTGTGATAATACGACTTCGGCGCCGGTGAGGTAAGGGTCTGCGACCGCTGCTAGGAGATGGAGGACGCCGGTGCCGTGACTTGCTAGCGTCACGTGAGCACGGGTTCTGGCCTATCCGCCGGTAGATCCCGCTATCGATCACTGTGTCGACAGTGAGGCTGAGACGGCCGAGGTCGAGTGCGTCTGCGACTTCGAACCGCGCGGCCAGTCCGCGCTCGGACGCTTTCGCGCGCGCCCGCGCGATCGCGGTCGGCGCCACGTCGATGCCGGTGACATCGGCGCCACGACTGGCTGCCAGCAGCGCGTTCTCGCCGGTGCCGCAGCCAGCGTCGAGAAGGCGCCCGGTCAGGCGGCCCTCGTCAGCGAGCCGGACAAAAGCCGGCTGCGCCCTGCCGATGTCCCACGGGGCCGACGTGTCGGCCGTGTAGCTAGCGTCCCACTCCGGGTGCGCTGGTTCCGTCATGAGTCAGTGCCTCCGCAGAATCGTGGTCCCGGGCCAAGTCTCTCGCGTCACGGCCGCGGCCCGGGCGCCCCCGCTCACTGCCATCCCGGCGGAACCGCACCATCTACCCAAATTTTCAATTAAGCGGATATCGTACGCAAACCACGAACAGCAACCACCACATAGCGTGGGCCGCGTAAACGTCGTGGCCGCGGCGAGGAATCGCCGACTAGGCGTGCCTGATGGGTGGCTGCTGTGGTTATGCACGCGCTCAGATCTTCCAGTTCGGTGTGCCGGGCACCTCGCAGGGCGCTTCGGCGTGGCCTCATCATTCATTCCGTGCACCGCACAACGGGAGCGTCCTGCAAGACCGCCGGCTGGTCCAATAAGCGACACCGGAGCCTGGATGTGACTTACTGTCGAGTCCGGCTGGATGGAGCTCAAGGGCTGCGCTGCGGCTGGCGGCCGCGCCGGGCCCTTGTGTCCTGGAAGGCCTGCGCAGGATGCTATGGCCATGGACGCCATGGACGCCATAGGCAAGCGCAATGTGGAGCTTGTAGCGCAAGTTAAGCCTGAGCAGTGGGATCATCCCACGCCGTGCGCTGACTGGGATGTCAGGACGCTGGTTGACCACCTGATCGTGGGCAGGCACGTGTACCGCGGGCTGCTTGACGGCGTTCCCGCAGCGGAGCTGGGGCCGATACGGGAGCGGCAGAGCAAGGCAATCGGTAATGACCCTGTTGCGGCGTGCGAACGTACCGTGCGATCGATCCGCGAGGCATTCAGCGAACCAGGGGCGCTGGAGCGGACCGTGCACCATCGCATCGGTGACATGCCAGGCAGCGAGCTGCTGGTCCAGCTGGTAGCCGACCTGGTTGTCCACTCGTGGGACCTGGCGACCGCCATCGGCGTGGACCCAGGGCTCGATGAGCAGCTCGTCGAGCTCGCCTACGTGTTCTATGCGCCAAGAATGCAGAAAGAGGTCATGTACGCCTACGGCTGGTTCAGGCCGCCAGCCAAGCCGCTACCCGAAGGCGCCACTCCCCTGGAACGGCTCATCCATCTCGTTGATCAGCCTTCCCGGCCCGCCCGGCAGGCGCGGCCAGGCGGCGCAGCAGGTTCCTGATCTGCCGGGCGGTCTGGCGGGTGCGGGCGGTCGGCGTGGTGCGCTCGACATCGATCAGGGCGGCCCATGCCGTGCGCAGGTGCCCGACCGCGGTCACGAACTGGTATTCCCAGCCCGGGATGGTCTTGCGGGTGCCGTCCCAGCGGCAGGCGTCATGGTGGACGTGCCGCGTCCGGGTGAGCACTCAGCGTCCGGCCGCGGGTACGGGATGGCGTCGATCGCGAACCGCAGCCGCGTCCACCGGGCGCACGCCTCCCGGACCTGGGAGGCCGCCCCGGCGGGCACGCCGGCCAGGGCCCGCTCCAGCAGGCCGTAATCGATCGTGTCGTGCTCGGCGGCCCAGGCGCGGCCTTCGTCCCCGTCGATCAGCCGCGGCAGCGTACCGGCCAGCAGCGCGGCGAGCTTCTCCTCGTCGATCCGCCCGGCAGCCAGTGCGCCGTGACCGCGGCGGAACTCCGGCGCCAGCGACAGCTGAACCAGCGACGTCACCGCGTGATCGGCACACAAGATGGCATCGCACAGCTCGAATAACGCGTCCGGCCGCGCGGCTAGGGACCCGTACAGCCCCGCGCGGAACTCCCGCAGCGCCCCGTACGCCTGATGTCTCGCGATAGCGTCCGCGACCTGCCCGGGGTCCGGCGGCTGCGACGCAATCCCAGCCAGGGACCCCGCCGTCAGGACACCGCGCCTGCCGCCGTCATCCGGGACCGATTGCGGCTGCCCGCCTGACCGTGAGACCGTCTCAAGCACGGCCGTTTCCTTCCGCTACGGATGTCTGGTAACACCCAGCATCAGGGAAACGGCCGTGCTACGCGGGTAAGTGGCACATATGAGTGGACAGTACCGCTATGCGCGGATATGACCTGAATCTAGGTTAGAATTTAGGTTCAATGCCTGGTGCGCATGCTGTCGCGGAGCTTGGCCAGCCCGATCCGGATCCGGCTTTTGACCGTCCCGACCGCGACCCCCAGGATGCCGGCTATTTCGTTGTGGGTGTGGCCGCCGTAGTAGGCAAGCATGATGGCCTCGCGCTGCGGGTCGCTGAGCCGATCCATGGAGGACGTCAGCCGCTCGCGGTCGAGGATGTCCTCCACGGTCTCGCTCACCTGGTCCCAGGAAACCAGGGCGCCGACGTTGCGCCGCTCGCGGTCGGTGTCAGCGGTCGTGGAGCGGACCCGGTCGATGGCGCGGCGGCGGGCAATCGTGAGGGCCCACGAGGCCGCGCTGCCCCGGTCCGGATCGAAACGGCCAGCCGTGCGCCAAATCTCGATGAGAACTTCCTGGGTTACTTCCTCAGCGTGGGCTGGATCCCGGAGGACGGCTAGGGCGGTGCGGTAGACGGGGCCGGACAGGTGCCTGAAGAGCGCGTCGAAGGCGCCGCTCTCGCCGCGCGCCACCGTCACGATCAGGTTGTCCAGCAAGCCCGCGTCTTCAGACTCGCCCGGAATGAAGTAACCATCGTTGCCCTGCGTCACGCCCGGCTATTCGGTCCCATCGGGCACCCGGATTGGTCGGGGGGCGTTGACGTCCGGTGTACCTAGGTGACCAGGAGCTTCAACCCCAGGCTCGCGCCGGGCGGGCAGAAAAAGCCGTCGCGCGCTGATCCGGTCATCCGCGCGCTCCGAATGCTTGGTTAAGTATCGTCGGCGTGGAGGGGAACAACCAAGATGTTTGGTAAGAACTATGTCAGTCAGCTGATCGATCGCAGCGCCGAGAACCCGGCGGACAGGCGCAGGTTCCTGAAGGGAGCTAGCGCGGCGGGCCTGGGACTTGTGGGCGCGGGCCTGCTGGCCGGGCTCGACACCCCTGCGGCGTCCGCCGCCGAAGACGATTATGGCATCTCCGACAGCGCGATCTTGAACTTCGCGCTGAACCTGGAGTACCTGGAGGCGGAGTTCTACTCCTACGCCGTGTACGGGTGGGGCCTGCCGTCCAGCCTGACGTACGGCAAGGGGCAGCGGGGGCCGGTCGAAGGCGGTCACGAGGTCCCGTTCAGGAGCAAGTCGGTCAGGCAGTTCGCCACCGAGATCGCCCGGGACGAGCACGAGCACGTGGCGTTCCTGCGTTCCGCGCTCGGCAGCGCCGCGGTGGCCCGGCCCGAGATCAACATCAACACCAGCTTCACCGCCGCCGCGACCGCGGCCGGGCTGATCAAGCCCGGGGAGACCTTCAACGTCTACGCGAACGAGGACAACTTCCTGCTCGGCGCGTTCATCTTCGAAGACGTCGGCGTGACCGCCTACAAGGGCGCCGCGCCGCTGATCAGCAACAAGACCTACCTCGGCGCGGCCGCGGGCATCCTCGCGGTCGAGGCCTACCACGCGGCGAACATCCGCACCGTGCTGTACGACCGCGGCTTTGCCGCCGCCGCCAACGCGATCTCCGCCGCCCGTGACGCACTGGACGGACCCGGCGACGACCAGGGCATCACCCTGGACGGCCAGGCCAACATCGTCCCCGCCGACTCCAACGGACTCGCCTTCGGCCGCACCCCAGGCCAGGTGCTGAACATCGTCTACCTCACGCCCAAGGTGGCCAACTCCGGCGGGTTCTACCCGCACGGCGTCAACGGCCAGCTCCACACCAGCGCCTGACCGGCGCGCGGCCCGCGCTACCACTGCGAATAGCGCGGGCCACGCGTCCAGCCTGGTCACCGTGCCACGTGACGGTTCAGGAAGGCACGACCGGGCGCGGCGTGCCGCCCGGTGCGCCGCCGACCACTCAGCTGGGTACTCAGCCAGGCCACCGCGCTTGACGGCGGACACGACGTTTACCGGCGGTAAGGGACCGGCCGCCCAGGAACTATTAAGTTCTGAGTACTGCGCCGGCGAGCGGCGGCACGCCGATCATCCGTTTCAGCGCGCTTCCTCTTCGGCGACCTGGCCGGTGCGCTGACGGAATCGCGCATCCCGGGACTGGGCTGCTGAAGAAGCGGTGCCGCGGCACGGTCATGCGCGGTGCAGACCAGGGGACTCTACGGGACCCTGACCTGGGTCATCAGGGATCGGCCCGCGCCTGCCTTGAGGGTGCCGCCCCGGATTTTCGTTGGGCGGCTGGGGTGTTGGGCCGGCGGGCGTTATGCCCGGTCCGGGCGGAGAAGGCGGTGCCGCGGGCTTCAGCACTGGCTGCCGTCGAGGGCGGCGCCCCTGGCCGCCCGGCAGATCGGCCGGGCATCGTCGCGTGAGCGCGTCCAGGGCGCTGGCGTGCGCCTGCACGTCGGCGTCTCCTGCCAGTGCCCGCTGGGCGACGAATCCCAGGATTATCGACTGCAGCAGCTCCGCTATTCCGCCGGGGTCGGCGGCGGGGTCGAACGTCCCGGCCGCCTGCCACCGCCGGACCGTCTCTGCGAACAGCTCGCGCTGCCGGCGGTAGGCGGTGCGGGTGGCCGCCTTGAAGCCGGGGTCGCTCTGGGAGTGGCTCCAGCCGCAAGCTCGGCCGGACCCCGCGCAGCGGGGTCGACACCGCCAACCCCATCACGGTGACGACGAGCGATTTCCGCTCGGTCCCGCCGGACTCGGCGCTCGGGCTGAGCGCCTTTTACAGCCGCTGCACCTGCAGCCACCGCGCCCCGGTCGGCTCGCACGCCACCGCCACCCCTTGGGAGCCGGCTTGTCTCTAGGCGGCGACGAGGCCGGCCACGTATGCGCGTACCCGCTGCGCCCCTGGCTGCCCGATGTGCAGCCGGGCACGGATCGCGCGCACCGAGGGCACCCTGCCCGGCCGCGACCTCACCAGCGAACGCCTCTGCGGCCCGCGCTTGCAGCGGATCATCGTCAGGAGCGCCATAAGACGCCCCGCGTACGTCCGCGCCTGTCGGTCCCTGGGCGGAGCGGATGATCATCATGAGCAGCTCATAGGAGCCGACCAGCGCGACCGCCGGCCACGCGGCCACTGTGGCACCCGTCAGGCCATGGCCCAGGCCGTGCGCCACGTTGGCCGCGAGCGTCGCCGCGATCCCGAGCCCCAGCAGCCAGCCGGCCAGGGCAGGAACAGATACTTTCCGCCGCGCCGAGTCGAGCATCACCATCGAACTGGCGTAGATCAGCCCGTCCACCGACCACCAAGAACAAAGTCCTGGCCAGGACGATCGAACCAGTATGCGCAATTGGTAGGCCTCGGTCTCGGACACATACGCCTCGTCCTGATCTGCGGCTTCGCGAACCGCGCTCTGAAGCTCGTGACAAAGCTCCAGGTCAGGCACGGGGGTTCAACTCCCTCTCGGAGGGTTCCGGTTAACCAATAGCCCGCGCCACTGGCGATCGTGACAGTCAGCGCCCCACCGTGAACCTGAGTTCACCCGGTACTCGGCCAAGTCATCGTCCTGCACGAGGAGCAGATCCGTTCCGGTGAAGGCGATCGGCGTCCCACCGGCGCCGTGGCGCCAGGGAAGCCGCCGCCATAGGTGCCGACCGCGTTCCACTGCAGGGCGAACCGGTCACCCTGGAGGATCGGCCCGACTTCGATGGTGAAGTTCAGATCCGGGATCGCGGCCCGTGCCTGGCTCATCCAGCCGATGATCCTGTCTGGGCCGACGGCGCCACCACAGCCCGTTCAAAGGATCGACAGAGCTGGCCGAGGAATATGTGACGGTCGTCACATCCTATCCACCTGACACATCGCTGCAGGTCAGCGGCCCTTTGAAGACGTCTGGAATTCAACCTGCGCATGAACGCAAAAAACCTTGCCTGGCCGGCAATCTGCGGTAGCAATAGCCGCGAATACCGGCAATAGCGCCGAGGATGCCGCTAAAGGGCATATCGATGCCGCAGCAGTCCTATCGTTAGGAAAGCCATAATGAGGCCAAAGCTGGTGGCAGTGGCGCTCACGGGAGGAATCCTCGTGCTTGGCGCGGGCAGCGCGGTGGCGGCATCGCTGCCGTCGTGGACGACGCACGCCGCAGGAACGACGGCGCAGGCGGCCGGCTCGCGGGACGTCAGCGCCGCGCCGGTCACGCCGTCGTCATCGCCCTCCGCACCGTCGAGCATAGCGCCGTCACGTGCTCAGACATCGACGTCAGAGACGGCCCCCGCCTCCGCGCGGGCCGACATGCCCCATGCCGCAGGCACTATCACCTACACCGTCAAGGCAGGCGACACGCTGTCGGGAATCGCGGAGTGGTTCAGCTTGCACGGGTACGGGGCGCTGTACACCGCCAACATGTCGGTCATCGGTTCCAACCCGAACCTGATCCTCCCGGGCGAGCGCATCACGATCAGCCACGGCGTGATGAAGCTGAGTGGCACCCGCAAATAGCCCGGCCCTCGGCGCCCGGCAACGGCGTGCCATCCCCTTTTCGGAAGAGCCCTATGAGTCTTAAAAGCGCCGTACCTATCGTGTCCACTGACCCTCCCGGACCCGCGTTGGTCCTCATCGTCGGCGACCTTGCCGCCGCCCGTCAGATCGCGCCCCGCCTGCAGAGTGCCGGCGTGACCACTATCTCCGCCGCCAGCGGTCGTGACGCCTTGGAGCAGGTCACCGACCTCGCGCCCGACCTGGTGGTGGTCGGAAAGGGTGAGACCCACGAGCCGGTGGTCGGCGATGTGATCCGCCAGCTACGCGCCCGGCCCGGGAAACGCCCACGGCTCGTCGTGATCGGCCACCCGGGCCTCGACGGGAACGCCGCCCATGGGAGCGACGATGGCCAGGCTCAGGTTGGGGAGGATTACCTTCCCGCCGACGTAGGCATGGCGGAGCTCCTCAATCATATCCGCGCGAAGCTCAACCAGCCGCCGGCGCCGGCTGTTGCCTCACGGCGCCGCGGGGTGCCGCAGCAGCGTCTGGGCGAGGAGATGGACCGGGAGCTACAGCGCGCCAAGCTGACCCCGCGCCCGGGGATGCTGGCCGCGGTCAGCGTGGCTGAGCTCGGGCGGCTTCACCAGCAGCTGGGAACTCAGGCCGAGCAAACGGTCGTCGCCGCGTTCGAGGAGATTTTCGCCCAGGACGCCCAGGTCCTCGAGCAGCACAGCGCCCATCCCGGCGGCGGGTTCTGGTTGCTAATGCCCGAAACCGATCTGGCGGCCGCGCGCGGCCGCCTCGAGAGGCTGGCCCGGCGGGTGGCCAGCACCGTCCTGGACGTGGGCGGGGAGCAGGTGCGGATGACCCCGGTCATCGGCTACACCTCCTTCTCGCGCGCCGCTTCCGGGCGTGAGCTGCGCGATCAAGCCAACATGGCGTTGGAAGAAGCGCGCCTGCATCTCGACCTGCTACCGGTCGGATTCTCACCTGCCCTGGCCTCCGCCGCCCCCGTGGTCAGACGGGACCGGCTGCTGCGGCTCATCGAGCGGATGCGCTCCCCGCTTCAGGTCGCCTTCACCACGGCGTTGCTGCTCAGCCTGCCATTCATCATCTACGTGATGAACTGGTACGCCGGTTTTGACCTGACCACGGTGACCTACCCCTTGATGGCGGCCGCCTTGGCGATCACGGCCGGCGCCATCTGGGCCGAAAGCCTGCGGGCAGTGGGGACGGTTGTTCTGCCGGCCGAGCCGGGCGGTGCGTACCCTCCTGCGACTGCCATAGTCGCTGCCTACCTGCCCAATGAGGCGGCCACCATCATGGATACGGTCACGCACCTCCTGCAACAGGATTACCCAGGGGATTTCCAGGTGATCCTGGCGTACAACTCTCCCCGGCACCTGCCCATCGAAGACACCCTACGGGAGCTGGCCGGCGCTGATTCCCGGCTGCTGCTGCTCCGGGTCAAGACCAGCACCTCTAAAGCCCAGAACGTGAACGCCGCGCTGGCGCACGTGCGGGGAGAGTTCGTCGGGGTCTTCGACGCTGATCATCACCCGGAGCAGGGCTCCTTCTCGCGGGCGTGGCGGTGGCTGGCCGACGGTCACGACGTGGTGCAAGGTCACTGCGTGGTGCGCAACGGGGAAGCGTCGTGGCTGGCGCGCCTGATCGCCGTGGAGTTCGAGACCATCTATGCCGTGAGCCATCCCGGCCGGGCCCGGCTGTACGGTTTCGCGATCTTCGGTGGTTCCAACGGCTACTGGCGGCGCGATGTCCTGCGGCAGATCAGGCTGCAGCGGTCGATGCTCACCGAGGACATCGACTCGTCCATGCGAAGCCTGCGGGACGGGTTCAAGATCGTCTCTGACCCGGGCCTGATCTCGACTGAGCTCGCCCCCACCACGCTGAGCGCTCTGTGGGGCCAGCGGATGCGCTGGGCGCAGGGCTGGACGCAGAACTCCAGGCGGCACCTCCGGCCTGCCCTGACCTCGAACCGGCTGAGCGGACGGCAGAAGGCCGGCGCTGGGTTCATCCTCGGCTGGGCGCAGGTGGTGCCCTGGGTCAGCATCCAGATCGTTCCCATTCTCGGGTTCAACGCCTGGCGTGACCACGGCCTCGCGCATCTCGACTGGCTCGTACCGGTGTTCGTGCTGCTCGCCATCTTCACCCTGACCGTGGGAACCGCCCAGGCGATCTTCGCCTATGTGCTCGGCGACGCCCGGATTCGCCGCCACCGCAGCTGGTTCGTGCTCTACGCGATCAACTCGATGCTGTGGTTCGGTGAACTCAAGAATGTCATCGCCCGGGCCGCCCAGCTCAAAGAGCTCACTGGTGACCGGGTGTGGCGAATCACGCCGCGTACCGCGGCCGTACCCGGTGCGGCTGCTCAGGGCAGCCTCGACGCCAGCTACGCTGACTCCTCCGGACCGCCGGCCTATCCGAGCGCCTGGGGGGAATAGTGCCGGCGGGAGGTCCGCTCCACCCGCCGCGCCCGCCGGTTCCCGCCGCCATGGGATCGGCCGTGGCTCCCGTCAGCGCCCAGCCAGCCGCCGGACCCGCCGAACGCTACCGAGAACTCGATGGCCACCGGGGTATCGCTGCCGTGGCCATCGTGATATTCCACGTCTACCAGTTCTGCAACGTAGCTCACTTTCTGTATCTGGGGACACCTGCGTACACAGTGCTGAACTCACTCGACGCGATGGTGCCCTGGTTCTTCGTGATCAGTGCCTTCCTCCTGTTCGAGCCGGTCGCCCGGTCAGTCATCGAGAGCCGGCCGCCGATCTCCGGCCGGGGCTTCCTGATCCGCCGGGCCATCCGCATTCTCCCCGTGTACTACGTCGCGGTGGTGGTGGTCTGGTTCTCCCGCCAGCAGGGGTTGCCGGGCGACTGGCGCGACCTCGTCGAACACCTGACCTTCACTCAGGTCTTCGACGGCAAGCGCATCTTCTACACCATCGGGCCGGCCTGGTCGCTCTCGGTCGAGGTGTTCTTCTACCTGGCCCTGCTGATCCTCGCCCTCGGTCTGCCTCGTGCCTGCCGGCGCCTGGCCAGCCGGAAACAGCGCATCGCCGTGCTGGCCGGCAGCACCGCCGTGCTCGCCGCGGTTTCCCTCGGCTGGAAGGCATGGTCGTTCTGGGTCGAACACCGGCCGACCACCGGATCGTTCACCACCTGGTTCGGCCCCATGGCCAGCCTCGACGCCTTCGCCGTCGGCATGGCCGTCGCCATCATCGCCGCAGCCTATGCCGACCATCGGCCCCTCGGCTCGCGGGCCCGGCTGACGCTGCGCCTGGCCGCCCTCACCATCTTGTCCGTGGCGTTCGCCATCCGGCAGGCTAACGCCTGGTCCGGGGTGTACTTCAGCACACTGTGCGCGGCCGGTTTCGGCTGCCTGGTCGCCGCCGCAACGCTCGGACCGCTCCAAGACCGCTGGGGGCGAGCGTTGAGCTGCAGGCCGCTGCTATGGCTGGGCGCTATCTCCTACAGCATCTACCTGTGGCATGAACCGGTACTGCTGGCCCTGGCGGGATGGCACGGCCTGGTCCGCCAGGCCCCCGGCGACTTCCTTCGCGACACCGCCATTGTCCTGGTCGTCTCGGTGCTGGCCGGCTGGCTGAGCTATTCGCTCATCGAGCGTCCTACCAGCCAGCTTGGCAGAGTATTCGGACGCGATGGGCACTTGATCCGGCCGGACATCGTGGCCGGCGACGATCACATCGAGTGGGAAAGCTTCCGCAGCGGCAACCCCTTCTGAGCCTCCAGCTGGCCACTCATCTGGCCTGCCCGTGTGCATCTGCAGATACCGCGACGGCTGCGGCACGGTTCCCGGGTCCGGCCAGCTCGATGTTTCGTCGTTTATGTGGTGGCGCAGCGGGGCTGGCTCGGAGCGGAGGGTGCTGTCTCGGCCAGCCGGTTTTGAAGGAAGCGCTGTTCGGGTTCGGTCTGGGTGAGGTCGAGCGCGCGGCGGTACGCGTGGCGGGCCTCGCTGGGCCGGCCGGCGCGACGCAGGAGGCTGGCGCGGGTGGAGTGGAAGTACCGGTAGTGGTCGAGGTCGAGGCGGTCGAGGATGGCCAGGCCGGCTTCGGGCCCGTCGGTCTCGGCTACGGCGATGGCCCGGTTCATCTCGACGATCGGGGAGCCGGTCTGCCGGGCGAGCGTCTGGTACAGGGCGGCGATCTGCGGCCAGTCGCGGGGCTGGTAGAGGTGCAGGTCCGCGATGGCCGCCTGGACCAGGTAGGGCCCGGTGCGCTGTCGTGTCATGGCCCGCTGCAGCAGCGCTCGGCCCTGGTCGATCTGGGGCGTGTCCCACAGGGTACGGTCCTGGTCGTCGAGGGGGACGACCTGCCCGTCGCGCAGGCGGGCCGCTGTGCGGGCGTCGTGCAGCAGCATCAGTGCCAGCAGCGCGAGTACTTCCGGCTCATCCGGCATGAGGCCGGCCAGGGCCCGGCCGAGGTGGATCGCTTCCGCGGCGAGGTCGACCCGGCCGCCGCCCCAGCCCTGGTTGAAGATCAGGTAGACCACGGCGAGGACGGCGGCTAGCCGGCCGGGTAGCTGGTGATCGGGCGGCACGGCGAACGGGATGCCCGCGTCGCGGATCTTGTGCTTGGCCCTGGTCAGTCGCTTGCTCGTGGTCTCGAACGGGACGAGGAACGCCAGCGCGATCTCCTCGGTGGACAGGCCGCCGAGGGTGCGCAGGGTGAGCGCCACCTGCGCCTCGAGGGCGAGCGCCGGGTGGCAGCAGGTGAAGATCAGCTCCAGCCGCTCGTCCGGGATGGTGGCGGCGTCGTCCATGAGGGCCTCCGGTGGCTGTGGCCCGGCTTCCAGGTCGCGGGCGAGCAGCGTCGTCTTCGCGGCCAGGACCTGCTGGCGGCGCAGCTGGTCGATGGCGCGGTTGCGTGCGGTCGTGATCAGCCAGCCGGCGGGGTTGGCCGGTTCCCCGTCGCGTGGCCAGCGTTCGGCGGCGATGGCGAACGCTTCGGCGGC
>Ga0302235_10002012_pt1 | contig 14891 bp, 28 predicted proteins | sample II_Palsa_N3_3_FD_193577 | JGI IMG/M metagenome (GOLD analysis project Ga0302235, IMG submission 193577) | Peat permafrost microbial communities from Stordalen Mire near Abisko, Sweden - II_Palsa_N3_3 | ecosystem: Environmental > Terrestrial > Soil > Palsa > Peat permafrost | place: Sweden... | reverse complement strand
CTGGCCGTCGAGGCCAAGCTCACCAAGGAACATCATCTGGGCCAGGCCGGCCGCCGTGAGCACACCGGCGGCCGCCAGCAAAGCGATCGCGATGGCCAGGGCGAATGACGATTTAGGCCACCTTTAAGGTATTATGCGACCCTCAGCGCGGGGAAGGCGATGCTCGAATTAGGCACACACAGCCGGAGTTGGTCATCGCAGTGCCGCCGCCGCTTCGGCGATCAGCCGCCGCGCCTCTTCCCCGGTGGCCGCCTCGGCGGCCAGGCCGTCCGCGTATCGGTGGTACAGGGTGGCGTCGTCCCCTCGCAGCGTCCGCTCGTTGCCGGGCGTCTCTTCCACCACCACGTCATCGGCGACGAGGATGGCCACGGCCGGGACGACCTCGAGCTCCATACCCGGCGGAATGATGCCGATGGTGACGTTCGGCATGTAGGAAGCGGTCAGCAGGCGGTCCAGCTGGCCGGCCATCACCGGGGCTGGGCAGGGCCGGTACGCCAGTGCCGCCGCGGAGAAGTAGAACTCGAACGTCTTGCTCTGGTCGTACAGCGCTTCCTGGCGGCGCATCCGGACGTCGACCACGTCCTCGATGCCACTGGCGTCCGTCTGGTTGAGCTGGTGGGCGCGCAGCAGCTGGGCTCGCGCGTAGTCGCGGGTCTGGAGCAGGCCGGGCACGACGAGCACCTGGCAGTTGCGGATCCGGGTCGCGCTGCGCACCAGGGTGTCGTATTGGGCCTGGACGGTCGCGCCTTCCTGGAGCCGCTTACGCCACCGGCGGTCAATGACCTCGCCTTCTTCGACCAGGGCGAGCAGTTCGTCGGCGACGGTGGGGTTTGTGGCTCTGGTCCAGGCGCGGACCTCGGGCACGGTTGGGAGCCGGAAGCCGGATTCGATGCGGGAAATCTTGGCCTGGCTGGTGCCCATGGCCCTAGCGAGTTGTGTTTGATCCAGGCCAGCGGCCCTGCGGAGGGTCCGGAGACGGTCCGCGAGACCGCCAGACTGGGCAAGCCATTCGTTGATCGGCTGCACGGTGGCAGGTTTCCGTTCGTTCAGGCGGCGGTTACGTGCCCCGCCGGGTGTGCGTGGCTGACTGCCAGGTCACGCCAGGCACGATGCCGGGCAACTTCGCCCGGGTCAGTGACGAGGGTGCGTTTGGCCACCTCGTCGGCGTCGTTGAATTCCATGATGATCAGCTGCCTGTCGTCCAGCAGCCACCAGTCGTATCCGAAGGGAATGCCGATGTCGCGGGCGACCTCGCGCGGCAGCCATTGGATGTCCTCACCGGCTTGGACGTACTCGGCGGCGGCGGACAGTTCCCAGCGCTGGTAGTCGGTGGGCGGGTCGTCGAGCACCCGGACGCGGGCGATGGTCTTGCCCGCCGCGGTGAGGCTGGCGATCTGATCCAGCCACGCGGCCCACCAGGGGGCCTCGCTCGGCGGCCGGGGGTTGCCGGCCCGGAACCGCGCGAAGTCCTCCCGCTCATAGGGGATGTTGTAGCCGCGCCGGGCCTCCCAGCGGAAAGCGTCGTTGAACGACGCCAGCAGGCGACCCTGCTCCGCTTGGTCGATGACCCGGCCGTTCATCCGATCAGGCCCTCCTCCTGCATCGCCTTGAGCAGACGGTCCGGGATGAACGTGGCACGCTCCCCCGGCCCGCGGTGCTCGAGTACGGCCTCGGTGGATTCGCCGACTGGGGTGCCGTTGACGATCCAGCCGCCGGGTACCCGGCTGAACGACGCACAGTCCCCCGCCGCGCTGGACGGGTCCTTGCGCACGAACTGCACGTCGCCGGGGTCGAAGTCGATCGGCTGGACGGGTGGCTTGGTAGCCATGGGCTGGACTTCCTTCCGTTGGCGCTACTGCCTCACCCCTGAATATTCACGCATGAGCCCCGCCGCCGTCCAGCCGGGCGGGCGGCGGGGGCATCCTGCGTGACCTGGCGCCGCCAGTCTAAATCTCTCATTGAATACGATTGCATATTCACGACGTGAGTCGTACGTTCTGAATATGCCCAACCGACCCAACGCCACCGAGCCGCCCGAGCGGCCCAATGAGTCGTGGGATGTCACGCCCCAGATGGCGAGGCGGATCTACAAGGCGCTTACCGGTGTCCCGCTCTCGCCCAGCACGCTGGACCGCCTAGCGGCGGCTGGACGGCTCTCCTTCAAACGGTCGCCTGGCGGTCATCGCCGGTACCGCGAGCCGGAGGTCCGGGCTCTCGCTGAAGCCCCCGCAGACGCCGGGGCGATGGCCTGATGGCCCGCACCCGTACACAGCAAAGCGGCCCGTGGCGCTGGAATCGCCCCGGACCGCTGAAAGCCATGCCCTCCCGCGAGAAAGGACGAAGCTCATGGCCAAGGTAACAGACTCGCTGCCGCCTGAGACCATGCCCGAGGCCGCGATACAGGATCGCGATGCAGTAATCGCCGGGGCCACCCGCATCTTCCGCGAGGTCGGCGTCACGGCAGGCGACCTGCGTCACTGGGTTCCCTGGTGCCCGGCACTCGCCACGCTGGCCAACGCTCTGGACGCGGGGGCGGGTACGCCATGACGAGCACTACTGCCGTCACGCCGCCGACCGCCGGCCTCGTTGCCAAGGCCGGCGAAGTTGATGGCACCGTCCAGACCAGCGAGCAAGACGACGGGTGGCTTGAGGTCGCCCGCATCCTCTGGGAAGGGGGCCAGGGCGCTGAGGACGTGCGCGAGATCCTGCAGTGGGCGAGCAGCCGGGCGCCGCGAGAGGCGGAGAAGCTGGCTCCGCTCCTCCCGGCGATGGAGACCTGGGAAGCCGCGGCAGGTGCCCGGTGACCGCCCCGGCAACAGAGACGCGCTCGCTGCATGACATCTGCGAGGATGCCCGCCGCGCCAACTGCGGGCAGTGCTGGCAGGTCCCGGGCCTGCCGTGCACCACGTCCACCATCACTGGCTGGGACGGCTACCACGTCGCCCGGTTCGGCCGTGCGATGCGCCGAGGCCTGATCTCGGGCGACGACCTGATGATCGCGCTCCGGACCGCCGGTGTGTTTACGAGCGCCACCCTCATCTACGACGTCATACCGGGCGCGGGAGGTGCGCGATGACCGGGAAAAGGCCGATCACGTACGACGAGGCCACCCACGGCAACCTCCCCGGCCAGGAGGACCGCTACCGCGAGCTGGCCCAGCGCGACGCGCTGGCCAAGGCCATCGCGATCAAGAAGACCCGGGGCGACTATCAGCCCGGCGGGCATGTCAGCGAGGAGAACTTCCCGCCGCTGACCGTCGCCGAGCACCTGGAGATGATCGCGCTCGGCGAGCGGATCGCCCGCTACTACGCACATCCGAGCCAGGTAGACGTGGCCGTCAAGGCCGGGGCGACCTGGGCCCAGATTGCCGCCGCACGTGGCACCGATGAGGCGGCCGTGCGGCAGCAGTACCGGGAATGGGCAGAGGGCCAGCACAAGTACGCGGGCATGGGTGATGAGGAGTACGCCGGCGCGATCGCGCGTGCCAGCGCCGGCGAGGACGGCACCCCGGGCGGTGCACGGTGACCGGCCCCCACGGCCTGGACGACGCCGCGGCCGGGCTCGAAGAGCTGGCCGGGCTGATCAATTTCCGCGTCGGCGCCTGGCAGGACTTCGGTTACGCGGAGCCCCCCACGCCAGAGTGCGCGACGATCCCGCCATTGGGGCAGCGCAGCGCCAAGGCGATCAAGGCTGGGCACGAGGCGATCAAGGACATTGACCGGCTGATTGCCCGGCTTCACCAGGTCCGCGCCCTGCTGGTGAGCGAGCTTCGCCAGGACGAGGACGTGCGCACTGCGCGCATCGACAAGATGCTCGGCGGCGAGTCATGACCGGCCCGGAGCACTACCAGTACGCGGAGAAGCTACTCGACGACGCCGGGGATGACGAGCTGGGCAGCGACGCCGAGCGCTACCACGTCGCCAAGGCACAGGCGCACGCCACGCTCGCGCTCGCCGCCGCCACCGGGCTGAACGACGCCGAATCTGGCATGCCGCCCGGTGACTGGGCCGCATGGCGTGACGCTGCCGCGGTGACGTCGTGACCGCCCCGGACGGGAGCCGCGCCGTCCGGCACGCTGCCGCCCTGCAGGTCGCGCTGTCGGCCGCCGCGAAGGCGTGCGCGTGCTACACGAAGGGCCTCACCCGGCTCGGTGACGAGGCCCTGCTGTCGGCAAGCGAGCTGGTCACGGTGGCTTTCGACGGTGGCGCCCCGGAGGCCATGGCCCTGTCCATCCTGCTGGACGCGGTGGAGTCAATTGGTGACGGCGCCAGGTTCGAGGCCATCGTGAGCCAGCTGAACGGGAGTGAGCGATGAACATCAACGTCAGCCAGTCAGTCGGCCTGACGCCGGACAGCATCACGTCCCACGTCTACGGCAACGGTGAGGCCTACCTGCAACTGGGCACGGACAGCACCATCGGCCAGTCGATCATGATCTGGGCCGGCAAGGACGGGGCAGACCTCGGCGAGGACGCCCGGGCGCTGCGCAAGCTCGCTGAGGTCGCCTCCGAGCTCGCGGCCGGGTTGGAGCCCCGGGCCGGAGGTGCTTCGTGAGCGCCGTCATGGAGCTGGCCTGGCCCGACCTTGGGCCCGGCTACGAGTGGTATCGCGAGGCGGCGCTCGCTGAGGCCGAAGAACCACCGGCCATCCTGCCGGCGCCCGTACTCACCATCCTGGCCGTCCAGCGGCCGGTGCGGTGCAGGCGGTGCCGGTACCTCAAGACCTGGTGCTGCTGCCCGGGAGGTGTCCGGTGAAGATCCGGCAGCGAGAAGAGGGGACCTTGCCTTTGCCTGTCCCCATCGCCACCGAAGACATCGAGGCCTTGTCCCGGCGGGTCGCGGCGCTGGAGACGCTGGTCGGGTGCCTGTTGTGGGTCATGGCCAAGGGTGAGCGGAGGAGCGTATGAGCGACAACGACCACTGGCACTATGCCAGCGATATCCATGGCGGCGCTGAGCAGCACCACCGGCATTACGACCTGGAGAACGGCGACGAGGCCGCGCAGCGGGACATCCGGCGCCTTCAGGAGGACGTGCGCGAGCTGCGTTCGCTGCTGGACAACGCGCTTGACCGCATCGGCGAGCGCCAGGCCGATGTGCAGCCGGACGACGACCCGGAGCCGGAAGCGTACGACCCCGGCCCGGAGGTCGACGACGAGGGCGGCACGTCCGAACACCGGTATCTGGTCACCCCGGAGGAGCCGTGGTGACCGGCCAGTGCTGCGCGTGGCCCGGCTGCAAGGTGACCGCCAAGCGCGGGCAGCTCATGTGTCCCCGGGATTGGTACAGGGTGCCCAAGCGCCTGCGGGATGCGATCTGGCTGCACTACGTGCCGGGGCAGACCGCGGTGACGTGCTCGCCGGAGTACCGGGATGCGCTGCATGAGGTGCTCGTCTACGCGCGGCGGGTCAACACGGAGGCCGCGGAGGCCGCCGGGCGTGAGACGGACGTCTATTGCGAGCCATGCGGCGTCTGGCACAAGCCGCCCGCGTGCAATGCGGGGCTCCGTTGACCGGCCAGTGCTGCACGTGGCCCGGCTGTGAGGCGACCGCCAAGCAGCTCCTGTGCGGGAAGCACCGGGCCAGGCTGTCGAAGCGGCTGCGGGATTCCGTGCCTGCTACCGCGTCGATGCTGCCGGAGAGCGTGCTGGCGTTCATCCGCCAGGCGGTCGCCGATGAGGAGGCCGCCGCGCAGCGTGAGGCGGACCTGCGGCGCCGGCAGGAGGTGCTGTTCTGATGATCACTGCCCGCAAGATCGCTCTTGCCTCAATCGCGTTGATTGCCGCCATCCCGCGCGCAAGCCGCTGGGCTGCGCGCAAGATGGCGCCCGGCGCCCATCCCGCGCCGCGACAGCACCCGGGCATTCTGCGTGCTCCCCGCGTGGCCGCCCTCGCGGCTATCGCCGTCCTGGTCGCCGCGGCGTCGCTGGTGAGCTTCGCCGAGTCTTACCGGGGCCTGTACGACTGGGCCCGCGAGCATGGCCTGTCCGGCATCTGGGCAGCCGTGTGGCCGCTGCAGATTGACACGTTTATCGCGGTCGGCGAGCTGGCGCTGTTCGTCGCCCTCGTCGACGCCTGGAAGCGGCGGTCCCGGATCGCCGCCTGGACGGTCACCCTGGCCGGCCTGATTGTGTCGGTTGGGGGCAACGTCGGCCATGTCCACGGCCACCAGCTCGCCGACCGGGTGACGGCCGCTGTCCCGCCGCTGGCCGCCGCGGCGGCGCTGGCGGTCGGGCTCGGCGTCCTCAAGCGCGTCGTCGAGCACCACCATCAGGCCGCCGGGACGGCAGAGCCTGACGTCCCTGCAAAGCCTGACGTTCCGGCCCCTGACGCACTTCCGGCGGCCGTCCCCACCGACGCCCAGAGTGCGGCGCTCATCGCGCTGCGCGCCACCCTGGCCGCCGGCAATCCATTGTCTGGACGGCAGCTCGAATCGCGGTTTGGGCTGAGCCGGGCGGAGGTCGCAAAGGTGCGCGAGATGGCCAGCGCGGAGATGAACGGGCACGCGCCGGAAACGGCAAGCAGCGAGGACAACTAAAGAAGCATCCCCGGCCCGACGGCATCTTTCCAGGGAGGACGTCGGGCCGGGGAACCGACTAGGCCGAAAGGACGGGCCTGCCTTGGTTTACCGTAGCCGCCGGCGTCAACGCGTCAACGCCAAGTTCGTGGCGTCCGCTGTTGTCGCGGGTCTGCTGCTGGCCGCTTCCCACAGTCACACCTTGACCGGCGCTGCGGCCAGCACGGCACCGTCCCCGGCCGCCGCAACGGCGGTCGCCTACGCCCGCGCCCAGCTCGGCAAGCCCTACGTGTACGGGGCGACTGGCCCGGACGCGTTCGATTGCAGCGGGCTTGTGATGGCGGCCTGGCAGGCGGCTGGGGTCTCCATCCCGCGGACCAGTGAGCAGCAATGGGACGACCTGCCGCACGTCAGCTCACCGCAGCCGGGTGACCTGATCTTCTACACCGGCAGCCCGATCGACCCGCCGCCTGGTCACGTCACGATGTATCTCGGCGGCGGGCAGATGATCGAGGCGTACGGGACTGGTGTCCCGGTCCGGGTCACCTCCGTCCGGTCTGGTGTCTGGGGTTACGCCGACCCGGGCGGCACGTCGTGAGGCGCGGCCTGGTGGCGGGAACCGTCGTGTCGGTCATCGTGGTGGGGGCCTGGTCGCTCCTGGCCGATGCCACGATGGGGCCGGTCCCGCCGCTGCACCTGAGCATGCATCATCCGCTGGCGTCGTATCTGGCGCTGGCTTCCGCGCCAACCGGGAACGGCCTCGAGCTGTTCGCCGTGGTGGCGTTCATCTACACGCTGTGCCTGTTCCTGGTCGGCTGGCGTCGCGCCCGGCGGGGGGCCCCCGGTGCGTAGGCGCAGGGACAACCGGAAGTTCGTCGCGACCGCGGTCGCGGCCGGCGTGCTGCTGGCCGCCGCCCATGGGCACACGCCACCGGCGGCGGTTACCGCGAGCACCGTCAGCCCGTCCGGGAACAGCTATACGCCGTCGTCATGGGCGGGCGCCCTGCTGTCCGCCGGCGGCTGGCCGCAGACCTCCTGCAACCTGGCCGCGGTCACCGCCTGGGAACAGGCCGAGGGCGGCAACTGGCACAACGGCGCGGCTTTCAATCCCTTGGACACCACGCAGCCTGAGCCGGGCAGCTGGGGGATCAACAGCGTCAACGCGCAGGCCTACCCGTCGTGGCGGGCCGGTTTCACCGCCACCCTGACCACCCTCGGCAACGGGAATTACGGGCCGATCCTGGCCGCCCTGCGGTCCGGTGGCAGCGCTCAGGCGGTCGCTGACGCGGTCGCCGCTTCCCCCTGGGGGACCTCTGCATTCCAGGCCAGTTGCTGAACTACCCGAAAGGACCCCTATCCCCGTGAGCAAGCCCGAAATCATCGCCGTGATCATCGTCGCGGCAACGCTGTTCCTGCTGGTCAAGTACACCGCAGTCGCGGCCTGGCACGTGCTGGTCATTCTCATCGCCGGACTCGTCCTCGCGGCCTACGTGCCGCAGCTGCCCGGCCTGATTTCCACGTTCACCGGCTGGCTGTCGGCGCAGGCCACCGACCTGACCAGCCATCACTGACCCCCCGGGGCGCATCAACGCGTCCCGGGCCCGTCCAGGAGAAGGAGAACACCCGCTTATGAGGCTCACTGACTTGTTCCGGCGGCGGCGTCCTAGCCGCCGGATGGCCCGGCGGCAGGTCGCCGCGATCCGGGCTAAGACCGCTGCCGCCCGGCAGCAGGTCAGCGACACGGACGCGCTGCTCGCGCGCCGGGAAAGGGGCACGAAATGAGAGGACGTTTGCTCGGGTCGCTCACGCTCGGCGCGATAGTTGCCGTCGTCGTCGTCATCTACGACGACCAGGCGAATCATGCCGCGCTGGTGGCGTCAGCGGCCCGGAACCATTCGACGGTGATGGCGAGCCTGGTGTCCGGGTTCACTGCGATCACCTTGGTGGTGGCCCTGATCGTGTTCGTGGCCGCGACGTTGCGGGCACGTCGCCGCAGGGGCCGCGCTGAGCGGGCGTGGCAGCCCGGCCCGGCCCGGCGCCGCAGCCGCGCGGGCGCAGGCTGGTAGCCGGTCATGGCGACCGCTACGCCATCCAAGGCGACGGACAGCAGCGCCCCGGCCAAGGTCCCGCCGCTCGGCCGGGTCATGACCTGGATCGGCCTGGCGGCCGGCACCGCGATCACGGTCCTGGCGGTGCTGCACGGCATCCGGATCCCGGGGCTGCAGGTGGTGCTGTCGGTCCTGGTCACCTGGTTGCTGCTGATCGTCCTGGCGGTCACGGTGGCCGAGCTGGCCCGCCGTCATCACCGGGCCGCTGCCCGGCACGCGTGGCGGCACAGCAAGCGGGGCGCCCGGTTCGCCCGCCATCACACCGGCCGCGGTGCCCGCTGGCTGACCGCCAGGGCGGCGGACCGCTGGCAGCGCCGCCAGCGCCGGCCACCGGCCAGCGACCCGCCGCCGCCCTATGTGACCGCCGGGCCCATGCCTGCGTCCGGCCCGCCCGCCGCCGATCCCGGCGCCGGGACATCCCCACAAGGAAGGACATCCACCATGACTGACACCAAGGTCGTCGACGACGGCCACTACGACCTGCCCGCCGCCCAGGCCCGGGCGGCGTCCCAGCGCCCCGGTAGCCGTATCCGGCCAGCGCGCCGCGCCCAGCACACCGCAACCAAGGCCGGCGGGGCCATGCCAGCGGAATGGGGCGGGGTGATCGCCCGCGCCGCTGATTTCGAGCCAGACGACGACGGTGAGCTCCTCGGCTGGATGGGTGATGAGGTCAGCGGGGTCGCCGGATACGCCGAAGCCCTCGTCGATCTGTACGAAAGCTGCACGGCCGGGATCGGCCTGGACCCGGTCGCAATGGCCGCGTTGCATGACGTCGCTGACGCCGCCGCGCACGCCGCGGAGACCATGTCCGGGGCCCGCCACCGGTTCGCCGACCATTACGAGCTGCCGCGGGAGTTCGCCGCCAACGGTGGCCTGATGACCCATGACGGCCGGTGGGTCACCGGCGACGGCGACGCCTGAACATCCCTGGCCCGGGGGCCGGGATTCCCTCCCGGTCTCCGGGCCCCCTTCCCTGCACGGAGGTGAGCGATGGGCGAGTGGCCGCGGCCCTGCCCGATCCCGGGGCATCCGCACGATGACGGGGACGCAGTGGTGATCACCGATTCGGTGTGGGCGCGGCTGCGGCGCTGGCATCTGCACGCCCCGGCCGAGCGGCTGCCGCTGCCTGCTGTGCTGCTCACCTGGCCTGCGGCGTGGATGATGCACGGGGTTCACGTCCCTGCCCGTGCCGTCGCCTGCCTCGCCGCCGCGGTCGCTGTTGTGACGTGGCTGACGTGGGCGCGGCGGAACCGGCGAGCGCAGGCGCGGGACCTGTTCCTGCCCACGGAGGCGGCGATGGTCGCCGCGGCGTGGGGCGGATGGGTCACTGCCGCCACCATGTTCGGTCCCATGGCCCGGCCGGACCGGTGGCCGACCCTGATCTACCTGGCGGGGGTGGCTGGCGGGTACTGGTGGCTGCGCCACCATGACGCTGTCCGGGCGGCCCGTAAGCGCCGCGACGACCTGGCCGCCGAGATCGCCGACAAGACCGCCTGGCACCAGCACCTGTCCCGGGCCGGGCTGGGCGGCTGGCACATTCAAGAGCGGGAGAAGACCCTGATCGGTGAAAAGCGGCTGATCACCACCTCACCGGAGAACGCCTCAGCCAAGCGCACCGCAGCCAGCAGCGCCGTGATCGCCGAGAAGCTCGAACACATCCTCGGGCTGCCATATGGCCGCGTAGACCTCACCACCACCGGGGAGCCTGGTCAGCTGTGGATCGGTATCCGCACGGTGGACCTGTCCGTCCGGGACGCCGCCTACCACCCGATGACCCTGCCGTGGCCCGATAAGGAGCCGTCCCCGTTCGCCAGCTGGTTCCCCCCGGAGGCCAGCATCCGTGACCCGGTCATCTGGGGGTTCTGCCCGGAGGACGGCACCCCGCTGACCGTGGAGCTGATCAGTAAAATCGGCGGCCGGGCGGTCGGCGTGTTCGGCATGACCGGCTCAGGGAAATCCAACCTGCTCAATGGCATCCGTGAGGGTGTCACCCGCTGCCCCGATGCCCGCCTCGTACAGCTCAATGGCGTCCACATGGGTGATGAGCTGACCTGGGAACCGCTGTCGGCGCTGACAGTCTGCGGCCCGGTCCAGACTGACGAGGGCGTGCGCGATCGGATCGGGGCCGCGCTGTCCGCGTCGTGCCTGCTGGTCACCCAGCGGTCGGCGACGCTCGCCGCGACCGGGCACAGCACCTTCCAGGTCTCCGAGGAGCACCCCGCCGTCGTCATCATCATTGACGAGGCCGACATGATCTCCAAGCACGTCCCCGGCGCCAGGGCGGCCCTGGAGGAGCTGGCCGGCAAGGAGCGCAAGTCGGGGGTGTCCCTCGTGCTGGCCACGCAGAGGGGCACGATCGCAGATATCGGCGGTGGCGGCGTCCGCGCCAACATGAAGGAAACACTGGTTGGCGCGACCGCACGGGCCAGCGAATCCCGGCACGTCACCGGGGCGGAAACCGACCTCCCGGATATCAGCGAATACAGCGGGGGGGCGCCCGGCTACTTCCTGGATTGGGACCCCGGCTCTAAGACCGTTACCGGGCGCGGCCGGGCGTTCCTGCTGGGTGTCGACCCCGACGAGCTGGCGTACATCGGGCGTCTGGTCGCGGCCCGGCAGCACGTGCGGGACTGGAGCATCCCCGACCTGCCGCCGCTGGACCTGGACGCCGCACAGGACGCCGCGCAGCCCACCATGAGGACGGGCACTGACGACGTTGCCACCCAGCAGATCAGCGGCCTGCGCGCCAAGCTCGCCAGTATCACCCAGACGGCCACCCAGACGGCATCCGCGGCCCCGGCTACGGCTGCTGCCACGGTTCCCCTGCCCATCCCGCTGGAGATCCCCCAGGCAATCGGGCAGACGCTCCTGGAGCTGCTGGCGGCTCCCGAGGGCACCACGGCGGAGGCGGCCGGGCTCGCGATCGGCAAATCCAAGGAGACCGCCCGGAAATACCTGAAGCTGCTGCAGGGGAAGGGCATCGCCCGGCTAAACGGTGCCGGCCCGGCAGCGCGGTGGTACCGCACCGTCCCTGCAGCATCCAGCCCGAAGTACACCACCATCGAGGACCTCGCCGACGCGGCGCACAACGGCCAGGCCGGCGACCTCGGCGAGGAGCAGCGGGCGGTCCTGGAGCAGGTCCACCAGGTCACCGAACGGCAGCGAAACCGGCCGCACCTCGCCCTGGTGCCACCCCCTGACGAGGTGACAGAACGTGATGGCTGACCGTTCGGCGGATCGCCCAGAAAACGCCCAGAAATCGCCCAGCTATCGACCAGTTACCTGCCCAGGAGTCGGGGTGGGCGATCCGCTGGGCGATAACGGCGGGTCGCGTACCCGTCCCCTCTCTTTGACCCTGAGTAGCGAAAGGACCCTGACTGTGAGCGGCTACGAGGAGCAGCTTCACGCGCGTGCGGAGATGCTGGAGGAGACCAGCGAACTGGCCGCGGCCGTGACCGCGATCCTCGATGGCGCATCCGGTGCGGGTATCGACCCGCGCGCCATCGTCAGCCTGCGCGCCGCGGTCACCGAACTGGATCCGGCCGGCGGCGCCCCGCCCGGTTATCAGGCCGGCGACCGCACCGACCGGCACCCCGGCACCGGCTACCGGTCGGACGGGGAGTTCCTGGAGGCGGTCAGCGACGCCGAAGACCAGGTCCTCGACTGGGCCCGCGACACCGGGCAGCTTCAGGAACAGGTCATCGCCGCGCTCGATGTGGCACGCGGCGACCGGGGCCGCGCCCAACGAGACCTGCAGGCCGCGCGGCAGGACCTGGCCGCCGCGTACGCCATGCCCACCAGCAAGGACTGTGATGGCTGCCACGGCCGCAAGGCCGCCGCGATCAGCGCAGCTGAGGCAGCCATCAACGAGGCGGAGGAACGGATCAGGGACGCCGGACGGCGGATCAGTATCTGCGAGTCAGCCGCCGAGATCCTCGACTCGCTCACCCGCCGCCTCCAGGCCGCCCTGCAGGCGCTCCGCCAGGTCCCGCACGACCTCGGCGAGGTTTACGAATTGATCTACGCGTTCATCCGCCGCGGCGGGAAGATGCCCCACCTCGGCCGGTGGATCGAAGGGGAGACGCTGACCCCCGCCTGACCCGGGCGGGCGCCAGCCGGCGACGACTTCCGCGCCCGCCCGCACCAGCCCATCAGGCCGTAGTTTGGCCGCAATCCCCTCAACCTTCCCCCGGAGGCCCTGTCATGACGACGCAACTCGACGACGACATCAACATGGCGAGACTCAACGCAGGTAACTGCCTGATCCTTGAGGAACGCGACGGTGTCCGCGACCGGGGCGACTTTGCGTTCAACAGCTCCGGTGAGATCGACTCCTGGCCCGTGGCTGAGACGTGGCAGTGCAACTACACGCTATGGACCCTGGCCGAGCTCGGCGCCGACCGGGAGCGGCTGACCGCGGCTGCCCGCAAGTGCCGGCAGGACGCCGCCACCGCAGTAGCGCGGAGGGAACCAGACTGGGTTGCTCCCGAACTGTCCCGGGCCGCCGACCTATGCGAGCTCGCGGTCCGCATGCTCGAAAAGGCTGGGGCCATCTGCGACGCAGAAGCTATCCGCTCGCTGCTGGCCAGTTGCAAGGGCACGGAGGCGAGGCGCAGCGCCGAGGCGGGGGTCATGGACCTTATGCGCTCTTTGGTGCCGCCAACACGAGAGCGCCCCGAAGGTTTCTGATCCAGCCACCAGCCCATCGGGCGGGCTTGACCCGCTGGCCAAGCCCGCCCGCACCAACCCCAGCCCATCAGGGAGGTACCACCATGCTCGCGAGGGACCACGCGCTGAGCGGCGCGCTCACCTTTACCGCGGTCGCGCCGGTGCTGCACGTCACCGGGGCCGGTCTCCTCGCCGGTGCGGTGTTCACCGCCGGTGCGGCTACCTTGCCCGATATCGACGAACCGGGCTCTACGATCTCCCGGACCCTCGGGTTCTTCACTGAGGCCGTGTCATGGGTCGTGCACAAGGTCAGCGGCGGCCACCGCAAGGGCACGCACAGCATTGCCGGGGTCGCTGTGTTCGCCCTGGCCGCGCTGGCGGCAGTCCACTACGCCACGGACCTGGCCGGGAAAATCATCCTCGGGCTGATCCTCGGCGTCCTGCTGGCCGCCGGGGTGCGGGCGCTGCGGATCGGCGGCCACCACGCCGACGTGATCGGCCTGGCCGCCGCCGCGGCGGCCGTGTACTGGCATGCCGGGCTGTCGCTGGTGCCGTTGTGCATCGCGCTCGGCGCGGCAGCCCATATCGCCGGGGATGAGCTCACCCATGACGGATGCCCGCTCGCGTGGCCGGTCAGCGGACATGAGTTCCACCTGCTGCCGCACCGCCTGCAGATCACCACGGGCCGGTTCGCCGAGCACTGGATCGTCTCCACGCTGCTGCTGGCGGGGCTCGGGTATCTGCTGTGGCGGGACACCGGGATAGCCGGGATCGTGCACCACCTGGACACCATGGACAGGACTGGCACCTGATGGCTGCCTACGTCGACGATGCGCGCATCCCCGCCCGCGTCGGCCGGATCCGCGAGTTCCGCGAGATCATCGACCGCCGGGACGGTGTAACCCGGGGTGCACATTGCCTGCACGGGCGTGCGCGGTGGTGTTTGCGCACTGTATGGCTGGCGTGTGATCTGCTCGACCGCAAATCTGGCTGGGCCATGTCAGAGATCGAGTCCGACAGTCAGGTCGTACCTTACAAGCGAGAGACCGGGAGCCTAGGCCTGTTGATCTTCAAGCGTGTCTCACGCTGGCTTTACGCTTTTAGCCTTCTCAATCTTTGCTTGCCGCGCATCGTTCGCTGCTTTGGGGTTGAGTACGCGGTACAGGTCGTCGAATCGTTCGCGGAGTTCGGATCGTTTCATGTCCATGACTTTTACGTCGGGTACGGCCCCGCCCTGGTAGTTGTAGACGACGATTACGTCGCCGTTGGTTGTTACGTAGTAGGCGGGTTTTACCCAGAAGGCGTAGCTTTTGGCCTGGCCGGTCCCGGCGTCGGGCTTCTGGTCCGTGGCCTTGGCTTCCACGAGGATGAGCGGCGCGCCGTCGGCCAGGGAGTGGCGGTCGTCTGCGAAGTAGACCAGGTCGGCTTCGACGCGCCGGTGTGCCACGCCTTCGTACATGTCGAACCGGAACCCTGCGGCTTCGTGTTCTGAGGTGTACCCGAGCCCGTGGAACAGGGGGCTGGCGAAGTACATCTCGACTTCTCGTTCGGTGTCGAGATGCACTGAGGTCAGGTGGTCGAACCATTCCTGGGAGGGCTTGGG
>Ga0302235_10002007_pt1 | contig 14909 bp, 7 predicted proteins | sample II_Palsa_N3_3_FD_193577 | JGI IMG/M metagenome (GOLD analysis project Ga0302235, IMG submission 193577) | Peat permafrost microbial communities from Stordalen Mire near Abisko, Sweden - II_Palsa_N3_3 | ecosystem: Environmental > Terrestrial > Soil > Palsa > Peat permafrost | place: Sweden... | reverse complement strand
CCCTGCATGCTCGAGGGCCCGATGGAGGGCTCGCCCTATCGCCGCTGGGGCTCTCGATCGACCCCGGGTTCTTCTCCGGCGGCGCAGGCGCCTACTCGACCGCCGGCGACTACCTGCGCTTCATGCGCGCTCTACTGCGTGGCGGCGAGCTCGACGGCGAGCGGATCCTCGCGCCGGAGACGACCGAGCTGATGTTCAGCGACCATCTCAATGGCGCGCCGCTGCCGGAGGTCATGCGCTCGGCGCTCCCGGAGCTGACCAACGACGTGCCCGCGCTGCCGGTACCCCAGGGGTGGGGTCTGGGACTCAACCTCCTGCTGCAGGACATACCGGGTATGCGCCGCGCCGGCACCGGTTCGTGGGCGGGTCTATTCAATTGCTACTACTGGATCGACCGGGCCACCGGCGTCAGTGCCGCAATCTTCACCCAGCTCCTGCCGTTCTTCGACGCCCGCACCGTGCAGAGCATGCTCGAACTCAACGGCGCCGTCTTCGGTGCAGTGGAGGGCAGTTGATGCCTTGAATCGGCGTTGTAGGGGAGGATGTCCTAAATGGATGGGGTAGCGATCGTTGTGTTCAGCGACCTGGTCGATTCGACCGCGTTGCTGGCGCGGCTGGGCGATGATCGGATGGAGCAGATTCGCCGTGCGCATGTGAAGGACGTCAGCGATGCGGTGCTAGCGAGTGGTGGACGGGTGATCAAGACGCTCGGGGACGGGGCGATGGCCAGTTTCGAGAGCGCCTTGGGCGCTTTGCGTGCGGCCGCCGGCATCCAGGCGGCGGTCGAGCGGCTGGACTCCGAGCAGGGTGTGATCGGCGTCGCGGCGCGGGTGGGAGTGGCGGCGGGCGAGCCGATCTCCCACGAAGACGATCTGCACGGCATGGCGGTTGTGATCGCGAGTCGTCTGTGTTCCGCCGCGGCGAGTGGGGAGGTACTGGTACAGGACCTGGTGGCAGCGCTGGTGGCCTCGCGAGACGGGGTGGCGCTCGATGAGCCGGACAGCTACGAGCTGAAGGGTGTGCCCGCGCCGGTGCGAGCCTCGCGGCTGCGCTGGCGCGATTTCGAGCCGACGAACGGTGCTGTGCCGGTGCGGGGCAACGGCTCGCGCCCGCCGCATGGCATTCCGTTGCCACGCGTGCTTGCCGCCTACAACGCCGAGCCCCTGATCGGCCGCGACCGCGAGATCGGGATGCTGCGCGCGGCGACCGAGGCCGGCGAGGGTCGCCGGGCGGCGCTGGTGCTGGGCGAACCAGGGATCGGCAAGACCCGTCATGCGGCCGCCGCGGCGGCCGACGCACACGCGCGGGGCGAGGTGGTGGTGCTGGCGCGCTGTCCACCGGAGGCCGTGATCGCGTTCGAGCCCTGGGTACGGGCGATCGGCGAGCTGGCACGTGCTGGGGATGACTCCTGGCGCCGCGCGATGGCGCAGGCGGCCGGCTCGGAGCTGTCGGTGCTCGTGCCGGAGCTCAGCGAGCACGCCGCGGTTCCCGTGGGCGCGGGTGCGGACGCGGTCGTGGCCGCCGAGGGTTCCCGCTACCGGCTGCTGCACGGCATCGGTGCGGCGCTGGCCCACGCCGCCGGGCAGGCGCCGTTGCAAGTCGTCCTCGACGATGCCCACTGGTGCGACGCGGCCTCCGCACAGGCGCTCGGGCATCTCCTGGACAGCGCGCCCACCGCCCAGCTGGTGTTGGTGATCACCGCGCGTGAGCGCGAGCTGGGCCGCCGGCACCCGGTCACGCGCGTGCTGAGCGACCTGCGCCGTACCGGTGACCTGACGGAGCTGCGGCTGGAGGGGCTCGATGCCGGTGGGATGGCGGCGCTGGTAGCCGCGCGGATTGGACGCGCGATCACACCGCGCCTGGCTGCACGACTGCAGACCCGCACCGCCGGCAACCCGTTCTTCGCTGCGGAGCTGGCACGGGACCTCGATCAGCGAGGCGCGTTGCGCGAGGGCGAGGAGGTGGGCTCCGCGCCCGCGCCCGACGCGGTCACCGACCTCGTCGAGGAGCGTCTGGCGCGGCTGGATCCTGTGACCGAAAGGCTGCTCGTGGCGGTGGCGGCGATCGGTCCCTCGGCTCCAGTGGCGCTCGCCGCGCGCGCGTCCGGCATCGGCCAGGCAGACGCGGAGCACGCTGTGGCCCAGGCGCTGTCGGAGCGACTGGTGGACGAAGTGCCCGCGACGCGGCCGACGGTTGCGTTCCCGCATGCGCTGATCCGCGAAGCGCTCACGGCGAGCACGGAGGGCGCCGCCCGATCCAGGCTGCACCTGGCGATCGCCCGCGCGCTGGAGGATGAGCCAGGTGCCGAGCCCGCCGAGCTGGCGCGTCACTACGGCTTTGCCGTCGCCGTGGCCGGCGCCGAGCCCGCGATCGCGGCGTACCGGGCCGCGGCGCTCACAGCAGCCGAGGGACACGATCACGAGCAGGCCGCCGCCCACCTGCGCAGCGCTCTCGCTCTGATCGAGCAGGCGGATCTGAGCGCGCGCGCATCGTTGCTGCTGGAGCTTGGCGAGCAGGAGCTGCTCGCCGCCGATCTGCCCCGGGCACGCGAGGCTTTCCGGGACGCGGGTAATGCCGCGCGCGCAAGCGGCGATGACGTGGCGCTCGCCCGGGCGGCTCTGGGTTTCGCCGGCGGCGATGTCGCCTTCGGCTGGGAGACCGGCACCGATGACACCTCGACGGTGCGGTTGTTGCAGGAGGGTCTCGATGCGCTCGGCGATGACGAGCCGCGATTGGCACTGAGAATGATATTCCGGCTCTCGTTCGCGCAGGTATTCACCGATGACGATCACGTTTTGGCCGGGTTGGCCGCGCGCGCGGCAGAGCTCGACCGGCGTTTGGGCGACGTTGAATCGAACGTACTGGCAAGGTTTACCGCGCTGATCTCGACTTGTGCTCGATCCGCCGATCCGCTGTCCGTGCTCGATCGGTTCGAGGAGTTCCTGCGGCTGAACGAGGTGGCGCAGAAGTGCGAGCGTGAAGATCTCGTCTTTCGCGTCGTGCAGTGGGCGGCGGCGGTCAACTACGCGCTCGGACGCATAGCCGAGTGCGAGCGCATGATCGAGCGTGCCGCGGAGATCGCCGAGCGCCTGGGCAGCCCACGCTTCACCTGGGAGATCGATGTAAATCGCGGCTATCGGCTTTTGGACCACGGCGATCGTGCCGCAGGCGAGGCGCTCATTCGCCGCGCGGGCGCGACCGTCCGGCGCCTGCGCCCCGACATCCATGCCCAGATGGAGCTCACCTCCCTGCTGCGGGGCAGAGTGATCTACGACGGCGAGACGGCAACCGCCCTGACCGCTTACACCGCGATGGAGACCGTCAGCCCGTCGGGCTTCATATCGGCCATCGTGACGGGCCTCACGGCGTACAACGGCGACTACGACACGGCCCGGCGCCGGTTGAGCAGCCAACTCGTCGAAGACTTTGCGCTCATACGCCGACCCGACATCCACCTGGCGGCCGCACTTTGCATGCTCGCGGAGGCCGCGACGCTCAGCGGCGATTGTGCCGCGGGTGAGCGATTGCGTGGCCTGCTTGAGCCGCTGCGAGCATATTTGATGTCGCCGGCTCCAGCGGTCGCTTTCGGTCAGATCGCCGAGTGGCACATCGGGCGTCTGGAACTGCTGGCAGACAGGCCCGCGGCGGCCGTCGATGAGCTTGGCGCGGCGATCGTCCGGGCCGATGCGTTGGGAATTGTGTGGCTGACCGCATGGGCACGGGTGGATCTCGCGGTTGCGGTTCACCGTCGTGACGGTCCCGGAGACTCCGAGGACGCACGCACAGTGCTCGCCGAAGGCGAGGCGCTCGCCGAGGGTTACGGCATGCGCTGGATCGCGAGCCAGGCCGCCATCGCTCGCGCCGAGCTCGAAGGCCACGAGCCGACCGAGGTGGTGGCGCCCGCGGAGCATATCCGGCCGCTCCGCGCTATCACCTCCCGCAGCGGACGGCGCGCGCTGGCCGCGATGGTACGTGGCATGGACGACGAGGCGCTGGAGCGACGCTTTGCCGAGCCCCGCCGTCAACGTGCACTGCTGCGCGCGCAGGCGCGGGGCTTTCAGCCCGCCCGCGCCGACGGCTTCGCGGGCGTGATCGCCTATGAGCTCGAACCGCTCACGATCCAGGCTCCCCCCGACGCGCCGTGGCGCTGGGCGCTGGAGGTGGACGCCGTGGCCGGACACGCGCGGCTGCTCGAGTCCGCGCCGCTGGAGGCCGCGGTGACGATCCACCTCGGCCTCGCCGACTGGGTGCGCGTGATCGCCGGCGTGCAGAACGCCGTCAGCGCGATGGCAGCCGGACGCTGCAGCGTCGAGGGCGACGTGATCCTCGCCGCGTGTCTGGAGCCGATGTTCGGAGGGCAATAAAAGTGTGACTCACACGCCGACCGGAGCTGCGAGCGGCCGCTCGGCGTCGATCTGCCCCGTCAGCGGCTCGTCCTCGCACAGGCGCGCGGCGGTGGCGGTGGCGGTGTCGAGTGCCCAGCGGGTGGTCGTCACCAGCCCGAGCGCCACGATCAACAAGCCGCACCCGGTGACAAGCCACCAGCCCGGGTGGGTGCCCGTCGCCAGAAGAGCCGGGTCGGTCGTGGCCACGACCGCGATCGCCCCGGTGAGCGCGACGCCGAGCGACTGGCCCACCTGGCGGCTGGTGGAGGCGACCGCCGAGGCGACGCCGGCCTGCGCCGGCGGCATCCCGGAGACCGCGGTGTTCGTGATCGGCGGGTTGACCGAGCCGAAGCCGATCCCGAAGATCAGATAGCTGAGTATCAGCCACGCGGGCGAGGTGGTCGCGGTCAGGCTCGTGAGCATCAGGCCGCTGATCAGGATCGCGACGCCGCCGATCACCAGCGACGGGCGCGCGCCGCGCGCGCCGACCAGGCGTCCGGTCAAGGGCCCGACGACGAGTGTCATCGCGGCCATCGGCAGCGTGTAGAGACCGGCGTGGAAGGGGGAGAGGCCGCGCCCGTTCTGCAGGTAGATCGTGTTCAGGAAGAGGAAGCCGCCGAGCGCGACGAACGCGGAGATCGCGATCACGGTCGCGCCCGAGAACGGCACGCTCGCGAAGAAGCGCACGTCGATCAGCGGGTCCACGCGCCGGCGCTCGTAGTAGACGAGCACGCCGACCGCGGCCGCCGCGAGCGCGAACAGGCCGAGGATCTCGGCCGAAAGCCAGCCGTGGGACGGTCCCTCGATGATCGCGTAGACGGTGCCGGCGAGCAGCACGATCACCAGCAGCTGCCCGACGGGGTCGATCCGCCGCGCGCGCGGCGCCTTTGACTCGGGGACGAAGCGCCAGGTGAGCGCGGCGGCGATCAGCCCGATTGGCACGTTCACCCAGAAGACCGAGCGCCAGCTGCCCGCGTCAACGAGCGCGCCGCCGAGCACCGGGCCCATCGCCAGACTGACGCCGATCACCCCTGCCCAGATGCCGATCGCCTGCGCGCGCTCGCGCGCGTCGGTGAAGGTGTTGCGGATGATCGACATCGCGACCGGGTTGAGCATCGAGCCGCCGACAGCCTGCACCATGCGGAAGACGATCAACAGCTGCACGGTGGGGGCGAGGCTGCACAGCAGCGAGCCGATCGTGAACAGCACCAGCCCGAGCTTGAAGACGCGCGCGCGGCCGAAACGGTCGGCCATCGAGCCCGAGAGCATCAGCAGGCTGGCGAGCACCAGCGTGTAGGAGTCGATCGTCCATTGCAGCTGCGGGATCGACGCATGCAGTTCGCGGCGGATCGAGGGCAGCGCGACGTTCACGATCGTGTTGTCGAGCCCGACGATGAACAAGCTCATGCAGCAGATCGCGAGGATCAGATAGCGGCGGCGGTTGGGGGTCTGGGGGGTCTGTCCTCCCAAATCACCCAGGCTGGTCGTAGTAGCCATAGAACGAACACGGTACAAACGTTGCCTGGGCACCCGTCCCGTGTAGTGGCGGATCAGGCGGCTCGTTCGGCGTGCGGGCCGGGACAGTTATTCTCATTCGTAGGACACTTTTTGTAGCTGGTGGAGCTGGCTCACTCGCGACTATGAGGATCGTGGAACTTAACCGGCAGGGGTCAACACGGATTCTGATACGAGCATCGCCTATTTCCACAACCGGATGGAGCCCCGGTAGCGCTTGTCGCCGTCGAGCTTGTAGAGCTCAACGTCCGCTCCGGGCCTTGACAGAACGCGTTGCGCCCATGCGGGTGCGACGAAGCTGACCCAGCCGGTCCGCGTTTCGTGCGGAGCGATCGGCGGCTGCTGGAGGATCGATGGCACTGGCGCGTGGTGGCCCTCGATGAGGGGCGGATAGGTCGCGACGAAGTTGTCCGCTGGGTTCAGCGATTCGGGCAGCGCCAGTTCCACGTCCGGGTTGGGTTTGTAGGACGCGCGCCGCTCGTACCCTGTTCCGACGCCGAACTGCAGTGGTTGTTCGCCGGTGTTCGTGATCGACAGCTCATAGGAGACGAGCTGTCCAGCTCCATTCGGGTACAGATCGTCGTTGCTCGCTGCGCTGCGCACGCGCGTGGGGACGATCTGCATCCCCACCAGCCGAGCTTCGTATTCGGGCATCTTCAGCGCACGCGCATGGTCAACGACGTTGACGGTCGTGAGCGAGGAGAATGAGCCTTCGACGCAAGTGCCTTCATGGCCTTCCGCGGAATCGATGCCGGCTGCCGTGCACCACGGGTATCGCGAGCCAGTTTGCAGCCCTCTCACCTGTACTGCAGGACGGAAGAGGGCTACAAGCAGGAACAGAACGAGCAGTGCGCAGAGCACTCCGGCGAGCCACGCCACGGGCCTCCGGCGCCCCGAGGCGCTAAACGCATCGGCTGGATCGCTAGGACCCAGGGGTGCGTGTTGCTGCGGGAATGGCTCGCGAGGCTCTGCCGCGCCTTCGGTCGTGTCGTCTTCTTGCACGGGGTAATCGCGGAATACCGACCTGCCGGTCAGCAGCCGCCCGAGTCCTCTCAGCGGCGGCCGAGCGAGCAGGATCACGGCGAGCAGGAAGTACACCCATGCGACGACCGAGGCCTTTCCCGTCAGCGCGTGCTCGAAGCCGCTCCCGTCCACGAACGAGTGGATCGCGATTCCGGGAAGCAACGATCCCGTGCGCTCGTAGAGCAGACAAGTGATCACGCCAAAGCAGCCGACGATCAGTTTCCCGGAAAGTGGGTACTGGGTGTGGACCAGCGCGAACAGCACGGCCGCGACCAGGCACGCCGGGATGATCGTGAGGCGATTGCGCAGGCTCCGGTAGAGGAAACCACGGAAGAAGATTTCCTCCGCAACGGGAGCGCCCACGCAGGCCACGAAGCCCGCGAGCACGATCGCGAGCGTGCTGTGATGTGAGATGTTTGCGAAGTTGCTGCTTATGGATGTTGGGTGCAGCGCGCGGCGCACGAGCACGTTGCACCAGCCGTAGGCGAACAGGCCGAGGAGCGCCAGCGCAGTCGCGCGCGCCCCTGGCACGAAGCGAAGCCCGAGATCCCTCGCACCGAGCGCGCCCCGGCGCCAGAGTGGTATCAGCGTCGCGAGGAATACCGTCTCGGTAAGCAGCACCCCGAGCCCGATACCGATGTGGCGGATACCGAGCAGCCAGAAGGCGAGACCGAACGCGATCAGAATCCCCCACATCGCGACATAGGCCGTCAGCGCATACCGCACCGTCCAGCTGCGAGAGCGGGCAGTTGGAGAAGGCCACGGAGCGAGTCGTCGCCTTCGTGGCTCTGGAATAGCTCGCGAGCTCACCCTGTCCTCATCGGCCGTCACAGCCGAGTGCTCAAACGAGCTCTAGGAAAAGCTGAGCGTTGCGCGTCGCCAGCCGGCCTGCTTGTGCTGGGCGGCCTCGGATGGGTTGCTCGCCAGCAGCGATTCGTAGGCTGCGGGCACGCTCACGAACAGCCCCTCCGGCGCGTTGGACACTCGTACCACGTGAATGTCGTCCGGGGCGCTGCGGACCGTCGCCGCCGGGTCGATCCAGCAGGCGCCGGCCGTGTCAGGGGCGATATCGCGCAATGCGACGTACACGTTGGCCCCTATCGGTATTTCCTGTAGCAGCGTGCTGCCGGCGTCGGTCATCGGCGCCGGCTCGTGCGCGGATCTCGCGCTCGCCAGCGCCGTCTCGAAGGTATTGGGCGTGTGCGCGGGCTGTTGCTTGGTTTGCACGACGTGTGTCTCAGCTGCGAGGTCGTGGATCGCCTGGTTGTTCTTGCCCGGGATCGGCCAGAGATCGTCGAGGAGCGAGAAAAACGAGGTCGCCACGCTCAGGAGCGCCGAGACGCTGCCGATCACGCCCGGGAGCGTCTTGACGAGGCCTTCGCGCACGAGGGCGGTCTTGATGTCTACCGGCTTCCCGTCGTTGCGGATGATGCGCAGCCCGAGCTTCTGCTTGCCAAGCGTCTGCCCGTTGTGCTCGCCCGCGCGGCACGTCAAGATCACCGTGTAGAGCACGAACACCAGCGCAAACAACAGAAAGACGAAGGGGTGGGTTTCAAGCCTGGGGACGCTGGTGCCATTGGCGTCCAGCTGGTGAGTGACCGTGAAAAGATGAAAGCCGAGCGCGAGCGCGATATTCACGGGCGAAAGGATCAGCCCGTCCAGGAGCGTCGCCCACACGCGTGGCCACCAGTGGGCAAGGTAATAGTTTGACGTCGCATGCCCGCTGATTTGCAGAGGGTCAGCTGCAGGCGACCACGCGTATTGCGCTTCCACCCGGACTTATCGACCCAGCGACATTCGGGCTTTAGTGCGACAGGTCAGCCGAGGTCAAGCTTCATTTGCCTCTGCTCGCCCCACAAGCTTTGACATCACATACTGCTCATTGGCTTGCGTGAAGGGGCGAAGGAAGCTCTCGGCACTCAAGCCGATCACAGCACGTCCATAGGCAAATACGAAGTCTTCAAAGTAGAAGGGCAACTGCACGCGCCTGCCCCGGCGGGTGGTATAGCTGGTCTGTATCGTCAGTCGCAGAGCGGTTCCACGGTACGGGCCGACGCCTCGGTAGCTGGTGGGCGCCGAGGCCGGGAGTGGCGCGGCCGTAACCTGACCGAGACTGAGCGACTTGCTCTCGGCGGTACGGCCGAGCAACAAGCGGCGGTAGTTGTGCGTGATGCACGCCCGGGCGCGGGCGCTTGCGAGTACTGCGACGTACCGGTCGGCGGCCCTTTCACTTGGCAAGACCGCGACGGTCGAGTACGCCGACTGGAACCGGAGACGATGGCCGTATGTGAAGATCGGCGAGTGGATGGACACGAAGGTGTGCGTGGAGCGAAGCTCCCCGGTACACCGCACAAATGCTTCCCAGGAGCCACGGTCCTCGATTGGACCTTCCGGCGCCACCTGGGTCATTTCAGGAACGTCGTAGCCGCGGAGGTTCACGGCCTGTGGGTAGGCTCTCGTGCGCGCCCGTGAAAACGTGAGGCTGGCGCTGGGCTGAACCGAAGAGCCGGCCGAGAGGGTCGCCAAGTTGGTGGCATGCGCGGAGACGGCAGACGCCTGGCAAGCGGCGTCTGGCAGGGCGCAAGCCAGCACTTCCACGGTGCTGTTGGCGCGACGGCGCTCGAGTGCGTGCTGGGCCGGGCCCGTTGCGGGGGGATAGCTCGACGGGACATCTCCGACGCGGTACAAACGGCGGCCGCGTGCGAACAGCACGTCCCACTGCTGGGCGTTGTCCGGATTGACCCAGTAGAGGTTGCCGGCGCCTGACGGAAAGTGCGCTGCATACGCCGTGCCATCGTGGCGGCAGCGGGTGCTCGCGGCCCGTGCGAGGGCATCCTCAGCCTGTCTTTCCGAGGCGAACTCGAGCACGTCGGCCACGACGTCGTCTTCGTTGCCCTCGCGGTCAAGCGCCCACCAGCGCACCTCGTAGCCCGCGGGCACCGAGCCCGCCTGCGAGTCCGATGAGGATGACCGTTGCGGGGGAGCATCCGACCACAGGTTGCTCGTTGTGATCGTTCCCGCTTCATAGACGCGCCCGACCCGCGGTGGCATGATCCGCGTCACCGTATTGCGCAGCGCAGCGAGGTCTGCTCCCGGGACACTCTTTACTTCCGGCGCGCCCCGGCCGGGACATCCAGGGGCGAACGCTGCTCCGCTTGCTTGCGCTGAGCCACCCCCGCGGTTGAAGAGTTCGGTCTTAACCGAGAGCAGAGCCAGCACCGCGAGTGCCAGGCCGGCGAGCAGCAAGCCCAGTCTCAGGCGGCTATCGGCCCACCAGGGAGCGCGGGCCGGCGCGAAATCAAAAGCCTCCTGGACACTTGGTACATCAGTAGGTGTGTCCGCTCGAGCATCGTCATGCTCCATGCGACGAATGTCGGCGGTGCGAGCCGTGCGCTTGAGAAGGAGCCTCCGCCTGAGCCCTCCGATCCGGCCAATACGCTCATGGTATGCAGCCCGGGGAGCGCCTCGCCGTGATCGACCTCGGCTCGAACTCGTTCCGGCTCGTCGTCTTCATGGCGGGCAAGGGCTGGTGGAAGCGCACGGATGAGATCTACGAGCCGGTGCGGATCGGCGAGGGCCTGGCGGCGAGCGGCAGGCTGGGGGAGAAGCCGATGGAGCGGGCGCTGGCGACGCTGGAGGTGTTCGCCCACTTCTGCCGCGCCGCGGGCCTGCTGGACGATCGGGGATCCCGTCGATCCCAGATCGGCGGCTCCGTGGACGCGGTCGCGACGAGCGCGATCCGCGATGCCGAGAACGCCGCGGACTTCCTCGCCCGCGCCCGCGAGCTGATCGAGCTGCCGATCCGCGTGCTCAGCCGTGAGGAGGAGGCGCGCTACGGCTACCTCGCGGCGGTCAACTCCACGACCCTGACGGACGGATGCGTGCTCGACCTCGGCGGCGGGTCGCTGCAGCTGGTGGGTGTCGCCGAGCGGCTCGCACGGGAGTCGGGCTCGTGGCGTCTGGGCACGGTGCGGATGAGCGAGCGCTTCCTGCCACCGAACGGACCGGCCAAGCGCAAGCAGATCGAGGAGCTGCGCGAGCACGTGGCCCGCGAGCTCGAGCAGGCCTCCTGGTTGGCGCAGACCGGCCGGCGCCTGGTCGGCCTCGGGGGGACTGTGCGCAGCCTCGCCACCGCCGCGCAGCGCGCCGCGGGTCTGCCTTCCAACGGCGTGCAGGGGATGGTGATCGAGCGGGCGGCGCTCGATGAGCTGGTGGAGCGGCTCGCGGCGCTGCCCGCCGCCGAGCGCAGCACGATCCCAGGTGTCAAGCCGGCCCGCGCGGACCTGATCCTCGCCGGGGCGATCGTCGTGCAGGGGGTGCTCCAGGCCGGTGGCTTCGACGGGTTGGAGACGACCGAGGCGGGGCTGCGCGAGGGGGTGTTCTTCGAGCGCCTGCTCGCAGAGCACGAGGAGCCGCTATTCGAGGATCTGCGGCGCACGAGCGTGATGAACTTGGCGGCTCGCTATAACGTCGACGCCGCACACACCCGCCACGTCGCCGCATTGGCGCTCGGCATGTTCGACGAGCTCGCGCGTCTCGGGCTGCACGGCGGCGACGCGCGCGAGCGCGAGCTGCTGTGGGCGGCCTGCATGCTGCACGACATCGGTATGTCCGTCGACTACGACGACCACCACAAGCACTCGCGTTACCTGATCCTCAACGGTGGCCTGCCTGGCTTCTCGCCGATCGAGGTCGCGACGATCGCTCAGGCCGCCCGCTACCACCGCAAGGGGATGCCGGACCCGGGACCGCTGGCGGCCCTGTTCACAGATGAGGACACGGAGCGCCTGAACCGCTGCGCGGTGCTGCTGCGCCTGGCCGAGGACCTTGAGCGCTCGCGCGACCAGCTCGTGCGCGGCGTTGACATCTCACTGCTGAACGGCAAGCCCGACGGAGATGGTGCGGTCGAGCTGCGCGTGATCGCCGAGGGCGAGGCGGCCGTACCCCGCTGGGCGGCCAGCCGCGAGACCGAGTTGTTTGCTCGTGCTTTCCACCGCGATCTCTCGGTGGCCGCCTGAGGACTCAGCCCGCGGCCGTGAGCGCGCGTTCGTGGCCGGCGCAGTCGAACAGCGCCAGGCCGTACGGGTAGGAGACCGGGCTGTGCCAGACCGACGGCGCCAGCTCCGTGCAGGCGCGCAGGACCGCGCGTGTGGCGCGGTTGCCGCCGCGCAGCGAGTACTCGCCGCCGAGCAGCACGTAGCGGGCTTCGTGGTTGGCCACCAGGCGTGCGAGCCGCGGCCCGTCAACGGCAGGGTCGGTGCCGCTGTAGCCGCCCAGCGCGCCCGCGTCCAGGCCGAACAGCATCATCGGCGAGGCGGTGTCGGAGGCGACGGTCAACAGCGCCCAGCGCGAGCCGGGATCGTGCGTGCTCACGTAGTCGGCAAGCGCCTGGTCGATCCGCTCGTCGCGCGCGTTGACGCCGTAGGCGCCGGGGCCGGGATCGTGCCGGGGGCCGGCGGCAGGGAACGTGCCCTCGGCCGGCGCGAGCCAGGTGGTGGCCGAGTAGGCGGTCGGCGCGACGAGCAGCAACAGGAAGGTGCAGGCGACCGCCGGCACCGCCAGGCGACGCAACGCCAGCAGCGCGCACAGACCCACGGCGACTCCCACCAGAAGCACGGGGACGAACCACTCCATGTAGTGCTCGCGGTGCAGCAGCACGACCTGCACCGCGACGGTTGCCAGCACCGCGCACGCCGTCAGCGCGATGCCCGCGATCCGGAGCGGATCGCGACCGCGCGCGAGCTCGGCGAAGGCGACCGCACCCGCTCCCGTCATCGCTCCCGTGCTCGGCCCCAGCGCCGAGACGTAGTAGGGGTGGACGATCCCCTTGGACAGGCTCAGCACGACGGCCTCGACCAGGAACCATCCTCCCAGCACCAGCACGGCCGCCAGCCGCGGATCTCCACGACCAACCAGCTTGGCGGGTTCCATGGAAGCGGAAGGCTCGCGATCGGTGGAGGGTGCGTCGTAGGCGGCGAGCTCCTCGTGAGCGCTAGACCCTTCGGAAGCCGGGGGTCGCTCGTGTGGCCTTCCTCGCCAATCCAGAAAGATCAGCAGCACCAAGCCGAGCAAGCCGAAGAGCGCGAACGGGAGCATCCAGCCGGCCTGATCGCCGAGGCCGATGTGGAACAGTCGCAACGGACCGGGAGGGCCGCCGAAGGGAATCGGGTCCTTTTCCCGGCCTTTGGTCACGATCGGTTTGAGGGTGGGTGTGGGCTCGCGGGCGGTGTTCGGGGTGGGAGCGGTCTTCGACACTCGCAGCGCGCTCACGGCACCAGCCGTGGATCCAGTGGAGCTGTGCTGTGCAGACGGAGGAATGGCTGTGTGGGCTGCGACGGCGCGTTCGCGTGCGGCGGGCACGTATGCCCCTGGGCGCACGACCACACTGTTCGGACCGCCGGCCTGGCCTTCCACACGCCCAAAGCCGTTGTATTCGAACGTCAACCCGAGCTCGGTGTTGTTGGTCGAGCTGCCCACGTAGGGGCGCTGGGAGGCGGGGGTGACTTCGACGAAGGCGATCCACGCGAACGACACGACGAGCATCGCCAGGGCAGCGACCGCGATTTGCGAGATGCGGCGCGGGATCGAGCCAGGTGCGCACACCAGGTAGGCGAGCGCGATCGGTGGCACCACCAGATAGGCGGCCAGTGTCTTCGTGTTGAAGGCGAGCCCGATCAGGACGCCGCACCCCACCAGCGTGCGCCAGCGGCCGGTTTCGCACGCGCGCAGTCCCGCTCCGCAGGCGAGGATCAGCAGCAGGATCAGCACTGGGTCGACGCCGTTCTCGCGCGAGACAGCCACGAACGACGGGAACACGGCCAGCGTCAGCGCGCCCGCGACCGCCGCCCAGACGCCGAAGCGGGGCGCCATCACCCAATACAGCGCCGCCACGGCGAGCACGCCGATGATCGCCTCGGGCAGCAGCAGGCTGAGCGGAGAAAAGCCAAATACCTTCGCGCTCGCCGCCTGCACCCACAACGCCAGTGGCGGCTTGTCCACCGTGACCAGACCGCCCGGGTCGAACGACACGAACACGAAGTTGTGCCACGAGTGCAGCATCGACTTCACGCCGGCCGAGTAGAAGATGTTGGCGTAGCCGTTCTGAGCGAGCTTGTTGACGTTCAGAACGGCCGACAGCGCGAGCACTCCCGCGAGCGCCACGTGCGCCGGCGCGAGTCGTGCTCGTCCCCGCTCTCGCTCCAGCGGCTCGTGCCCGAGCTCGGCGAATCCCGGCGCGGCGGCCGGGGGAGAGGCGCTGCTCATCGGGGAGTCATGCCGGCAATCACGAGGAGAGCATCCCGATCAGCCGCTCGAGGTCGTGCCGGTCGTTCCAGGCTCCGACCGACGCTCGCAGCCACGGCCGGCCGGGAATGTTACGCACGATGACCCCCTGCTCGGCGAGGTTGGTCCGTTCAGCTTCGGGGTCGGGGCTGGAGAAAGACACGAGTGTCGTCGGCCCGCGTGGGGCCACCTCGCGACCCTGCAGGTCGAGCATCTCTACGAGCTCCGCCGCCAGCGTGCGGGCACGCTCATGCACCTCCGGCCAGCCTGCGCTCTCAAGCACCTCCGCTGCGGCCAGCGCGCAGGCGACGCTCTCGGCGCTGAGCGAGGGTGCATCGAAGCGCCGGGCGTCCTCGTGCAGTTTGGCCTCGAGGCCCTCGTTGGCATCCTCCAAATTGCCGTAGCCACGGCGCGGCACCTGCAGGCGCTCGCGCAGCTCAGGGCTGACCCATAGAGCGCCCATGCCATCGGGTCCGCACATCCACTTCTGCCCGGCGCCGGCGTAGGCGTCGCAGCCGAGTGCTGCCATGTCGAGCGAGACCGCGCCGAGACCCTGGGCGCCATCGAGCAGCACTGGCACGTCGACCTGGCCCAGCTCGGTGGGAGCGAGCGAGCCGCTGACCCAGCCGACGTGCGAGCAGGCCACGAGCGCAGTCGCCGGGCTGACGGCTTCGGCGACCTGTGCCAGCGGCACCATCCTGATCT
>Ga0302235_10001994_pt1 | contig 14954 bp, 11 predicted proteins | sample II_Palsa_N3_3_FD_193577 | JGI IMG/M metagenome (GOLD analysis project Ga0302235, IMG submission 193577) | Peat permafrost microbial communities from Stordalen Mire near Abisko, Sweden - II_Palsa_N3_3 | ecosystem: Environmental > Terrestrial > Soil > Palsa > Peat permafrost | place: Sweden... | reverse complement strand
GCTCATGCCGCCGCCCTCCGGCGCAGCGATTCCGAGGACGGCGAGGAGGATGGCGCCGCTCGGGCTGCGCATGTCGCGCCGCACCGTCACCGTGTTGTCGGTGGGACCGAGATCCATCTGCGACCAGGTGCGGCCGATGTACCGGTAGCTCAGCAGGCCGCCCCATCTCCGTCGCAGCTCGGCGGCATAGGCCTCCGGATCGTGCTGCAGCTCCCGTATGTCCCTGGGCATCGGTTCCCGGTTCAGCGCAAGCGGTAGCTGACGGGGACGCTCTTGGGTCCCTGGACGAAGTTGGCGCGGATCCAGGTTGGCTCGCCGGCCAGCTCGATGTGGTCGACGCGGCCCAGCAATTCCCTGAAGATGGCGCGGATCTCCATGCGAGCCAGGTGGGCACCGAGGCAAAAGTGCCGGCCGAAGCCGAAGGCCAGTTGGCTCGACGCGTTCTCCCGCCGGACGTCGAGTTTCGACGCATCGGTGAACACGGTCTCATCGCGGTTGGCCGAGGCGAACGAAAGCAGGAGATGGTCACCTGGCTCGAACGCCACGCCCCCGACGGTGAAGGGCTGCTGGCACGTCCGCATGAAGTGCTTCACCGGCGAGACATAGCGGATGAGCTCGTCAGTCGCCGCGTGAATGAGGGCGGGGTCGGCCTGGAGGAGCGCCAGCTCATCGGGATGGTCGAGGAGGGCGAGCAGGCCGCCGGCGATGACGCTCGACGTGGTGTCGTGACCGGCCGTGGCGATGATCACGTAGTGGCCGAGCGTGTCCATGTCGGGCAACGGCTCGCCGGCGATCACGGCGTTGGCGATGACCGAAGCCAGGTCGCCCGTGGGGTGCGCCCGCCGATCCTCGGTCAAGGAAGTGAAGTAGTTCATGAACTCGAGAAGGACCCCGAACTGCGACTCGTCCTCGACGAGACGAGCGATGTCCGGGTCCTCGGCGCCGAAGAGCTCCTGGGTCAACGTGAGCATGCGCGGATAGTCGTCCTCGGGCAGACCGAGGATGGCCAGGATCACGTGCAACGGGAAGTACACGGCGACGTCGTTGGCGAAGTCGCATCGACCGTTCATGGCGTCCATGCGGTCGACGGAGTCCCGGGCGAGTGTGTCGATCCGCCCTTGCAGGTTCTTGACGCTCACAGGCTTGAACCAGTCGTTGACGAGATTCCGGTGGGCCTTGTGCTGGTCCCCGTCCATCTGGATCAGCGTCTTGACCGGCACGTTCGTCGCCGCCTCCACGTGCGACGAGGGCGTGACCGTGGGGTAGGGAGCGTTGGTGAACACCTCGGGATTGCGCTCCACCTCCATGACGTCGGCGTGCGTGGTGATGGCCCAGAACTCGGGGTACCCCTCGACCACGACCTTCAGGATCGGGGACTCGTGGCGAATACGCTGCGCCGCGTCGTGCCAGGCGACCGGGTCGGCGTAGGCAGCGGGGTCGACGAAGATGGCGCCGAGGTTCTCGACGGCGGTGGTGCTCATGCGGTCAGCATACGAGAGGATCATGCAAAGTATCTAGATGTTTCGTTCCAACCGCCCGGACAGAACATCGACCTACGGGGCGCTGACCCGGGGAAGGTCCACTTGCTCCGGAGGCGTCGCCCTGGACACTCTTGAGCATGGATCTCGCCGACGACCTGCGTTCGCTCCTCACTCTGGAACGGGTCGACAAGGACCTCTTTCGTGGCCGCAACGCCAACTACGGGCCACGCCGCACCCTCTTCGGCGGGCAGGTGGCGGCGCAGTGCCTGCTCGCCGCCGCGGCCACCGTCGAGGGAGAACGGCTCCCGCACTCCTTCCATGGCTATTTCCTCCGGGCGGGAAGGAGCGACATTCCCGTCATCCTCGAAGTCGACCGCGATCGGGACGGGCGGTCGTTCTCTGCACGGCGGGTGGTGGCCGTACAGGACGGCGAGGTCATCTTCTCCATGGCGACGTCGTTCCATGTCGAGGGTGAGGGCAGTCGCTTCGACGACGCGCCTCGCCGTGCCGTTCCTGCACCGGAGGACACGACCGTGGGCGGGTGGAACACGCTGCTCGACGTGCGCCCCGTCACGCCGACCGACTTCTTGAAGGGCGTGTTCACCGACTGCCTGTGGGTCCGCTCCGCCGTCTCGCTGGGCGACGATCCACTCCTGCACCGGGCCGGCTTGGCCTATCTGTCCGACCTCGGCACCGGGTTCGGCCAGCAGGACAGGGCGCTCGTTGGACGCGGTGGGCCGTCCATCGATCACTCCATGTGGTTCCAGGAGGACATCCGGGCGGACGAGTGGGTGCTGGTCGACCTGAGGCCGGTCAAGGCGCGCAGCGCCCGGGGTTGTTACCACGGCTCGCTGCGGGACCGGGACGGCGCGCTGGGCGCCACCATCTATCAAGAGCAGCTGCTGCTGCCGGGCTCGGCGGCCGACATGCTGGCGGCGGCGTTTCCCTCGGACGAAGACCAGCCTGTCGTGGGTGGCTGAACCGTCAGAACCGACAGAACCGACAGAACCGTCAGCTCACCCAGCCGGCGATCGTCTCCAGGTCCTGCAGCTTGTTCGGGCCGATCGGCTGCACGTTCAAGACCGTCACCCCGGCGTCGCGGTAGGCGGCGATGCGGTCCTTCACGAAGCCGGCATCGCCGATGAGGGACAGGCCGGCGATCAGCTCATCGGGCACCAACGCCGCCGCCTCCTTTCGATTGCCGCCGAGATACAGATCCTGGAGCTGCTCGGCCTCCCGCTCGTAGCCGTAGCGCTTGAGGACGTCGTTGTAGAAGTTCTTGCCCTTGGCCCCCATACCGCCGAAATACAAGGTGAGCATGGGGCGATCCTTCTCGCGTACATGCGTGACGTCGTCGCCGATAGCCAGCGAGCCGCCCGCCACGATCTCGAGCGGTCCGAGGTCGGAGGACCGCACGGCCCGGCCGGCCGCGAGTGACTCCCCCCACACTTCGTGGGCCCGGTCGGGCCAGTAGTGCAGGGGGAGCCAGCCTTCCGCCAGCTCCGCCGTCATCTCGACGTTCTTCGGACCGAGGGACGCCACGTAAATCGGAATCCGCTCGCGAACCGGGTGGTCCATGATTTTCAAAGGCTTGCCGAGACCGGTGCCCTGTCCCTCCGGGAGTGGGACGGGATAGCGGACGCTGGAGCCCTGATTGACGAGGCGATCGCGCCGCCACACCGAGCGGCAGATGTCGATGATCTCCCGGGTGCGAGCCAAGGGCGCGTCGTAGGGGACGCCGTGGAATCCCTCGATCACCTGAGGGCCTGACGCACCCAACCCGAGGATGCAACGACCACGCGACAGCTTGTCGATACCCACCGCCGTCATCGCCAGCAGCGTCGGCGTGCGCGTGTAGAGCGGCAAGATGCTCGAACCGATCTGCGCCGTCTTCGACACGGCAGCCAGGAAGCCCATAGTCGACACGGCGTCCGCGGTATAGGCCTCGCCGGTCCACAGGTACTCCACCCCGGCGTCCTCGAGCCGGCGAACCTGCGCCGCAAAGTCATCGGGGTCGTCGCGCATGCCCACGGTCGTGCCCAGCTTCACGTTGGCTCCTCTCGGTGGTGACGACCGAGCCTTTGGCGCGGTGCCTGCAGGGAATGGCAGGGTGGCCTGGTCCGACACCAATAATAGAGGATACTATTTAGGCATGCCGATCGCCATCACAGAAGACCACCGGACCTTGGGGCAGACAGCCTCGGATTTCCTGGCCAAGCACGATTCCCGAGGAGCCGCCCGGGTTCTGCTCGAATCTGAAGCCGAGACCCTGCCCTCGTTCTGGGGCGATATCGCCGAGCTGGGCTGGCTCGGCCTGCACCTGCCCGAGGAGTACGGCGGTTCGGGGTTCGGCCTACCTGAGCTTGTCGTCGTCGTCGAGGAGCTGGGGCGTGCGCTCACACCCGGGCCCTTCGTGCCGACCGTGATCGCCAGCGCCGTCATTGACGCGGCCGGCTCTGACGAGGTGGCCGCCCGGCTCGTGCCCGGCCTGGCCGACGGGTCCGTCTTCGCCGGCGTCGCGCTCGAGAGCGACATCACAGTGCGCGACGGTCAGGCCGCCGGCACGGCGCCGGCGGTCCTGGGCGGTGGCCTCGCCCACCTCCTCGTGCTGCCCGCAGGCGACGACGCCATCGTCGTCGAGGTGACGGCCGGGGGCGTGCAGGTGGAGGTGCCACCCAACCTCGACCCGACGCGGCGCTCGGCTCGGATCACACTGGACGGTGCACCGGCCGCTGTGATCGCGGGTGGACGGCGCGCGCTCATCGACCTCGCCCGTCTCATTGTCGCGGCCGAAGCGACCGGTATCGCCAACGAGTGCACCGAGCAGGCTGCCGCCTACGCCAAGGTGCGCGTGCAGTTCGGACGGCCCATCGGCACCTTCGAGGCGGTCAAGCATCACTGCGCCAACATGCTGGTCGCGTCCGAGCTGGCGACCGGCGCCGTGTGGGACGCGGCACGGGCGGCCGGAGAGGGCGATGACCAGCTGTCCTACGCGGCGGCCATCGCTGCTGCGCTCGCACTGGCGGCCGGCGACGAGTGCGCCCAACTCAACATTCAGGTCCACGGCGGTATCGGATTCACCTGGGAGCACGACGCCCATCTGTATCTCCGCCGGGCCACTGCGCTCGAGTCGTTCCTCGACGCCGAGGCGGCCGCCCGCGAGATCACGGACCTCGTGCGTGACGGCGCGCGGCGGACGCGCACCGTCGACCTGCCACCGGAAGCCGAGCCGATGCGGGACGAGGTGCGCACCTTCGCCGAGCGGGTGCACGGCCTCGACGCCGCCGCCCAGCGCGACGCGCTGATCGAGACCGGCTACGTCATGCCGCACTGGCCCAAGCCCTGGGGGCGCGATGCCGGCGCCGTCGAGCAGCTCGTCATTGAGCAGGGGTTCGCCGCGGCCGGTGTGACGAAGCCCCAGTACGGCATCACGGGCTGGGTCATCCTCACCCTGATTCAGCATGCCACCGAGGATCAGGTGGCCCGCTGGGTCCTGCCGGCACTGCGCCAGGACGTCATTTGGTGCCAGCTGTTCAGCGAGCCTGACGCCGGGAGCGATGCTGCCGGCGTCAAGACGCGCGGTACGAGGGTCGACGGTGGCTGGCTGGTCAACGGGCAGAAGGTGTGGACGAGCGGCGCCCACCACGCCAGCTTCGGGCTCGCCACCATCCGCACCGACCCCGACGTGCCGAAGCACGACGGGATCACGACCATGGTCATCGACATGCACACCGAGGGTGTCGAGGTACGCCCACTCAAGATGGTCACGGGCCACTCGGAATTCAACGAGGTCTTCTTCAACGATGTCTTCGTGCCCGACGACGACGTCGTCGGACCGGTGAACGGCGGCTGGAAGGTGGCCCGGGCCACGCTGGGGAACGAGAGCGTCTCCATCGGCGGCGGCCAAGGCGGCATGAGGATGCCGGCCAGTATGGCCATCGCGCCCTTCGATGCCCACCCCGACCGCCTGGCCGGTGGTGCGGGCCGGATCGGCCGCTACATCGCGCAGACCGAGGCTATGGCGCTGCTCAACATGCGCACCGCCCACCGGGCCGTCATGGGGAGTGGACCGGGACCCGAGGGCAACGTGACCAAGCTCGTGCTGTCGGAGATCGGCCACGAGGCAGCGGCGATTCTCGCCGCGGTCAGCGATGCCGACACGCTCTACACCGACGGAGCGGGCGCCATGGTGTCCGGCATGGTGCTCATGCATCGGGGCATGTCGATCGCCGGCGGGACGTCTGAGATCAAGCGCAACCAGATCGGGGAGCGCATCCTCGGGCTGCCACGGGACCCGCTCATCAACTAGCGCACGTGTGCGGCGCTAGTCCGACGCGCCACCCCCGAACGTCGTCTCCGGGGAGCGCCAGTCGGTCGACACGAAGCGGTGCGCGATGAGCCAGCGGCCGCCCACGGGCACGAAGCGGTCCCGGTAGCGGCCCATGTGGTCGAGACCGATCTCAGTGATGACGGTGAAGTAGCTGGCGACGAGGGCCTCGTCCGGCTGCACCGACTCGAACCGGATGTTCGTCACGTTGTGGCGCACAGTGCGGCGTGGTCCTCCGGTCCCGCGTTTTCGGGACGCCTCCTCCTGCGCCTGCGCAGCGGCGGGCGCACCGCCGAAGCGCGCCATGATGGCGTCCCGACCCTGCAGCGGGTCCGCCCCGCGTATCTCGAGGACGCCGTCCTCACAGAACGCCGCGGCGAACTCCTCGAGCATGTAGCGGTCACCACTGTGGGTGTACTGCGCCAACGTGTCGCGGCACGCCTCGCGGGCGGAGAGCTCCCACAGTTCCACGGCGGCGTGACCTCTTTCCTGTTGCGCGTTGCGTCCGTGCGGACGTGCCGATCCTAGGCAGGCAACGGCAGACCGAACGGCGTATCGCCGGTGTACCCGACGCCCCCATCTCCGGCCCGTAGAGTGCGCTCATGGCAGACGACCGCGACGGTCAGGCCACCGGCCTCTTGAATCTGTTGATCGGTCCGCCCAAGCGGGCGTCGCACGACGGATCGGGGAAGGACCGCATCACGCCGGTCCAAGGGTTGTCGGCCCTCTCGCTCGACGCTCTGACGTCAGTGGCCTACGGGCCCGAAGCCATCATTTTGGTGTTGGCGGTGGCGGGAGCCGGGGCGCTGCATCTCATCCTGCCCATCACCATCGCCATCGTCATCCTGTTGGCCATCTTGGTGTTCTCGTACCGCCAGGTGATCGACGCCTACCCGATGGGCGGCGGCGCCTACGCCGTCTCACGGGCCAACTTCGGTGCCCACACAAGCCTCGTGGCCGCCGCGTCGCTCGTCGTCGACTACACGCTGACCGTGGCCGTCTCCATTGCAGCGGGCGTCGCCTCCCTGCAGTCCGCCTTCCCGAGCCTGCACAGCGCCACCATCCCCCTCTGCCTCGGGATCCTCCTCTTCATAATGGTGCTCAACCTGCGCGGCCTCGGCGAGACGGCTCGGGCGTTCCTGCTGCCGACCATGCTGTTCATCTTCGGACTGCTGGCCATCATCGCCATCGGACTCATTCATCCGCTCGGGCTCAGCGAGACGCAATTGGGGAAACCCCAAACGCCGACGGTGGGACTCAAGGCGGTGACGTTCCTGCTCATCCTCAAGGCCTTCTCCGCCGGTTGCAGCGCACTGACCGGTGTGGAGGCCATCGCCAACGGCGTGCCTCTCTTCCGCGAGCCCCGGACCGTGCGCGCCAAGCGGACCGAAGTGCTGCTCGGACTCATTCTCGGCACCATGCTGCTCGGCCTCGCCGTTCTGGCCAAGCGCTGGCACATCGGACCGCGCTCGGGGCAGACCGTGCTGAGCCAGATCATGGCGATGTCCATCGGACGCGGCTGGGCCTACTACGTCATCTCGATCACCATTACCATCGTGCTGGCCCTGGCGGCCAACACCTCCTTCGGCGGCCTCCCTGTCCTGGCCAGCCTGGTAGCGCGGGACAATTACCTCCCGCATTTGTTCAGCATCCGCGGCGACCGACAGACGTTCGGCAACGGCATCCTCGTGCTGACCGTCTTGGCGGGCGCGCTGCTCGTCGCCGTCGATGGCAATACCAACGAGCTGATCCCGCTCTTCGCCATCGGGGTGTTCATCGGGTTCACGCTCTCCCAGGCCGGGCTGGTCGTGCACTGGTGGCGGGAACGCCCTCCCCGCTGGCGTCGCCGCGCCGCCATCAACGGCTTTGGCGCGTGCATCACGGCCATCGCGACCGTCGTCTTCTTGATCTCCAAGTTCACCGAGGGCGCCTGGGTGGTCGTCATCGCCATCCCGGCCTTCATCGTCCTGTTCCTCCGCATCCACGCGTACTACGAGCGGGCGGCCAAGGACCTTCGCTTCGACGAGGATCCCGGGCGGCCCGAGCCGAAGCACACCATCGTGGTCGTCCCGGTCAATCGGATCTCGCGGCTCACCGAGCGGGCGCTGAGCGAAGCCGAGTCGCTCGGGCAGGAGGTAATCGCCGTCAGCGTCGTCCTCGAGGGCGGCGACGACGCCACCGTCTACGCGCAACACCTGTTCGACGACTGGGAGAGGTGGAACTGCGGCATTCCGCTCAAGTTGCTGCACACCGACTATGCCTCGGTCGTCCAGCCGATCCTCGCCTTCATCGATCAGCTGCGAGCGGACCATCCCGACGATCAGCTCGTCGTACTGATCCCGGTCATCCGCCCGGAGAAGTTCCGATACCGGATCCTCCACAACCAGCTCGACCTGGTGCTCTCCTCTGCCTTACGCAGCCGGGACGACATCGTGGTCGCCCGGGTCACGGTGCCGTTGGTGCCACCAGAAAACGAGCACAAGACCGACCGGCAGCCTCCGGCCCAGGCCCCGCCCAGGTCCGAACCCCAGCCCGGAGCCGGCAAACCCTGAGCGATGTTCTCAGCGACCCTTCCACACCGGGTCGCGCTTCTCGATGAACGCGGTCGCACCCTCCTTGGCATCCTCGCTGCCGAAAACCTTGGGCTGCCACTCCGCTGCCAGCACCTTGGCTCGTTCGAGGTCGGTCGACGCCGTGCGCACCATCTGCTTGGTGGCATGCAACGCGAGAGGGCCATTCCGTGCGATCCGCTCGGCCAGCGCGACGGCGGCATCGAGCACCTCGGCGGGCGCGACGACCTGGTTGATCAATCCGAGGGCCAGCGCCCGGCCGGCGTCGATCGAATCGCCCGTCAACGTCAGCTCGAGTGCCACCGCCAACGGAATACGCGTGCTGATGAACACACCCCCGCCCGCGGCGAAGAGTCCCCGCTTGACCTCGGGTACCCCGAAGAGGGCCGCCTCAGAGGCCACCACGACATCGCAGCCCAGCAACAACTCGAACCCTCCGGCCACGGCGGTGGCGTTCGCTGCCCCGACAATGGGAACGCCAATCTCCCCGTTGGTGAAGCGGACGAAGCCGCGCATGGCGTCGGGGTTTCCGCTCATGCCGCCCGAACCGCCCTCCGCGAAGCCACGCAGGTCCATGCCGGCGCAAAAGGCCCGGTCACCTGTCCCGGTGAGCACCACCGCTCGCACTTCTGGATCCTTCTCGGCATCGAGCATGGCGATTCCGATAGCCGACAGCAGCTCGGGGTTCAACGCATTGCGGGCCTCGGGTCGGTTCAGCCGCAGTATCTGCACCGTTCCCCGCCGTTCCTTGACGAGAACCGGCTCAGCCGGCGCCTCCGCCGCAGTGTCCGTCATCAGGCGACAACCTTTCTGTCTCGCAGATCCGCGATGGCCTCAGCCGAGTAGCCGAGCTCGCTCAGTATGGCCTCCGTGTGCTGACCCGCCAAAGAACCCGGCTCCGCCACGGTCGTGCTGCGGGAAAACGAGACATAGGGCTTCAGCCGTACGTGCTCCCCGAAGGTCGGGTGCTCCACCTCCACGAGCAGGTCTGCGGCCCGGGCGAACTCGTCCGATTGCAACACAGTCTCGGGCGGCTCGCGGTGGGCCACCACGCACCCGACATCCGCCGCCAGCAGCGCGTCCTCCCAGTTCTGCGCGGTCTTCGTCGCAAAGACGCCATCGAGCACATGGGCCAGCGCCTCATCGTTGGCTACCCGGGAGTCCTCGGTCGTGAACCGGGGGTCCCCCGCCAGGTCGGCAGTGTCTGCCAGGACGGAACACAGGGGAGCCCAGTCGGCCGCGGTCGGCGCAGCGAGGTAGACCCACTCGTCGGCCGACTTGTAGAGCCGATAGCGAGCTGAGTAGCCGAGAAGCTCGGCATCAGCGGTCGCCGTCTGCGGGCGCTCCTTGTACTCGACCATGTCGTCGGCGAGTGCATGGGCGGTCGACGTCAGCATTGTCGTCAGCATCTCCTGTGCCGTCCCGGAGCGGTCCCGCACCAGAAGACCCAACGTCATGACGCTGGCTGCGGTCAGTGCTGAGATCCCGTCCGCCTGGGCGTACTCGGTCGTGCCGGCGCCGGCGAGTCGAATGGCTTCGGCGCGGATCTCCTTGAGCGACAGTCCGGGTCGCTCCTCAATGGCCGATCCGATGTTGCGCATCACCAGCCCGCTCCCTGCTCCGATGGTCGGCGCGTAGGCGGGACGGTCGCCGCAGGGGCCATCGATTCCGTATCCGGGCGAGTTGAGGTAGACGAGATCGGGGTTCACGGCGCGCAGGGTCGCGGCATCCACCCCCTGGCGCTCGGCGACACCAGCCCGGAACGATTGCAGCACCAGATCGGAACGTCGAGCCAGTTCGTGGACGATGGCCCGCCCTTCGTCTGTCGAGAGATCGACGCAGATCGACTCCTTCCCCTGGAGGCACTTGGCGCCGCCCACCTCAGGGAAGGGCAGGAGGTTGCGCATGGGCTCACCGTCCATTGGCTCGACCTTTATCACCCGCGCCCCGAGCTCGCGCAGGACCGTCCCGCCGAACGGAGCGGCGAAGAACGTCCCCAGCTCCAGGAGCGTGACGTTGCCCAACGCCCGGTCGTCTCCAGCAGGGACCGCAGCCTCGGTCACCTCCGCCGTCGCCAGCGGCCCCCACGGTGTGGCCCGCAGACGAGCGCCGTCAGCATCGAGCTCTGGTGCGCCCTTCGACAGCACAGCGGGCGTCTCCGCCATTGCCACCACGGGGCCCGGCTGACGCACCAGGCCGCGCTCGGCGTCATCTATCTCGACCACTGCGCCCAAGTGCTGCATCTGCGGGTGATCCAGCAACTCGCTCCCACGCCGCATCGTCTCGGCCCAGACGTTGTGGTCGTTCTCGAAGACCTCGTTCCACTCGGCCAGCGATTTGGACTGGACCGCCTCGAAGAGCTTGTCCCAGTACTCACCCGTCTTGGGGATGTCCGCTGCCCACACCGCGGCCTTCCACTCCTCGCTCTCGGGCATCCACTCGAGGCCGAACACCTTGAGCATCTCCATATAAAGGTGAAGTTGCACCTGGGAGAACTGCATCCAGCGGCCGTCTCCGCTCAATGCGATCAGCAGCATGAAGGACATGGGCGACAGCGGAAGGCCGGCGGCGGACCGGGTGGCGGAAGGTGTGAAGGCGTCGGGGAACTTCGACGTGATGACATTGAGGTACCAGTTCCACGTACCGAGCGCGGCCAACCCGTTGACCAGCGTTGCCTCGACCCGTTGCCCGCTGCCGCTGACCTCGCGTTCGTGCAGCGCGGCGCAGATCCCGGCCAGCAACTGCTGGCTGGCCGCATAGGTGCAGTACGGCATGGAGACGTGAGCTGGGCCTTCCCGCTCCACCATCGACTGCGAAGCCCACAACGCGCCCAGTCGCGCCATGACGAGCGCCTCATATCCCTTGGCGTTGGCGTACGGTCCCGTGCGCCCGAAGGCAGTCACCGATCCGAAGACGAGGCGAGGGTTTTCCTTGCTCAGGTCCTCGTAGCCGAGCCCGAGGCGCTCGGCGACGCCTGGCCGGAACGTTTCCATCAACACGTCCGCGCCGAGACCCAGCTGGCGAGCCAGCGAGGCGTCGTCGGAGTCGTGCAAGTTCAGCGCGATCGATTGCTTGCCCCTGGCGATGAGCGGGAAGGACGGCAGGTTCCGGAGCGCGCTGCCGCCGGGCGGCTCCACGCAGAGGACCTCCGCCCCGAAGTCAGCCAGCGTCTGGCTCGCTTGTGCTCCGGCTGGACTGTTGGAGAGGTCCAGGACACGCAGACCCGCCAGCGGTCCGGCCGCTACCTCGGCGCTCCCTTCGTCTGCCATCGGCAACCACCCCCGTGAAGCATTTGCTTGTCGGACGACGGGGTGGCGCCCCGCCGTGAAGCGACCGGTCGGTTTTTAGTATACTCAATTAGCCTTCAGCGGGACCAGCAAGGAGACCCTTCGAGACGTGGCAATGTCACCGGCAGTGACCAACGACGAGACAGAACCGGTCCTCCTGAGCGAGGTTGCCGCAGGGGTGGGGACGATCACCCTGAACCGGCCGGCCCGCCGCAACGCGCTCAACGGTGCGTTGATCGGCGCGCTCGACACCGCGGTGCGGCAGATGGCCGACCACCCCGAGGTGAAGGTGGTCGTCCTGACCGGCGCCGCGCCCGAGGGCGCCCAAGGAGGATTCTGCTCGGGCGGCGACGTCAAGGAGGGCGCAAGCGGTCGGGGCGGTGAGAAGGGTGTGCCCGTCGATGCAATGTCGGGCGACCTCTCCCGCCACGATCTCCACGCCGCGATGTCGCTGCACCTGATGCCCAAGCCGACCATCGCCATGGTGGGAGGGCCGGCCGTTGGGGCCGGGTGCAGTCTGGCTGCTGCCTGCGACCTGCGCTTCGCATCAGAGGATGCTGTCTTCTCGGTGAGCTTCTCCCCCAATGGGCTCTCGGGTGACTACGGGGGCTCCTTCTTCTGGACCCGGATCGGCGGGACCGGACTGGCTCGACGCCTCTACTTCCTGAACGAGAAGATCCCGGCGCGTCGCGCGCTGGACCTCGGCATGGTGCATGCGGTGCTCCCGCCGGCGGAACTCGCCGGCTACACCTACAAGGTCACTGAGTCGCTGGTCCGCACGCCGGCCACGCTGTTGGCGCTCGTCAAGGACAACCTGAATGTTGCTGAGGACGAAGTCGAGCGCCGGCGCTGGCTCTTCGCCCACGAGGCTGAGAACCAGTTGCTGTCGGCCAAGGCATCGCTCGAACAGCGGGCGCAACGCCGCCGGGCGGCACAACAGCGAGCGGCCCAGCCACCCTCGAGCTGAACTAGTGCCCCTGGGTCGTGCTCACATGAGCCGGCGCCGGCACACTCGAATGCAGTGTGCCCGAGGCGGCCGAGGCCAGGGGCCCGCTCCAGACCGTTACCGTTGCGGCGATGGCGCAGAGAATTCCGGCGGCGGCGACCCGGCCCTTGTGCAGCTTCATGGGGGCACTCTGGACCCCAAATGTTGGAGAATGACGAGCGGGAGATAAGAACTGGGAAAGAATGCCGCTGGGGCACGTGCCGTTTCAGCCGTTTCGGTGCCCGGTCTGCGTTCCCACCGGGAGATCCCGATAGGGCACACCCTTGTCAGCGCCCGGCTCCCGGGGCAGCCCCAGGCCCTTCTCGCCCAGGACGTTGAGCTGAATCTCGTCCGTCCCGCCCCCGATGCGGGTCCCGGGACTGGCCAGGTTCACCAGGTGCAGGTCTCCCCCGAGCGGCGACGACCTCCCACTCAGCATCCCCTGTGCGCCCACGATCCGGTACGACAGGTCGCGCGAGTGCTGGCAGATGCGCGCCGTGGTGAGTTTGGCGAGAGAACCATCGGCTCCGGTCAATTTCCCGCCGGCGGCACCGCTCCGACGCATCGTCCACCCGTTGACACGGATCTGCGAGACGTAGCGAGCCAGCTCCTGGCGGATGCCGGGATCGTCGGCGGCCCCGTGGCTCTGGGCCAGCTCGACCATGAGCTTGGCCGGCAGGGCGCCGGAACGGATCGGACTCTTGCGAGCCGAGGCGGCGGCGCAGGCACGCTCGAGCACCTCTCCCACCTCACAGTCGAGATCGCCGGCGAGGCCCGACCGCGCCGCAACCAGACCCGGCAGGCCACCCCCGGCCACCGAGTTGCGCTCGTGGAAAAGCGTGGTCTGCGCCACTCGCCAGCCACCGTTGACCTCACCGATGACCCGGTCCGCGTGGACCCTGGCCTCGGTCAGGAAGACCTCGCAGAAGTTGGACGCGCCGTTCATCTGCTTGAGCGGGCGTGCCTCAATGCCGGGCTGTCGCATGTCGATGGCGAAGTAGGTCATGCCGGCGTGCTTGGGGACGTCGACGTCGGTGCGGGCGAGGAGCATGCCGACATCGGCGCTGTCCGCTGCCGAGTTCCACACCTTCTGGCCCGTCACCACCCACTCGTCGCCGTCAGGCACGGCCCGGGTGCCAACGCCGGCCAAGTCGGAGCCCGCTCCCGGCTCGCTGAACAGCTGGCACCAGGCCGCCTCGCCCGTGGCGATCGGCCGCACCAATTCGATCCGCTGGGCCTCGTTGGCATGCTGGAGCAGCGTCGGCGCTGCGAGCGTGGCCGCCATCGCCCCCACCGGCGGTCCGATGACATCGTTGCGCGCCAAGACGCCGAGAATGACCATGGCGTCCCGTCGTGTGACGCCCGCGCCACCGAGGCCGTTGGGCCAACTCGGATAGGCGTACCCCGCCTCGGCCAAACGGAACCACCACTCGCGCACGGTGATGGAGGTGTCCCAATTGGCGTCGACCCAGGCCTGGACCTCGCCGGCCAGGTCGCCCGGGCTCACCCCGGGCTCACCCCTCGTCCTCGCCCTTGGCTTTGCGTTCCGCCACGATCTCGTGATGCCGCTCGAGCATCTGCACGGCCTGGGCGGCCAGGTCGGCGGGTGGTTCGGGCAGACGGACCGGCCCGTGCTCGCGGCTGGACAGGGCGACGGTGGCTTTGGCCGGGCACGTGACCGTGTCGCGCTGGTTGGTGCCGCGCATTTCGATGTCGACGACGCAGCGCCCGTCCTCCTGCCGCTTGTCGACCACCTCGCCGGTCAGGATGTGCGCGTCCCCGATGTAGTTGAACTTGCGGATCTCGCTCGACTGCGAGACGAGCCACCCGTCGTCACCCATGTAGTCCGTCATGTAATGGCTGAGCCAACAGTCGCGCATCACTCCGTAGTCGTAGGCCATGGGGTTGCCGATGGCCTGAGCCCACGCGTTGTCCCAGTGCACGCGCTGGGCCACGTCCGGCACGCCGTACTCGTTCTTCACGTAGAAGGGCGCGATACGTTGGCGGTTCTTGTAGGCGATGCGGTTGGCGCAAGGCTCGTAGGGGACGAAGCCGTACCCGCCGGCGTGGAACACGATCATGTCCGTCGTGGTGAGCGGCCCCTTGGCCATCGGGTTCAGGACGTCACCGACATGCACGTCCTCCCAGTGGCGCGGCGTGGCACCCCTGGCTTCCTCGGCCGCGTAAATGGCATCGATCTTCTCAATGTCGGCGTCCGAGTAGGTCGCCGGCTCCAGGGCCGAGTACTTGCCCTTCTCGCGTGCGGTCTTGCGTTCCGTGTGGATAGCGAGGGTGCGGGAGATG
>Ga0302235_10001991_pt1 | contig 14955 bp, 14 predicted proteins | sample II_Palsa_N3_3_FD_193577 | JGI IMG/M metagenome (GOLD analysis project Ga0302235, IMG submission 193577) | Peat permafrost microbial communities from Stordalen Mire near Abisko, Sweden - II_Palsa_N3_3 | ecosystem: Environmental > Terrestrial > Soil > Palsa > Peat permafrost | place: Sweden... | reverse complement strand
CGCAGGCGCTGTACGAGGAAGCGGTCTACGACGATGACGGCAACCTGGTCACCTCCACGCTGGCGGACTACCTGGTCCCGTCGGCGTCCGACCTGCCGTCGTACGTGACCGGCCGGACCGAGAGCCGGGCCGATAACCGGCTCGGGGTCAAGGGCGTCGGTGAGGCAGGCACCATCGCCTCGACGCCCGCGGTGGTCAACGCCATCGTCGACGCGCTGCGTCCGTTCGGCATCAACGACGTCACCATGCCCTGCACCCCCGAACGGGTCTGGCGCGCGATCGCCGAGTCCAGGGGCGGCGGTGAGACGGGCAGCGCGGCCGAACAGCACGCGGCCCGGCAGAGCGACCAGACGCAGGGCAACAGCCCGCAGGGGATCGACGGCCCGGCGCAAGAAGGAGATACAGCATGATTCCGGCCAAGTTCGATTACGTCCGCCCAGGCTCCCTGGACGAAGCGGTCCGGGCGCTCGCGGACGGCGGCGATGACGCCAAGATCATCGCGGGCGGGCAGAGCCTGCTTCCGCTGCTTCGGCTGCGGCTGGCCTACCCGGAGCTCCTGGTCGATCTGGGCGGGCTGGATGAACTCCGCGGCGTGACCGACGCCGGGGACGCCCTCCTGATCGGGGCCAGGACCACGCATTACCAGCTGGTTCATGACCCGCTGGTGGCCGAGCACTGCGGGCTGCTGGCCCAGGCCACCAGCACGGTGGCGGACCCCGCGATCCGGCACCGGGGTACGCTCGGCGGCGCGCTCGTGCACGCCGACCCGGCGGGCGACCTGCCGGCCGTGGCGCTGGCGCTAGATGTCACGTTGATCGCCAGGGGGCCTGGCGGCGAGCGTGACGTTTCCGCCGCCGACTTCTTCGTCGACTACCTGACCACGAGCCTGGAGCCCGACGAGATCCTGACCGGGGTCCGGGTGCCTAAGCTCGGCGCGGGCTGGGGTTACCGGTACGAGAAGTTCCACCGGACCGCGCAGTCGTGGGCGACCGTCGGCGTGGCCGCCCTGGTCCGGCGGTCCAACGGGTCGGTCGCCGAGGCCAGGGTCGGGCTGACCAACATGGGCCGGGTCCCGGTGCGGGCCCGGGCGGCAGAGGACGCCGCGGCTGGCGCTGACGCCAGCCGTGACGCGCTGCGGGCCGCGGCGGCGCATGCGGCGGAGGGCACCAACCCGCCGGGGGACCTGCACGGAGCACCCGACTACCGGCGCCACCTCGCGCGGGTACTGACCGGACGGGCGCTGGCCGCGGCCGCGGGAGTCTGACGAAGGCCGGTCCGGGCGGAACACCGAGTGACTGAAAGTTGTTGTCGTGACATGGTTGATGACCGGTTTGCGGAGCTGATCGCCGGGCGGCGGCAGGGAGTACTGGTCACCCTCAGAAAAGACGGGTGGCCTCAGCTGTCCAACGTGAATTACGGCTGGGACCCGGCCGAGCAGACCATCCGGGTCTCCACCACCGATGACCGGGCCAAGACGCGCAACATGCGCCGTGACCCGCGGGTCAGTTTCCACGTCACCAGCGGTGATTTCTGGTCCTATGTGGTGGTGGACGGGCAGGCCGAGCTGTCGGCAGTGGCCCAGGACCCCCGCGACGCCGCGGTCGAGGAACTCATCGACCTGTACCGCGCGGTGCAGGGGGAACACCCGGACTGGGACGACTACCGGGCGGCCATGGTCCGTGACCGGCGCCTGGTCGTCCGGATCCGGGCCGAGCGGGCCTACGGGATGGTCCACCGCTGACGGCGGCCTGACTGCCGACCGGTTATTCGCCGGCGACTGAGCGCCGTTCGTTGGTGGGGCTTAGCCCCTGACTGGAGGTACTGATCGCGTGAGTGATGACCGGTATGTGACGTCACGCGTAGGCTGGCCCGATGCTGCCTGATTCGTTCGGGCGGGTCGCGACTGACCTGCGCGTATCGCTCACCGACCGGTGCAATCTGCGGTGCGCGTACTGCATGCCGCCCGAGGGCCTCGACTGGCTGCCCTCTCCCGATCAGCTCACCGACGACGAGGTGGTGCGGCTGGTCCGGGTGGCGGTCGAACGGCTGGGCGTCCACGAGGTCAGGTTCACCGGGGGCGAGCCCCTGCTGCGGCGCGGGCTGGCCGGGATCGTCGCGCGCACGGCGGAGCTCCGTCCGCGCCCGGAGATCTCGCTGACCACCAACGCGATCGGGCTCAAGCGCAGTGCCACGGCGCTGCGCCAGGCCGGGCTGGACCGGGTCAACGTGTCGCTGGATACGCTGCGCCCGGAGACGTTCCGCAAGCTCGCGCGCCGGGACCGGCTGCCTGACACGCTCGACGGGCTGGCCGCCGCCGCGCAGGCCGGCCTGGCCCCGGTCAAGGTCAACGCCGTGCTGATGCGCGACCTGAACGACGACGAGGCCGCGCCGCTGCTCAGGTTCTGCCTCGACCGCGGCTACGAGCTGCGCTTCATCGAGCAGATGCCGCTCGACGCGCAGCACGGCTGGAAGCGGGCCGAGATGGTGACCGCGGAGGAGATCCTGACCGCTCTCGGCCGCGAGTTCACTCTCACCCCCGACGATCCGGGTCAGCGCGGGTCGGCGCCCGCCGAGGCGTTCCTGGTCGACGGGGGACCGGCCAGGGTCGGGGTGATCGCCTCGGTCACCAGGCCGTTCTGCGGGACCTGCGACCGGGTCCGGCTGACCGCCGACGGCCAGGTGCGGAACTGCCTGTTCGCGCGGACAGAAAGCGACTTGCGCGGGCCGCTGCGCGCCGGGGCCAGCGACGCCGAGCTGGCCGCCCGCTGGCAGCGGGCCGTCGCCGCCAAGCTGCCCGGCCATGGCATCAACGACCCGTCGTTCCTGCAGCCCGACCGCCCGATGTCGGCCATCGGCGGCTGACCAGCCTCCGGCCTGCCAGGGACGTAGGAATGCCACCCGGAGCTGACCGCGATGGCGGGATGATGAACCCGGGCTCGTTCGGCATCATTATTCTGGCCGGCGGCCGGGGGAGCAGGCTGGGCGGCCAGGATAAGCCCGGCCTGGTCGTCGGGGACGACATGCTCATCGCGTCGGTGGCCCGGGCCGGCACCGGCGCCGGGGCGGCCCAGATCGTCGTGGTGGGCCCGGAGAGGCCGGGCCTGGACGGCGTGTCGGTTGTCCGCGAGGAGCCGCCGGGCGCCGGACCGGTGGCCGCCCTGCGGCGTGGCCTGGCCGAGGCGTCCGCGCCCTGGGTGGCGGTGCTCGCCGCCGACCTGCCGTTCCTGCGAGCCAGCCATCTCGAGGCGCTGCGGGCCGCGGCGGAAGGTGGACCCGGCGCCATCCTCGTTGATGACACCGGGCGACCGCAGTGGCTGGCTGGCTGCTGGCGGACCGAAACTCTCCGTCGTGCCGTGGCCGGTTACCACCAGGACTCGCTGCGCGGGCTGCTGGATCCCCTCGCACCCGTCCTGGTCAGGCTGACGCCGCCGCCCGGGGAGCCGCCGCCGTGGCTGGACTGCGATACCCCCGAGGACCTGCGCCGGGCCCGTGACCTGGCCGGCCCGCATTTACCGGGCTCTGGCCTGGACTGGGCCGGGGGCGCGAGCCGCCATCACTTTCAGTGATCGTAATTGCGTAGTTGCTAAGCGTCAAGGTCGTGACCTACGACTGGCCGGCCGGACGGTAGGCCGGGCCGTGCGCGTCGTCGCAGTGCTGTGCGGGGTCGGGCCCGCCCGGCCCGGGCGGATGATCGCCGCGCAGCGCGGCGTGGTCGACCTGCAAGGTGGCGTGGGTGATGCCGTACTGGCTGCCCAGGAAGGCCTCCAGGTCGGCGCGTACGGCGTGGCAATCCTCGCCCGGCGCGACCAGCACGTGCGCGGAGGCGGCGGGCAGACCCGAGGTGATCTCCCAGATGTGCAGGTCGTGGACCTCGGTGACGTTGCGGCGGGCCGCCATCGCGGCGCCGACCTCCGCCGGATCGAGCCCGGCGGGCGCGGCCTCCAGGAAGATCCGCCCCGAATCCCTGATCAGCCCGGCCCCCGCGTGCAGCATCAGGACCACCACGATCAGCGTGGCGATGGCGTCGGCCCGGACGAATCCGGTCAGCACGATGATCAGGCCCGCCACCGCGGTGGCGGCGAACGCGTAGAGGTCGGTGAGGATGTGCTTGAACGCGCCTGCGACGTTCAGGCTCTGCGCCGGTCCTCCGCCGTCGCGCCCGCTGTGCCCGCGCCCGCTGTGCCCGCGCCCGCTGTGCCAGTGGCCGCCGGGGCCGCGCCCGCTGGCCCGGGCGATCAGCAGCGTCGCCGCGACGTTGACGGCCACCCCCACCAGCGCGACGACGAGAACCGTCCCGCCGGCGACCGGGTGCGGCGACAGCAGCCGCCGGATCGCCGTGTAGCACAGCCAGGCCGCGAGCAGGACCAGGGTGATGCCGTTGGCCTGGGCCGACATGATCTCGGTGCGCTTGAGCCCGTACGTGTAGCCGCCAGTGGGCGGCCGGGCGGCCAGCCGCGCGGTGATCAGCACCAGCGCGATGGAGGCGGCATCGGTCAGCATGTGCGCGGCGTCGGAGATCAACGCGAGTGAGTGCGCGGCCAGGCCGGCCACGACCTCGCCGACCATGAAGGCCAGGATCAGCGCGAGCGCACCGGACAGCCATCTGGCGTCCGACCCGGAAACGCCGGACGCCGGCCCGTGGTCATGCCGGTCAGCCGTCACCATTCGACGATATCCTCCTTCCTCAAGGACCCGTAAGACCCGGCGAGCCCTCCCCCACCTGCTGGCCTGACCCTAGGCTGGCCCTATGAACACCCTGGAGGAGTGGACGGCCGCGGTCTGCGCCGACCTCGGGCTCGAGCCTGCTTCCGCCGATATCACCACCGTGCTTGACCTGGCGCGCGACGCCGCCCACGGGGTCGCGCGGCCGGCCGCGCCGCTCACGACCTACCTGGTGGGGGTGGCAGTGGGCCTTGGCATGACCCTGCCGGATGCGGCCGGGCGGATCTCCGCGCTCGCGGCGGACTGGGGGAACCCCGATACGCCAGGCGATTCGCCACGCCCCTCGCCATCACGATTACCGGACTCTTACAGCTTCTGTTATCGCCCGGTGGCCAAGGGCTGGTCTCGCGTAAGACGGAGTCGAGGGGCGGATCGCCGGACGAGCGAAGGGTGGGCCATGACCGCCGGATCTGATGGGATCGGTGGCCCGGGTAAGTCGCGCCCGACGAGGCGCGGAGTGCTGCTGGGAGCCAGCTTGGCCGGGCTAGGCGGAGCGCTGGCCGGGTGCAGCACCGCAGCGGTTCCTTATGGTGCCAACGAGGCGGGAGTCGTCGAGCAGGACACTCCGGCCGCGTCCGGTACGTCGAGCTCGGGCGCCATGCCGGGTTCCGGCGGCGGCATGCAGGCCAGCCCCCCGGCCAGCCCTTCGGCTAGGCCGTCGGCCAGCGGCACCAAGGGCAGCGAGCCGAAGAAAGGGTCCACGGCCCCTGAGGTCAGCGGCACCGTGCTCGGCACGGCCAGCGAGATTCCCGTCGGCGGCGGCAAGATCTTCGCCGCAGCCAAGGTCGTGGTGACCCAGCCGGTCCGCGGTCAGTACAAAGGGTTCAGCGCGGTCTGCACGCACGTGGGCTGCATCCTCAGCGAGGTCGCCGACGGCACCATCGACTGCCCCTGCCACGGCAGCGAGTTCAAGATCACGAACGGTGCCGTCGTCACCGGCCCGGCCCCCAGCCCTCTGCCGACGAAGCAGATCAAGATAGAGGACGGCCAGGTCTTCCTGATCTGAGTCATCCTGCCGCGGGCTCGCAGATGGCAGGATAGCCGTGTGGGCTCGCTGATGCTGCTTGATACCGCGTCGCTGTACTACCGCGCGTTCTTCGGGGTGCCGGACACCGTCCGGGCACCGGATGGCACGCCGGTGAACGCCGTGCGCGGGCTGCTCGATACCATCAGCCGGCTGGTCCGGGGCCGGCAGCCCACCCGGCTCGTGGCCTGCCTGGACGCGGACTGGCGCCCGGCCTTCCGGGTCGCGGCGATCCCTTCCTACAAGGCGCACCGGCTCGCCGCCGACGGCACAGAAGAGACTCCGCCCGCTCTCGCCGCCCAGATCCCGGTGATCGAAGAGGTGCTGAACGTGTCGGGGATGGCGGTCGCCGGACAGCCGGGCTTCGAGGCGGACGACGTGATGGCCACGCTCTCGGCGCGCTCCGCCGACCCGGTCGACGTCGTGACCGGGGACCGTGACCTGTTCCAGCTCGTCGACGATGCCCGGGGCGTCCGGGTCATCTACACCGTGCGCGGCCTGCTCAACATGGACGTGATCGACGAGGCCGCGGTGACCGCCAAGTATGGCATCCCGGGCCGTGCCTACGCCGACTTCGCCGCGCTGCGCGGGGACCCGAGCGACGGGCTGCCCGGTGTGCCGGGGGTCGGGGAGAAGACCGCGGGCGCGCTGATCCGGACGTTCGGCACTATCGAGGGAATCATCACCGCACTGGAGGCGGGCCACGGCGGATTCCCGCGCGGCAGCCGTGACAAGCTCGAGAAGGCCAGGGACTACCTCGACGTGTCGCTGTCGGTGGTCCGGGTCGTCGAGGACATCCCGCTGCCCGAGATCAGCGGTCAGTTGCCCGTGGTGCCAGCCGACGCCGTCCGGCTGAAAGAGCTGGGCGACCGATGGGGACTCGGATCTTCCCTGAACCGGTTCGTCACCGCGGTGTCACAGGCCTAGCATCGATCTCGTGACGACAGACGAACTCTATCCCGCGGACCGGCTCGACCAGGTGCGCGAGGCCGCCGGCGTGGCTGGCCTGGATGCGGTGCTGCTGACGCCAGGCCCGGACCTGAGGTATGCCATCGGCTATGACGCCAAGCAGCTCGAGCGGCTGACCTGCCTGGCGGTCCCGGCGTACGGGGCCCCGGCGCTGTTCGTGCCGCGCCTTGAGCTGGCCGCGGCGCAGGCCTCCCCGGCCGGCTCGTCCGGTCTGGAGATGATCCCCTGGGAGGAGACCGACGATCCGTTCCGGCTGGTCGCGAGCATGCTCGGGAACGCCGCGACGATCGGTCTGTCCGACCGGATGTGGGCCCTGTCCGTGCTGAAGTTCCGCGACGCGCTGCCCGCGGCCCGCCTGGCGCTGGCCGGGTCCGCGCTGCGCCCGCTGCGAATCAGGAAGACTCCCGCCGAGGTCGCAGCGCTCCGCGAGGCCGGCGCCGCGATCGACCGCGTGCACGCCCAGGTCCCCGGCTGGCTGCGGCCCGGACTCACCGAGCGGGCCGTGGGCGCGATGATCACCGAGGCGATCCTGGCCGAGGGGCACGCCACCGTGGACTTCGTGATCGTCGGGTCGGGCCCGAACGCCGCCAGCCCGCACCACGAGGTGTCCGACCGAGTCCTGACCGCCGGGGACGCGGTGGTGGTGGACATCGGGGGGACCATGCCCTCGGGCTACTGCTCGGACAGCACCCGCACCTATGCGATCGGCGAGCCGCCGGCCGAGTTCACCGCGTACTACAAGATCCTGTTCGACGCCCAGGAGGCCGCCTGCGCCGCGGTCCGGCCCGGGGTGAGCGCCGAGTCGGTCGACGCGGCCGCGCGTGAGCCGATCACCAGGGCCGGCTTCGGGGACGCCTTCTTCCACCGGACTGGCCACGGCATCGGGCTTGAGGCGCACGAGGACCCCTACATCGTGGCTGGCAACGGCGAGCCGCTCGAGCCCGGCATGGCGTTCTCGGTGGAGCCCGGTATCTACCCAGGGCCGCACGGCGCGCGGATCGAGGACATCGTGGTCTGCACCGAGGTCGGCGTCGAGCGCCTGAACCACACGCCCAGGGAGCTGGTCATCGTCGGCTAGCCGCCTCGGCACGAGGCGACGTCGCATCGGTGGTCACGCGTACGGCAGGATCAGAGTTCCGCCGCTCCGTCAGTGCTCGGTTGATCCCGGGGGATCGGTGCGGCCCTGATTGTCGGCCAGGAAACGCTCAAACTGGGCGGCGAGCTCATCGGCGGTAGGCATCGCCTCGCCCTCGGCGAGCAGCCCGGCCACCGGGTTCTCCGCGGCCTCGGCGGTGGCCGTGTCGTACTGCTGCTCAAGCGCGCGCACCAGCTCCGCGACCTCGGCGGAGTCCGCGACCTGGCGTTCGATCGCCAGGTTGGTCCGCTCGGAGGCCTCGCGCAGCTCGGTGTCGGGCAGGTCAAGCCCGGTGGACGTGGTCACCGACCCGAGCAGGGCCAGCGCGGCCGGGGGGTAGACGGCCTGGGCCAGGTAGTGCGGAACCTGCACGGCGAAGCCGAGCGCGTCCCGGCCCGCCTCACCGAACCGCAGCTCGATCAGGGCGGGCGCGCTGCCAGGCACCTGAATCCGGCTCGGAAGCCGCTGGTAGCCGGTCAGCAGTTCCTCGCGGGTGGCGTGCGCGATCACCCCGAGTGGCCGCGTATGCGGCATCCCGGCCGGGATGCCGAGGAAGCTGATCGCCGGGCCTACCTGGAGCCGGGCGGAGATCGCCAGCACCGCCTCGGTGAACAGGTTCCACTCGTGATCGGGCTCCGGTCCGCTCAGCAGCAGGAAGGGCCGCCCGGCCGCGTCGCGCAACAGGTGAAGCGCCAGCTCGGGAGGGTCGTAGTCCTCCCAGTGACTGTTGTCGTAGGTCATCAGCGGACGCCGGGACCGGTAATCGATCAGCCGGTCCACATCGAACTGCGCCACTGTCTCGTGAGAGAAGTTGCGCAGCAGGTGCTCGGCGAGCAGGCGGCCGGCGTTACCCGCATCGATGAAGCCCTCCAGGTAGAGCAAGACCGGTGCGTCTGCGATATCGGGCGCGGCCGGACTCAGGTCGAAGAGTTCTTCCGGATTCCGCTGCATCTCAATAGTTTCGCACGGGACGCCGGATGCTGCGGCCCGCGCCGGCGTCTCCGCCCTTGTCTGCCGGCGGCCGCGCCCTTGTCCGCCGGCGGCTCCGGTGTCGTCCGCCGACGGCGCGGCCGGCCGCCGACGGACGACTTTGCCTTCTAAGCTGACTGCTCGGCCAGCCCGGACGTGGCCTTCGGGTGGCCGATGGAAAGGCCGCTGTTCGGGTCGAAGAAGTGCAGGTGGTGGGTGTCGACCGCGAGCTCGACGGCCTGGCCGGGCCTGACCCCGCTCCGGGCCGAGACCCGGGCCGTCCACAGGGACTTGCCGCCGATCAGCGCGGCCACGGACGCGTCGTCATCGTCGTCCCTGTCGGCCGCCTTGGTCAGGCTGGCGTGCTCGACTGGTGGCGCGTCGATGGTGAAGATCACGTGGATCTCGGTGCCGAGTTCCTCGGTGACGCTGGTGGTGACCTGCATTCTGCCCCACCGGTCGTCGGCCAGGCTGGCATCCTCGAAGTCGGAGGGCCGGATGCCCAGGATGACCTGCCTGCCGATGTAGTCCGCCAGGCCCCGCTTAGCCTCGATGATCTCGGCTGGCACCGACAGCTTGTAGCCGGCGAACCTAACCGCCGGACCGTCGTCCCGGACCAGGTCCGCGTGGACGAAGTTCATCGCAGGCGAGCCGATAAAGCCGGCCACGAACAGGTTGACCGGTGCTTCGAACAGGTACTGCGGCGTGTCGACCTGCTGCAGCCGGCCGTCTCGCAGGACGCAGACGCGGTTGCCGAGCGTCATGGCCTCGACCTGGTCGTGCGTCACGTAGACGGTGGTGACGCCGAGCCGCTCGTGCAGCTGCTTGAGCGAGGCCCGCATGGACACCCGCAGCTTGGCGTCCAGGTTGGACAGCGGCTCGTCCATCAAGAAGGCCTGCGGCTCGCGGACGATGGCACGGCCCATCGCGACCCGCTGCCGCTGGCCGCCGGACAGCGCGGCCGGCTTGCGCTTGAGGTACTGCTCCAGGCCCAGCATCTTGGCCGCCTCGTCGACCCGGCGCTTGATCTCATCCTTCGGCGTCTTCCTCAGCTGGAGGCCGAACGCGAGGTTCTGCTCGACCGTCATGTGCGGGTACAGCGCGTAGTTCTGGAACACCATGGCGATGTCCCGGTCCTTGGGCGGCAGGTCGTTGACCACCCGGTCGCCGATCAGGATCTTGCCCGCGGTAATCTCCTCGAGCCCGGCGATGGACCGCAGCGCGGTCGACTTGCCGCAGCCAGAGGGGCCGACGAACACCATGAATTCGCCGTCTTTGACGTCAAGGCTCAAGTCGTCGATAGCCTTGACGTCACCGGAGTAGGTTTTTTCTACGTGGTCGAGGATGATCTGTGCCATGCCGGCAGCGTAACCTTCCCGTGACCTGACGGTAAGTACGCGGAGGCTTATGTTACATTAGCGTAAACGTCGTTATCGATTCGTTATATATAGAGGTTTGTCGCCAGGCGCAATCGATGGCGCTAACGTGACCACGTGGAAGAGATCGATCGCAAGATCGTGTCGCTGCTGGCCCGCAACGGACGGATGAGCTTTACCGAACTGGCCAGGCAGGCGGGCCTGTCGGTGTCGGCGGTCCACCAGCGTGTGCGCAGGCTTGAGCAGGATGGCGTGATCAAGGGCTACGTCGCGGTGTTCGACCCGGACAGCGTCGGCCTGCCGCTGACGGCCTTCGTATCGATCAAGCCGTTTGACGCCGCCGCCCCTGATGACCTGCCCCAGCGGCTGGAGCACCTGCCCGCGATCGAGGCCTGTTACAGCGTTGCAGGAGATGAGAACTACATTCTCAAGCTGCGGGTGCCAACTCCCGCCGCGCTCGAGGACCTGCTGCAGCAGATCCGCACCATCGGCGGCGTCTCGACCCGCACGACCGTCGTGCTCAGCACCCCGTACGAGAACCGCCCGCCCGACCTGTGACGCGCGTCTTACCCGTCCCCCCTTGGCCCGGTCGCCCCTATCTCTCTCGCCCTGTCCAGTCTCACCAGATCCCACAGCCCCATCCGTCGCGGGCAGAAACGTATGGTTGTGACAGCGTACACATTAGGGTGTGTAGGCTGCCACAACCATACAAAACGGGCGAGATCAGGAGCTGGCCTTGAGGCCATCAATCATGATGGACAACAGCGTGTCGGCCCGGTCCGGCGCCCGCTCCGTGCTCACCGCTACCCCGTGCACCAGCCGCATCACGTCGGTGGCGCTGACGTCCGAACGGATGGCGCCGGCCTGCTGCCCGCTCGTCAGCAGCCGCTCGGTGGTTTCGCGCATGGCCACCCAGCACGACGAGATGAGCTCGGATTCAGCCCCGACCGCCTCGATCAGCGCCCGCGAGAGCCCGCGCTTGGTCACCAGGTAGGCGCTCAGCGAGCGCATCCAGGCCACGAAGGCCTGCTCGGGCGAGGCCGTGTCCAGCAGCGCGTCCCCTTCGCCGCAGACGCTGACGACCTGGTTGCGGAAGACGGCCGCCTGCAGGTCGAGCCGGGTGGGGAAGTGCCGGTAGAGGGTGCCGATGCCGACTCCGGCGCGCCGGGCGATGTCTTCGAGCGGTGCGTCGGCACCCTTTTCCGCGAACGCCTGGGTGGCGGCCGTAATGAGCCGGGCATGGTTCTGCCGCGCGTCGGCGCGCAACTGCTCCGCAGGCCGCTGCTCAGCGGGCCGCTGCGGTACCTGGTCAGGTGTTCTGGTCATCGCTTCGAGACTAATACGGGTTCGGAGGATTAATAGGGTTGCGAAGCGGAGGCTGCCTCCGTATAGTAACCGGAGTAGACCTCCGCTTCACTCCTGATCGTACCGCCCGGCCAGCGGCCTGTCAGTGACCGGAGGCCGTACCGATCAACCGCAGCGATGTTCCATGGCTTCTTCGGGTCAACGTCAATGGTCCCATCGTCGTGGTCGAGCCGAGATCGCCCGACAACCATGGAGGCATCGTGTCCTCTTCGCCTGCCCCGCATGGGGCTGAAGGTGCCAGAGATTTCAATGGGGTCGGCAGGGCCGACGGGGTGCCCAGCAAGACCCGTCGGTTCGCTCTGAGCCGTCCGCGCCAGCCGCGGCGCTCGAAGCCGCCGGGCCGACCCGGAATCGCCCTGGCCATCATGCTCAGCGCCCAGCTCATGATCATCCTCGACATGACCGTGGTGAACATCGCCCTGCCGCACATCCAGTCCGGCCTGCACTTCTCCGCCACGAGCCTGTCCTGGGTGCTGAACGGCTACACGCTGACCTCCGGCGGCCTGCTGCTTCTCGGGGGCCGGGCCGGCGACATCTTGGGCCGGCGGCGGATGTTCATCGCCGGCATCGGCTTGTTCACCCTCGCCTCGCTGGCAGGCGGCCTCTCGACGACGGCGGGCTTGCTCCTCGCGGCCCGGGCGCTGCAGGGAGTGGGCGGCGCGCTCGCCTCCCCTGCGGTGCTCGCGCTGATCGTCACCAGTTTTCCCGAGGGCCGGGAGCGGACTCGTGCCCTCGGCATCTACATGGGCGTGATCACCGGTGGCTCCTCGCTGGGCCTGGTGCTCGGCGGGGTCATCACCGAATGGCTGTCCTGGCGGTGGGTCCTGTTCATCAACGTGCCGATCGGCGTAGCCGTGCTGGCCGTCACCCCGCTGTTCGTCGGGGAAACCCCGCGGCTGCCGGGCCGCTTCGACCTGGCCGGTGCCTTCACCGCCACGGCGGGCGTGACGGCCCTGGTGTACGGGTTCATCCGGGCCGCGTCCAGCGGATGGGGCGATCACGTGGCACTGGCCGCGTTCGGCGGCGCCGCGGTGCTGCTGGGGCTCTTCGTGGTCACGGAGACCCGGGCCCGCCAGCCGATTACCCCGCTGCGCCTGTTCTCCGACGTCAGCCGGACCGGATCGTTCCTGGCCAGGCTGCTGCTCATCGCGGGCATGTTCGGGGTGTTCTTCTTCCTCACCCAGTTCCTGCAGAAGGTCATGGGCTTCAGTCCGCTCCGCGCGGGCGTCGCGTTCCTGCCGATGACCATCGCGCTGTTCGGGATGTCCCGGCTGGCGCCGAGGCTGATGCCGCGGGTCGGGACCAAGCCGCTGATGATCGCCGGGATGCTGCCCGCCATCGCCTCGATGGCCTGGCTGTGGCGCGTCACGCCCGCCACCGGCTACTGGTCAGGCGTCTTCGGCCCGATGCTGCTGCTCGGCCTCGGGATGGGGCTGGTGTTCGTACCGCTGACGACCACGTCGCTGGCAGGCGTCCCGGCCGCGGACTCCGGGGCCGCCTCAGGCCTGGTGAACATGCTGCAACTGGTCGGCGGCGCCCTCGGCCTCGGTGTCCTGGTCGCGGTATACGGCACCGCGAGCAGGCACGCCGCCAGTCATCCGCTGGCCGGACTTACCCAGCCGGCCGCCTCCCAGCAGGTGCTCACGCACGGGATGGCGGCCGCGTTCGGCTTCGCCGCGATCCTCGACGTGTGCAGCCTGCTGGTGATCGTCACGCTCATCAGGACGCCGAAGCCCGTGCCTGCTTCGGTGTCCGTCCGGAGAACGCAGGAGAAGGCCATCACGTCCTGAGACGGGGAACCACGGCGGCTACGGCGCCGGGGAGGCCGCGGTGACGAGCATGGGTTCGGTGAGCACCGGGCTGCTGAAGGAAGCCGGCGGATAAGGCGACGGTGAAGACCCGGTCCGGCGCAAGGCCGGGGACGGCGATGCCGCCGGGAACGATCGCGGCGGTGCCCTTGTAGACCCGCATCGCGGCGGTGACCAGCGGGACCGGGGCCGCCACGATCGTGGCGCCGGTCATCAAGGTGAGGTCAAGCAACCAGGTGTATGCGTGTCCGTCGCCGCAGGGCGGTCCCGCGACCACCACGTCCCGGTGGGAGAGGCCGGCCCGGCCGTCCAGCGAGGTCAGCTGGCCCGCGGCGCCTTCCGGCCGGCCACCCGGCTCGGCTCCGTGTGTATTTGGCCCGTGCTCTGTCACCGCGAGCAGCGAACGGAACGGAGTGGTTCCTGCGGCCTCGCCGAACGCGATCACCTGCCGCACCCGGGACCGGTCGGCGGCCTCGGCCGCGAGTTCGGCCAGCGGGGCCGAGGTGATGAGCAGCCGCGCACCGCCGACGTTGAGCCGGTCGGCGACGTCCGCAACGCCGGCGTCGGGCCGGATGGGCAGGGCGGCGGCTCCGGCCGCGCGGATCGCGTTCACCGCCACCGCGAAACTGGCCGCGTCCTGGACGAAGACGCCGACCGTATCCCCGGCGGCAAGTCCGCGTCGGGCGAGTCCGTGTGCGGCCGCGCGGATGGTCCGGCCGAACCGCGGCCACGCGGTCACGGTGCCATCCACGGCGTCGATGACGGCGGCCTTATAGCCCGGCTGGTCGGCCAGCGCCAGGATGTGTTCGGTAATCGCGCGGTCCGACATGTCCGCGCTCAGGATGAGCGGGTCCGCCTCGATGGGTGTCCCCGTGCTGACACCGCGTTCCACCAGAACCTCCCCGGGCCGGAGTGCGATAACAGGCGGGTCCTGGCATGGCGCCGGGACCCGCCCGGCCGCTGCCGCCGGCTCCGGCCGGTGCCCACCCCCCCTTGGGTACCAGCAGGGCGGGTCTTGCCACCCGCCGCCGTGCGTTAGCGACAGTTGAACGCTATGCCGAGGGGAAGGGGGAGCACATGAGCCGAACTATGTATTCCGGTGTGCATATTGACCGGCTGACGATCCCCGGCCACGTGTACATCCGCGCGGTAACGTCCGGTCCCGCGGCTCGTGGCGGGTGGCCCACGAGGCAACCTGTGTACGCGAGGTAAAGCCGAGCTTGGCGAGGATGTTCGCCACGTGACGGGCCGCGGTCGCCGGGCTGATCACCAGTTCGTCGGCGATTTCCCTGTTCGACAGGCCCTGGGAGATCAGGAGCACGATCTCATGCTCACGCGGGGTGAGCGGCGACGGCGCCCGGCGGGCGGCGCCCGCGTCGTGACGCGGGCTGCCCGCGGTGTCTGGCCGTGACCCGAGCGCGTACCGGATGGCGTCTTCCACCGTCATCTCGCGCCCGTCGGCGAACAGGGCGCCGGCCTTCGCTGCGCCGAGGCGCTCCCGGCTGAATTCAAGTACCTGTTCGACTCTCGGTCCTACGCCGCCGGGGAGGCCGAGAGAATCGCGCAGCTGGCACGCCGAGCCTGCAA
>Ga0302235_10001989_pt1 | contig 14963 bp, 11 predicted proteins | sample II_Palsa_N3_3_FD_193577 | JGI IMG/M metagenome (GOLD analysis project Ga0302235, IMG submission 193577) | Peat permafrost microbial communities from Stordalen Mire near Abisko, Sweden - II_Palsa_N3_3 | ecosystem: Environmental > Terrestrial > Soil > Palsa > Peat permafrost | place: Sweden... | reverse complement strand
CTTCCAGGCGTCGGTGCCGTCAGCGCGTATTCGACCCTCAAACCGTCCGTCTTTGGTCCGGTTAATATCGAGGAGAAGGCGAATCGTTTGCCTCGATGTCGGTGAGGCGTCCATGTTTCACAGTTAACGCGGGCGGCGCGGAATTGTCCCCAGGGTGTGACCCTAGGTTCGACCCTGTGTTTTTACCGGCCGCGGAGCGGTCCGGGACAGGTCAGCGCAGCAGAGCGGCCAGCGCGCGGCGGGAGGTGATGTCCAGCTTGATGTAGCTGTTGCGCAGGTGGTATTCGACCGTCTTCACCGACACGTACAGCTCGCTGGCCACTTCCCGGTTGGTCAGCCCGGTGGCGACCAGCCGGGACACGGCCAGCTCGGCGCGGCTGAGCCCGAGCAGCTCAGCGGGACTGCTGGTCGCCGCGGTGACCTCCAGGGCGGCCAGTTCCGCGGCGCAGGCCTGCAGGTAGGGGTCGGCGCCCAGGTCGGAGAAGAGGCGGTGGGCCTTTTCGAGCTGCGCCACCGCCGCCGGCCGGTCCTGCGCCGCGGCCAGGCGACGGCCGTCGTCGAGGCTCAGCCGGGCGTGTTCGAACGGCATCGGTACGTCCGGCTCGATCTGGTGGGCTCGGGTGAACGCCGCTTCCGCCTGGAGCGCATTCCCTCTCGCCACGGCCAGGTTGCCCCGGCCGCGGGCCAGCGCCAGGGCGGCCGACGCCAGCCCGGGCGGGGGAATGGCGGCCTGTAGTTCGTCGAGCATGGCCTCGGCGTCGTCAAGCCGGCCCAAGCCGATCAGCGCGTCCGCCTCGATGGCTCTCCAGTTGAAGATGCCCGGGCGGCCCCCGGCGCCGACGAGCCCGGTGGCGCGCACCGGCTCGGTCGCGCGCAGGACGCCGGCCAGGTCGCCGCGCGCATGGGCCAGGGCGGCGGCGGCCGTGGCCGTGGTGGCCACGGCGTAGACCAGCGGAAGCCGCTCGGCCGCGGCCCGGGCCGCGTTGACGTGAGCCTGCGCGGCCGGCCACTGGCCGCGGCAGGCGAGGACCTGGGCGGCCCGCGCGTGCGCCCGCGCGAGGTCAAGCGGACGGTCGGTGTCTTGCGCCAAGGCGGTCGCCAGCTGGGCGTGCGTTAGCGCCGCGTCCCAGTCGCCCCGGCGGAAGTGGGCCTCGCTGAGATGAGCCAGGCACGGGCCCGGGTAGCTGGACGGCAGTCCCGTGCCCAGCCGGGCCGTCGCGACGCCGAGGTCCGCGATGGCCCCGGGCAGGTCATCGACGAAGACCTCCAGCATGCCCCGCATGATGAGGGCGTCGGTCTCAGAAATTGGTACTTCGTTCCCTGAGACGGGCAGAAAGCCGAGCGTGGCCAGCCCCTCGGGGCTGCGGCCGGCCGCGGCGAACGCATAGGCCTGCGCGGTGCGGGCCATCGCCCGCAGCGTCGAACCGGGAACGGTGCCGCCTACTGCTCGGTCCGCCCAGCTCAGTGCCGCCTCGGGGCGACCCGACATGACCATCCAGTTGGTCAGGGACGTCGCGGCCCGCGCTCCGATTTGACCCTCGGTCTCCGGATCGTGGGCCTGCCAGGCGGCGAGCAGGCGAGCCTCGGCGTTCGGCGATCCGGTGAACACCCCGAGGAGCCCGGTCACGGCGTCGCGGCGAGCGCTGGAGTCCTGGCAGGAGGCCAGGACTCGCGCCGCCGCTGTTGTATCCGCGGCGTTGAGCAGGATGACGGCGGCGTCAAGCAGCCGGCGTTCCCTCTCCGGCGCGGATTGGGACAGCGCGGCCGCCTGTTCCAGCGCCCAGGCCGCGGCGCCGAGGTCGCCCGTGGCCACGGTGGCCAGGGCTGAGGCTTCGAGTTCACCCGCCAGCGCTTCGTCGGGACCCAGCGACGCCGCGGCCCGGTGGGCCAGTCGCGCGCGGCCGGCGACGGTCTCGGCCGCCCGACCGTGCAGTTCTCGCCGGCTCGTCGGACTGAGATCGGCGTAGATGGCGGCCCGGTACAACGGATGGGTGAAGGTCAGCTCGGGCGCCGGAGCGCCTTCGGTCAGCAAGCCGGCGGCCACCGCCGCGTCCACCTCGCCGCGCGCGTCCGGCAACCCGGCGACCGACGCGATCGCCGGCATCGGCGCGTGCTGCCCCAGCACGGACGCCGCCGCCAGGAAGGACTGAGCTGAGGCCGGCAGCGATGCCACCCGGGCGAGGATCACCGCCGACAGGTCCCGCGGCGCCGGCAAGCCGCGATCGGTGGCCGCGCTCAGCCCGGCGATGCCGATCTCGTCGAGCAAGGCCCGGCAGTACAGCGCGTTGCCTTCGGTATGGGCCGCCAGCCGAGACGCCCCGCGCCGCGAAAGCACCCCTAGCCCCAGCGCGCTGGCCAGCTCGGTGAGATCACCCGCACTCAGGCCGCGCAGGCGGATCCGGGTGACACGCGAATCGCCGCTCAGGAAACGCGCCCAGCCGGGATCGGCCAGCCCGCCGACCCGCGTCGACACGACCGCCAGCACCTTGTCCGCCCGCAGCCGCCGCAAGGCGAACAGCAACGCACGCGATGACGGCCGGTCCGCCCACTGCAGGTCGTCGATGGCGAGCACGACGACCTGACCGCCGGCTTGCCGCCGGTCGAGCAGGTCAAGCAGCCGGGCTCCGGCGGCCATCGGATCCGTCCCGGGCTCGGTAAAGGTCCCCGGCTGCAGCTGATCGATGATCCCGTAGGAGAGCAGCGTCTCCGCCTCGTCCCCGCTCACCTCGAGGACGGCGGCGTCCGACAGCGAACCGAGGAACGCCGACAGCAGGGTCGACTTCCCCCCGCCTGCCTCGCCTTCCACGTAGACGACCTGCGGATGGCCCAGCTCAGCGGCGGCCAGCCGGTCACCGAGGATGCGCAGTTCGCTCTGCCGTCCGACGAAGCCGGCCGGGGTGCTGGTAGCCGTCGTCGACCATCTCCTGACGGGATGCCCGCTAGCGCCCGGAAGATCGGCCGTCGCCAGTCAGAGCTGAGGCGGACTTTCTCATGTTACCGTGGCCATACAGCAGTCCTGGGGGCAAGCTGCCTGCGTCTATCCATCGGTTCTGCATGTGGCGCAACCGGGTGGCGCTCCCGATAAGGGGACTCGGTTGATGACCGCTGAGCAAGGCCCCGTTCGGTGGGGCATGCTGACCGTGATCAGCCTGGGTATCATCGCGCTCACGCTGAACTGGTTCGACGTCGCCACGGCCTTCCCGCTCATCGGCGCGGAGTTCAAGGTGGGGCTCGGGCCGCTGAGCTACCTCATCTCGCTCTACATCGTCGGCTACGGGCTCACGCACATTCCAGGCGGCATGCTCGCCACGGCGATCGGCATGAAGAAGACTCTCGTGCTCGGGCTGGGGGTACAGGGACTGGCCGGCATCATGTCCGGGCTGTCGTACAGCTACCCCGAACTCGCCTTCTTCCGGGTCGTCAGCGGCATCGGCGGGTCGGTGTTCATCGCGGTCGGGACCGCCGCCGTGGTCCTCTGGTTCCGCGACCAAGACGTCACGCTCGCGCTCGGGATCACCGGCGGCGCCGTTTTCAGCGCGGGGGCCGCCCTGGCGCTGTACGTCTGGCTGTACGTGCAGCGCGCGACGAGCTGGCACACGTCGCTGGTTCTAGGCGGTGTCGTCGAGCTACTCGTCATGATCGCGACCATCGTGATCTTCCGGGTCCCGGCGGGCGACCGGTCGTTCGGCGGCGCCAGGTTCGATCGTGCCGCCTTGCGGGCCACGCTCGCGAGCAGGGATCTGTGGATCTACGGTCTCGCGCTTTTCGGCGGGTATGGCGCGTACTTCACCACCTCCCAGCTGTTCAGCGAGTACGTGACGCTCGACAGGCACTTCGACCCCTCCGCCGGCGGGCTGCTGTCCGCGCTCATCGCGCTGGCCGGCATCCCCGGCAGCCTGCTGGGCGGCTACTGGGCCGACCGCAGCCAGAACCTGCGGATGTTCGTGGTCGGACCGCTCGTCGTGGTCGCCGCGCTGCTGGCCCTCATCCCCGTGGTCCCGGCCAGCGCACTGTGGGCGCTCGGGATCGGAATCGGCTTCTTCCTCATCTTCGGCTTCGCCGCCTGGCTGGCGGTGCCGGCCCGGGTCTGCGACATCGACCCCCAGTACATCGGGACGGCGACCGGTCTGATGCTCACGCTGGCCGCGGTGGGCGGCTTCTTCATCCCCATTATCTTCGGGCATCTCGTGCCCCATTCGAGCTTCGATACCGGCTGGGTCTTTCTCGCCATCGTGTCCTTCGCGTTCGCCCTTCTCGGGCTGACCGGGCGCAACCCGGCCGCCGTGTCGGAGCAGGCAGGCGCGGGCACGCTGGCCCAGCCGGTCACCTCGAGCTGACCGTGCCGACGGCTCCCGGCCTCCCCGCTGCGCGCACCGCCCACCCCGTCAATGCACTCCGACCCCATACGCCCCAGTCCGATTTGTATGGTTGTGGCACCGTACACACTCTTTTGTGCAGGTTGCCACAACCACAACACAACGTCGCTCCGGCGGGCGGTGGCCGGGCGGTGGCCGGGCGAGGCTGGTGTGATCGCAGTGGCGGGGGAGAGTGGCGAGGATTCGTCCCAAGTCCCACCCGACGGCCAGCCCGCGCCAGACTAAGGGACGTGCCCGCGCCAGACTAAGGAACCTGCCGCGAGTAGCGCGGCGACGGCGGCCTCGGCCTCGGCGGCGGCCGGGAGCGCGGCGGGCAGCGCGGGGATGGCGGGTAGCTGGCCGTCGGACTCGTAGCGGCTGATCAGGCGGGGGTCGATGTAGGAGGCGCGGGTCACCGTCGGGGTGTCCCCGAGCCAGCCCGCCACCTCGCGAACACCGGCGGCGATGACCCGGCTGCGGGTCCGCGCGGTCGGCGCCGGCCCCGCGTTCGCCAGCGTCAGCGCCATCAGGACGGTGGCGTTCCAGGTGCGAAACTCCTTGGCCGTGAAGTGGCCGCCGGCCCGTTCGGCGATGTAGCTGCTCACGTCGTGCGAGCGCAGGGGCTGCCAGGCGTCACCGTGCTCCCAGGCGAATAGCGTGTCCAGGCCATTGCGGCTGCGGGCCAGCACCCGCACCGTCGGCAAGATGGCCTCGTCGGTGACGGTGACCGCCCGGTGCTTGCCCTCTTTGGCGATGTAGTCGAACGTCAGAACATCGTGCGTCACCCGCACGTGCCGCTTTTCCAGCGTGGTCGCGCCGTAATGATGGTCCAGCTCGGCGTACTTCTCGCCGCCGATGCGGAACAGGCCGAGGTCGATCAGCCGGACGGCGCCGGCCGCGACGCGGTCCCGGTCGAGATGGCGGCGCTTCAGGTCCTGCAGGGTGGCCGTCCGCAGCGCCGGGAGCGCGTTGGCGAACCGCAGCATGTGAGTGAATTTCTGGGCATCTCGCTGCTCTCGCCACAGCTGGTGGTAGCGGTACTGGGTCCGGCCTCGGCCGTCCACTCCGGTGGCCTGGATGTGCCCCAGCGGGTCCGGCGATATCCAGACGCTCGTCCAGGCGGGCGGGATGGCCAGAGCCTTGATGCGCAGCAGCGTCTCGCCGTCCGTGACATCGGCGCCTGCCGAATCCCGGTACCGGAAACCTTCACTGGTCTTGGCCCGGGTGATGCCCGGACCGCGCAGATCGCTGCGCACCAGCCCAGGAACCGCGGCCGCCGCCGATACGTCCACGCTCATAACAGCACAGCGTATAAGCACCGGGGGCGAATGGTTATCGTGTGCCGCTACCTCCCTCCCAGGGGAGTTAGCGGCATACGATCGCGAAAAGGGCCGCTGGCGGCCGCGGATCTGGGCATCGGCAGCTGCCACGCGGGTGTCGCCGACCTCCCGCTCGCCCGCGAGCTGCTGGGTTTCCCCGAGGACCGCGACTGGGCCCTGCTCATCTCACTCGGCTACCCGGCGGACCGGCCGCTGGTGCCGGTCCGCCGTCCCAGCCGCCGGCCGTTCGGCGAGGTCGTGCACCGCGGTCGATGGTAGGCCGCCGGAAAACACCGGCAGCACCGCGGGTTCGATGGACAGGTGCGGGAGGGCGCGGTCCAGCCAGCCGGGCAGCCTCGACGACGGCACCTTCCGCGGCGACCTCACGCTGGACGAACTGGGCTTCCTGTTCGGCCAGCTGCTGCAGGCCGCGGCCCGGATGACCGCCGAACGCCGGGCCGGCGTCGAGAAGGCCGCCGCACTCGTCACCACGGTGTTCCTGCAGGGCACGCAGAGTCGCCAGGGTCAGTTGTGACACCACCGCCCGTTCGGGAATAGAGATTTTTAACCGAACGGGACGTGGTGCATGTTCCTGGTCACCCTGGCGCGCCGTGAGGCCAATCAGCCCGGCGCGGTGACCGCGGTCAATATCGTTAGCGGATCAAGTTGTCGTTTCCGCCCTGCACCGCACGGACTGACCGGGGGCTGCCAGATGGGACCTACCGCACCGATGTCCGCTTCGCCGGTGCCAGCGGCCGGGCCCGAGTCCGCGGTCGCCCGGGTCCGGGCCCTGGCCGTCGCGCGCCGCCGGGCCACCGCTCTGCTGGGCGCCGTGACGGTGCTGTTCGTCGCCGTGAGCGTGGCCGGCGCCCACGGGATCCTGCTCGGTTACGTGCAGGCCGGGGCGGAGGCCTCCATGGTCGGCGGCGTGGCCGACTGGTTCGCGGTGACGGCCCTGTTCCGCCACCCGCTGGGTCTGCCGATACCGCACACCGCGATAATCGTCGAGCGCAAGGATCACTTCGCCGCCACGCTCGGCCAGTTCGTCCAGGAGAACTTCCTCAACGCCGACGTGCTGGCCGACCGGCTCCGCTCCGCCCGGCTGGTGCCCCGGCTGGCGGGCTGGCTGGCCGACGAGGCCAACGCCGCCCGTTTCGCCGGCCGCGCGGCGGATCTGGTCGTCACGGTGGCCGAGAATCTGCGCGATGAGGATGTCCAGCGCGTGCTCACCGCCGAACTGACCCGGGCGGTAGACGCCGTCGAGGTGGCGCCGCTGGCCGGGCGGGCCCTGCGGGCCTTGATCGCGGGCGGCCACCATGCCGAGGTCTTCAACGCCATCGTGTCCGGCGCCGACCGCTACCTGGCCGCCCACTCCGCGGAGCTGCGTGAGCTGTTCGAGGGCGAGGCGCCGCGCTGGGTGCCCGACGCGGTCTACCGGCGGCTCTTCGACCGCATGTTCACCCGGCTGCGCCAGCGGCTGGCGGCCATGGCGGCCGATCCCGATGACCAGACGCGGCGGCAGTTCGAGCAGTGGATCGCCGGGCTTCCCGACCGCCTCGAGACCTCCCCGGAGCTGCGCGAGCGCGGCGAGCGCCTCAAGCGTGAGGTCCTGGGCAGCGCCGTGCTGCGGGACTGGTCTTCGTCGCTGTGGCGCAAGGTCAAGGAGGGGCTGCGGACCCAGGCGGCCGACCCGGACTCCGAGCTGCGCCGCCGGCTGGCCGATGTGCTGGTGGCGACCGGGCGGCGCCTAGGGTCGGACCGCCGGCTCGCCGACGGCCTCGACCGGATGGTCGAATCGGGCGCCAGGGCCCTCGCCGATCAGTTCCACGACGAGCTCGCCGGGCTGGTCACCGGGACCATCGAGCGGTGGGACGCCGCCGAGACCTCAAGCCAGCTGGAACTGCTCCTCGGGCGCGATCTGCAGTACATCCGGATCAACGGCACGGTGGTCGGGGCGGCGGTAGGGCTGGCCCTGCACGCCATCGTCCTGGCGCTGGCCTGACGGACCGGTGGCTCGGACCGCAGACCGGGGCACGGGCCAGGGTCTTCCACGGGTGCGGCCGGCGACTTCGAGGGTCATCATGGATGCGAGGACAAACCTGGCGGCATGAGGACAGGCCGCCGACAGGAGAGCAGGGATGTCATGAGCGAGTCACTGACCTATGACGGAACGGGCACGCCGACCCGCGGCCGGGGAGCCGGGGCGTCGGCCCGCAGCCAGACGCACACCCTCTTCGCGCAGACGATGGGATACGTCGCGATCACGGCCGCGCTGTTCGCGCTGGGCGCCTACCTGGGCCGTAACCTGACCGGTGGCGTGGGCATCGTCGCCTTCATCGTCGCCTTCGCCTGCCTGATCGGCATGCGGTTCGCGGCGCGCAGGTCGCTGCAGCTGACGGTCGGGCTGCTGGCCGCCTTCGGGCTGCTGATCGGGCTGGCCGTGGCCCCGGTGACCGCGTACTACGGCAGCATGGACCCGCGGGCCCTGTGGGAGGCCGGCGGCGCCACCGCGCTGTTCATCGCCGGGTTCGGGGCGGCCGGCTACGCCACCCGGCGGGACCTGGCCCCGGTCGCGCGGGTCTGCTTCTGGGCGCTGCTGGCCCTGATCGTGGCCGGCATCGTGCTGATCTTCGTCCACATCCCGGGCGGCGACCTGGTCTACTCGATCCTCGGCCTGGTCATCTTCGCCGGCTTCACCATGTTCGACTTCCAGCGGCTGCGGACCTCCAAGGACGTCAACGCCGCGCCGCTGCTGGCGGCGTCGATCTTCCTCGACGTGCTGAACGTCTTCCTGTTCTTCCTGGAGATCTTCTCCGGCGAAGAACGATGAGCGGCCTCGACGAGATCCTGGCCGGCTACGACGGCCTGCAGGCCGGCCAGGAGGCCTTCTACAAGGACCTGCACGCCCATCCCGAGCTGTCCCACGCCGAGCACCGCACCGCTGGCCGCGTCGCCGCCTGGCTGCAGGACTGCGGTTTCACCGTCCAGGCCGGCATCGGCGGCACCGGCGTGGTGGGCGTCCTGGCCAATGGCGGCGGTCCCGCCGTGCTCCTTCGGGCCGAGCTGGACGCGCTGCCGGTCAAGGAGGACACCGGCGCGGACTACGCGAGCACGGTGACGGTCACCGACGCCGACGGCCACGAGGTGCCGGTGGACCACGCCTGCGGCCACGACATGCACATGGCCTGCCTGACCGGCATGGCCAAGCTCATGGCCAATCACCGCAGTCAGTGGAACGGCACGCTGCTCGCGCTGTTCCAGCCCGCCGAGGAGACCGGCGACGGCGCTCAGGGCATGGTCGACGACGGCCTGCTCAAGCGCATCCCCGCCCCGGATGTGGCCCTGGCCCAGCACCTGCTGCCGGGCATCGCCGGGACGGTCGCGACCCGTTCCGGGCCGTTCATGGCGACCGAAGACAGCATCAAGGTCACCGTGTACGGGCGGGGCTCCCACGGCGCCCTGCCGCAGAACTCCATCGACCCGGTGGTGCTGGCGGCCATGATCGTGGTCCGGCTGCAGACCATCGTGTCCCGCGAGGTCGCGCCCGGCGAGATCGCCGTCGTCACGGCCGGCAGCATCCAGGCGGGCATCAGGAGCAACATCATCCCCGACCACGCTGTCCTGCAGCTCAACGTGCGCGCCTACTCCGAGCCGAGCCGCCAGCGCATCCTCGCCGCGATCCAGCGGATCGTGCGCGCCGAGGGCCAGGCCAGCGGCTCACCGCAGGACCCTGACTTCCAGACCCTGGGCAGCTTCCCGCTCACCAGCAACGACCAGGCCGCCACCGAGCGGGTGGCGGCCGCCTTCGCCGCCCATTTCGGCGACCAGGCCGGCGAGATCCCCCGGCAGACCGTCAGCGAGGACTTCAGCATCATTCCCGATGCCGCGGGCATCCCGTATACCTACTGGAGCATCGGGCGCACCGATCGGGAGGTCTACCTCACCGCCGAGAAGGAGGGGCGCCTGCAGGACCTGCCCAGCAACCACTCACCGGGATTCCTCCCCCCGCTGCAGCCCACCTTGCGCACCGGCACCGAGGCCCTGACCGCCGCCGCCCTGGCCTGGCTGGCCGGGCCCTAAGACCACGCGGGCCCAGTCACGTCTCCCAGGGTGGCACCTCGCTGTGGGCGGCCAGCATGGAGTCATAGCCGGGCTGGCGGAACATGTCGTGCAGCTGCCGCCGGCGCATGCCCAGGTTGCCCCCGTCGTACAGCGGGAACGCCATGGCATCACGCATGATGCGTTCCAGCGGCGCCAGGTTCTTGGTGTAACTGGCGATGCCGACGAGGCGCATGCAGTCGTAGATGGCGGTGGTGGCGGTCTCGGAACAGTAGACCTTGGCCATGATCGCCAGCTCCTGGGCGCGCCCCCCGGTGAGCTCGAAGTCGTGGCACGCCTTCCAGGTGAGGTAGCGGCAGGCCTCGATGCGCATCTTGACGTCGGCGAGCATGAAGCCGACGTTCTGGTGCTCGATAACGGGCACGGTGCCGAGCCGTTTCTCGTTCCGGGCGAAATCGAGTGCGTAGTCAAAGGCTGCCCGCATGGTGCCCACGCAGGCTGCCCCGATTACGGCCGCGGTCCAGCTGAATGATTCCGCGAAAATACGCTTGGCGTCGCGACCAGGCTGGCCGATGAGATAGCTGGCGGGCACCCGCACGTGATCGAACTGTATGCGCGGGGTGACAACACCGCGGTGGCCGACCTTGTCGTACACGTCGGCCACGCTGATGCCGTGCCTATTGCCGGGCACGGCGATAATGGCCAGCGACTCGTCGGCGGCGGCCGCCGGATCGGTGCGGCAGATGACGGTGTACAGATGGCACCCCTTCTTGTCCCATCCGGTTCCGTTGGTGGTGTAGTGCTTCTCGCCGGTGATGACCCACTCGTCGCCATCACGCTCGGCGATCGTCTCCAGTCCGCCGGCCGGGTCGGGCGAGTCGAAGTTGGCGCCGCCCGCGACGTCGGTAAAGGCGCAGGCCGCGAGCAGGTCGCCCTCGGTGTCATCGGCGAAGGGCCGCAGGAAGTGCTCCTTCTGTTCCGGCGTCCCGTGGTGAATGATCGGGTACAAGGCCAGCCCGTTGGCCAGCATGGTGGTCGGTATGTTGACATCGACCCGGCTGAGTTCTTCGGCGGCGATCGCGAGATCGAGCACGGTCAGGCCGCCTCCCCCGTAGAAAACGGGGATGAACGACTTGGCGAAGCCGGCCTGGGCCGTCTGCCGGTAGGCCTCACGGGTGGCGAGGAACGACTCCCACGCACCGGCGGCCCGGTCGATCGTTTCCACGATCGGTTCAAGCACCCGCTCGGCGAACTCCCGCGCGTTCTTCTGCAGCACCTGCTGACTTTCGCTGAGGGTAAAGTCGAGCGCCATTGCTATCCCCTTCTGGGATTCATATTCATCCGGATGGCTGGCTGCCGGGGAGCGGGATGCTGGCCCTGAGCGTGGTCCCGCCGGTGGCCGGGCTGGTGATGTCCATGATTCCGTTGATCGCGCCGATGCGGTCGCGCAGGCCGTTCAGCCCGCTGGTTTCCGAGCGGGCCTGCGCCCCGCCGATCCCGTCGTCGGCGACCTCCACGGCGCACCGGTCACCGGTGAGTTCCACTCGCACCCAGGCCGACGAGGCGCGGGCGTGCTTGACCACGTTGGTGAGGGCTTCTGAGCAGAAGAAGTACACGCTCGCCTCGACCGGGGCCGGGAGCCTGATGTCGGGTATGTCGAGCTCAACGGAGATCGGCAGGCCGCCGGCGAGGCCGTCGATGGCCGCGGCCAGGCCGCGCTGGGTGAGGATGGCGGGATGGATCCCCGAGACGATCTCGCGCAGGTCGTCGATCCCGCGCCTGGCGTCGCGGACGGCCAGGCCGAGCAGCTCCCGGGCGCGCTCGGGCGCGGACTCCCACTTCAGCTCGGCGAGCTGGAGGTTGATGAGGGTGGTGACGAGCCGCTGCTGGGCACCGTCGTGCAGGTCGCGGGTGACGCGCTGACGGGCGGCGTCAGACGCGGCGACCAGGCGGGCCCGCGATGCCATCAGCTCCCGCTCGGCGCGCTGGCGTTCGGTGATATCGCGGACGTAGGCGGTGAACGCCGGATCTCCGGTCACCCCGGTGCGGGTGATGGCTATCTCGACCGGGAACTCGCTCCCGTCGGCGCGCATGGCCGTCATCTCGATCCGCTGGTCCAGGACGCGTGCCTGCCCGGTGGCCAGGTAGCGCGCGAAACCCTGCCGGTGCGGTTCGCGCAGCCAAGGAGGAATGATCGCCTCCGCGAGCTCCCGGCCGGTCACTTCATCCGCCCGGTACCCGAAGATGTGCTCGAACGCGCTGTTGACGTACGTGACGCGGGCGCGCCCGTCGATGCTGATGACCGCGTCGAGGGCGGCTTCGAGGACGGCGCGCTGGCGGGCCTCGCTCGCCGCGAGTTCGGCCGCCCGGGCCTGCGCGATGTTACGTTCGAGGGTGGCGCGGCTGCGCCGCTCGGCCTCGGCGACCCGCTCGGTGTTCAGAGCGGCAATTCGCTGGGCCGAAGCCTGTTCGGCCGCGATCAGCTCCAGCTTGGCGATCACGGTGCCGGACAGCTGGGCCAGCACCGAGAACAGGAAGGTTTCCTCGTCCGACAGGGCTTCGCCGCCGACGATGACCAGGAAGACCTGCTCAGCGGCCAGCGGGGATGAAATGGGGAAGACCCACGACGGGGGGAAGTCGTGCAGCTTGAGCAGGCCAGGTTCGAGGAGCTTCGCCAGCGCCTCGCTGGCGTTTTCCGGTGCTCGCTGGTAATACTCTCCCGACCTGGACAGATGCCAGATCAGCGCCTGCTCGCAGGACACGATCGACGGGACCGCGGTGGTGATGAGCCGCATCACCTGCTCGGGCGAGGACGCTTGGGTCAAGATGAGCGCTAGGGTAAAGACCGCGTTGAACGACGACAACCTGGCCTCGGCACCCGAATCCATGTCGTCGGTACCGGGATCCATGTCGCCGGTACTTGGTATGGCTCCCGGGGTTGACGTCATCGGCCCCCGAGGAACTGGCGCTTGGAAATGTAGTACGGATTGGTGATGATAAGCCCGTTGACGAAGATCCGGGTGTGAGTCCTGAGTACGTACATAACCGTTTCGCCGTCGTACAGGTCAAGATTGTACAGGCACATGATGAACTGCGGGTACCGTGGCGCGAACTCGCTTACTTCCGACTCGGTCGCGAACCACGATTTCAGGTCGATCGATTTCCGGATGACGACAGATGTATCACCTATCAGCCAGAGCCGCTCGTATCCCTCGGAAAGCGTTCCTTTGGCGACGGCTTCCATGCCCTGCATGAAGGCGTCCTTCGAAAAATCTCCGCCAGGAAGGTACCCCTCCTCTTCGGTATAGAATTGCAGTATGTCGTCCTTGCGGGTGAGCTCGCCGGGAATCCGGTCGCGGACTCCAGCCGGGGTGTCCATAAAGCAGATGCATTTGTCGCCGGACTGCAGGCCCTTCGACACGAAGTCCACGACGATATCGTCCAGGTTATTTCCGCCGCCATTATAGAAGGCGCAAATGTGGTCGCCCTGCTGGAAGTCAAGGCCAGGGCTGTCTGCTCGCGGAGGCAGGGGCATCTCCCAAGCGTAACTACTGTTTCTACCGCGCGCCAGGTAGCTGGGGCGCTGACTGCCAGGGCACCGGCCAGGGACTCCCCGGGCGCGACCGGCCGCCCCAGGCGCGATGATGGAACGATGAACAGCTTGCCGATCGGCGACTATGCCCTGCTGTCCGACTGCCGCTCGGCCGCGCTGGTCAGCCGGGCCGGCTCGGTGGACTGGCTATGCTGGCCGCGGTTCGACTCGCCGGCCACCTTCGCCCGCCTCCTGGACCCCGACGGCGGCCACTTCGCGATCCAGCCGGCCGGGGATGCCCAGGTCAGCCGCGCGTACATCGACCAGACCATGACCCTGGAGACCACGTTCGCGGCCCAGGCCGGCACCGCGGTGCTGACCGACGCCATGGCCGTGGGCCGCGACGACCGCGGCCACCACCTGGGCGCCGGGTCGCCGGGAGTCCTGCTGCGCCTGGTGAAGTGCACCGCGGGGGAGATCGACGTCGAGGTCAGCTATGCACCGCGCCCCGAATACGGGCTGATCTACCCGATCCTGGAAGCGGTCGCCGGAGGCATCGCCGCCCGCGGCGGCGCCAGCAGGCTGCTGCTTTCCGGACCGGACGGCTTGCAGGTCGCCGGGGACACGGCCACCGCGCACCTGCACCTGGTCGAAGGGCAATCCGCGAGCTTCGCCTTGCAGTACGGACCGATGTCGGAACCGCCGCTGACCGCCTGGGACGCCGGCCAGATCGCCGGCCGGCTGCAGGACACCATCGCGGGCTGGCGCTCCTGGTCCGCGCTGCACCAGGCCTATCAGGGTCCCTGGCGCGACCTGGTCCTGCATTCCGGCCGGGTCCTGCAGGCGCTCACGTTCGCCCCGACCGGGGCCATCGTGGCCGCGCCCACGACCTCGCTGCCTGAGGCCATCGGCGGCGCCCGCAACTGGGATTACCGCTACACCTGGGTGCGCGACGCCAGCCTGACCATGGAGGCCCTGTGGGTGGCGGCGTGCCCCGACGAGGCCGCCAAGTTCTTCGCCTTCCTGGCCGACGCCGCGGCCTCCCAGCTAAGGCGGGGCAAAGACCTGCAGATCATGTTCGGGGTCGGCGGTGAGCACGATCTTTCCGAACGGACACTGCCGCACCTGGCCGGATGGCGGGCCAGCCAGCCGGTGCGGGTCGGCAACGGGGCGTGGACCCAGCGCCAGCTTGACGTGTACGGCGAGCTGCTCCTGGCCGCGCAGCGGCTGGCCGACCAGCTGGGTGAGCTCGACCCGGTCACCCAGCGGTTCCTCGCCGCCGCGGCGGACACGGCCGCGAGCCGGTGGCAGGAGAAGGACCAGGGCATCTGGGAAATCCGCGGCGAGCCACGGGACTTCCTGTACTCCAAGCTCATGTGCTGGGTCGCGCTCGACCGGGCCATCGCCCTGGCCCCCAAGCTCGGCGCGGCCGACCGGACGCAGGCGTGGACCGCCGCCCGCGACGAGATCCGCGCGGCCATCGAGGCGCACGGCTGGAACGATAAGGCCGGTGCCTTCACCCAGGCCTTCGGCAGCGAAGATCTTGACGCCTCCAACCTGATGCTGGCCATCACCGGTTTCCTGCCCGGGGACGACCCGCGGATGAAGGCGACCGTCGACGCGACCGCCGCCCGGCTGACCGACGAGCGCGGCCTGGTGTACCGCTACCTGGCTCATGACGGCCTGGCCGGCCCGGAG
>Ga0302235_10001986_pt1 | contig 14971 bp, 12 predicted proteins | sample II_Palsa_N3_3_FD_193577 | JGI IMG/M metagenome (GOLD analysis project Ga0302235, IMG submission 193577) | Peat permafrost microbial communities from Stordalen Mire near Abisko, Sweden - II_Palsa_N3_3 | ecosystem: Environmental > Terrestrial > Soil > Palsa > Peat permafrost | place: Sweden... | reverse complement strand
GATCCGGATGGCGGCGAGCAGTTCGGCGGGCGGCGTGTCCTTGAGCAGGAAGCCGCTGGCCCCGGCGCGCAGCGCCGCGTATACGTACTCGTCGAGGTCGAAGGTGGTCAAGATGAGAACCCGGGCCGGCCGTCCAGTCACCTCATGGCTGGTGATCTGGCTGGTCGCGGCCACCCCGTCGGTGCCTGGCATCCGGATGTCCATCAAGACCACGTCGGGCTGCGCCGTCCGGGCAAGCTCGATCGCTTCGGCCCCGTCGGCGGCCTCTCCGACCACCTCGAGGCCGGGCTCCGCGTCGATCAGCGCCCGGAAGCCTGCGCGGACCAGCGCGTGATCGTCGGCGATCGCGACCCGGATGCTCACCGTGCCCCGGCCTCAGCCGGCAGCCGCGCCACCACCTGGTAGCCTCCCCCGGCCTGCGGGCCCGCGGACAGCTCGCCACCGAGCAGCGAAACCCGTTCCCGCATGCCCGCCAGGCCGTGGCCGCCGCCGCCACTGCGTTTGTTCCCGGAGCCGCGCCCGTCGTCGGTAACCTCCACGATCACGCTCCCGTCGTCGTAGCGGATGACGACCGTCGCCTTGGCCGGCGGCGCCGCATGCCTGACCACATTGGTCAGCGCTTCCTGGACCACCCGGTATACCGATAGCTCGAGGCTCTGCGGCAGCGCGCGCGGGCGGCCTTCCACCCGCAGCGTCACCGGCTGCCCGGCATCGGCGACCCGCTGCACCAGCGCGTGCAGGTTATCCAGCCCCGGCACGGGAGACCGGCTGGCCAGGTCGTAGTCGTCGTCGCGGATCACGCTGAGCAGGGACCGCGTTTCCGACAGCGCGGCCCGGGCGGTGGCCTGGATCGCCTGCAGGGACTTCGCCGCCTCATCCGGACGGGTGGCGATCAGGTGGCTGCCCACCCCGGCCTGCACCGCGACCACGCTCATCGCGTGGGCCACGATGTCGTGCAGTTCCCGCGCGATCTGCAGGCGCTGCTCGGACAGCGCCTCGCGAAGTGAGCGTTCGCGCAGGCTGGCGGAGTAGGCGCGGCGGCGCCGTACGCTGTCGGCGGCGATCCAGACGGTCAGCTGCGCCAGCACGGTGAACGCGGCGTTCACCGTGTTGCCCTTGCTCGCCGTGGCGAGGGTGACGTTCACCCCAGCCCCGGCCTCAGCGGTGTTCACCAGAGCCCCGGCCTCCACTGCGGCCAGGGCCAGCAGCGACCACCTGCGATCTGCTTGAACGGCCACGGTGTAAAGCGCGTAGGTAGGGCCGGTCAGCGTGGAGACCTTCAGGCCAACGACCCCGCAGGCCACCGAGGCGGCCAGCACGACAAAGAAAACCGGGACCGGCCAGCGGCGGCGCACCGCCAGCGGCAGCGAGGCCAGCGGCGCCAGCAGCAGCAGCGCGAGCGTCCGCTCCCCAGCTGCCTGGCGGAAATGCGTGGAAACGGTAAGCCCCACGAGCACCGCGAGCCACGCGACAGAGACCGCCGCATCGATCGCCATCCACTGCCGGGGACCGAGGCGTGTATTCAGCGGCGCGCTGGAAGCCACGCCGTGATCCTAACCGGCCCGGCCGCCCAGCCGTATCGGTCGCAAGACGGATCCCGGGTGTCGGTCGCGCGCCCGACGACAGATCCGGCCCGCAGCGCGCACCCTTGGCGGTGGAGAGACAGGAGACCACAGTGAGCGACAGCTACCGGGGCGCCACCAAAGGAGAGCTACTCGGCGCACCGCTGGCCCGCCGCGTCGCTGCCACGTCCGCGTCACCGTGCACACCGGCCCGGCGCGGCTCGGCTCGGCTTGGCGGCGGGGCGATGACGATGCCCGATGGCCGGCCGCCGGCCACGGTCCGGGCAACGCCCGAGCCGCCGTGGCCCGGGCCCCGAAGCTGTGCGGGCGGAGGCATTTCGTCCGCGCCGGGCCGCCAGGTCAGAAGCAGTTGCAGCCCGCTGCCCGGAAACACCCGGATCGTGGACTCGGCACCGGTAAATGGTTCTGTATGGCTGCACCTGCCGGGCACACCGTGGTCGATACGCCTTGCCAACGGTTCCGGCGGCCGCCCCGCGCTTGAGATCCATGCCGGCGGGTCGCTCATTGATGTGATGGCGGCGTCGTCACCAGCCAGCCAGCTCCTGCGCGGGGCATGCACGATGACCGTCGCGAGGCACCCCCACGCCATCGCGTGGGGTTGCCTGCCCACGGCGCGAAGCGAGCTTCCTTCCGTGGAGTTCATCCGCGGCCGCATCCGCCATCGGGCACAGCCAGTAGAGGCCGAGAGTGTCGCTGGCTGGTTCTGGTTCGCGGACGCGGACGGGCGGTTCAGCCAGGTCGTAGCCACCAGCCAAGAGAGCCGTGAATCATGCCGGATACGGACGGTGGACGCATGCTGACCGTACCGGAAACCCGGCTTGCGAACAGGGCTGCGGTCAGTCCAGCAGATCGGATGCATACCCCAGCTATCATGCCGGCCGGCCACCGCGAACCGCCACGTCGCCCTGTAACCGCGCGGAAAACAACGCCGCGTCCGGCGAAGAGCTGGCTCGGGCGCGGGGTACTGATAGCCGGTCTTGCCATGATCCCGTGGGTTCTCATCCTGGCCTGTTCGCTTCCGCCGACCATCAGGGCCGCGCACTGGTCCACAGCATGGGCCGGGCTCGACGCCCTGGAGGCCGCCGGACTGATGACAACCGGCGCGGCGCTGATCGGCCGCTGCAGCTGGCTATGCCTGCCTGCCGCCATAACCTCGACGTTGCTCGTCATCGACGCCTGGCTCGACATCACCACATCCGCTCCCGGTCACGCTGCCACGGTAGCTATCGCTATGGCGGTTTTCCCCGAACTCCCGATCGCAGGCCTGTGCGCGGTGCTCGCCATCCGTCACGCACCGGGCTGTACTGTCCATCACCGACACGCGTCACCCCATGAACATCTAACCCTGCTCACCACGGGGGGAAGGCATGGGTTCGAGCTGCCGCGTGAGTTCGGGGCACCGGGGCAGATCATCCCCAGCGAAGGGACGCTCTACCCGCTGCCCGCCCGTCTGCGACGCAACGGCCTGGTCGAGACGTGGCAGGAGTCAAACGCCGGCCCGCCGCGCCGCTATTACCACCTCACGAGTGACGCAGAACTGGCCCTCGCCAGCTTCACGAAACAATGGACGGTTTTCCGCGTCGCCGTCGAGGAGATCCTCAGCGAAGGGAGCCAGCAGTGACTTCCAGACAATCCGCCAGCGAGGCCGACAAGCTCGTCCGGCGGTACCTGGCGCAGCTGGATGCAGCGCTGCGGGGCGTCGACGCATCCCGGAGGGAGGAGATCCGCGCCGAAGTGCACCGGCATATCGAACAGGGGCGGACCGGGCTCGATCGCGACGACGTAGCGAGTGTCCGGGCCCTCCTGTCCAGGGTCGGCGACCCCGCTGCCATCGCTGCCAAGGCAGGTGCACCGCCCCCGGCCAGCCGCCGCTGGGACGCGTGGGCGCCGTGGCTGATCATCTTCGGCCCGGTCGCGAGCGGGCTGGGCTGGGTCGCCGGTGTGCTGATCTTGTGGACATCCCCGACCTGGAGCCGGCGCGACAAGCTGATCGCCACCTTCGTGCCCCCCGCCGGCTTGGTGGCTCTTTTCTTCGGCCTCGTGGCCACATTGCGCGCGGCAGCTGGCTGTTCGGGGCACGTTCTCGCCCTGCACGCGTCGGCTGGTTGCACGGCCCGCGGGGTCACCCTCCCGCTCGGAGTCGCCATACTGCTGGTCGTAGCCGGTCTCGCCGCTCACTTGCTGCCGCCGATCCACCTGATGAGGACGCGTCGTCAGCAGCACTTCACCGTTGCCTGATCAACCCGCTGAGTTGTCAGCCAAGATTAGCCCCACCGTGATCTGGGCTACGAGACGAAAAAGAGGCGGGGTACCTCCTGCGGCGGGGTAGGCCGCATCATACGATCGCCGGCTCTTTGAGGTTCCGTCGCCCTCTGAAATCCTGGTGCGGCATGCTCATCTGCCCCGAACCGATTGCCCGTTCGCTGACACGCCGGTGTGCAGAACCGGGCAATCTGAGCGCGGCCGACAGCGGAGCTGCGACGCTCAGCATCGGCACGGAATCGATATGTGCCCTCGAGAGGTGTGGCCGACCGGCGATCACTCTCGCTGATCATCCTCGTGATGGCCGCACGATGCAAGGAAGCTCGATAAGCGCTGTGCGCATCGAACGGACGGCGCACCCGGTTCCACGAGGCGGCGTTTCCGCAGATCAGAGAGACTATGTGGTCAGGGACAGGATCGAACTGTCGACCTTCCGCTTTTCAGGCGGACGCTCATACCGACTGAGCTACCTGACCTGGTTGGGACCCCCATGAAGCCTCACCGGGGATCCCTGCGGTCCTGACGGGATTTGAACCCGCGACCTCCACCTTGACAGGGTGGCGAGCACTCCGAGCTGCTCTACAGGACCTCATTCTGCCAACCGTAGCCGACACGTGCCCCCAACGGGATTCGAACCCGTGCCGCCGCCTTGAAAGGGCGGTGTCCTAGGCCGCTAGACGATGGGGGCGCAGACGACCTCGGCCGTCATAACCGTACCAGTCCGCCGTCGGGGACTGCCCCAGCATAGGGGACAGACGCCGGAACCACCAAAGCGCAGACCTCAATCGGTCAAGTCGACGGGAATTCAGCTCGATCCCCTTGCCAAGCGCGCTGGCATCGGACACGGTAAGCGATAGAGAAATCACACAGTGACGGTAACCTGTGACGATCTCAGCGACCGAACTACATGATAAGGGGCAAAACGCCATGTCTGACGGCGAAAATGGTCAGATACCACACGAGACCCTGGCCGCTACCCGAGGGTGAACGACGCTGTGACAACTGAGCCGCGGACTGAATCGCGGACCGGGCTTCAATCTGAGCCCGACCAGGCCCGGCTCCGGGCCGAGGAGGATCCAGCGGGCCAGGCGGAAGGAGATCCAGCGGGCCAGGCGGGTCAGATAGTTCAGCCGGGCCGTCACCGGCGGGCCCGTGAGGAGCGGCCGTCCTACCGCGAGGTCTTTGCCATCGGCGAGTTCCGCGCGATCTGGAGCGCGCAGGTGCTCTCCTACGCGGGCGACCAGTTTGCCCAGGTCGCCATCGCCATCCTGGTCTACGGCAGGACTCATTCGCCGTTCCTCACCGCGCTTGCCTACGCGCTTACCTACTTGCCCCCGATCGCGGGCGGCCCATTGCTCTCGGGCCTCGCGGACCTGTTTCCGCGCCGTCGTGTCATGATCACCTGCGACCTGCTCCGGGTCGGGACCGTCGGGCTGATGGCGATACCGGGCATGCCGTTCGCCGCGCTGTGTGCGCTGCTGTCCTGCACCGTGCTGACCAGCGCGCCGTTTTCCTCGGCGCGCACTGCCCTGCTGCCCGACATACTGCCCGGCGATAAGTTCGTGCTCGGTTCCGCGGTCGGCAACATCACCTACCAGGCGAGCCAGATTCTGGGGTTCGTCGCGGGCGCGGCGATAGTCGGCGTGCTGCACCCCGACAAGACCCTGGGCATAGACGCCGTGTCGTTCGGCATCTCGGCTCTTATTGTTCTTTTCTGGGTGAAAGCCCGGCCGTCCCCACGGCGGGAAGGGACGGCGCGGCCCTCCCTGTGGTCAGTGTCAGCGGACGGGATCCGGATCGTCTTCGGCAACCGCATACTGCTGACGCTGCTGCTTTTCGGCTGGCTAGCGGGCTTTTACATCGTCCCGGAGGGACTGGCCGCGCCGTACGCGCGTGTGCTGCATGGCGGCCCGCTGACGGTGGGCCTGCTCATGGCGGCCATGCCCGTGGGCATGGTGGTGGGAGCCTTCCTGATCAGCCGGGTCGCCGCTCCGTCGGCCAGGATCAGGATGATGGGCTGGCTCGCTGTGCTGTCCTGCGCCCCGCTCATCGGCAGCGCGTGGAACCCGCCGCTGTGGGCCGTGTTGCTGTTGTGGATAGTCGCGGGCGCGGGCGGCGCCTATCAGCTGGCCGCCGCCGCCGCATTCGTCCAGGCTCTCAATCCTTCCACCAGGGCCAGCGCGTTCGGCCTGGCCCAGTCCGGCCTGTACGCGGTTCAGGGGATTGGCATCCTGGCCGGCGGCGCGATAGCGCAGGTGATCGGCGCCCCGCTCGCCGTAGGCCTGGCCGGCCTGGTGGGCCTGACCGCGGCCACCATGCTCGCCATGAGCTGGACACGCCTTCGGCTCCAGCTGATTCAGGCCCAGCGGGATAGGGCGGGCTGACTTACCGGGTGCGCCGGTCAATACTCTGGTAAAGAGCGACAAGAGAGGAACGGTCATGTCCACAAGCACCCCGCATACGGACCTGCTGCAGATCGACGACCAGCTGACTGAGGAGGAGCGGCTGATTCGCGACACCGTGCGGGCGTTCACCGCGGACCGGGTGCTTCCGCACATAACCGACTGGTTCGAGGCGGGCATGCTGCCGCGGGAGATCATGCCGGAACTTGGCAAGCTCGGGGTCCTCGGCATGCACCTGACGGGTTACGGCTGCGCCGGCGCCGGGTCCATCGCCTACGGCGTCGCCTGCCGCGAGCTCGAAGCGTGCGACTCGGGTCTGCGCAGCGCGACCTCGGTCCAGGGCTCGCTGGCCATGTACCCGATCTGGCAGTACGGGTCGGAGGAGCAGAAGAACGAGTGGCTGCCCCGGATGGCGGCCGGGGAGGCGGTTGGCTGTTTCGGCCTCACCGAGCCCGACCACGGTTCCGATCCGGGCAGCATGCGGACATCCGCCCGGCAGGACGGGTCTGACTGGGTGCTCTCCGGCACCAAGATGTGGATCACCAACGGCAGCATCGCCGATATCGCTGTGGTGTGGGCCAGCACCTCGGACGGCATCCGCGGCTTCCTCGTTCCGCGCGGAACGCCGGGTTTCACCGCGCGTGACATCCACAAGAAGCTGTCACTGCGCGCGTCCATCACCTCCGAGCTGCACCTCGACGAGGTCCGGCTGCCCGCCGACGCCGTCCTGCCCGACGTATCCGGGCTGAAAGGACCGCTGTCGTGCCTGACTGAAGCCCGGTTCGGCATCGCCTGGGGCGTGACGGGCGCGGCCCGGGACTGCCTGGAGAGCGCGATCGAGTACGCGTGTACCCGCGAGCAGTTCGGCAAGCCGATCGGGTCCTTCCAGCTGACTCAGTCCAAACTCAGCTGGATGGCCGCCGACCTGTACCGGTCCCAGCTGCTCGCGCTGCACCTGGGCAGGCTCAAGGAGGCCGGCTCGGTCAGCGCGGTGCAGGTCAGCATCGCCAAGTTGACGAACGTCAGGTCGGCCATCGACATCGCCAGGCAAGCCCGGACGATCCTCGGGGCCAGCGGCGTAACGCTCGAGTACTCCCCCATCAGGCACGCCAACAACCTCGAGGCCGTGCTCACGTATGAGGGCACCGAGGAGATCCACGCGCTGGCCATAGGCCAGGCGCTGACCGGCATCTCCGCATACCGCTAGCCTTTAAGCAGCCGATCGGGCCGGGAAGTTCGGTACGCTTCGTCTTTGGGCACCGGTCCGTTCGGTGCGGCGGGGCGTTAGCTCAATGGCAGAGCAGTGGGCTTTTAACCCATTGGTTCAGGGTTCGAGTCCCTGACGCCCCACCAGGAGGTCCTCACGTTTCAGTGGGGACCATTTTCACGTTTGCGGCGGCGAGGCGGGCGAGTTCGCTGCATCACCGCCAGGCATTGGCTGGCGCGCGAGGGAAGCTGACGAACGTCTCCTCGACGATAGCCCTTTGGGGCCTGTGCAGGTAGTGCTCGACCTGGAGCAGCATCGGGATAAGGCCGCCGAGGACAAGAACGACCAGGGCGACGGTCACCCACCAATGGGCTGCGACTGCTCACACCATCTACTTGTAAACTGGCGGGCGGGGCCAGGCGCCAGGAGAGTAGTCGGCCGACTCCAACCTGCTGTAGCCGCTGCACCGGCAGCGTCGCCACCAGCGGCGCCGGACTGAGCACGAACCCGCGTGCAGGTGCGAATCTGCACGGTGACCGCAGCGCGCGCAGGGCACGGCCTCCGGCTCGCTCGCATCGGGACGGGGCCCCGGCGTCCAGCCGAGCCCATATCCACCACTAGACATGGCAACCTCCTTGAGGTCACAGGCTCTTACCTGAGGAACGCCAACTGCCTTGAGGACATTCGCCCCCTGCTTGCACGATAAGGCCCCTGACGCCGAGCTGGGCAGGGGCATAGGTCACCTGCGGCCCCGCGTGGCCCGGATGTGCACGACGGTCGCGTGCGCCTCTGTCTGGCGAGCCTGCCGCGAGCCACGCTGACCACCCAGGGCCGGGCGGTCGGCTACAGCGCGGTGGCCGCGTCGACTGTGCTGTCCAGGCTGTCCAACGGTGTCATGGTTGTCAACTCCGTGATGGTGGCGAAGGCGCGCCTCGCGCGAGGTTCGCATACCTGAGACAACGGGCGCGACCAACCCGCCTCGGCCTACGACCTGACTCTCATCACCGAGTCGGGACCGCCCAGCCGTGGCGCTGTGACCTGTAGGTTTGCCGACGGAGACCGATGTAGTTCCGCACTACCGGCTCCCCGTGATCTCCTCTGGGTGGCGGTATGTTCGCACGGTGAAGGCTGATGCGTTATGCCTGACCCAGAGGACGGTAGCGCCCGGCCCGGCGCGGCGTCCAGTGGCGTTGCTCTGGCCGTGCTCTCGGCTGGTACCTTCGGGACGTCCGGGATATTCGCTTCGGTGCTGATCAGCGCCGGATGGAGCCCGGCCGCGGTGGCGATAGCCCGGCTGGGCGGAGCAGCGGTGCTGCTCACCGTCCCTGCTGTGTTGCAGCTGCGTGGCCGCTGGGCACTTTTGCGCCGGGAGGCGGGCAGGGTCGTGATCTATGGCCTCGCGATCGCCTGCGGCCAGTTGTTCTACTTCAACGCTATTGAGTCGATCCCGATCGGCCTTGCGGTGCTACTGGAGTACCTCGGCGTGGTGCTGGTGGTGGGGTGGCTGTGGGTGGTCCGCGGTCAGCGGCCTGGGGTGCTCACGGTGGCTGGCGTGGTGGCGGCGATCGCCGGGCTCGCGTTCGTGGCGGATCTGGCCGGGACGTCACAGCTGAGCCCGATCGGGATCATGTGGGGCTTGCTGGAGGCTGTCTGCCTGGCGGCTTACTTCCTGCTCTCGGCGGCCACCGGTGTAGCGGTCCTGCCGCCGCTGGTCATGGCGTGGGGCGGCTTGTGCGTCAGCGCAGTCTTCCTTGCCGTGGCCAGCGGGACCGGGGTGCTGCGTGTCACGGCGGATGCCGGCGACGCCGAACTCCTGAACCGCGGGGTTAGCTGGATCGTGCCGGTGCTGGAACTGTCGCTTGTGGCGGCGGTGATCGCCTATGTCGCCGGCATCGCCGCCGCCCGGCGGCTGGGAGCCAAGCTCGCCTCATTCGCCGGCATTGCCGAGGTGTTCTTCGCGGTGCTCTACGCATGGCTGCTGCTGGGCCAGCTGCCGTCCCATATGGAGTTCGCTGGCGGCGCGTTCATGCTCGCCGGCGTCATCCTGGTGCGCGTTGATGAGACCAAGCGGTGTGCATTAAATTGACAAAAGTCGGGACTAGACAACGGGCCAGACAATAACCCAGGCGAGTTCCGATCGAGAGCATCCGGCGGCAGCGCCTTGATCACGGGGACGCCGCCCCTGACCTGGACGACCTCGTGGAGCTCGGCAGTCTGCTGTCCGGGCTGTCTGACGGTGTCATGGCTGTCAACTCTGCGATGATGGCGCCGGGGAGAGCCCGGAACGCCGCTGCGGCACCGAAATGGGCTTAACGGCGGCGGTAGGCCTCACTGGTGCGGGCGTTCTCGTAGTGCTTGGCCCGGGTGAGGGGGTGGTGGTTCTCGGCCGAAGCCGCCTCGGCGTCCGCCGTCTCGCGGCTTCTATATGTGTCCTCAGCCTTGAGGGTACCGAGCTGAATGTCAAAGCGGGCGTCGAGGGCCGTGGACAGCGCGGCCAGCGTCCGCAGTGTCAGGTTCTCCCCCCCGCCGAGGATCTGACTGACCCGGCCGGCCGAGACGCCCATGCGGGCCGCGAGGTCGGCCCGGGTGAGACCGCGCTCCCGCATATGCCAGTTAATCTCATTCGTCAGCTGCGTGACGAGGGCGAGCATCTCTTCGTCGATCTGGGTATCTGTAGCCCTCTGGTCTGGCGAAACGCCTAGTCCGAAGCCCATCAGTGCCTCCACTTGGTTACTGCCAGACCCTGTCGCGCCCGGGCGGTCTTAGGTCCACTATACATTAGCCTTAGCTAAACATGTAGCTATACCTAAAGTCTTTAGCTACGACTAAACGTCTCACCAACGTAAGGACCCGACAACCTGCGACCCGGGATCGTTACCGAAACGTTATCTTTTCGGCCGGGCCGACGGTCCCGCTTACTGGAGCGGGTTACGGGGGGTGCATCCCGGGCAGGCTGGGACTTCTGTGACATTCCGTGAACCAAATGAATGATCCCAAATTGACATGGAAGGAAATAAAGCCTAGATAGATCGGCAATGACCTGCAACCATATTCTCGGGTGGCGGCCACTACCTGTGTGAGCACAGGCGCGAGGCGAGGGGGCTTGGCATGCCTGACTGGGTGGCGGGTGTTGTCGGGACATTCGCCTTGTCGCTGATTCTGGCGTATGGGTTCCTTCGGCTGCGCTGCCGGGGGATCGGGCCTCCGTTCGGGCCTCGCGCCAGGTTCTGGGCCTTCGCAATCGTGGTGGGCACGGCGGCCGCGTCCACCGGCGTGGGCATGCTCATCGTCGCCGCCAGCCACCACAACCACGCCGCGTATGTCGGAATCCTCGTGCCGAGCGGGCTGTGGCTGAGCAAATTGCCCCCCCGGGGTGATCGGCTGTCATCGGGCCGGACGTTCTCCAGCGGGGTGCTGACGGTCCCGTTCAGCCGCCTGTACGAGCGGATGGGCGACGACATGCAGGACTGGTGCGATACCAGGCTCAGGGCGGCGGCGGCGAAGCCGCAGTGGATAGCGGACGCCGTGACGTATTACTCCGATCAGGTGCGAGGCGGGCTTAAGGACGGCCGGGCACGGACCGACCTGAGCCGCTGGCAGGAATCCATTACGCACAAGATCGGCATCGTGCGGCTGATCAGCCTGGACACCACCCCGGCCCGGCTGCAGGAGTCCCTGGCCAGGCACTCCTCCACTCAGCACACGCCCAAGTACGCCGATGACGACCTGCCGCGGTTGGCTCGCCGGATGGAGAGCGACGCGCTGAACGAGCTGAACCTGTTCCTCGCCTGCGTCTACCGGCTCGGCTATCACAAACTGCTGATCTATCCGTTCCGGCCCTCCGCTCACCGGGTCCCGGCCCGAAGTACCGAGCCGATGACCCCGGACCTGCCGATGACCCCGGACCTGTAGGATTTCCGGCGTGCGGGCCAACGATGCCGGGCGCGCCCAAAATGCACATGCAGAATATTGCTCGCGGCTGGCTTCTTGCATTTCAGCGCCTATCCGAGCGCCCAAACGTTTGCGAAGTTGATAGAGGATAGCGCCGCGGGCGCAGGGAGCCTGGGAGATGCGGGGGACGGATCTCCGCTGCCGTGCCATGCCGGCAGTTGTCGTCCGTGGCCGTGAGAAAGTCTTACGGTCTGGGCTCGGAGCGGGGCCTGGCCACCCCGAGCCCAGACGGAGAAGGGCGATATCTCGTCCCTCTCGCTAATGATCATGCCGCTTGATTCTTAAGGCAGGCTATGACGGAGCTGTGAACCTGCTTATCAAGTGGCGGTGCCTGAGCTCGTCACGCCGGAGCGGCGACGTTATGCGATGGTGGCAGCGTCAGCTACGGACGCCGGACTGAAGCGGTGCCTGGCCCGGCTGCGCGCACTCATCACGATCGAGGAACTCCGCGAGGTATCCGGCCTCATCGGCGTCGATCCCGATCACGACCCTGGCTTGCCCCCATGGCTCTTTGGGTGAGTAGCCGACGTAACTTACTACCGGCTGCCCCGGCGCGGCGGCAAGTCCATGCAGCGCGCGCCATTGTTCCCATGCTGTTTCCAAGCGCTTCGCGGCACGCTGAGCACGTGCGACCAACTCTGGATCACGCATCGTGCGACCCTCCCCCTGAGAGCGGACCGGCCCCGGCAACGTGCCTTCGCAGATGTTCCGGCGACAGATCTTGCCGGACAGCACCCTTGATGTGACACAGCCACCGGGGCCAACCCCCCATTTCATTGAACGAGTGCTGCCGCGTTCACTGGTTACGGCGCTCGCTGAGCGCACGCCTGGTGAAGACGGCAGTAGGTCACTCGGAGCGCTGCTGCGGAATACCCGCGAGCAGTGCACGAACCTCAGTCTCCCGGTAGCGCCGGTGTCCCCCCAGCGTGCGGATCGAAGTTAGCTTGCCTGCCTTCGCCCATCGGGTGACGGTCTTGGGGTCGACGCGAAACATCGTGGCGACCTCCGCTGGCGTCAACAGCGGCTCAGCCTCTGGCGTACGTGCGGACATGTGTTGGCCTCTCCTCCTGGACCAGTCCTGCGATCCTGCGATTCCTGTTACTGCCTGGTGCTCCGTAGGGAGCCTGTCGGGGATGTCCCATATGGCCGACAGAGACCATATTGCCATCACCAGCGGTGACGCGTCGACCACCAGGCGCAAAGTTTCTGTACTGGGATGCCCAGTTGCTCCGCCGGTGACTGTCACTCACGGTGATTCTAGCGATACTTATAGTCGCATCGCGCCGGATTCGGGAATACTGCCCGCAACAATTCGTCCGGGTCGCCGGAGGTCGTCAGTTCGCCAGCTCGAATTCAGCGAACGCGCGCCACCGGCTGTGTGCGCGCTTGTACATCGCCACGGCTAGTTCGCACTCGCCTTTGGCCACTCCTTCGATGGCCGCACTGATCTCGGCCACCGACTGATCACCGCAAAGGGCATCGTCGCTGAGCAGGTACACCAGTCCGCCGTAATCAAGCTCCACGAGCGAGTACGGGTGGAATTCCTCGAGCCAGCGTCCGACTTGAGCTAGCTCGGCTTCCGCGCGCAGCGGCTTCCAGGCGGCATCTTCATAGCGCGCTGGCGCGCTCCGCAACGCGGCCAGGCCCCGTGCCACCCGCCTGCGCGCCTGGGACATCGCAGTGGTGTAGACGAGCGACCGTGTCACCGACGCGGTCGCGGCGGCGGACGGCCTGTCACGGTCCGATCCGAGAGCCAGCCACCGTTCCGCCGCCGAGAATGGCACGAACCAGGTCAGCGGCATGGCCCATACGCTGGCCAGGATATGCAGGCGAGCCGTCGTCCCGCCGTCCTCCAGCTGGGCTAGGGCGGCCATACTCCGGTCGTCGTCGCTGGCCGGGACGGTGCCGGGCAGCAGCGTGCCGGGAGCCGACAGCATCCGGCCGTACGCCAGCAGGCAGCGCAGCCTGGTCTGCCACGGGCATATATAGGTAATGCCATCAGCGTGACGGACATAGGCATGGTCGCTTTCGGCGTCCGGCACCACGACCTGCGGTGCCGCGAGCGCCCGCCGCAGGGCTTCGGCGTGCTCCGCCATCAGCGACTCGCGCCGCCTTGGCCGGACCGGGGAGGCCGCGTAGGCCACCCACCGGGAGCGGTCGGGTTCGTGAAACGCCGAGACTGGCTCGTAGATGCGGAGATACGCGGCGTAAGTCATCACTGTCGTATCGTGACATACCAGAGCGCTCGAAGGCGGGGGCCGAGGTAACGAGATTATCTCTACTGTCAGTTCCCAGTCGGCACGGAACGCATCGGGCGTCCGCGGGCCACCTACCCGGTCCGCAGGCTCGCGCAGGCCAGGGCCTCCTCACGGGCTAGGGCGTAAGGTCCCGCGGGCTCCCGCTGAGCCGCAGCCCGCTGGCTCGGGCAGGCAATACGCTTTGGTTCCGAGCCCGGCTCAGCGAGGAGCCGGGACGAGATGAGAAGAGTCGCTACCGTGACCAACGTGTTCGGGATCCCCCCCAGGGAAAACGGTTCCACTGACCGGTCTGACCCGGGTGCACAAACCCCCGGCGGTACCGGACGGGCTGACCACGAACAGGTCGTCTTCTGCCAGGACAGCCGATCCGGGCTCAGGGCGATCATCGGCATCTACTCCACCGCGCTGGGCCCAGCCCTCGGCGGGACTCGCTTCTACCCCTACGCCAGCGAGGACGAGGCCCTCGCGGACGTGCTGAGACTGTCCACGGCCATGGCCTACAAGAACGCGCTGGCCGGGTTGGACCACGGCGGCGGCAAGGCGGTCATCATCGGCGATCCCGCCCGGATCAAGACCGAACCCCTGCTCCGCGCCTACGGCCGCTTCATCGCCTCCCTCGGCGGCCGCTACGTCACCGCCTGTGACGTGGGCACGCGTAGCGAGGACATGGACATCATCGCCAGGGAATCCCGGCACGTGACCGGCCGGACGACCGCCAACGGCGGCGCGGGTGATTCCTCGGTGCTCACCGCGCTCGGCGTCATGCACGGGATGCAGGCCGCGGCCGGGCACGCCTGGGGAGATACCAGCCTGGACGGCCGGACCGTCGGCGTGGAGGGCGTGGGCAAAGTAGGTCACCGCCTGGTCAAGCACCTTGTCGAGGCCGGGGCCCAGGTGGTCATCTGCGATGTCGCCGCGAGCGCCGTGGAGGCCACCCTCGCCCGTCACCCGCAAGTACGCGCCGTTGAGAACGTCGGCGCGCTCGCCAGGGAAAAGCTGGACATCCTGGCCCCGTGTGCGCTCGGCGGCACCTTGACCGAGGACCTAGTGAACGTGCTCAGCGCACGTATCGTATGCGGCGCCGCCAACAACCAGCTGGCCCACCACGGCATCGAGAAACTGATCGCTGACCGGGGGATTCTCTACGCGCCTGACTACGTGGTCAACTCGGGGGGCGTCATCCAGGTGGCCGACGAGCTAGCCGGATTCAACTTCGATCGGGCCCGCGCCGCTACCGAACATATTTTCGCTACTACCTCGAAGATCCTCGCCGTCGCGGACGCCGACGGGGTGCCCCCGTCGGCGGCC
>Ga0302235_10001979_pt1 | contig 15005 bp, 13 predicted proteins | sample II_Palsa_N3_3_FD_193577 | JGI IMG/M metagenome (GOLD analysis project Ga0302235, IMG submission 193577) | Peat permafrost microbial communities from Stordalen Mire near Abisko, Sweden - II_Palsa_N3_3 | ecosystem: Environmental > Terrestrial > Soil > Palsa > Peat permafrost | place: Sweden... | reverse complement strand
CGCGGCTCGCCGTCACGGTCGCCCAGCTCGAGCACGCCCTGACCGCGCGGGTTCGCGTCGAGCAGGCCATCGGGGTGCTCGCCGAACGGCACCGGCTGCGGCCCCGGCAGGCGTTCGACCTGCTCAGAAACGTGGCCAGGTCCGGTGGCAGGCGCGTCATCGAGATCGCGGAGACCGTGGTGGACAGCGCGTCCAACCCGCTGCTGACGCTGCCCGAGGAACTGGCACGCAAGCAGCCTCCGGCCCGCAAGCGCGGGCGCTCCCCCCGGCACGCCCGCGCCGCCAGCGAGCGCCTCGCCCGGCCTGCGCCTTAGCGCCTCGCGCCATAATGTCGGGGGGCGACGCTAGGGTCCTGGCACAGGATCGGCGAATATGCCATCGGGCAACTTCCGACACGTGAGTGACAGCGCGCGCCTTTCCGCCCGCCGGCGGCCGCGCTGCGGGAAGATGGTCGGTGAGCTGGCCGGGCTGTACGTCAGGCGGCTGGAGCGAAGGAGGCCTAGGTGGCAGATCTTGACGTGGTCGAGATCTGTGCCGGGGCGGGCGGGCAGGCTCTCGGGCTGGAGCGAGCCGGCTTCGAGCATGCCCTGGCCGTAGAGCTCGACACCAATGCCTGCGGTACGCTGCGGGCCAATCGCCCGGGCTGGAAGGTCGCCGAGGGCGACGTGGCCGACCTCGCGCTGTGGCGGCCGCGGGACTACCGCGGCGTGGCGCTGCTGGCGGGTGGAGTGCCCTGCCCGCCGTTCACCGTGGCGGGCAGGCAGCTGGGCGCGACCGATGAGCGCGACCTGTTCGCCTGGGCGGTGGAGCTGTGCGAAATCGTCAGGCCGCGGGCGCTGCTGCTTGAGAACGTCAGGGGGCTGAGCACCAACCGGTTCAGCGCCTATCGGCAGCATGTCCTGGACCGGCTGCGTGAGCTCGGGTACGTTCCGGGCTGGCGGCTGCTGCAGGCCTCGGACTTCGGCGTGCCGCAGCTACGCCCGCGGACCGTGCTGGTGGCGCTGCGCCCGGCCGACGCGCCCTGGTTCCGCTGGCCTGCGCCCTCGGCCCGGCCGCCAGCGACCGTGGGCGAGACCCTGGCCGACCTGATGGCGGCGCGGGGCTGGCCCGGGGCTTACGCCTGGGCCCGGCGAGCCGACCGGATCGCGCCTACGATCGTCGGCGGCTCGAAGAAACACGGCGGCGCCGACCTGGGTCCGACCCGCGCCAAGCGGGCCTGGGCCGAACTCGGCACCGATGGCATCGGCATCGCGGACGCCGCGCCGGGACCAGACGCGGATCCGGCCGTGGTGCCTCGGCTGACCTGCGAGATGGTGATCAGGTTGCAAGGCTGGCAGGACGAGTGGGGCTGGCGTTTCTGCGGCCGCAAGACCGCGCGGTACCGGCAGATCGGCAACGCCTTCCCGCCCCCGGTGGCCGAATCGGTCGGGACGGCGATCCGCCGCGCGCTGGAGCACGCCGGCCCGCCGGAGTACGCCGGCCCGGTGGAGTACGCGGGAGCGCCGGAGTACGCGGGCCCGGTGGAGCACGCCGGCCCGCCGGAGTACGCGGGAGCGCCGGAGTACGCGGGCGCCGCTGGAGCCTCGGTGGGGCCGCTGCACGATCCGGTGTTCCGGGTGCTCCGCTCCCGGCAGGACTTCCTGACCGCCGGGCAGATCGCCGAGTTGGCCACGTGCGTCGCCGCGGAGACGGTCACGCCCGCCGTAGTCCTTGGCCGCCTTCGCCACCTTGGCCAGGACTTCGAGCTTGACGTCGCGGATTCCCGCGACGGACCCGCCTACCGGCTGGGCAACTTCAAGGCGTTTCTCGGCCAGCGCGAGCACGACCGGCACCAGCGTTTCGCGGCCAGCCGCGCCACGGTCAGCTGACCCGCGCGGCCAGGTCCTTGAGCGGAAAGGTCTTGGGCCAGCGGGCCGGACTCGGCGTTGTACTGATCGCCGTAATGCAGTATTTACTGCATTACGGCATGGTTTTCGGTAGGGCCAGCGGCGGGGTCGCTGCCCTGTGGTCGCGCCCTGACTGACCGTCATGTCGCGGACCAGCTACCGAAACGCCACAGACGCTGCGATAATGCCTGGATGACAGGGCTGAGCCTTGCCCTGGCCAACTTGAAGCCGGGCACCGGTAAGACCACCTCCGCGGTCTGGCTGGCGCATGTGTTCGCGCAGGCGGGGAACAGGGTGCTGCTAGTGGACGCGGACCCTTCCGGCAGCGCCCTGGAGTGGTCTGATCTGGCTGCCATGGACCCCCGGCTGTCGTCGCCACAGGCGGCCTTCCCGTTCCGGATCGTGGCCCTGCCGTCCCGCGAACTGCACCGGCGGCTGCCTGAGATCGCCAAGGACGACGACGTGGTGATCATCGACACGCCGCAGATCGAGGATCACGCCGCCATCGCCCGGTCGGCGCTGCGGCATGCGGACGAGATCCTGATCCCGTGCGCGCCGAGCCCGATCGAGATCAACCGCACCTCCCCGGTGCGGGACGAGATCGCCGAGGTGCAGGCGATCCGTGACGCGCCCATGCGCTCAGCGGTGCTGCTGAACCGGTGCGTCGCCCGCGCGCATTCCACGGGCGACGCCCGGGAGGCACTGGAAGGACTCGGCTACGACGTGCTCGGGACGGTGGTGCCGCGCCGCGAGATATACGCCCAGAGTTTCGGCATGCCGATCAAGCAGACGGGCCGCGACGTGTGGCGACTGGTGGCCCGCGACCTCATCGAGCGCTGCGCTCCGCTGACCACGGTGCGGTCGTGAACCCGCGGGAGCAGCGGAAGGCCCAGATGGCGGCGGCCGCGGCGCGGCGCACCAAGCCGGGCGCGGCGCCGGCCGGACGGACCGCGATCCGGTCCAAGCCGGTCCGGATCACCCTCGACCTCAGCCCCGAGCTCTACCGGCAGCTGACCATGTGGGCGGACTCGGCCGCGATATCGCTCGGCGTGCCGCGCGTCTCGCTGGCCGACGCGGTACGCGCGATGATCCGGGTCGCGACCGAAGACCCCGACGACGTGCTCGACCGGCTACGGCGCGACCGAGAACAGTAACGCTTCAGACGGGCTCGGATTACCAGGTTGCGGCTCGGGTCCTCAGATGGCGGCCCGGGAGGCGCGGCCGCGGCCGCGACCGCGCTCCTTGGCGTCGAGGACGGTCTTGCGCAGCCGGACCGCGGCCGCGGTGACTTCGACGCACTCGTCGTCGGCGCAGAACTCCAGGGCCTGCTCCAGGCTGAGCAACCGCGGCGGGACGAGCCGCTCCAGTTCGTCGGCGGTGGACTGGCGCACGTTAGTGACCTTGCGCTCGCGGCAGATGTTGACGTCCATGTCGTCGGTCCTTGAGTTCTCCCCGACGATCATGCCCTCGTAGACCTCGGTGCCGGGGGTGACGAACAGCGATCCGCGTTCCTGCAGGTTGAACATCGCGTACGCGGCTGCGCTCCCGGTCCGGTCGGCGACCAGGGAACCGTTGGCCCGGCCACGCATGGCACCGGCCCATGGCTCGTAGCCCTCGAAGACGTGGTGCGCGATACCGGTGCCGCGGGTCTCGGTGAGGAACTGGGTGCGGAAGCCGATCAGGCCGCGGGCGGGGACGATGAACTCGAGCCTGACCCAGCCGGTGCCGTGGTTGGTCATGGACTCCATCCGGCCGCGGCGGACCGAGATCAGGGAGGTGGCCGTGCCCAGGTATTCCTCGGGCACGTCAACGCTGAGCCGCTCGACCGGCTCGAAGACCTTGCCGTCGATCTCACGAATGACGGCGGAGGGCCGTCCGACGGTCAGCTCATAGTGCTCCCGCCGCATTGTCTCCACCAGGATGGCAAGCGCGAGCTCACCGCGGCCGCGCACCTCCCAGGTGTCGGGACGGTCGGTGGGCAGCACGTCGAGCGACACGTTGCCGACAAGTTCGCGGTTCAGCCGGTCGCGCACCAGCCGAGCGGTGACCTTGGAGCCCTGCGCCCGGCCGGCCAGCGGCGCGGTGTTCACGCCGATCGTCATCGAGATGGCCGGCTCGTCCACCGTAATGAGCGGCAACGGCCGCGGGTCATCCAGATCGGCCAGCGTCTCGCCGATCATGATCTCCGGGATGCCGGCGATCGCCACGATGTCCCCGGGACCCGCGGAGTCGGCCTGGACGCGATCGAGCGCCTCGGTCAGGTACAGCTCGGAGATCTTGACCTTCTGTATCGACCCGTCCCGGCGGCACCAGGCGACCTGCTGGCCGCGGGAAATCGTGCCGTTGCGGATCCGGCACAGCGCGATCCGGCCTAGGTAGGACGAGGCGTCAAGGTTGGTCACGTGGGCCTGCAGCGGCGCGCCGACCTCGAACGCCGGGGCCGGGACGGTGGCCTTGATGGTGTCGAACAATGGCTCCAGGTCCGGCGAATCGGGCATCTCGCCGTCGGCGGGCCGGATCAGCGAGGCCCGCCCGGCCCGGGCCGAGGCGTACACGATCGGGAACTCGATCTGCTCCTCGCTCGCGTCCAGGTCGATGAACAGCTCGTAACAGGCGTCCACCACCTCGGCGATCCGCGCGTCCGGCCGGTCCACCTTGTTGACCACCAGGATCACCGGCAGCCGGGCTTCGAGCGTCTTGCGCAGGACGAACCTGGTCTGGGGCAGCGGTCCCTCGCTCGCGTCGACGAGCAGCAGCACGCCGTCGACCATGGAAAGGCCGCGCTCCACCTCGCCGCCGAAATCGGCGTGGCCAGGCGTGTCCACGATGTTAATGGTCTGGCCGCCGTGGCTCACCGCGGTGTTCTTGGCCAGGATCGTGATGCCCTTCTCCCGCTCCAGGTCGCCGGAGTCCATGACCCGCTCGTTCACGTGCGCGTTCGCGCGGAACGCGCCTGACTGCCAGAGCATCGCGTCCACCAGCGTGGTCTTGCCGTGGTCGACGTGCGCGACGATGGCGACGTTGCGCAGGTCGTCCCGGGTCGCGATGACGTCCTGGGGGCTGGCGATCTGATGCTGTACGGGCATGCGTGATTTCTCGTTCGTTCGGTGTCCGGGATCTACCACCCGACCGGGTGATCCCCTCCAGTGTAGTAAATGCAAGAACGTAGTTTCCTGAACGGGCATTCCGGGCGCTGAGGCCGCCGCCCTCAGAAGGGGAAAGCGAGCCTCTTCACCTGATCACACCCGCGTCCGCGATGGGCGGCTCGCAGGCCCGTTCCTGATAGAGGCCGGGGCGTTCCGGCAGCGGCACCGCGATGCGCTGGCCGGTGTGCAGGGCTCGCACCGCGCTGTCGGCGACCACCGCGGCGACGTAGCCGTCCCACGAGCTCGGGCCGGTGACCGTCCCGGCGGCGACCGCGGTCAGCCAGTCCTGCAACTCCGCGTCGTAGGCGCGGAGGAACCGTTCCCGCCAGTCCGCGGGCACCCGGTCCCGGTGCTGAGGGGCCTGGGAGGGGCCGGGGGGGTTCTGGGTTCGTCCGGCCGGGACGGTAACGCGCCGGCCGCCGGTGCTGAGCGTGATTCCTCCGGCGTCGGCCAGGGCCACGGTCCCGCTCTCGCCGACAACCTCGCCGCGGATGTCGTAGCCGTACCCGGCGTTGACGAAGACCTCGTCGTCGACCAAGACACCGCTGGCCAGCTCGAGCAAGATGATCAGCGGATCCTGCACGCCTTCGGCGGCCTTGCTCGTCCTTCTCGGCGTCAGGATGCTCGCCGCCACGATCTCTTCGCCGAACAGCCAGCGCACCTGGTCGAACTCGTGCACCGCCGAGTCGGTGACGAGCATCTCGGTGGTGAAGCCGTACGGCGGCGGCAACGGGTTGCGGTGCGCGCAGTGCATCAGCAGGGGGACGCCGATAATGCCGTCCACCAGGACCGCCTTCATGGCCCGGTAACCCGCGTCGTAGCGCCGCATGAAGCCGACCTGGACGCACCTGCGCCCGCGCGCCACCTCGGCGTCGATAATCCGCAGGCAGGCGTCCCGGCTCGGCGCGAGTGGCTTCTCGCAGAACACCGGCTTGCCGGCCGCGATCGCCGCGAGGACCTGCTCCTCGTGCACCGCGCCCCAGGAAGCGACAAGTACCGCGTCCACGCTAGCGTCGGCGATGAGATCCTGGGCGCTGGCGTGCACGGTCGCTCCGGGCAGGCCCGCGGCCACCTGCCTGGCACCGGCCTCCTCGACGTCGTGGACCGCCACGACCGCTCCGCCGGTGAGCGCCCGGGTGATCCGGCGGATGTGGTCCTGGCCGATCATGCCGGTGCCGATGACGCCAACCCCGACGGTCATCGCGGCTCGCCCGCGGTAGCCTGGCTGCTCCCGGTACCGTCAGTGCTACAGGTGCCGCGGGATGGGGGCGTCGTTGAGCTGCTGGTCGATGTCGACGAGAATCGCGTCGCCTTCGACCTTGCAGGCGTAGACGGGCAGCGTGGGCACCTCGGGAATGCCGACCGACTCGCCGGTGGTCAGGTCGAACCTGGAGTTGTGCGACGCGCAGACCAGGGTGTCGTCGTCCTGCACGGTGCCCTCGTGCAGCGGCTGCTGCTGGTGAGTGCAGGTGTTGTGCACCGCACGGACATCTTCGTCGTCCAGGCGCACCAGGCAGATCGGCTCTCGCAGCCCCTCGACGAATAGGGTTTCGCCCTCCTCCAGGTCATCGAGGTTGGCGACGATGACAAAGGCCATGACTATTTCCTTCCGTTGACAGGCCGGCGGGGGGCGGGCTGATTACCGCGCACTTCGATCCAGCCGTTGCGGACCCGGGCACGTATCACGGGCTGCGGCTGATGTGACGGGCCGCGGCGGACCGAGCCGTCGGCCAGGCAGTACTGCGATCCGTGCAGCGGGCAGGTCACGATCAGCCCCTCGACAGTACCCCGGCTGAGCAGGCCGGCGGCGTGGCTGCACAGGTTGTCGAGCGCGTAGAGGGTTCCGTCGTGGGAGTACAGCAGGATCTGCCGTCCGTCGGCCTGCACGCCGGTGGGCACGCCGTCCGGCAGCTCGGCCTCCTCGACCACCCGGACCCAGCGCCGCGGGCCGTCCGCCCCGGCCACCCGGCTGACCATCACCGCCTTGGCGAACACCAGGTGGCCGCCGAGGTAGGCGGCGGCGCCGGTGACGGCCAGGCTGGCCGCGCCCAGCCCGCGGGCCGTGCGCCGGTGACCGCCCAGGCGGGCCGCCAGCGACACGCCTTGCAGCCCGAGGGCCGCCGTGTTGAGCACCCCGTGGAACAAGCCGAGCCGGCGGTCTTCGTCGTCGCTGACGGTCCAGTCGACCACGCCGGTGGCCGCGGTCGCGACCGCGGCCACGATGCCGGCCGCGCTGAACAGGGCCGCCGGGTCGAGTCCGCGCCCGGGAGCCGGGTCCCGGCCGGTGATATCCAAGATCAGGGCGCCGGTCCACAGCCCGATCGGCAGGTCGGAAAGGGCTGGATGCAGCGGGTGACCGAGCCACCGGCCGCCGTGCATCAGCTCGAGGACCGGGTTGTCCTGGTGCCGTTCACGCCACGGCCCGAGCACGGCGGTCAGCTGGTCGTTCAGCGTGCGGATCCAGCCCCAGCGGTCGATTCGGGCGACCACGTCATGATGCCAGTTCTGCACTTGGGCGACCGCGGCCGCCGACGCGACGGGCGCGGCGGGGTGGGTTGGCTCGGGGGCTGGCGCTGCGCCGTCGGCCTGGCCGGTGCCTGCTGACATGAAGTCCTCCGCGGTGACATCAGCGCGTGCTCGATCCGGGCAGATCCTGCTACGGCGCCGAACGCGCTGCGCCCGTTGCGTCGGATGTTAACGGACGGCGCCGTTGCGCGGAGCGTAACCCGTCCGGCCCAGCACCCCTGTTCCATGCTGAGACACCTGGTCCATGCTGAGACGGCGCAAGATCGTCACTGGACGGGCCAGTGCCCGCCAGAAAGAGCTGATGGACTGCTGGAATCGCGCCATGGCAGATCAGCAGCCTGGGCGGATCGGATGATTCGGGGATACCGTCAGAACATGGCTGCCCGCGTCCCGCACGTCGTCCGGCTCGACGTGCTCGAGGATTACCGGCTGCGCCTCACGTTCGATGACGGACTTACCGACGATGTGGACCTATCAAACCTTCTCGACGCCGGGCCAGTCTTTCAGCCGCTGCGCGACCCGCGCTTCTTCGCACAGGCATACATAGATCCCCAGACACGGACTGTCGCCTGGCCGGGCGGGATCGATCTGGATCCCGAGGGCCTCCGCGAGGAAGCCGATAAGCACCCCATCAAGGCCGATCCCCGGATATCGCGCCTAGCGTCTTAAAGCCTGCTTGAGAACTGGGCTGCCGTCGGCTGGGATGTATCTGGATCTTCCTCGCGTGTGGTTGACATGAGGTAAGAGGCCCGCCTCGCCCGCACGCCGCGGCCAGCCAGCACCGCCTCGCAGCAGCAGGCCGCATAAGCCGTCACCCGGCTCTCCAGGATGGCCGCATTCGGGTTCACCGGGCAGGACGGGGCATCCTGCTGTCATGGCGACCAACCCGGCTGATCCCGTCCCGAACCCCGTCCAGCACCGTGATACAGACGTCCTGACCGGGATCCTGGCGATCTTGGAGGGGGCGATCTGGGCCGGGCAGCTCGATGAGCGGACCACGGGCAAAGTCGCCGAGCGGTTCGTGCGGGAAGGCCTGCTGGGTGCTGACTATGACCAGCATGATCTGCGTCAGGCGATCAACGACATGAACCAGCGGATCCGCTATGCCGCTGGCGAATACGACACCCCGCCATCATCAGTACCGCTGCCACCGTGACCGATCAGGTCCCGGTCAAGGGCCACGCGGGGAGCGCTGCCGGAAACTCACCGGCTACCTCGATCACGAGACCTGGTGGATTCTGATCGCGGCCACTCTGACCTGGGCTAAGGAGGCTTAGGGGGGCTCGGCTGGTCTAAGCCGTCCGGCGCGCGGAAGATAAGGCATTCGCCCGATGCCGGGGGTTGGGCCTTACGACGAACCTTGAGGATGTGGGGAACCAGACGAGGTTCCCCGAGGGCCGAGGAGGAACCCATGCATCCCGAAATTCTCCGTGAACTGACCTCGCAGCGCGGCCGTGAGATGCGGGACCGGGCGCACCGGGCCGCGCTCGTTCGGATCGCGAGCCGGGCGCGGCGGGCCAGGCGGCGCGGGCTGGCCGAGCCGGACGAATTCGTCGTCCCGGCCGTCCCGGACTACGTGGACGGCTCGTTCCAGATACAGCCGGCCGATGGCGAAGCGGCCCGGGTGCCGACCACCGGGCGCGCGGCCTGAGGCGGCCATGACCACCGCCGCCGAGCCCGCCTCGCTGGTGCCTGGTGACGGTACCGGGCGCGGGCGTCGCGGTGAGCTTTCAGGAATGGGCGGGCTTTCCGGAATGTCAGACCCGCGTGGCACGCTGGCTTGTGAGATGGGCGGGCGAGCAGGCAGTCCCGTGCTGGTCGGGCGGGACGAGCAGATGGCCGCCCTGGAGGCCGCTTTCGACAGCGTGCGCCAGGGCGGGCCGTCGGCTGTGCTGCTCGGCGGGGAAGCCGGCGTCGGCAAGTCCCGGCTGGTCGGTGAGTTCGGCACGGTGGCCGCCTCGGCGGGCGCCCGGGTGCTGACCGGCGGCTGCCTGCAGCTGGGGACCGACGGACTGCCCTACGCACCGTTCACCGCCGTGCTGCGCGACCTGGTGCGTGAGATGGGCGCGGACGCGGTCGCCGCGATGCTGCCCGGCGGGACCACGCGCGGGCTGGCCCGGCTGCTTCCCGAACTGGGCGAACCGGACGCCGCCCAGGCGAGCCGGGGCGAGGCGGACGCGGGCCGCGACGCCGGCGAGGCGCGGGCGCGGTTGTTCGAGGAGGTGCTGGCCGCGCTCGAGCACCTGGCCAGGTCCGCGCCGGTGGTGCTCGTGATCGAGGATGCGCACTGGGCCGACCGGTCCAGCCGGGACCTGCTCATGTTCCTCATCGGCAACCAGCGAGCGATCAGCGGGCTGCTCATCATCGTCACGTTCCGTTCGGACGAGCTGCACCGCACTCATCCGCTGCGCCCGCTGCTCGCGGCGCTGGACCGGATCGACTGGGTGGAGCGAGTAGGGCTGCCCCGGCTCAGCCAGCATGGCACCACGGAGCTGGCGCTGCGGATCCTGGGCCGCGAGCCGGCCGCCGGCCTGACCCAGGCGCTGTACCGCCGGTCCGAGGGCAACCCGCTCTTCGTGGAGACCTTGCTCTGTTGTGACGGCAAGCTGAGCCCAGAGCTGCCGGAATCCCTGCGCGACCTGCTGCTCGACAGCGTGCGCAGGCTCCCGGAGGACACTCAGGAGGTGCTGCGCGTCGCCAGCTCGGGCGGCGCGGCGACCGGGCACGCGCTGCTGGCCGCAGTGACCGGCCTGGACGACGGCGCGCTGATCCGGGCGCTGCGCCCGGCGGTGACCGCCAACGTGCTGCACCCGCAGGGCGACGGCTACGCCTTCCGGCACGAGCTGATCCGCGAGGCCGTGCACGACGACCTGCTGCCGGGCGAGCACGGCCGGCTGCACAGCCGCTTCGCCGAGGCCATCGACGCCGATCCCGGCCTCGTCCCGCCCGGCCGGGCGGCTATCGAGATGGCTCACCACTGGCACTCGGCGCACGACTCGGTCTGGGCCCTGATCGCCGCCTGGCAGGCCGCGGCGCAGGCGGGCCGGGCGGTGGCGGCCGCCGAGCGGCTGTCGCTGCTGGCCCGCGTCCTTGAATTGTGGGACCAGGTGCCGGATGCGGCCGATCGGATCGGCGCCGATCACGCTCGCGTCCTGGAAGAGGCAGTCTGCGCGGCGCACGACGTCGGCGACTTCGAACGCGGGATCGCGCTGGCGACCTCGGCGCTGAAGGAGCTCGACCCCGCGACCGAGCCGGTACGCATCGCGGAGCTGCTCGCGAGCCGCAGCCATTTCCGGATCAAGCTAGGACGCAAGGACTTCGGCCAGGACCTGGAAGAAGCGCTGGCATACCTACCCGCTGACGTCGCCCCGGCCACCCGAGTGGACATCCTCATTGCGCTCGCGCGCTGCGCCTCCCACCTGGTGGCGAAAGAGCGGTCCTACGCCGAGGAAGCCCTCGCCCTGGCCCGCCAGACCGGCGACGAGGTGAACGAGGCGAAAGCCCTGCTGACCATGGCCATGTTCGACGCCGACCCTGGCCAGCAGGCGCTCTCGGACAGCCGTTCCCTTGAGCTGATCGCGCAGGCGCGCGCCACCGCGATGCGGAGGGGAGCCGATGACGTGCTGCTCACGGCGGCCGTCAACGAGTCCCACCTGCTCGAGGGCGCGGGTGAGCACGAACTCGCCGCCGAGGCGGCCGGCCGCGCCGCCGCCAGCGCGGACGCGCAGGGGCTTTCCCGCATCTCAGGCAGCCTGCTCGCGATCAACCAGGCGGAGCCGCTGTTCGCGCTCGGCCGCTGGGACGAAGCGATCACGGTCATCAATCAGGCGACCGACCTTTATCTCGCCCCCGGGCCGATGCACCGGGCCACGCTTCAGGTCATCGCGGGCTGTATCACGGCGGCCAGGGGCGATCTGGCCGCGGCGACTCGCATGCTGCTGGCGGCACGCGACGCGCTGCGTTCGGCCCGGTATGAGGATCAGCATCAGCTTCCGCTGGCCCGGCTGGAGATCCTGCTCGCGCTCGGCACCGACGGCCCGGCCGCCGCGCTGGCGGCCGCGGGGCAGGCCCTGGACCGCTTCGAGGAGTCCGGCGGCAGCCCGAGGTACGTCTGGCCGGTGGTCACCGCCGGGGCCAGCGCGGTCCTGGCGGCCGCGCGGCAGGCTACGGCCGTTCGTGACGAGCGGCTCCGCGACGAGGCCGCCGCCGTCGCGGACCGGCTGCGCACCGTAGCCGAGAAGCTCGAAGCGTTCGGCCCGGTCCAGCAGGCTCACCGGCTGACCTTCGCCGCGGCCGACGCCAGCTACGCCCAGCTGCTCGCCTCCTCCGGCGGCCCGCTTCCGCGGGAGGAGGCGAGCGGACCCGCCGCGCTGTCCGCGACCTGGGACGAAGCCGCCGCCGCGTGGGGCGCCCTGAGCGAGCCTTATCCGCTGGCCTGGGCGCTGCTGGCCGGGGCGCAGGCCGCGCTGGCCGACGGCGACCGCGACGGCGCGACGGAACGGCTGCAGCGCGCGGGCCCGCTCGCCGCCGGGCTGGACGCGCACCCGCTCAGTGACGAGATCGCCGTTCTCGCGCGCCGAGCCGGGATCCGGCTGGCCGGCCAGGACGGTAACGGGGCGTCGGCGTCGGCGGTCCAGGGGGGCGCCGCGGTTGGCGGTACGGACGCCGGGCTCGGGCTTACCAGCCGCGAGGTCGAGGTGCTGCGCTTGGTCTCGGCCGGGCGCAGCAACAGGGAAATAGCCGCCGAGCTGTTCATCTCGCCGAAGACGGCCAGCGTCCACGTGTCCAACATCCTCGGCAAGCTGGGAGTCGCCAGCCGCGGCGAAGCCGCGGCCAAGGCCCACACCCTGCGCCTGTTCGACTCCGCCGCGTCCGCCGGTCGGGTCAAGTAGCCCCAAGCCTGCATAGAACCCAGGGTCGCGCTGGCAGCAACACGGAAGGCCACTTCGTTTTCGTGGTGGATCCGGGTTCCGCGGCGGATCCGGTGTAGCCCTGCCACATGCTAAGTCCGAAAATGTGCGACCCGCCCGGCGGCTGACCATCGAAGCCACGGTGAACTTGTGATCGCCTCGGGCCGGCCCGTGGAGGAGCTCGTCCACCATAGGGGACTGACCAAGTGCGCAAATTGAGCCGTTCTTGAATCAAGGCGGCGCCGCTGCCCGGCACCGCGCCCGGCGCTTCCCGCGCCGGAGGCCGGCTGCACTCGGACAGCGGTTGTCACGACAGATGCGGCTGCTCACGGTTGAACTCTTTGGCGCGGTTTACCCAGAGTGAGGCTCAGCGGCGGCGTAGACCGTCGACGATGACCGAGACTAGCGTGCGCGCCCGGGCGTCCCACTCCGTCGCGGGTATACGCGACAACGCGCCGAGCAGCAGGATCACATCGGTAGCGTCGATCTCATCGCGCACTTCGCCTGCGGCCTTGCCCCGGTCGAGCAGTTTGGTAAGGGCGTCATCAAGTCGGCCGTGGTTGCCGGCGTACAGGTCCTGCCACGCCGATGCCTCGATTGCCGCCACGACCCCGCGTTTGACCCGCGCGTACTCGATCAGCCGGTCCAGCCACCGGATCAGCGCGTCCAGGGGAGGGTACTCGGCGAGCAGTGGCGGCACGGCGTCGACCAACTCGCCCATCTCCTGCCGGTACACCTCGGCCAGCAGGTGCTCGCGAGCCGGGAAGTGCCGGTAGATCGTGCCCTGCCCGACTTCCGCGGCCTTGGCGACCGAGTGCAGTTTGAGATTCTCGAACGCGCCGTTGGAGTCGATCAGCGCTGCCCGCGCGGCGGCGACGATGCGCTCCCGGTTGGCGACCGCGTCCGGGCGGCGCGCACGAGCGGGCACACTTCCCCCTTTCGGCCAGATGGAGCGACCGGACAGTTGTCCGGTAATGTGGAAGGCAACCGGACAATTGTCAGCTTAGAGCAGGAGGCACTTAGATGAGCGGAGCCGACGGCAAGGTCGTCGCGATCACCGGAGCGAGCAGCGGCATTGGCGAGGCGACCGCGCTGGAACTCGCTGGCCGGGGCGCAGCGGTGGTGCTCGGTGCCCGGCGCGCCGACCGGCTCAAGGCCCTGGCCGAACAAATCCACGCCTCGGGCGGCCGCGCGGAGGTGCTGCCCGTGGATGTCACCCGGCGCACCGACCTTGAACAACTGGTCGCCACGGCGGTCGATCGGTTCGAACGCCTTGACGTCCTGGTGAGTAACGCCGGGATCGCCAGGACCGGCCCTGTGGCAGAGCTTGACGTCGACAGCTGGGACGCGATGATCGACGTCAACCTGCGCGGCGTCCTGCACGGGATCGCAGCCGCGCTCCCGGTGTTCCGCCGCCAGGGACGCGGACATTTCGTGACCACCGTATCGACCTCGGGCCTGAAAATCGTCCCGGGCCAGGCGGTCTACGCCGGCACCAAGAACGCGGTCCGCACGCTGCTGGAAGCGCTACGCCAGGAGTCCACCGACGGCGCCCTGCGCACGACCTCGGTCTCGCCCGGCTACGTGCGCACCGAACTCGCCGACTACATCGACGACCCCGGCACCCGCGAACAGACGCAGCACAGGATGGCAGCGCTCGGCATAAGCCCCGACGCCGTGGCGCGCGCCATCGCATTCGCAATCGAGCAGCCCGACGACGTCGAGATCGGCGACATCACCATCCGCCCCACAACCCAAAACTGACAACGGCCAGATCCGCATACGGAGTCTGGTCTTGGTGACCGAGCTCCTGCGGGACGTGGACATGGACGCCGCACTGGCCGAGTTGCTCAACGGCGAGTGATGATGGGCACTGTCACCACGGCCCAAGTTCAACGGCACCGGGACGCGCAAGGGCAGCCCGGACGGTGACAGGCTTACCGCGGCTTCGGATGGTCAGGCGCCAGGCCGAGCCGGCCCGTTCCCCTCTACCGAGGCCCGCATGCCCGGCGCCGGCGCGTGGCCACATCGCGACACCGCAAAGGGGCTTTTTGTCCCCTTTTGTCAGCGACGAGGAGCTGAGCGGGTGGGCGCCCAGGATCCAGGACCTGGCCGACCAGGCGAGGTGACGCCGGATCACCCGGGGAACACCGCGCCGAGCGCGTCAAGCCGGAGGCGTCACACCCACGCGCGCAGGATGCGAGGCATGGAGCAGGCACCACGCTCCGTTCGGCATTCAGATTTACTGAACGGGGCGTGGCTTGACGGGTAGGCTCGGCACTGCGCGGCATCGCCGCGGGGTGATCCGCCTGTTCTGGCGGTGACGTATCTCCCACGGCGGCGTCACGACGCGACCAGGCCATCAAGACCCGGCTGGGCCGGCTGCCTTCGCCAGTCTGGAGATTCGATGGTGAGCAGAGACATCGTCCGGCAGCGAGCTGAGATCGAAGGCGTGATAGCGGGCCGCACGCTGTGCGATGAGCTGCGGCATGCGGCTGAGACGTCGGGTGATGCCGGCGCGTACTCCGACATGGCCG
>Ga0302235_10001978_pt1 | contig 15011 bp, 15 predicted proteins | sample II_Palsa_N3_3_FD_193577 | JGI IMG/M metagenome (GOLD analysis project Ga0302235, IMG submission 193577) | Peat permafrost microbial communities from Stordalen Mire near Abisko, Sweden - II_Palsa_N3_3 | ecosystem: Environmental > Terrestrial > Soil > Palsa > Peat permafrost | place: Sweden... | reverse complement strand
AACTTGACAACCGTCCAAGAAAGTCTTGACGACTGTCCAGATTTCGTTACGCTGTGACCTACGTCGCAGTGCCCAGCGCCGTCTCAAGGAGGAGATGTCACGTGAGTGTGTACGACTTGACCGGCCGTAAGGCTCTGGTTACCGGCGGAGCGCGCGGGCTGGGCGCTGGCATGGCCGAGGCGCTGGCCCGCGCCGGGGCAGCCGTCGTCATCGGCGACATCCGGGAAGAACTCGGCGAGGCGACCGCCGACGCGATCAAGAAGACCGGGGCCGACGCGGCGTTCCTCCCGCTCGACGTGACCGATGAGGCGAGCTGGGAGCGGGCCATCGAAGGCACCATCGCCGAGCTCGGCGGCCTGGACATCGTGGTCAACAACGCCGGCGTCGAGATCACCCAGCTGGTGGCCGACGTCGACCCGGACGATATCCGCAAGATGCTCGACGTCAACATCGTCGGCACCGCGCTCGGCCTCAAGCACGCCTTCCGCGCCATGCGGCCCGGCGGGCCGGCCGGCCGCGGCGGCGCCGTGGTCAACATCGCGTCGGTCGCCGCCACGATCGCGTTTCCCGGTATCGCGGTCTACTCCGCGACCAAGTCCGCGATCGACCGGCTGACGCGGGTCGCGGCCATGGAATCGGGCAAGCTCGGCTACGGCGTCCGGGTCAACTGCATCTACCCGGGCCTGTGCCCCACCGAGATGGGTAACCAGCTGGCGCAGGACGTGGTGGCGCTCGGGCTGTTCCCGACCGTGCCCGAGGCCATCGGCGCGGTCATCGGGCTCACCCCGCAGGGTCGCCTCGCCGAGGTCGAGGACATGGCGGACGCGGTGGTTTTCCTGGCCTCCGACGGGGCTCGTTTCATCACCGGTGCCGGGCTGCCCGTCGACGGCGGCATGGGCATGTAACGAAAGGGACTGAATGTGAGCACAGACAAGCCCGTCATCGTCTACGGCGCGTCGGGTTACACCGGCCGCCTGATCTGCGAGTACCTGCGCGAGTTCAACGTGCCGTTCGTTGCGGCCGGGCGCGATAAAGCACGCATCGCCGGCGCCCTGGACAAGGTTCCCGGCATCGACACGGTGGAACACGACATCGTCGAGGTGTCCCACGACGTGGCACCGCTGACGGAGCTCTTCACCGGGGCCAGCGTCGTCTGCAACACGGTCGGGCCGTTCGCTCAGTACGGCGGCGAGGTCGTCGAGGCCTGCATCAACGCCGGAACCCACTACCTGGACACCACCGGGGAGCAGGACTGGCTGATCACCTGCGACGAGGACTACGGCAAGCGGATGGCAGGCAAAGGCCTGCTGCTCGCGCCGGGTATCGCCCAGATGTACACCACCGGCGAGATCGCCGCCCAGCTGTGCCTGGAAAAGCCGGGCGTGGACACGCTGGACATCCTGGTCTTCTGGAAGGGCATGCCGACGATCGCGTCCACCCGGACGATCCTGGTCAACGCGGCCCTGGCCAAGGCGTACTACCTGGAGCAGAACTCCTACGTCGAATGGCCCGCCGACGGCACGCTGTACGACGTGACGATTCCCGGCCAGCACGAGACCGGCCTCGCGTTGCCGTGGGGCGGCACCTCGCATCCGGTCTGGTTCAAGCGCGACCCTCGGGTGGCCAACGTCAAGGTGCTGGGCGGCGTGTTCAACCGGCCGCTCATGCTGGGCGTGCCGCAGATCGTCAAGGCGGTCCTGGAGCAGATCGAGGGGCTGCCCGAGGAGGAGAAGCTGCGGGTACTCACCGAGCAGGCGGCGGGCGTCATGAACCAGATGCCGCCGCGCGAGGCTACCCGGATCAACACCTCACTGGACTCGGTGCACGCCTCAGGTCCGCTCGGCCGCGCGCACTGCGTGATCCACGGCAACTCCAACTACAAGCAGACCGGCCTGCTGCAGGCCTATGGCGCGTACTCGCTGCTGCAGCAGCCGCCCAAGCGCGTCGGCTTCGCGTCGGGCTGCCAGGCCTTCGGCCATCACGAGCTGCTCGGCGTGCTGCGCAGCTTCGGGCTGGTGATGGAGCCGACCCTGACGGTCCAGCACTGACCGCCCCACGACGCAAGGACGCAGCGTGCGCCTGACCGACTACCTCGACAAGGGTGCCTCCCTGGGCCCGGAGGCACCCTGCCTGACCACGGGCGGGCGCACGCTGACCTATTTCGATGTCCAGCGGCTGTCGTGGCGGATCGCCCGCGCGCTCGACCGCTATGAGATCGTTCCTGGCGACAAGGTCGCGATCTTGTCGGGGAACGACCCCATCGCGTTCAGCTGCGTGTTCGGCATCTCCCGGGCAGGCGCGGTGTGGTGCCCGGTCAACCCGCGCAACGAGGCGGCGGAGAACCGCGACCTCCTGGATTTCTTCGACTGCCGGTGCCTGATCTTCCAGGCCGCCTTCGCCCCGCTGGTCGCCAAGATCCTGCCTGACCTGCCGAAGCTCACCACCCTGGTCTGTCTCGACGGCGAACCGGCCGGGGCCGTGCCGTTCGAGCAGTGGATCGGGCCCGAGCCCGCCGAGCCCTGGCAGGCCGAACCACCTCCCGGCGACATCGTCATGCTGGTCGGCACCGGAGGTACCACCGGCCGTCCCAAGGGCGTGATGCTGACCGGGCACAACATCGAGGCGATGTCGGCGCTGACGCTGATGAGCTACCCGCTGCGCCCGCGCCCGCGCTACCTGGCCCTCGCGCCGCTGACTCACGCGGCCGGGGTGCTGTGCTTCCCGATCATGACCCTCGGCGGGCAGATCGTCATCATGGGTAAGCCGGACCTGGCCGAGTTCCTGACTCTGGTCGAGCGGCACCGGATCACGCACACGTTCCTGCCTCCGACCCTGATCTACATGCTCCTCGAGCACCACGGCCTGGCCGCCGCGGACCTGTCCTCGCTGCAGTGCCTGTGGTACGGCGCAGCTCCGATGTCCGCGAGCCGCCTGGAGGAGGCACTGGAGAAGATCGGGCCGGTGATGGGCCAGCTGTTCGGCCAGTCCGAAGCCCCGATGATGATCTCCACCCTGGCGCCCGCGGACCACTTCGGTGACGACGGGTCACTCGCGAAAGAGCGCCTGTCCTCGGCCGGGCGCCCCACCCCGCTCACCACGGTCGCGATCATGGACGACGAGGGAAACCTGCTCGAAGTGGGCCAGCGCGGCGAGATCGTCGCCCGCGGCCCGCTTGTGATGGCGGGTTACTACAAGAATCCGCAGGCCAGCGCCGAAGCCGCCCGGTACGGGTGGCATCACACCGGGGACATCGGCTACCTCGACGACGGCAATTACCTGTTCATCGTCGACCGCGCCAAGGACATGATCATCACCGGCGGCTTCAACGTCTACTCCGCCGAAGTCGAGCAGGTGCTCCTGTCGCATCCCGCCGTGCAGGACTGCGCGGTCGTCGGGTTGCCCGACGAGAAATGGGGCGAGCGGGTCACCGCGGTCGTGCAGCTGCGGCCCGGCCAGAAAGTGACGCAAGACGACGTGCGCTCCTTCGTCAAAGAACGCCTCGGCAGCGTCAAGGCGCCCAAGCAGGTCGAGGTCTGGCCCGACCTGCCTCGCTCCAAGGTCGGCAAGGTCCTCAAGACCGAGGTCAAATCCCAGCTCCGCGCCAGCGGAAGCGACCACCCGCAACCCTAACCCCTCCCTGCCTGAGAACCGTTAGGCTCGATGGCACCATGACAGTCACCGCAGATGATCTCGATAGCGTGATCTCATGCGTGATGAGCGGGCTACTGCCGCTGACCGACCGGGACTGGTCGGTCCCGGCAGGCACCCTGGAGTGGGACTGCTGGCACACCGCAGAACACATCGGCGACTGCCTGCTGTCCTATGCCTGGCAGCTCGCCGTCCAGCCGACAGCGCGATACGTGCGGGCCATCGCCACCGCCGACAAGGACGCGTCGCCCGCTGAGGTGCTTGAGTTCGCCGTGACCGGGGGGCGCATCCTGGCCACGATGGTGCGCGCGTCACCCGCGCATGTCCGCGCCTATCATCCGGCCGGGATGGCCGATGCGGAGGGTTTCGCCGGCCTGGGGTGCAACGAGGCGCTTGTGCACGGCAACGACATCGCGCAGGGCTTCGGCCACAGCCTCAATCCGCCGCGCGACGTGTGCCGCCGCGTCCTGACCCGGATCTTCCCGCACGCGCCGACCGACCTGGCCGATTCCGACCCGTGGACCGCGCTGCTGTGGGCCGGCGGCCGCATCGAGCTGCCTAGCCATCCGCAACTTCCCAGCTGGCGCCCGCACCCCGCTCCCCTCGCTGGCTTAAGCAGGGCCGGTATCAGGCCGCGCGATGTATGGCGTCCCGCCTGGTCCTCGGGGACGAGCGCCTCTAGGGCTGGTAGGAGCCGGGGATCCAGGCGCGGGTAGTGACACCGATTGCGTTCCAGGCGTTGATGGCGACGATGAGGCTGACCAGCGCGCCGATCTCTTGCGGGCTGAATTCGCCGGCCACATCGGAATAGGCCTGGTCCGGGACGTGCTTGTCGGCCAGTAGTGTCACCGCTTCGGTGAAGGCCAGCGCGACCCGCTCGCGGGCGGTGAAGTACGGGGTTTCGGCCCAGGCGGCCAGCCCGTAAATGCGCTGCTCCGTCTCGCCGATCGCGCGCGCGTCCTTGGTGTGCATGTCGATGCAGTAGGCGCAGCCGTTGAGCTGCGAGGCGCGGATCCGGATCAGCTCGCGGAGCCTGGGGTCGATCCCTGCCCTGTCGAGTTCCTTGGTCGCGGCCTGGTCCAGGTGTGACATCGCGCGGGAGAAGCCCGGCGCGAAGCTGTCGAAGTCGAGGCGGACCGCCGAGGTCTATAGCCAGCTTGTCGCGGAGGGATGGCTGACGGCGCAGACCGGCTCGGGCACGTCCGTCGCGCCGCGCCGCGCCCCGGACCTCGACACCGGTGTCCAGGCCCGCCTTGAGGTGGATGTTCCCCGCTATGACCTGCGTGCGGGGGTCCCGGACCTGTCCGCCTTCCCGCGCCTGGCGTGGCTCGCGACGGCCCGCAAGGTACTGGCAGCCGCCCCCGATCACCTCCTCGGCTACCCCGACCCGCGTGGCCTCCCGGCGCTGCGTGCGGCGCTGGCGGGGTATCTGGCGCGGACGCGAGGGGTCACCGCCGATCCCGGGCATATCGTGATATGCGCGGGCTTCGCGCACGGCCTGGCCGCTGTCTGCCGCGCGCTTCGCACCGTCGGTGCGGGCACCCTGGCCGTGGAAGCCTACGGTCACCAGGCCCACCGTGATGTCGCCGTCGGACAGGGCCTTCGCCTGTGCCCGGTGCCCGTCGACGGCATGGGTGCCGTCATCGGCGAGGCCAGCAGGGCAGACGCGGCGCTGCTGACCCCGGCCCACCAGTTCCCGCTGGGCGTAACCTTGCATCCGCGTCGCCGCCGGGAGGCGGCGGCGTGGGGCGGGGTCGTGATCGAAGACGACTACGACGGGGAGTTCCGCTATGACCGGCAGCCGGTGGGAGCCCTGCAGGCGCTCGCGCCCGATCGTGTCGTCTATGCCGGCACGGCCAGCAAGAGCCTTGCCCCCAGCCTGCGGCTCGGCTGGCTGGTGGTTCCGCCGCGGCTGCTCGACGCGGTGACAGCGGAACTGGTCGCCGGACCCTCCGGGATTGACCAGCTCACCCTGGCCGAGTTCATCACTTCGGGTGATTACGACAGGCAGATCCGCCGGGCCCGGCTGGCCTACCGGCGCCGGCGGGACCGCCTCGCCATGATGCTGAACGGCCAGGAACTGCGCGGCCAGGGACTACGTATCAGCGGAATCGCGGCCGGCCTGCACGCTGTCCTTGACTGTCCCCGGCCGAGCCGTGAGCGCGACATCATCGCCCGAGCCACCGCAGGTGGCCTGGCACTCGACGGCCTGGAGCCTTACCGGGCGCCGGACGAGCTCCGCGGGACGGACGGCGAGCGAGCCGGCCTCGTCATCGGCTATTCCCGCCCGCCCGAGCACGCCTACACCACGGCGCTAGCCCGGCTGCGTGCCGTCTTGACTCAGTGAGAAATCGCCGCGCCCGCGAGCCGATGGATGATGTCGTGCCGGTCGACACCGTCGAGCATCATGCCGCTGGCGGCCTGGTAGGCGGCGTTCAGGTCGTCGGTGCGCCAGAGTTCCTCGACCACACCGCACGCCGCGTCCACGAACTGCTCGCTGGTCATGCCCGCGGGCGGCGTGCAGGTGCCGAACTCGGCCTCCACCAGGGCCCGACGGCCAGCCGGGTCACTGACGTCTGCCCGCTCGTCGCCGGGTGGCGGTATCGGCAGGGCGAACATGCGGCGCCCCACGTTGCGGGTGAGCCACGACACGTCGACATCGCTCGCGGCCAGGTCGGACGCGTAGCCACGTATCGTGGCGCTGCCCGGATCGTCATACGCCTCGTCGAACTGGCTGAATGCGCTGGGCAGTCGCTCGATCAGGTGCGCGGTCGCCGTCTCGTCCAGGTTCCGCTGCCCGGCGGACCAGCGGACCCACGCGGTCACGGCGGGCTCGCGGTGCCGACGCTGCGCCGGGGACAAGGCGAAGCCGGTGACCACGTGGCCCAGGAGGATGTGCACGAGCTTGCGCGGGCCGACCTGCGTCGGTGGCTCGCCGGAAATCCGGCTGCTGTAGCCGGTGAGCACCTCGGCCCAGAATCGCGTGGACTCCTCGTCGGCCGTGACGGCGTCGGCGGCCAGCGGGCTCTTCATGAAGTCGTCGACCGCGGCCGCGCGATCGGCCGCGGTGAAGTCCGGGGGGACATAGAAGGCCTCGGCTGGCAGGCGGCGGATCCGGGTCCGGGCGATGGGCAGGTACGCGACGGTATCGGCGGACAGGCCCGGATCTGATTCTTCCTCGCACCGGGCCAGCGGTTCCTCCATCCGGCGTCGCGCCTCCACCAAGTCAATCTGCTCGGCACGATCGAACTCGTCGTCGCCGACGCGGTTGATGGCTTCGATCAGGCTGGCCGGATTGGAGGCCACGCCGATCGCGGTGGTGATGGGGGTCCGGGTCAGGTCGACTTGCATCACGATGGCGTGTTCGGTTTCTCCGTAGCTGAACGTGGCCGCGACGGTCTCGTCGTCACCGAAGATGTCGTAGCGGCGCCAGGCCTGGCCCGGGGTCACCTTGCCGATCTCGGTCACCCACTCCGGCGGGTAGACCCCGGTGCCGGTCAGCTCACCGAGAGCCCGGCTGGCGGTCTTCCTGATCGCCGGTGTGCCCAGCGCCATCAGCGTCCGGAGCATCGCGGCGCCCTCGGGCGTCTGCCTGCGGACCGCCTCGTTCACCAGGACGGTCGAGACGAAGGACTCGGTGTCGGCGGGATCCCGCTGACCCGCCACATGCGGTATCGCCATGGAGGTCGAGGTCTCGAGCTCAGCCCGCAGCGGGTCACCCGCCGCGATCGCGCTCCAGAGGCCGGACAGCACCCGTTGGACGATCGCGTCGGCTTCGCTGCGGCCGAGCGCATCCCCGGCGGCAGCGCGCCCGCTGCCTGCGGGGGACGTGCCGGAAGGGCGTCCGGTCGATGTGCCGGAAGGGCGTCCGGTCGATGTGCCGGAAGGTCCGCTGCGTCGCGGCCGGGTCTTCTTGCTCACCGCGTCATCCTATGACGGCGCGCACGGCGCCGACCTCGGCGTCGCCGCCGAAGACGGGAACGGTCGCCAGTGCGTCCGGGACCACGGCCCCGAGCAGGCGCAGCGCCGCCACCGTGACCGGGGTCCGGCCTCGCGCCATCCCGTCGTCGATCTTGACGGCCCCGGACCTGCCGTCCGCGAAGGCGAACGCGGCCACGCCCTCGGCACCCGCCTTGACCAGCAGGCCGGGCACCGCATCCATCAGCTTGCGCTCGTCACGGCACTTCCCGCTGGTCCATTCCGGGTAGGCGCGCATGGCGTCAGCCACCCGGCGCTCCGGCGTACCCGCCGCCGAGAGCACCAGCGCCCGGAACGCCCGGGCCAGCCCGGTCAGCGTCAGCGCGAGCAACGGCGCGCCGCAGCCGTCGACGCCTGTGGCGCTCAGCTGCTCGCCGGCCAGGTCGGAGACGGTGTGCCGGATCGCCTGCTGCAGCGGATGATCCGGCGCCAGGTAGCCGGCGGTCGGCCAGCCGTTCGCCGCGCAGGTCGCCAGCATCGCCGCGTGCTTGCCCGAGCAGTTCATCCGGATCCTGGACTCGTCCTGACCTAGGGCGATCAGGCGGCGTGCGGTCTGCATATCGAGCGGCCAGGAGGGCGGGCAGCGCAGGTCATCCTCGCTCAGGCCGGCCCCTGACAAGATCTTCCGCACGCCGTCGACGTGGAAGTCCTCGCCGGAGTGGCTCGCCGCGGCCAGCGCGAGCAACTCGCCGTCCAGCTCGAGCCCGCTGCGGAGCATCGCCGCGGCCTGCAATGGCTTGTTCGCCGACCGCGGGAAGAACGGTACGACGGTCTGCCCGACGCTGATCACCTGGGTCCCGTCGGCGCCCAGCCCGGCCACCGCACCGCGGTGCCATGATTCGGTGAAGCCGGAACGCACTACCTCAGCGACAACAGGGTTCACGCCATCGTGTTCGGCGAAGATCGTCATGTCCGCAGTCTGCCCTTCCGCCCGCTGTCCCCGCGCCCCGCCCTACGGTGAGGCGGAGCTCGACGGCCCCAGCCCGGCGAGCACGCACTGCGGCCGGGCCCGTTGCGAGATCTGGCCCGTCGAAGCGAACGCGCTCTTGCAGAACGCCTGGGCCGCCCCGCCGCAGTAGTGCAGGGTGGACCCGCCAGTGGAACTCGGCAGGGTCACGTTCACGCAGCCGTGAGCCGACGTCCCGTAGGCGTCATGATGCAGCGCGCCCCACAGCCCCAGGCCGCCGAGCACCAGGATGACCAGCACGCCGATGATCGCGAAGATCCGCTTCTGCTTGGGCGTCAGCGAACCCGTCGCGGCCGGCCTGGTCTTGGCGTACATGAATGGACAGTGTAAGGGGCGGGCCCGGCTGACCCTGTGTTAGCGTCGTCCGCATCCAGAGATCGCGGGGAGGTACGCAGGTGGTGACGCGTGATACGCCGTGGTTGGCCGGCACCCCGTGCTGGGTCGACGTCACGGTCGCCGACGTGCCGAAGGCGGCCGCCTTCTACCGGGCCCTGTTCGGCTGGGACATCGAGTCGGGCGGCCCGGAAACCGGCGGTTACTGCGTGTGCCGCAAGAACGGCCGGATCGTCGCGGGCCTCAGCCCGGAGTTCGGCCCGTCCGGCGACGCCCTGCCGTCCTGGACGACCTACCTGGCCGCCGACGACACCGACGCGGCCGCGGCCAAGATCAAGGCCGCGGGCGGCCAGCTGCTGGTGGAACCGACGGACGTCATGGACACCGGGCGGATGGCCCTGGCCGTCGACACCGCCGGGGCCGGCTTCGGCCTCTGGCAAGGCGGGACGACCACGGGGATCGGCCTGGCCAACGAGCCCGGCTCGCTGTCCTGGAACGAGCACATGAGCCGGGACTACGACGCGAGCAAGGCCTTCTACCGGGCCGTGTTCGGCTACCACTACCAGGACGTGAGCGAGGGCGGCTTCAGGTACGCGATGTTCCTGGTCGACGGGCGCGAGGTGGGCGGCATCGGCCAGTACGAAGACGGGACGCCGGAGGGAGCGCCCGCGGTCTGGTCGGTGTACTTCGCCGTCGACGACACCGATGCCGCCGTGGCCAGGGTAAGCGAGCTAGGCGGCAGCGCCGTGGAGCCCGTCCGGGACAGCCCGTACGGCCGGATCGGCGTGGTCAACGACGATCAGGGCGCGGTCTTCTCGGTCATCACCACGCCGACCCCGCCCGAGCTCCAGCTGCCCCAGTGAGCTCTTTAACTGCCCAACGGCACCGCCGCCCGCCCTACGGCACCGGCGGCGTGCCGTGGGTGTGGAAGGACTCGATGGTCTTAAGCCCCCAGGCCTGGCCTTTGGCCCGCTCGGCTTCGGTCCAGGTGATCGTGCGCCAGTCCGGTGCCAGCACCAGCCGGCCGGCCGGGTGGCACAGCTCGATCCGGTTGCCGCCGGGCTCGTAGACGTACAGGAAGAAGGTCTGCTGGATCGCATGCTTGTGCGGTCCGGTCTCGATGAACACGCCGTGGTCCAGGCAGATGTCGGCCGCGCGCAGGATGTCCTCCCGGCTGTCTGGTGCGAACGCGATGTGGTGCAGCCGCCCGGCACTGCCGGTCCAGTCGCGTGTGTACACCAGGTCGTAGCCCTTGTTGGTGAAGTGCAGCCACTGACCGGAGATCGTGCCGTCGTCCAGCATGATCTGCTCGGTGATCCGGCCACCGAGCACGTCGCGGGCGAACTCGCCGCTGGGCACGACGTCGGCGGCCAGGTAGTTCACGTGATCCAGCCGCCGCACGCTGACGCCGCGGCCAGGGTAGGCCTGAGCCTGGTTCTTCAGGGACGGCTTCAGTTCGGCGGGCGGCTCGTACCACTGCGTTTCCCAGTACAGTTCGAGCTCGTGCCCGTCCGGGTCGCGGAACAAGTACGTGGGACCGATGCCAGGGTCACCGTCCTTCCAGCTGATGCCGAGCCCGGTCGCCTCGATCGCGCGGACCCGCGTTTCGAGGGCCTGCTGGCTGGACGTCCGCAGCCCGACCCGGCGGATGCCCGAGGTATCGTGCGCGGTGAGCTTGACCGTGTGCTGCTCGTAGTCGTCCCAGGTGCGCAGGTAGACCGAGTTCCCTTCGCGGCCGTTCTCGGTCAGCCCGAGCACGTCGACGAAGAACCGCAGGCTCGCCTCGGGCTCTGGCGTCAGCAGCTCGACGTGCCCGAGGTGCGCGACGTCGTGCAGCGGCGGCCGCGTCGCCGCCGACCCAGGATGGTGCTGCGGGCTGGTCACGAGTACCTCCGGGGGAAGACTGTGCCGTCGAAGAGTTTGCGCGCGGTGCGCACCACCCCCGAGCGGATCACCGCGGGCGGCTGGCTGGACCTCTTGGGGCTGGTGTCCATCTCGACCTCGACCTCGAGGTGCCCGGTGGGGTGCTCGATGTCGAAGCGTGTCTGCCCCGGCGTGACGACGGCCAGCCCCGCTCCGGCGGCCCCGTCGAGCAGCAGCGCGGTCGCGACGCTGACCGCGCCGAGCACGCCGATTGACTCGTGCACCCGGACCGGGATGAACGTCCTGGTGCAGATCGTCCCGCCGTCCGCCGGGGCGCCGACGAGCGAGATCTTCGGTACCGAGGTACCGGACACGTCGCCCAGGCCCATCAGCTCGCCCGCCGCGAGCCGCAGCGCGTGCACCCTGGCGCCCAGTTCAGCGTCCGCCTCGAGCTCGGCAACCGTCTCGTACCCGGTCCGGCCGAGCTCGGACGCCGCCACGACCACCACCGGCATGCCATTGTCCACGCAGGTGACGGTGACGCCGTCGATGACGTCGCGGACGTTGCCCGTGGGCAGCAGGGCGCCGGTGGCCGAGCCCTCGGTCTCGTCGAAGGCCAAAACGATCGCCGCGGCCGTCCCCGGCACTCCGGCGATCGCGGTCTGGCCGTCGTAGTCGACGGTGCCGTCCGCCCCGGGGAAGGTAGCGGTGGCCACGCTGCCGGAGTTGACCATGTGGATCCGGACCGGCGCCTTGGCCACCAGGCCCCGCTCGACCGCGAACGGCCCTACACCGGCCAGTAGGTTGCCGCAGTTCTGCCGGTCCGAGACAGTGGCCGCATCGACGCCCACCTGCAGGAACAGGTAATCGACGTCAGCGTCCGCCCGGGCCGAACGACTGATCACCGCCACCTTGGAGGTCAGCGGATGCGCTCCGCCGATGCCGTCGATCTGCCGGGCGTCCGGGCTGCCCATGATGCGCAGCAGCAGGTCATCCCGCTCGGCCGGATCGGCCGGCAGATCCTCGGCCAGGAAGTACGTCCCCTTCGACGTCCCGCCTCGCATCAGCATGCACCGCACCCCGTCATCCGAGCCCATCAGCGGTTCCCTCCGGCACGTACTGCACGCCGCGCGCGGCGAGCTTGTCCCGCAGCCCGTACAGGTCCAGGCCGAGCTGGCCGTCCGCCAGGGCCTTGCGTGCCTGCTCCTCCTTGGCCACCCGGGCCTGCGCAGCGGCCAGCGCCTGCCTGACGTCGCCGCGCGGCACGCACACCACGCCGTCGTCGTCGGCAATGATCGCATCGCCGGGCCGGACGATCTGCCCGCCGATCGAGACTGGGACGTTGACCGCACCCGCCGTCTCCTTGACCGTGCCTTGGGCGCTGACCGCCGCCGACCAGACGGGAAAGCCCATCGCGCGTAGTTCGGCCACGTCCCGCACGCCGGCCTCGATGACCAGCCCGCGGACCCCGCGGGCGGCCAGCGAGGTCGCCAGCAGCTCGCCGAACATCCCGTCGGTCGACGGCGACGCCGTCGTCACCACCAGCAGGTCCCCGGGCTGGCACTGCTCGGCCGCCGCGTGGATCATCAGGTTGTCACCCGGCCAGCACAGCGCGGTCACCGCGGTCCCGCCGACCCGGCTCCCGTCCTGGATGGGACGCAGCCCCGGCCCGAGGTACCCGGCCCGGCCGATCGCCTCGTGTACGGTGGCCACGCCGAGCACGGCGAGGGCGTCCACCACGGCCGCCTCGGCGCGCGCCACCCCGGTGATGATCACGTTGCGCATCAGGCTTCCTCCTCAAGCAGGGCGGCTATGACGCTGCGCAGGTGGCGCCGTGCCACCGCCTCCGCCTCGGCCGGCCGCCGTTCCGTGATCGCCGATATGATCGCCAGGTGCTCCGGCAGCGAGGCCTGCGGGCGTCCCGGGCGCAGGGAGAGCTGAAACTGGTGCCGGACCAGCTGCCCGTTCAGCCGCTCGAGCAGGGCTGCCGCCACCGCCTGACCGGACATCTCCCGGACCAGCCGGTGCAACTCGTGGTTGAGCGCCGAGTATTTCAGTAGCTCACCGTCCGCGACGCTGCGCTTAAGCTCCTCGCCCAGCTGGCGCAGCCGGGCGGCCTGGGCTTCGGTGACCCGCTCGGCCGCCTTGGCCGCGCACAGTCCCTCCAGCGCCATCCGGCACTCGGTGATAGCGACCGCCTCGTCGAGGGTGATGACCCGGACTCGTGCGCCGCGGTTCGGTATCCGCTCGACGAGCCCCTCGGCGGTCAGGTCGAACAGCGCCGCGCGCAGGCTAGCCCGGGTCACGGCGAGCATCCCGGCCAGCTCCTCCTCGACCAGTCGCTGCCCCGGCGCCATGTCGCCGCCGAGAATCGCCTCCCGCAGCCGCTCCACCGCCGCCCGCCGCCCCGGCTCACCGCTCAGCGGTTTCGTCCCAGTTCTCCCGGAGTTCGCGGGCTGTTCGGAGTTCTCGGAGTTCCCAGGGTTCCCGGACCCCCTCCAGGCGCCTGGCGACGCATCATCCCACGGTCGCACAGGGCGATCCTAGAGATATCTTACAAAATTGTCAACAATCGAAGCCAGCCCGCCAGCTGATCACCCGGCGTGCGGGTGGCTGACCTGCCCGGCAAACAGCGGCAAACCCGTCCCAGTGTGGATGATGGCGAACAGGAACGGCCGGTCGACGACCATCGTGACCGGCGGCGGCGACCGCATTGCGGCCAGCATCCGGATGGCCACCGCGGTCGCCGCCGCCGCTTCCGTGCCCTGTTCATCGACGTCGACGTAGGCCTTGTGCGCGACCGCACTGATCTGCAGCGGCTCGGCCTCGGTGATGCCGCTGAAGTCCGCGTCGTCGAACGCCGCGTTGATGCCGAGCCGCCGCAGCGCCGGGATGAGGTCGAACGCGGCCTCGAGCCGGAACCGCGGCATGGACAGCGTGACCCGCTGCCTGCCCGTGTCGGTCAGGAGACCACCGAGACCGCCGGAGGTGATCGCCGGACGCAGCGCGGCCAGCGGCCCGTCGGGCAGAACCACCGCCATCGCCAGGCTGCTGCCCTGATAGGGCAGCAGGACCGCTTGGTATCCGTCCCCGCGGACGTAGCCGCGGGTGGCAGTGCCGCGCATCATCCGTACGGTCAGGGCAGGTGAGTCCGGGCCGTCCGGGTAGAACGGCGCGTCGCCGGTCGCGGCCTCGGGAAATGGCTCCGCCCACGCAGCCTTTAGGTATACAGCGCTGGCCAGTACCAGCCTGGTCAGCACCGTGATGGAGCCGGCCGGCAGCAAGCCGGGGATTTTTCCCGCGGTCTGTTCAGCGATTATCCGGTTGATCTCGCTCCGCGCCGCCTCGGGTGCCCGGGCGAAGTCAGCCGCGGTCAACGTGGCCGCATCGCTCAGCGCAGCGGTAAACTCCGGCCGCACCGGCAGGCCGGACTGGATCCACACCGTGTTCGGAGCCCGGAATGTCACCGGCCCGCTCGCGGCCACGTCACGCAGCGCGGCTGCCAGCGAGCGCAGCCCGTCCGCTGTGTCCGCCGGCCCGGCCAGGTGCAGGACGCCGGCTATCTCCGCCGCCGTCCTGCCGCGCGCTCCGCGCAGGGCCAGCCCCAGGGCGCCGGCCACGCTCACCGGGGAGAACACCGTGTCGGCGGTGCCCTCGGCCAGGATTCGGTATAGGTCCGCGCCGAACGCGTCGAGGCCCGCCGTGATAGCAGGCACCGCGGCCGCAGGCGCCGTGCTCGTCGGGGCTGGTTCGTCGGGCATCGTCTTGCACCTTCCCGCTCACCATGGGGATCACACCCGCGCAACGTCGCCAGGAATGGCGGTGGCCCCCGCTGGTCCGGGCTCTAGGGCTCCGGTGCGGCAGGAACGCCTCGTGACCAAAGACCGCAGTACGGCTACCGGCGGCGGCCGAAAGGCCGGACCGCGTTAGGCTGGCGCGGTGAGCGGACTTGAGGACTTTGCCCGGCTGGTCGAGGGCGACCACGGCCTGGTGGTGGTGTCGACGCTGCGGCCGGACGGGACGATCCAGTCGTCGGTAGTCAACGCGGGCGTACTTCCGCATCCCGTCACCGGAGCGCAGGTCGTCGGCCTGGTCAGCCGCGGTGACGCGCACCGGGTCGCCAACCTTCGGGCCAGGCCGCGCGCCACGGTCGTGGTCCGGGCGGGCTGGGAGTGGGCGTCCGCCGAGGGGCCGGTCGAGCTGGCCGGGCCGGATGACCCGA